>Ga0308163_10000923_pt1 | contig 38685 bp, 30 predicted proteins | sample PhyTR1_FD_201037 | JGI IMG/M metagenome (GOLD analysis project Ga0308163, IMG submission 201037) | Phyllosphere microbial communities from UC Gill Tract Community Farm, Albany, California, United States - DLSLT.R1 | ecosystem: Host-associated > Plants > Phyllosphere > Unclassified | place: USA... | reverse complement strand
TGCTGTCCAGCACCGTGGAGGCGCCATTGCTGCGCGCCGTGGTGGAGATCAGCAGGCCCTTGGCCGCATGCACGTTTCCCCAGCCCTGGGTGGCCAGCTCGAAGCCCTGGCCGCGCAGCGCGCCGCGCCGGGTGCCGCCGTGCTCGATCAGGTAGCCCAGTTCCAGCCGGCTGTCGGCCAGCGAGGTCTGCAGGCGCGTGCGCAGCTGCCCGGGCGTGTCGTCAATCACCCACTGCTGGGTACCGCCGCCATCGTGGGACTGCGTATGCAGGCCGCTGAGCACGCCGGGGTGCTGGGCCTTCTCGTCGATGCCGCCGCCAAAGGGCGGGGCGACCTCGCCGTTGTAGAGCTGGCCGGTGATGCGCGGCTGGTCGATGTCCCCGTGCAGAAACTCCACCAGTACCTCACTGCCGATGCGCGGCAGGAAGTGCGTGCCCCAGTTGGGGCCGGCCACCCACTCGGCCACCGGCACCCAGCTGCCGCTGGTCTGGTCGCCGGGCGCATGCCCGGTGAGCTTGCTGCCGGTGTCGGTCAGCCCGCCCGGGTTGGGTGCGGTACCGCGCTGCCAGCCAAACTGGATGCGCACCTGGTGCTCGCGGTTGGGGGTGACCACGCTGTCGGCCACGCCGACCACGCGCGCGGTCTGCGGGCCGTGCAGGGTGGGCCGGTCCTGCGGCAGGGCGCGGATCGGCGCGTCGCTGGGTGCGGCCAGGAAGCGGTTGCGGTAGCTCCCGTTCTCAAGTGCCGATTCGCCGAGCAGTTCAACGATGCCATGGCCCAGGTTGTTGACGGCCACGTGCGCCACCGCCAGCAACTGGAAGGTCTGGCCCTGGTGCTGCGGGTGCTGGGTGAGGGTGAAGCGGTTGCCGGCGGCCAACACGCGCACGCTGCCGCTGCCCTGGAACAGGGTCATCGGCACGCGCAGCGCATCCAGACGGGCCTGGGCCTCATCGTCGGCCGAGGCGCCCTTGCCGAAGCGGCCGGCACGCGGCTGCACATAGACTTCCAGCGCGGGCAGCTCACCGGCCTCGGCCTGGCTCTGGCCGCTCACCGCCTGCAGCTGCTCGCTGTGCCAGCTGGCCACGCTGCTGGCGTTGGGCACCAGCTGGCGCTGCTCGGCAAAGGCGGTGATGCCGTCGAGCGCCTCGGCCATGTCGGCGCGGTGGAAGCGCTGCGTGCCCAGATCGGTCAGCTCGGCACCGGGTTCGAACACTACCAGCGTGTGCGCGGCCTCGCCGCCCTGCGCCTGCTCGATGCGCCAGGCCAGACCGGCCTCGGCCAGCAGCCGGGTCACAAAGTCCCAATCGCTCTCGCGGTACTGGGTGGTGATGGCGCGGCCGGGCAGGGCCGACTGCACGTCGAAGCGGAATACCGCCTGCGGGTAGTCGCCGAAGATCTGCTCGCAGATGGTGCGGGTGTCCAGGTCCTGGAAGATCACCGCGTTGCGGCGCAGCTCCAGCAGCGCCGTCCACGGCTCCAGGGTCAATCTGTAGCGGGCCAGGCCGCCGTCGCTACCCAGCTGGGCCACCTCGGTGCACAGGCCATGCCATTGGCGCAGGCCGCCGTCGGCCTGCCGCAGTTGCAGGGTCAGCGGCTGTTCCAGCCACGGGTCCATATCCAGGAACGCATCGGTGGACAGACAATCGATCTCGAAGCGGGTACTGCCGCAGACCGATTCCTGGCCGTCGAAGCGTTCGACCACCAGATCGGGGGCAGGCCCCTGCAACTGGATCAGGCGCGCCTGTTGGGAAGGCGTGGCCAGTGAAGCCAACAACTGAGAGCGGGAGACATCCATATCGACGGGCTCATATCAGGGTTGTGATGAAGCGTGAATCGGCGTGAGTCGCAACGCGCGCTTCGGTGCGGACGCGCGCGCCTGCCTGGCAACAGTAGCAAACCGTGTTGACAGGTCCTTTCACCGCTGGTTCCAGCACGCCCCCTGACGTGGCCTGCTGCACGGCAGGCGAAGGAATCCACGCATTGTGCTGCATACCGTGACGGAGGGCGGAATAGCGAACCGGCAACGGCAAAAACTGTGACTAATATCTCTAATTAGCGGTGTGCGGCACGCGGTACGTCACTGCAAGGCGGCGGGCCGAAACGGCGGGGATGGGCCCTGGTGCGTCGGGGCCCATCCGGGGTGCGTGGCTCAGGGCAGCGTAATGGTGATGTGCGCCGTACGCTGCGGCATCTGCACCACATCGTTGTACGCCGCCATCCGCTGCTGGGTTTCGTGACCCAGATAGAAGCGCAGGCCGAAGAATCCAAGCAGGCCGAACCCGGCGACCAGTGCCGCCGGCATCCACAGCGGCACCACGCGGCGCAGGCTGTGGCGCACGTTGTCCGGTGGCAGTGCATGGGGCGCGAAGCCGTGGCGCTTGCCCTTGAGGTAGACGATCTCATCGCCTAGACGGGCGGTGAGGTAGCCGAGCTTCTCGGTGCCTTCCAGGCGGTACTTCCCCTCGAAGCCCATCAGCAGGCAGAAGTGGTACACCTCCAGCGACGGCAGGCGCGGGGCGCCCTGGCGGCGAAGCTCTTCAAGCCGGTCGAAGAAGTGTTCACCGGCCAGGTGCTCGCCGAACAGGCGCAGCTGCAGCGGGTTGCGCTCCCAGGACTCATGCAGCGACGACGGCTGCGACAGGATCGCTTCGTCCACCGCGGCGCAGAACGCGTACTTGGCGGCGTAAACATCTTCCGAGGCGATGCCCATGCGGTTGGCGTTACGCTCCACGCCGTCCAGGAACTTCTGCACGGTGGACACGAACGCTTCACCGTCGGAGGGCAGCTGCCCACGCTTGAGCAGCAACAGCAGGTAGAAGCCATCGGCCATCAGGTCCTGCAGGCTCTGTGGACTGGCGGCCTGCGGGGCGGGCGCAGCCAGGCCGCCATGCGAGCTCAGCGAGGGCATCGGGCCCGGGGTAGGGGGCAGGGGCGAATTCATCATGAGGTCACCGCGACAAGTTCCATTTTGAGGTCGGCAATGCCGGACGGCACATACACCATCAGCGACTGCGACTTGAGCATGCGCTCATACAGCGCGCCGCGCGTATCCAGTTCGAAGTAGTGGCTGCCCGGGCGCACCGGGATAGCGGCCGGCACCTGGTTGGCGTGGGTGAGCTTGACGCCGGGCAGGGCCGACAGCACGCATTTCTCCACGTCGTCCGGCGCACCGATCTTGAAGCGCACCGGCACCGTCTGCACCAGCTCCTGCGCCGGCACGTCGGCCGACACCGCCAGGTAGAACGAGGCATCACCATCGATGCGCTGCGAGTCCAGCCGGCCTAGGTGGTAGGACGGCTTGACTTCGTTGAGTGCGATCTTGAAGTAACGCGCCGAAATCACCGTGTCCAGCAGCGTGCGGATGATCTCGAACAACTGCCGGAAACCGGCTTCGGGCTGCGCGTGCAGATAGCGCGGCAGATCGTTGAGCGCGTAGGCATTGGAGAACGTCAGCATCGCCCCGGCCATGCGCAGCAGTTCCTGATGCAGGCGTTCGGGATGCAGCTGCGGGTGGTGGTACAGATGCGCCAACGAACTGAACGACGAGTTGATCGTGTGCAGCAGCCAGAACGAGGCGATGTCGCCGGAGCGGAACTCGATGATGTTCTTCGACGGCTCGCGGTGCAGGCCGTACAGCGCGTCCACCTTGGCCTGCAGCGAATCGAGGATGCCACGCAGTTCCCGATGCAGGGTCGGTGAGGCTTCCAGGTGCGCGCACGGCGGAATGAACTCGTCGTCGAGTTCGAAGCCTCCGGTGGACGTGCGGAGGATGCGCGCCAGCGCCACAGTGGAATAGGGGTCGCGCGGGTTCTCGTCGGTCAGCAGCTTCACCGCCTTGCCGAGGAAGCCGAGTTCGGCTTCCACCGCATCGGTGTAGAGGTCGTTGGCGCCGCGATTGATCTGGCGATAGCGCGCCAGCTGGCTGGACTCCGCGTCGGCGCAGTTGTCGCCGTCATCGCGCAGCAACGGCAGGGCGAGGTGGATCACCGTGGACTGCACGCCGGGCGGCAGGTCCTTCAGCGAAAGCGCGTCGGGCAGTGCGTCGTGCACCGGTGCGTCGTAGCTTTCGCCATCGGGAAACACGGCCGAAATGTCCAGCGGACGCAGCGTGCCGCTGCCGAGGGCCTGCGGATCGAAACGCACGCGACGGCAGCCCCAGGCATAGGGGTGTAGCGTGAGTGACAGGTCCTGCAGACGCGCCTCGTGATACGCATCCTGGCGCTGGAAATGCTGGGGCCTCAGGAACAGACCTTCACCCCAGAGAACTTTGGACATCCTGCTTACATATGCCACATTTCAATCCTTGGAAATCTCGGGCCAACCCCGCCCGATACACACTAGGGTTCCACACACAGTCCCAAGACAGGAATGTGAAAGTGCGAGATGCATCACGTTTTTGATGCCCGGCTACACAACAATACTACCGCATGCCGGGATTCTGACGTCAGAATGCAGGCATCTTCAACGAGGAGAGACGCAGCGCACGGAAGCGAGACTGCCGGGGTCCCCTGACACGCGCGTGACCAGGGCCTGGCTGTCAGTGGTCAGTGCGCAGGCATGGATTCCGACCGTAATACCTTCGTTGGCCAGGTTCTTGTGCTTGCTGTCGAACGCGAACCGCCAGCGGCCTTCAGCCGGCGCGCGGAACAGGGCAACGACACCCAGCACCGCGGTGCCTTCACTCAGTTGTTCCTTGAGCTCCTGCCGGTTGCCCGGGGTCAGTACGATCTCGTTGACCGACAGCAGGTCCGCACCCAGCGCGGCCTGTTCGCCACTCTGGTCGAGGAAGGCATTGAAGGGGGCCTGCTCGAAACGCTGTGCACTGCGCAGGTGGTAGACCTTCACTACCGCGGCAGTGGCGCGCTTGTCATTGCCGGCGTTGAGGTTGATGCCAGCCAGCAGTCGCAGGGGAACGACCGGCGGGGCCTCCGGTTGCGCATCACGGATCCCGACCGCCTGCAGCGTCTTGTCCATGGCCTTTCCCAGCCCGCCGCTCGCGCAGCCGGACAAGGACAATGACATCGCCGTGACAAGACATATAACAGTGTGGCGCCCTAAGCAGAAATTTCGGCTCATGAGGGGTTTCATGCATTCTCGGACGGAGGATGGGGGTGGTGATCAGCGGGACGTTGCGAAGCCGCATGTACGTCAAGATCGCGGAAGACGGTGTGAAAAACAGCAGCGTTGCATTGAAACACGCTATGCGCTTCACTATACCCCTGCGTATTTGCAGTTGTACACTTACGACGGTTAGGGAAGGGAATCCCGTGTGTTGTATCGGCGGGGACCGGACTCACCTTTAGAAGTTTCCATGAGGGATTGGCATGAAAGTGAAGGTAATGGGGAAGGCTGTCTATCGGCCGTTGTTGGCAATGGCACTGCTGTCCGGTCTGGCGGCCTGTTCGTCGGCGCCGAAGAAGGGCGCGGTCCCTCCGTACGATGCAACGATGACCACGGCGGAGACGCAGGTCACCACGGTGGGTTCCGAAGCCGCCATCAAGAGTTTTGAAGACGCCGCACGCGCCGATCCGACCCGCAAGGAACCGTGGGTGCGCATCGCGCAGCTGCAGTTCGATCAGGGCCAGTACGCGCGCGCCATCGTTGCCGCCGAAGAAGTGCTGCAGCGCGATCCGGACGACCTGGTCGCCGATGGCGTGATCACCGTGGCCGGCTTCCGCATCGCCAACACCTCGCTGACGCGCCTGCAGGGCCGCGGCGCACTGGCATCGGAAACCGCGCGCAAGGAAGCCAAGACCCTGGCCGACACGCTGCGCAAGACCATGGGCGATGCCGTGCTTGAAGATCCCAAGCCGAAGCCGCGCACGCCGGCCCGTCGCACGGGCACCCGTCGAACCACCGCACCGGCCGCAGCACCTGCTGCCGCGCCTGCTGCACGTCCGGCGTCGTCCAACGGCGGCGATCCCTTCCAGAACCTCGGCGGCAACTGATCCGTACGCAGTAACGCCCCCAGTCAGGAGACACCGATGGCGAAGAAGGACAGTATTCAGAAGCGGCTCCAGAAGATCCGCCCCCCGCGCGTGCAGTTGACCTACGACGTGGAAAAGGGTGATGCGATCGAACAGAAGGAGCTGCCGTTCGTGGTGGGCGTGCTCGGTGACCTGAGCGGCAACCCGGAACAGCCGTTGCCCAAGGTCAAGGACCGCAAGTTCGTCAACGTCGACCTGGACAATTTCGACGAAGTGATGGAAGGCGTCGCTCCGCGCGCCGTCTATCGCGTCGCCAACAAGATCAGCGATGCCGGCGGCGAGTTCGGCGTCGAGTTGAAGTTCAACTCGATCGACGATTTCCGCCCCGAATCGGTGGTCGACCAGATCGAACCGCTGCGCAAGCTGCTGGAATCGCGCACCAAGCTGGCCGACCTGCGCAACAAGCTGGCCGGCAACGAGAAGCTGGAAGACCTGCTGACCGATGTCCTGAACAACACCGAACAGCTCAAGAAGCTGGGCACGGGCAAGGAGCAATAAGCCATGGCAGCAGAAGCTACCGGTGTAGCCGAACAGTCGGCCGCAGCCGTCGAGGAAATCGGCCTGCTCGACCAGATCGTCGAGAAGAGCAAGGTCGCCAAGTCCGAGACCGAGCACCAGCGTGCCAAGGACATCATTTCCGAGCTGGCCAGGGAAGTGTTGGAAGGCACCGTGGTGGTGTCCGACAACCTCAACCTGACCCTGGATGCGCGCATCGCCGAGATTGACCGGATCATCTCCGAGCAGCTCAGCGCGGTCATGCATGCCCCGCAGTTCCAGCAGCTGGAAAGCACCTGGCGCGGCCTGCACTACCTGTGCCAGCAGACCTCCACCGGCCCGAACATGAAGATCAAGGTCTTCAACGCGCCGAAGAAGGACCTGGTCAAGGACTTCAAGTCGGCGATCGACTTCGATCAGAGCGCGCTGTTCAAGAAGGTCTACGAAGAAGAATTCGGCACCTTCGGCGGTGCGCCGTTCGGTGCGCTGGTCGGTGACTATTTCATCGGCCGCCAGCCGGAAGACATGTACTTCGTCGAGCAGATGTCGCACGTGGCCGCTGCCGCCCATGCGCCGTTCATTTCGGCTGCGTCCGAGGGCATGTTCGGCCTGGAGACCTTCACCGATCTGGGCAAGCCGCGCGACATGGCGAAGATCTTCGACACGGTCGAATACGCCAAGTGGAAGTCGTTCCGTGAAAGCGAGGACAGCCGTTACGTGGGCCTGACCCTGCCGCGCTTCCTGGGTCGCTTGCCGTACAACCCGAAGGACGGCACCACGGTCGAAGGCTTCAACTTCGTCGAGGAAGTGGACGCCGCCGACCACAGCAAGTTCCTGTGGTGCAACACCGCCTATGCCATGGCCGCGCGTCTCACCCACGCGTTCGAGGATTACGGCTGGTGTGCGGCCATCCGCGGCGTCGAAGGCGGTGGCCTGGTCGAGGACCTGCCCACCCATACCTTCCGCACCGACGACGGTGAAGTGGCACTGAAGTGCCCGACCGAAGTGGCGATCACCGATCGTCGCGAAAAAGAACTCAGTGACCTCGGTTTCATTCCGCTGGTCCACTGCAAGAATACCGACTACGCCGCGTTCTTCGGCGCCCAGTCGGCACAGAAGCCGAAGAAGTACAACACCGATTCGGCCAATGCCAATGCGATCCTGTCTGCCCAGTTGCAGTACATGTTCGCCGTCTCGCGTATCGCCCATTACCTGAAGGCGATGATGCGCGAGAAGATTGGCAGCTTCGCTTCGGCAGGCAATGTCGAGGAGTTCCTGAACCGTTGGATCTCGCAGTACGTACTGCTGGACGACAACGCCTCCCAGGAAGCCAAGGCCCAGTACCCGCTGCGCGAAGCCGCTGTGAACGTTTCGGAAGTGCCGGGGAAACCTGGTGTCTACCGCGCTGTGGCCTTCATCAGGCCGCATTTCCAGCTCGATGAGCTGTCTGTTTCGTTGCGATTGGTTGCCGAATTGCCGGCAACTGCAAAAAAGTCGTAACGCATTGATGTTGCTGTAGCGCCAAGGGGCGGATGCCCTGATTGCAGCGACGTTTTTCCAAGAGGGTTAAACCCCCCTGAACCGCCGGGAGCGATCCCGGCACCCAATCTCACGGAAGACCGGAACTTAGGAGACCAGATATGCAGCACGCTTTCCTCTCTATCGACACCATCAAGGGCGAGTCCCACGACGACAAGCACAAGGATTGGATTGAAATCCAGTCCTTCTCGCAGGATCTGCTGCAGCCGCGTTCGGCCACCGCGTCGACCTCGGGTGGCACCACCGCAGCTCGTGTGAATCTGTCGCCGATCGAAATCACCAAGACGATCGATCTCGCCACCACTGCCCTGAACCAGGCGGCCAGCAATGGCACCACCTTCCCGAAGGCTCGCATTGAATTCATGCGCGCTGACAAGGACGGCAACGCGATCAATTACTACACGGTCGAGCTGCTGAACGTCCTGGTTCACCGCGTCACCACCACGGTTGATTCCGAGGGGATGCCGCAGGAAGTGATTCAGTTGAGCTTTGGTGCGATCAAGTGGACCTACCAGCAGCAGAAGCCCGAAGGCGGCGTTGGTGGCAAGGCCGTGGCGCAGTGGAGTGCAACCAAGAACATTCCGAACTACGCCGTTTGATGTAGTGTCGCTGCGATGGCGCCTTGTGCGCCATCGCAGTCTGAAATCACCTGGCAGTACATCGGGAGTGGCCAGGAACGGCCGCAGCGCGTGTTGCCCCTCTGCATGATGCAGGGACGCAGACAGACCGGAATGACCAATGAAGGGATTCGAACCCAGCTTGCTCGAGAAACTGTTTGACGATGCCCCCAAGTCCAATGGGGGAGGGCATGTGTTCAAGTCCATATCGCTGGACCAGTACAAGGAATCAATCGCCCGCGACCTGGAAGGCCTGCTCAATTCCCGAGCAGCGTTCCAGGAAGAAGACATGGCCGAATTCCCGAACTGCAAACAATCGCTGCTCACCTACGGGCTGGCGGATTTTTCCGCGATGAGCCTGGCCAACGCCTATGACCGTGCCGCCATCTGTCGCTCGCTGGAGCAGGCCGTGGCCCGGCATGAGCGCCGTTTGAAGAACGTGGGCGTCAGCCTGGAGGTTGGCTCGCAGTTCGGGGGCGGCCTGCACTTCACCATCAACGCATTGCTCGACCTCGAGCCGGCCCGCGAGCCGGTCAGTTTCGATGCGATGCTGCAGCCGTCGACCCTGCAGTACCAGGTCAGCCGCACGCGTCGCCAGCAGGCGACCAGCTGACATGCAGGATCTGCTGCCCTATTACGAACGCGAGCTGGCTTACCTGCGCCGTTATGGCCGCGAGTTCGCCGACCGCTACCCCAAGATTGCCGGCCGCCTGCAGCTCAATGCTGAAGGCAGCCAGGACCCGCACGTCGAGCGCCTGATCGAAGCCTTCGCGCTGCTCAGCGCACGCGTTTCCAAGCGCATCGAAGACGATTACCCCGAATTCACCGACGCCCTGCTGGACGTCCTGTATCCGCACTACCTGCGGCCGTTCCCGTCGTGTTCGATCGCCCATTTCGACATGGACCGGGTGTCGTCCAAGTTGAGCGCGCCGATCACCGTGGCGCGCGGCACGGCCCTGCAGTCGCGCCCGGTGCGCGGCGTGTCCTGCCGCTTCCGCACCGCCTTCGACGTGGTTCTGGCACCGATCGCGGTGCAGTCGGCGGTGTACCGGGGCGTGGCCGAAGCGCCGATGGCCACCAGCCTGCCGGCCGGCAGCGGCGCGCAGGTGTCGCTCAGTTTCCGCCTGATGTCCGACCAGGCCAGCTTCGACACGCTGGGCACCGACGCCCTGCGCCTGTTCCTGGACGGTGAGCCCTCGCTGCGCGCGTCGCTGCGCGATGCCCTGGCGCTCGGGGTCAAGGTGGCCTATGTGGAGGCCGACAACAGCGGCCGCTGGCGTCGTCTGGACGAGGTGCCGCTGCGCCAAGTCGGCTTCACCGAAGACGAATCGCTGGTCGACTTCCCCGCGCGCTCGCACCCGGCCTATCGCCTGCTGACCGAGCTGTTTGCCTACCCGGAAAAGTTCGGCTTCGTCGACCTGCTGCTCAAGCCGGTTACCGCCGGAGCCAGCCGCAGCTTCACCCTGCACCTGATCCTGCAGGCCAGCGCCCCCGAGCGTGGCAACCAGCTGGTCCTGGAAGACCTGAGCGCCAGCAACGTCCGCCTCGGCTGCACGCCGATCGTCAACCTGTTCACCCAGCCCGGCGAGCCGATCCGCGTGACCCATCGTACGGTCAGCTACGCGGTGCTGGCCGATGCGCGGCGTGCGTTTGCCTATGAGGTGCACTCGATCGACTCGGTCCATCGCATCCGGCAGACGCCGCAAGGCGAGGTTATCCAGGCCTTCCGCCCATTCTATTCCCTGCACCATGGCGAAGATCCGGACCGCACGGGGCAGTACTGGGTGTCGCGCCGCGACGAGGACATCGCGCGGCAGAGCCCGGGCTTTGAAACCGAGATCAGCTTCGTCGACCTGGCCTTCAATCCGACTCTGCCGCAGACCGATACGGTCAGCCTGGAGCTGACCTGCAGCAACCGGGACCTGCCCAGCCACCTCGCCCATGGCGTGGCCGGCGGCGATCTTACCCTGGAAGGCGGTACGCCCGCGCGGGCGATCAGCCTGCTGCGCAAACCGACCCGGCCGTTGCGCTTCCGCCAGGGCAAGAACGCCCAATGGCGGCTGATTTCGCACCTGTCGTTGAACCAGCTGTCGCTGACCGGCAGCGGGCTGACCGCGCTGAAGGAGATGCTGCGGCTGTACGACCTGTCCGGCAACAACGTCTCGGCCCGGCAGATCGACGGCATCCTGGCGTTGGAGCAGCACCCGGTGACCAGCTGGATGTCCGGCAAGCAGTTTGCCTCGGTCGTACGCGGGCTGGAGATCCGCCTGACCATCAACGAGAACCATTTCGTGGGCGCCGGCATTGCCGCGTTTGCCCAGGTGATGGATCACTTCTTTGCACTGTACGTGCATGCCAACAGTTTCACCCGGCTGGTGCTGGTTTCCAGCGACAGTGGTGAGGAGATCGTCCGATGCCCGGCGCGAAGCGGCGAATCGATCCTGGCGTAGCCCAGCAACTGCTCGCCGAACCGCACCGCTTCGAGTTCTTCCAGGCGGCGCGGTTGTTGGAGCAGGTGTTCCAGCGCCAGGGCGTGAAGGCAGGCCAGGCCGTGCCCATGCGGGTGCGGTTCCGCAATCCGTTGTCGCTGGGTTTCCCGGCCACCGAGTTGAGCTCGGAATGCGTGGCGTACAGCCTCAAGGGTGACAAGCTGGAAGACGCCGCGGCGATCGACCATGCGCTCGAGCACGAGACTCTGGCCGAGGTGCACCTGACCCCCCACTTCATGGGCTTGCTGGGTACCTCTGGTGCCTTGCCGCTGCATTACACCGAAACCCTGCAGATCCGCGAACTGTACGACCGCGACCGCACCGCACGTGCGTTCCTGGACATCTTCTCCACGCGTGCGGTGTCGCTGCATTACGCGGCGTGGAAGAAGCACCGGTTGGCATTGCAGTACGAGATCGATCGTCGCGAGCGCTTCCTGCCGTTGATCATGTCGCTGTTCGGCATGGGCATGAACGAACTGCGCGACCGGCTGGTGGACGGGCACGGCGACGTGTTCGACCAGGCCTTTGCCTACTACGCCGGCGCGGTGCGGCAACGCCCGGTGTCGGCGGCGCTGATGCAGCGGGTGCTGGCCGACTACTTCGAGGTGCCGCTGGCGCTGGAGCAGTTCGTGGGCGCCTGGTACCGGGTGCCGGCCGGGCAATCCACGCGCCTGGGCCAGGCCAACGCCACGCTCGGCGCCAGCGCGCTGGCCGGCGACCGGGTCTGGCAGCGCGACCTGCGCATGCGCCTGAGCATCGGTCCGCTGCGACGGGAGCAGTTCGATGATTTCCTGCCCGGCGGCAGCGCCGAGCAGGCGCTGGCCAAGTGGCTGTCGCTGCTGACTGGCGGCACGCTGGAATACGAAGTGCGGTTGGTGCTGCGCCAGGAAGACGTGCGCGGCGCCGGGCTGGGTGCCGGCGTCGGCGCGCGGCTGGGCTGGGACAGTTACATGTGCTCGCGTGCCGCCGACGGCCCGCGGTCGGACACCACCTACGGCATCCATACACTGCAATGAACAGGTCGGGGCAGGGCTGACCGGCCGCTGCCCTTCATCAACAGGTTTCAGCAAGGAGCGCGTTTTCCCGCATGAGCATCAATCTCAAGACCCTGATCAGCAAGCTGGACGACACCTGCCGTCTGGCCGCCGAGCGTGCCGCCAACCTGTGCATGTCGCGCGGCAACTACGAGGTTGATCTGGAGCACCTGTTCCTGGCGCTGCTGGAGCAGCCGCACAGCGATTTCGTGTTGATTGCCCGCCGCTGCGGCATCTCGCCCGATGCGCTGGAACGCGACCTCTCCGACGAGATCAGCCAGTTCAAGACCGGCAACGGCCGCACCCCGGTGTTTTCCCAGCACATTCCCAAGCTGTTCGAACACGCCTGGCTGATCGCCTCGCTGGATTCGGAAACCAGCCGCATCCGCAGCGGCCACCTGCTGCTGGCGCTGATGACCGAGCCGGAGCTGTCGCAGCTGGCCTACCGCGGCTCCAAGCTGTTCGTGCGCTTCAAGCTGGACGAGCTCAAGCACGACTTCGCCAAGCTCACCGAGGGCTCGCAGGAAGCTACCCAGACCGTGCGCAACGCCGATGCGGGCGCAGGCGAGGGTGACCTCGGCGGCGAGACCGCTGCGGCCGTGGACGGCGGCAAGGGCGGGCTGTCCAAGACGCCGGCGCTGGACCAGTTCACCACCAACCTGACCGAGCGTGCCCGCGAAGGTCGCATCGACCCGGTGATCGGTCGCGATGGCGAGATCCGCCAGGTGATCGACATCCTGATGCGACGCCGCCAGAACAACCCGATCCTCACCGGTGAGGCCGGCGTCGGCAAGACCGCCGTGGTAGAAGGGCTGGCCCGCCGCATTGCCGACAAGGACGTGCCCGACGTGCTGCTGGGCGTGGAACTGCATACCCTGGACATGGGCCTGCTCCAGGCCGGTGCCAGCGTCAAGGGCGAGTTCGAGAACCGCCTGAAGAACGTGATCGACGAGGTCAAGAAGAGCCCGCACCCGATCATCCTGTTCATCGACGAAGCCCACACCATGATCGGTGCCGGTGGGACGGCAGGCCAGAATGACGCCGCCAACCTGCTCAAGCCGGCCCTCGCCCGTGGCGAGCTGCGCACCATCGCGGCCACCACCTGGAGCGAATACAAGAAGTACTTCGAAAAGGACGCCGCGTTGGCGCGTCGCTTCCAGGTGGTCAAGGTGGAAGAACCCACCGAAGCCCTGGCCGCCGCGATGCTGCGCGGCATGGTCGGCCTGATGGAAGCGCACTTCAACATCCGCGTGATGGACGAAGCCGTTACCGAAGCGGTGCGCCTGTCGCACCGTTACATCAGCGGTCGCCAGCTGCCTGACAAGGCCGTCAGCGTGCTCGACACCGCCTGCGCGAAGGTGGCACTCGGCCAGAGCGCCACCCCGGCGATCATCGAAGACACCCGCAAGCACCTGGATCGCCTGGACGCCGAGCTGGCCGCGCTGCAGCGCGAAACCGCCGGCGGCGCCAACCACCATGCCGAGCGTCTGGGCGAACTGCAGCAGCTGCAGGCCGATGCCCGGGCCGTGCTGGCCACCAATGAAGAGCGCCTTTCGCTGGAGCGTGCCCTGGCCGACCAGATCCGCCAGCTGCGCCAGCAGATGGAGAATGGCGGTGCCGAGGCGGCTGGCAGTGAGGCAGCCCCGGCTGACGCCGTCGCCGCCGAGAAACCTGCGGCGCGTGGCAAGAAGGGCGCCGCAGCCTCGGTGTCGCCGCAGCAGGCCGAACTGGACCGCCTGCTGGCCGAACTGCGCCAGCTGCAGGGCGACACCCCGATGGTGCCGCTGCAGGTGGATGGTGGCGTGGTGGCCGAAATAGTCTCGGCCTGGACCGGCGTGCCGCTGGGCCGGATGGTCAAGGACGAGATCCGCACGGTCCGCACCCTGGGCACCTTGCTGGTCGACCGCGTGATCGGCCAGGACCATGCGCTGGAGGCCATCGCCCAGCGCGTGCGCACCGCCACGGCCAAGCTGGAAGACCCGAACAAGCCGCGCGGTGTGTTCATGTTTGTCGGCCCGTCCGGCGTGGGCAAGACCGAAACCGCGCTGGCGCTGGCCGACATCCTGTACGGCGGTGAGCGCAAGCTGATCACCATCAACATGAGCGAGTACCAGGAAGCGCACAGCGTTTCCGGCCTCAAGGGCTCGCCCCCGGGTTACGTGGGCTACGGCGAAGGTGGCGTGCTGACCGAAGCGGTCCGCCGCAACCCGTACAGCGTGGTCCTGCTGGATGAAGTGGAAAAGGCGCATCCGGACGTGCTGGAGATGTTCTTCCAGGTGTTCGACAAGGGGCAGATGGACGATGCCGAAGGCCGCGAGATCGACTTCCGCAATACCCTGATCATCCTGACCTCCAACATTAGCTCGTCGCAGATCATGCAGGCCTGCCTGAACAAGCCGGCCGAGGAGATCCCCACTGCCGACGCACTGGGTGAAGCCCTGCGCCCGGTGTTGATGAAGAGTTTCAAGCCCGCGTTCCTGGGCCGCATGAAAGTCGTGCCGTACTTCCCGATCAACGACGACGTGCTGGCCCAGATCATCGCGCTCAAGCTCGGCCGCATCCGCGACCGAGTGGCGGGTAACCACAAGGCCACGTTCTTGTGGGACGACAGCCTGGTCGAGGCCGTGCTGTCGCGTTGCACCGAGGTGGATTCCGGTGCACGCAATGTTGATCACATCCTCAACGGTACGCTGCTGCCGGAGGTCGCGGAAAGCGTCCTGGCGGCGATGGCCGAGGGGAACCGGATCAACACCATCAAGGTGACCGCAGGGAAGAACGGCGCCTTCAAATACAAGCTGTCCTGATTGTCGACTGGAAAGGAGATACGAATATGGATTTCTACGGATTCAACCGCGCCAAGGCCATTGCCAACTGTGGCAGCCTGGAACTGGGCCTGGCCCGCGACACCAACAACGTGCGCGCCTGGAACCGCCTGCGCCCGGAGCACATCGTCGAGCTGCTGCACGGTGCCGCCGCCGATGCCCGCCAGGATGCCCGCAACCTGGCCGCACAGATCAGCCGTGGCGCCTGGCGCATCCAGACCCACGCACCCGCGCAGGGCAAGGCCAACCAGCTGGTCAGCAATGCCCGTGAAGTCTCGATCACCGCTGGCGGCCGCGACTACCGCCTGCTGCTGAACGAAGGTGCCAAGCTGCAGCTGGAACGTATTACGCAGTCGGCCTGATAGAGGCCGCCCGGAGCGTCTGCTGCACAGGAGTGTGGCAGGCGCTGAGGGGTGACATATCGCCTTTAAAGTGTGATTTGGCTCGCAAAATGCGACGCATGTGGCGCGATGCCCGCCCGGGTTCCAGCTCGGGCGAACCGCGTGGTGCTTGCGCTGATTTATGCTGACGATGGATCGTCCCAGTCGAATTCACTGGGCTAATGAATGCGGGGGAGCATCATGGATTCCGTAACCAAGATACTCGCCGCGCTTGCGGCACCGGAGCAGGCACAGCGTCTGCTGCAGCTGCGCACCTCGCTGGGGAGCGACGTGCTGGTGGCCGAGTCGCTCAATGGCGTCGAGCAGATCGACGGCATCGGCTTTGTGTTCGATGTCATTGCGTTGTCGGCCGATGCCAATCTGTCGCTGGACGGCCTGCTGGGCCAACCCGCCGTACTGCAGATGCAGGCGGTCGGCAGCGCACGCCCGTTCCACGGCCGGATCACCGCCGCCGAGCGGATCGGCAGCAATGGCGGCCTGGCGCGCTATCGCCTGCGCCTGCAGCCGTGGCTGGCCTTCCTGGGCCAGCGCGTGGACAGCTACGTATTCCATGACGCCAGCGTGGTCGACATCGTTGAGAACGTGTTCGCCGACTACAGCGGCCTGGTCCCGGCCTGGCGCTGGGACCTCACCGACCGCAGCCTCTACGCCAAGCGCAGCCTGACCACGCAGTATCAGGAAACCGACTTGGCGTTTGTGCAGCGCCTGCTGGCCGAAGAGGGCATCTATTACTGGTTCGAGCATGCGGACGACCCGGGCAGCGAGTCGTTTGGCGCCCATACCCTGGTGCTGGCCGACAACCACCACGGTGCCAGGGACCTGGGCACGGTGCGTTTCCACCGGGGCGATGTGACCGAGCGCGATGACAGCGTGCAGCAGTGGTCCACCGCACGTCGCTGGTGCACCACCAAGGTGTCTCGCCATACCTGGGACCACCGCACGCTGGAGCTGCGCCAGGCCAGCGCAGAAGCACAGACCGCACACGAGGCGACCGGCGAAGATGCCGACACCTGCGGCCCGTACGGCTGGCAGGACAACGCGCGCGGCCAGCGCCGTGCCCAGCAGCATCTGGATGCGCTGCGCGTGCGCGCGCACACGATTGAAGGGCAGGGCAAGTGGCGGCAGCTGACGCCGGGCGCCCAGTTCCAGTTGGAGCAGCATCCGGGCGTGGACGCGGGCACCGCCTTCCTGTGCCTGTCGGTGCAGCACCAGGCGCGCAACAATTTCGAAGCCGATGTGTTCGACGCGCTGGAGCAGCAGCTTGGGCCGGCCGCGCAGGCGCCGCTCAGCTTGCCGGGCGCGCTGAGTGGCTTGTCGGTGATCAACTCGACGGCGACTCTCACCACCACCTTCTACGACAACCGCTTCGTCGCCATTCCGGCCGACGTGGTGTATCGCCCGCAGACCGAAGACGGCCACGGGACGCGTTTGCATCCGCGCCCGTCGATCACCGGCACGCTCAGCGCCATCGTGGTCAGCGACGGCGAGCCGCTGCAGTCCGATCGCGACCACCGCATCAAAGTGCAGTTCCCGTGGCAGCGCGGTGGTGCATCGAGCACCGGCTTGGCCCATCCCGGCGGCGACGACAACGCCCCGGCCAACGGTGGAGCGTGGACCTGGGTGCGGGTCATGACCCCGTGGGCCGGCGACAACTGGGGCGGCGTGGTGCTGCCCCGTCGTGGCCAGGAAGTGCTGGTGGCCTTCCTCGAGGGCGACATCGACCGGCCGGTCGTGGTCGGCGCGGTCTACAACGGCCGCGGCCAGACCGATGCCGCCCATAACCAGGTCGCCAGCGGCGGCGCCAACGCCACGGGCAATGCGCCGGCGTGGTTCGACGGCAATGAACATGCCGCGGTCTACACCGGCTTCAAGAGCCAAGCACTGGCCGACAGCCAGGGCGGGCAGGGCGGCTATCAGCAGATGCGCCTGGATGACACGCCCGGTCAAGGCCGCGCGCAGCTGTCCACCACTCAACACGCAACCACGCTGACACTGGGCCATCTGAAAGGTGGCGAAGACAACGTGCGCGAAACCGAGCGCGGCTTCGGCGCCGAGCTTTCGACGCAGGCCTTTGGGGCACTGCGTGCCGGGCAGGGGTTGCTGCTGAGCACTGAGTCTGGCGAACCGCAGCTGGCCGCCAATCAGGCACTGACCCAACTGCAGGAAAGCGCCGAACTACTGCATTCGCTCAACGAATCGGCAGTGAACCAGCAGGCCCAACTGCCCGAGGAACCGAGCAAGTTGCAGGCCCACGACGCGCTGGAACAACTGCAGGAAAGCCTGCGCGCCACCCAGAGCGGCAGCGCGGCGGGCAGCATCAGCGGCGGCGATGGCGATGCCCCGGGCTGGGACACGCCGGTGCTGATGGGCAGCGGCGTCGCCGGTGTGATGAGCTTGACGCCGGCCGACCAGGTCTGGGTGAGTGGTGCGCATACGACGCTGGCGTCTGGCGTGGCGCTGAACTGGCTGAGCCAGGGCTCGATCACGATGGCGGTGGCAGGTGGACTGGTGCTGTACACCGCCGGTGCCGAGCCGAAACCGGAGAGTCCGAACCAGGAACGCGGCATTGCGCTGCACGCAGCACAGGGCAAGGTCAGTGCGCGTGCGCACAAGAACCAGGCAATCCTGGCGGCCAAGACCAACGTGAAGATCACCAGTACCCAGGCCGATGTGCAGCTCTCGGCGCCGAGCAAGCATCTGCTGGCGACGGCCGCCGGCGCCTACATTCGGATCGAGGGTGACAACATCGAGCTGGGCGCGCCAGGCAAGGTGGAGTTCAAGGGCACGCAGCGGGAGTGGACGGGGGCGAAGAGTGTGGCTGGACAGGCGGAGCCAAGCGAAGGGGCTCTGACGCTATGCGCTTTCAAAATGACCAAGGCAAACGCGTCCGGCGCGGGAGTGGTTCCCCTTGGCTGACGACGCAGCAATTCCGCACCGCATATTTCTGGAGTCACAGTACCTGATCGTGAATCCCATGCAGGTTGATCCCCGTGAGTGGAGTCAGCTTGAGTCGGTCTCAATCGTCTCGACGAGGCTCAAGCACGAAGCACACATGATGCCGCGGCTTGTCTCGCTCGATAAGCTCCCGCTTGAGCGCAAGCTGGAGTTGCTTGATCGAAACGAGCTCTCGATGGCGAAAGGGAATGGGGCGCTGTGGTCCTGTGCCCTGCGGTCTGACAGCTCATTGGATGAAACTGCGGGCCATCTGGCGAGGGCCCAGGTTCTAAGGACACCCCATGGGCAGTATTTTCTGCTCAGACATCACGATCCGCGGGTGTTCCGCCATCTGATCTGGATGCTCCGGGCGTCCCAACTGGCTGCGTTGATGGGTCCTATCTCTGTGTGGTCATGGCTGGATGCCGATAGAGGGCAGTGGCAGCAGGTAGCACGACCGCAGGATAGATCTGGCGGAGGGCTTATTGCCCAGGAATGGGGCGGCATCAACCGGATCGGCTTGGTCAACGCAGTGCTCCGGGATGTGAGAAGGGCGAGAATGGACGTCGCTCTGGACGAGTCGTTGTACCGCCAGATCGACTCAGCGCTCAAGCGAGCAATCGAAATTGAGGGTCTGGATGACGCCGAAGATCAGCGACTCTACGCATTGCATTGCATCAACTACGGTGATGCGTGGAGCGATAGGGCGGATGTCCAGGCAGTTTTAACGCGGGTGAAGAGCGGCGACGGCAGTTACTACGCGCTGTCAGTGGAATGCACATCATTGGGCGCCAGCGGTGCCTTGGAAAAAACAGAAGGGAATCGACATGCCTGACTTCAAGCCCGGATGGTATCAAGTGGGCGCTGCCGACGCGGACGGCAACACCACGCTCCTTCACTTCGAGTCGGAGCAGATGGTCACGGCCGAGTGCTATTTGACGGCAGATCGACGGAAGATCTGGGTCAGCGGTAATCGACGACCTGTCCCGTGGCGCGAGGGCTACACCTACGTGCCCAATGATCCAAAGGGGCATTGGGACAACAAAGCGGTGGCCGGGAAGAAGAAGGGCGGGGCAGGCGCCGACAAGAAACCTGGTACTCAGCGAGGCAGTGGGGGGAAGACGCCCTGTGAGGATGCGTCGCTTGTATGCGAAATCTGCGACCAGAAGGGTCTGCCGATCATGCCCCTTCGTTACGCAGTCGCCAGAAACGATTTCGAGACCAAAGCTCCGTCATTGCGCGAACCATTTGGCGCTGACGTCACCTCGATCGCGCTTCCGGATGAGCACGCCAAGTACACGCTGCGCGTGCTTCGGCAGGGATATCTCTATGTCTTCAATGAGAAGCGCGGGCAGTGGCGCGGCTATGTGGTTTCCCAGGGAGGATTCCTGCTGGAGTATGACCTGGAGGCCGGCCCGCCACCGGACGTCGGCACGGCCAAGCCGTGCGCGCGCATGTCCAAGTCGGCGTCTTCAAGATGTGTGATGATTCCTGATGCGGAGAAGGCCGGAAAAATCTGGATGGGGTTCAGTGACACGGCCTGGACTGCGGCCGTACTGGAGAACAACAAACGCGAGGCCTACCGCACCAAACACATGCAGTGCGTTGACGTAGGTGCCTGGGTAACGGGCACCAGGAATCAGAAGCACTCCGCAGCGCTGGACAAGCTGGTTACGCACGTTAGCGAATTTGCGATGCCTCTTCCCCCGCTCGACTTCCTGAAGCCTGACTTCCTGCCACCGCTCCTGCAGAATTTCACGTATCAGATCCGGCTTCTTGGCGGAACTCCAGCGTTTTCGCATTCGTTGCAAGCTTTCGAGAACGCCTCTGCATCGGGGCATGACTTCATTGAGGCTGCGGCAAAGGCGGCAGCATCTCTCCCAAATAAAACTCCGGCCTTGATGCTGGCCGTGAACGATCCCGTTGGGGTCACAGCAGAGATTGCGAGTCTAATGTCGGTCAGGCTACAGAAGTTCTTGGCAGAGCCGTCAATCAAGTGGCCGCTGGTAACCGCTTCCACGATCGACAGCCTGCAAGGAATTGTCAAAAACCAAGCCATTATGTCCCGAATCTCCCTTAGAAAGGACTCGGGAAATATGGTCATGGCGGCGAATCCTTCCATGGGATTGGCACGCATATTTGGTGGGGATGAGTACCGGAAGAACGCTGACGGTGCCGCTGAGCTGCTCACGACCGCGAACAAGGCGGAGGTGGAGAGAGCCGCCGATGAAAAGTGGAACTCCTACCTCGACAAGCTGAGAGGTGGGAGGGCAGCACCAGAGTACAAGGTCAAGCAGCGGGCCTTGCAGCAGTCCATTAAAAAGTTTGATGAGTCGGTAATCATTCCCTTGGCCGAGGCGCACAAAGCGTGGATCACTGGCAGCGCACTCGCTGGCTGCATGGAATGTAACCATGACGAAGCCGATCCTCATTCCGGTCAAGGTTACGTTGATTCTTTGACCCTCTGCATCCAGGATACGCAGGACAAGAAGATCTGTTTTGACGTCTATGATGGTTGGTTGAACGCAAAAGAGATCGACCGTAACAACCTGCTTGTTCGCGCGATGTTGTACAACCAAGCTGACATCATCCGTAGTATCGGCGCTGCGATGAGTAAGGGCTTCGATCTGTCGATGGCGAAGACTCTACCTTGGGATGCGCTCATATCGCAGTACACGAACGCTGTTAAGGCCCTTGAAGGTGGGAAGAATGCGGGCGTTCGGCTGCTGACCTCTGTGGGCGGGCCCTTGATGGGAATGGTCGACAAGGTGCTTGACAGAGGTGTTGGTCCTGCGCTCCTCGCTATGGGGGTGGTTGCAGGGACGCCGGTGGTCAAAGTGAAGTGGCAGGGTACAAAGGCAGAGGCGATCAAGGAGCTCATGCTTCGAATGCAGGCTGTCAATCCTGAAATCGGGAACATCGACAGGTTTGCCTTGCAGAACGCAATCGACATCGAAATGCGCCGCTCCAACATCTATGGTACGCCGGTGGGTCGTGGGGACTTTGATTATCTTATTTTCACAGACAAATCGGTCGTCGAGGATTTTCCCAGCAATGTGAGTTCTGCACACAACCCGGCCAAGAAGCTCGCCGAGATTTCCATTCTTACCGAAGAGGAGGTGCGCAAGAAGACTCAGTTGCGCTGGAAGCAGCTGGCAGGAAGTAATATTCGCATCGGGTTTCTCACTGCAATCATGCAGACTGTGGCGCTGGGCAAGCTTGCCGATGACGTCGACAAGAGCATGATCCACGAGCGCGATGAGAATCGCTGGCGAATGCGAGCCGGCGTAACCGCCCTGATCGGCACAACGAGTGAACTGATCGAGAGCTGGGCCAAGAACGCAAGTGTCGTGGGAAGCCGTTACGCTCGCGCCATACCCGCAAACCTTGGCAAGGTGCTCGGCTTTGTTGGACGTGGCTTGGGCATGGGAGCCGGCGCAATCATGGCGTTCTGGGATGGGCGGCGTGCGATCCAGGAGTATCAGGAAGGTAACAAGGGGGTTGCAACCCTGTACTGGATCTCCGCCGCCCTTGGGCTGGGCGCCATGTTTGCGCTCTCAAGCTGGGGTGGCTCCATCATCGGCTCGTTTGGTATCGGCCTAAGTGCCACTGGTGTCGGTGTAATCTTGGTGTTCATCGCCATTTTTATTGCGGTTTGTATCGAGTTCAACAAAGACGACAAGTTGCAAGATTGGCTTGAGAGAAGCTATTTTGGCAAGTTTGCGGAGTCGGAGCGCTACGGCAGCTTTGAGAAGCAGATGGAAGAACTCGAGATAGCGCTGAAGGATTGAAATGGATTACGCAGGTATCGATGCAAGAAACCTCAGGTTTCCGGTCAACCGCTCGTTGACCGAAGCAGAGAGGAAGGAGCAGTTGGATCCGACTCGATCTACGGGTGTCGCACCTCGGATCGGGTTGTCCCTTGTCAAATTCAACTCGACCTACATTGAGCTCGTGGACCGCTGGTACCCGGTAAAGGGATTCAACGTCTGGCTGTCTGTCATGGGGGCGCTGGCGTTCGCGCCAACGTCGCTCTATCTGCTCATCAACCTGATCATCCTGGGTGAGCCCTTCCGGGAGGATGAGCGCTGGATACTGTGGTGCTTCTGGATTGTCATCGTGCCGCTGTCGATCTTCATCATTGCTGGCATCGTGTGGCTCTTCCGAAGTGAGTGCTTCCGATGGACACACTATCCCATGCGGGTGGACAGGCGCAGTCGCCAGATCCACTTTTTCCGGCAAGATGGGACGGTTGCGACTGGAGCTTGGGATCGTCTGTTCTTCTTCATTGGAGAATCCACAACGCCTCCGATTGGAAGAACCAATGACCTGCGGGTTCACTTTCTGTCTGATGACGGAGAGACAGTGATCGAGACGTTCTCGCTAGGCTACGAGTACATGGGTGAGCGGCAGGACTTGCTTGGTCTGTGGGAGTACATTCGTCAGTACATGCACGGAACAGAAGGCGATGTCGCAAGACTTTGCGAACTGGTGCCTTTGTGCATGCCTGTTCACGATAGAAAAGAAGGGTTTGTGTTCGGTGTGGCGCGAACGTTCGCCAACTTCATTCATTGGCCTTGGGTGCACCTTCTCGCTTCGCTTCCCTTCGGCTTTATTGCTATAGGCCGATGGCTGGCCATGGCGACCAGCCGAGTACCCCACTGGCCGGCGGAGATCGAGGCAGCCAGCACGGTTGGCGACCAGGATCGTTGTCGCCGCGATTGGCGGGACAACCCGCCATTGGGCTTCATGGAAAAGACCTGGCCGTTGATCTGTACCGCAGTCGGGGTGCTGACTGCCATCTGGATCTTGTATGCGATGGAGCAGGCGCTGGCACTGCGCGGATGATGCCAGCGGACGACACCGAGACGGCGGCCGCCCGCCCGGCCCTTGGGCTGGTGGCCCCAACGGTCGATCGTTGATGTGGTGGCCGCGCTGATCGAAGCCCGAACGTCAGCCTCCGGCAATGCGAGCGCATCTAGCAGCGTCGTCGTGGCTGGCGGATCAGCGGAAGGCGACCAGCAGGAAACCAGACAGCGCGAAGAGCATGGCGAGCAGGACGGGGCTGATGGCCAGCAGTCGCTTTACCGGTGATTGCCAGCCGGCGAATCGGCCCAGATAGCGGTACACCGTTCGTACAAAGCCGCAGCACATCGCCATGACCAGCACGAAATACACGATGGAAGTCCAGGTCCAGTTCACTCGATGCATCCAGCTTGAGAGGGCCGCTAGAGTAAGCCGGGCCGGCGCGCCGGTCGAGTGGTCATGCAGGCGCAAGGCGGGTGTTCCAGGCGTCCGGTCGCCTCAGCCAAACACCGCGCGCAGCATTTGCCGTGCCACCACTGACCATGCGGCAACGCTGATTAGCGTGCACGCCCCGCAGACAATGGCAACGATGAGGGCGGCTTTTCGCCTGCCGCGCAGCTCGCCCGCCGACGCTGGCGTGATGGCGTAGGGCGACGCCCCGCTGCCGTGGCCAGTGGACACCCCCGCAAGCGATGCCGGCAGCGGCACCCGGGGCCTGAAGCGTGCGTACACCATTCGGAATACCTGGTCTGGCCAGAACGCGACCCAGACCAGTACCGCCAGGAGATGCTCTCCACTCCAGAAGGGCTGCCAGTTGTGATCCCGCAACCCTTGGATGAACCCATGTGCGTCGCCACCCCCGGACAAGGGGCCAAATTCCAGCAGCGCTGACGTCCATGATCGCGGATTCACCACCGTCTGCATGGGGAGCGCTGTGGGCGCCTCATCCATGTAGCGGCGGATCAGCTCCAGCTCTGCTAGCATGCCTCACGCCCCGGCATGGGTGCCTCCACAACGAAGCGCGCGCGCCAAGTCTGCGGGTCGTTCTTGAGGTACTCCACCAGTTCCAGCGCCACAAAGGGGCGTGAACCCAGTTGTGGCGGGCCGAAACCAAGTCGCACGTTCGGACGAACGTTGTCCCAATCAAGAACGAACGCCGTCTTGTTGGTGTAGTGGAAGATCTTGCGCTGCTTCCTGAGGAAGTAGACGTCGCTATGCTTGCTTCCAAAACTGATGCGCCAGGCGAAGTAGGCGCCCGTAGCGCCACCGACGGCCAACAGTGCGGCCAGCGATACACTCAGTGCGCGCATGCCGAAACTGTCCATCGGGTCGCTCAGCACCGAAACACCTGCGCCGATGCCCCCAAGCGAGATGATCACGCCCGCAATGGCGAAGAAGGGCATGATCGATTCGATGACCGCTGCTGTGCCATCGTCGGACCACACCATCATTTCCTCGTCCAGGCGGATGATGTCCCGCATGCTGCCGGGCTCGGCGTTGCTGCGCAGCGGCAGCTCCCCTTCATGGATCTCCGGTGGCGGTAGTTCACTCACGGGTGGGTCTCATCGGGCGCCATGCATGGCATCGGCCGGATTATGTCTTACGTGCGGTTTCCGTCAATGGCAGGGCGGGGCGGGATGTCATCTGGTGATTCGTTCGTCTGGATATGGGGTGCACAGGCATCATGTAGGCTTGAGCATCTGTCCCGGGCTTTTGCGCCGGCAACCAAACAAAGGAATGCGCATGGGCAGTTTCTCCGGCTGGTTGATCAACCCCTACAAACTCGGGCGGGAGCTATTGCCAAAAGAACGCAAGGCGGATCTGCGTGCCGAGGGTCTCCCGCGGCTGGATCCCCTTAACAAGGGTGCGATCCATCTGGATGCGACCCGCCTGGAATACCTTGATCGGTTCTTCCTGCTCCGCGGCTGGGCGCTGCTGGGCGGTGGCTTCCTCGCGCTGTTCTGTGTGACGCTGGGAGCGCTGGGCATCTATGGTTTCCTGCAGAGCTCCCATGGCGAGGTAGAGCCGGTGTTCTGGGGAATCGTGATAGTGGCGCTTCTGTGTGGGCTGCCGTCGTTGGTGGTGCTCAAGCTTTTCGTGCTCAAGGATGTCTTCCGCTACACCCACTATCCCGTGCGGTTCAACCGCGCCAACAGAACCGTGTACGTGTTTACCGGCGGTGCCAAGGGGTATGTGGAGGTGCCGTTCGACGAGGCCTTCTTCTTCATCCACGAGGACGGCGGCAGCGCAGCCAACAACGCACGGTCCTACGACCTGCGGATGCACATCCTCCGCGACGGAACGGTGATCCACACGGTGGCCATCGGCTCCGATGGCGGTGGTAGCCCGGGCATCGTGCTGGCGCATTGGGAGATGATCCGACGCTTCATGGATGAGGGCATCGCTGCTTTGCCGTTTCCGCCGCTGGGCATCTTTGCCTCCTCGCGTGTGTCAGTGAAAAACGCGCTGGTCGTCCCCTTCGCTGCGCTGCGCGGGGTGCTGAGCTGGATCCTGTCGCCCTTCCTCATCGTGATTGGCCTCTGCCGCTACATTGCGCTGGCCACCAGCCGCCGTCCGATCTGGCCGAGCTCGGTCGACGCCGCGTGTGCGCCCCCTGCGACATCACCGGTCTTCCGTGAGCCGGCGGTCTACGGGGGGCTGCCGGGGGGCGAGAAGGGTGAGGCCGCGTTCATGGCGTACTGGGGGGATGCGGAAGCGAAGGCCCGGCAACACGACCAGGCCCTGTCCAGTTTGTTCCGTTGACGCGCGGCTTTTCTGGCCGACAGGATAGACTTGAACGTCGGGGGTTAGGCGACCGCAAAGGAGATGCGACGATGTACACCGGCTGGATGAGAGCGTTCAAGGTGGATCGTGAAATGGATCCGCGAGAACGTTACGCGACGCTGCCGCGCTCGCATGTGGGCCGGAGCAGGCAGCGTCTGTGCGTGATCCGCTTGAATTCGACCTACCTGGACATGATCGACCGTCGCTTCAGGCTGCGCGGCATGGTGCTCACGACTACCGTTCTGCTGATCAACGCGGGCCTGGCAGCCTGGGGCCTGCGCAGGTGGTCGACCCGGGTGCCCGAGGTGCTTGGTGGTCCGTCAGGCGATGCGCCGGCCTACGTGTTGTTCGCCCTGCTTCTGCTGGTGCAGTTCGCGCTGCTGTACTGGCTCATTCTCCGCCGTGACTTCTTCACCTACAAGTACTACCCGATCCGCTTCAACCGGCGCACCCGCATGGTGCACGCCTACACGGATGGCGGGCCAGACGCGGTCATCAGCGTGCCCTGGGAGGAGGCGCATTTCCATGTGGGGGAGGGCAAGGGCGAGCGGTATCTGCGCGATATCCGCTGCCACGTGCTGGACGGCGAGATAATCCGGCACACCTTCGTGGTGGGCCACTACTTCGATGACGAAGACAAGATCCGGGAGGTCTGGGAATTCATCCGGCGCTACATGGATGAAGGCCCGGCGTCCGTGCTCGACGCGCCAGCGAAGCCCCAGGTGGACCTGTCGGTCGCCGATACCTGGAAGAACTGCCATGCCACTGTGGTGATCAGCCTGGGGCAAGCGCTGTTGCCCCTGCGTGGCCTGTTGATGCCGGTGCTGTTGCCGCTGGTGGCCTGCCGCTGGCTGGTGCTGAAGAGCAGCCGGCAGCCGGTGTGGCCGCAGCAGATCCTGGACGAATCGGTCATTGATGCCGAAGATCCGCACCGATGGCCGGAACCGCAGTACATCGGTCAGTTCGACGAGAAGGCGGACGGTCGGACGTCCTGAGTGCAGGCACCTTCAGTAGCAGGATCAAGCGCTGCGGCGACCGCCGCAGCGCGACCTCACATCGCCGGGCAGGCCGGATCCTTGCCTGCGGCCGCAGCACAGATCTTCTTGCGGCAGTTCAGGCCGGCCGTGGTGGTGGCGCTGCCGCAGCTGCGCAGCTTGGCTTGAATATTGGACTTGGTGGACGCGGTGGCGTTGCGGCCGCTGATGTTGTCGAACACATTGTCGGCATCGGCAGCCTGCTTGCGTTCGTCGGCCTGGATCTGCGCGATCAGCGCGTCCATGGAATCCGGCGCGGCCTTGGCCTTCGGCTTGGGCTTGGGCTTGGCCTTTTCGTCTTCCTTGATGATGCCCATCAGCGTCCCCAGCAGGTTCTCGTCACCTTTGGGTTTGTCGCGCGCGGTGCGTGCAGCCGCGGTGCCAGCGGCCGGTTTGCGCGCGGCCGCTGCAGCGGCAGGCGCAGCCGCCACCGCCGCGGTGGCGGCCGCAGGGTGAGCGCCCGGTGCGGGCTCTGCCGCAGCGCCGATACCTTCCAGCGGGTCTGCCGCGGGCGCCGTGCCGTTGCCATCCGCCGGCGCGTCGACAATGGTGGCGCCGCCGGGCGTGGACGCGGCCTCTGGCGCGGGTGCCGCAGGTGCGCTCGCTTCGGGTGGCAACGAGTACCCCATGGGTTCTTCGCTGCTGCCGGCAGACAAGCGCCATGCCGCGAACGCGCCCAGCACCACGACCGCCGTTGCCAGCAGTGCCAGCCACAGCCATCGACGTGATCGGGTGCCTGGGGATGCGGCGGCGCGTGCAGCGCCGGCAACCGGGCGTCCTTCCATGTCTGCCAGGATGCGGCCCGTTGCCGGTGCCGCGTTCTTCGTCTGCGCTCCCCCTGAGAGCAGACTTGGTCGATTTATTCCGCCATTATTCAAGTGCATCCAGCCCTTGTTGGGTCGGCATCTGCCGAAAGCGAACCGCCCCATTCTAGTGACTGGGGCAGGACCGTCAACAACGAACAATACATGGAGGATCGGTGGTCGTCATTATCGGGGGAGCGGTGCTGCTGGTGCTGGTCATGGCCGCAGTCGGTTGGGTACTGATGTTTCCAGAGTCTTTCGAACGCATCCAGGCCGCACTGGGGCGTGTGTTCGGGCGGATGGGGAACGCTGCCGGTCGTGCGGGGCGGCGGGTCTCGCAGCGCGCCGATCGCCTGCAGGGCGGGGTGCGTGAAGAGCTGGGTGCGGCGCAGGGCGCGCTGCGCCGGCATTGGATGGTGCTGGCCGCGGCCGGCTTCCTGTTGCTGGTGCCGCCGGCGGTGATTCTGCTGACGCGGCAGAACGTGGTGCTCGATGAGTTCCGGGGGGATGACCTGTCCGAGTCCGGCTCGATGGTCGCCCAGCTGCTCCGCGGTGAACGCCTGACTCCGCCCGCGCCGCCGCCGCCGGAAGTCTTCACGACCGAAGAAATCCGCAAGACGCGACCCGAAATTGTGACGGCCGACAGAAAATGGGGCCAGATCGACCCCGATCTGCAGCAGCGCGTACTGGCCATTTATGAAGTAATGCGCCGACAATATGGCTATGAGATGGTGCTGGTGGAGGGCTACCGCAGCCCGGCACGCCAGGCCGAGCTGATGAGTGGCGGCAAGGCCACGCGCGCCGGTGCCTGGCAGAGCTGCCATCAGTACGGGCTGGGCGTGGACAGTGCGCCAATCCGTGACGGCAAGCTGCAATGGGACATGGGCGACCCGTGGACCCGGCGCGGCTACTTCCTGTACGGCGAACTGGCCGAGCAGGCGGGGCTGGAGTGGGGCGGCAACTGGCGCAGCATCAAGGACTACGTGCACGTGGAGATGTCGCAGCAGTGCCGTGCGGCGCGGGCGGCGAAGAAAGCTGAATTGGCGAAAGGGTGATACTTTCGTCAGTCAGCTGATATCGTTGGCAGACGATCCGGATCAGCCCCGGGTAGCGGGGGCGATGGAGTCGCCGGATGCGGAAGCAATCAAGGAGCACGATTGATGTCACGACCATTCGTAGTTGTCGGGGATAAATTGAGTCACGGCGGTAGCGTGGTCACCGGATCGGGACAGACCGATATCGGTGGCAAGCCCGTGGCCCGCATCGGCGACAAAGCCGTGTGCGTGGCCCATGGGCCGACCACGATCGTCAGTGGCGATGCCACCGTGGTGGTCGACGGCAACCCGGTGGCGCGTGATGGGGACCGCACCGCGTGCGGCGCCACATTGATCGCGTCACAGGGCACGACCGGCATCGGTTGACGGACAGCGCAGGTTTGAATCAGCAGGATGGCTTGATGACTCAGGGAGCAGGACGCTAGATGTCCGGGATACTTGGGAAAGCGTTCTCGGTAATCGCGGTTTTCGCGGTGGCATGGGGTGGCGCAATCTTCTATTGGCGCAGCACTGGCACGGTTCCGTCGGGCATGGAAATGCTCGCCTACCTGGGCCTGGTGCCCGTGGGCCTGAGCGGTGCCGGCTTCATGCTGCGCAACGCCGGGCGCAGCATGCTGGACAAAGCCGTCGATGCGGCGAGCAGCGCCGGGGACGCAAGTGCAGCCAGCCCGAAGGCCGAGGCCAACGTAACGCGGACCGTGCCGTCGGTGGCCGTGCTGGGCGCAGACATGCGCTTGGGCGTGATGCTCGAGGCCGATGCGTTGCTGGACATGGCCGCCGCACCACCGCGCCCGTCGCTGGATGCGCGCTTCCATGACCGCGACGGGCTGCCGTTGATGGTCAGCGCAGACAAGGATCTGGACGACACTGCCGTGCTGCAGGTGCAGATGCCCGGCTTCACCACCCGCGATGGCGAACGCCGCGCGATGACGCTGCTGGAGCCGGTGGCCGATACCTTGATGGGCCAGGCGCTGCTGGCGCTGCCCGAGCTTGAAGTGGCCGAGGAGCGGGTGATTGCCGGCCTGCGCCGCCGCGACGAGCAGGTGGTGGGGCAGGTGCTGACCATCGAATTGCTGGTGCCGGCCGACTGGTCGGCCTCACTGCGCACCTATTGCGCCGATTGGCTACATGCACGGGCGGTCTACAACGGCCTGGACGCGCGTCGCTTCTCCATCAACGTGGCGGTCGCCAGCCAGGCCGCGGATGTCTGGTCGCGGCTGCAGCGCGTCACCGACGCGCTGGCCCAGGGCGAGCCGCGCTGGTACCTGCTGCTGTCGTGCAGTTCGGCGGTGGACCCCGGCACGATTGCCGCGTGGCTGGACAGCAACCGCATCCTGCACCGTCGCAACAAGGACGGGCAGATTCCAGGCGAAGGCGCCGCCGGCCTGCTGCTGGCCTCGTCGTCCCTGGCCACCGCGACCACCCCGCACCTGTGGCGCCCGCACCGCATGGAGCTGGCCGAAGGCCTCAGCAATGCCGAGTCGCGGCGCCAGGCCGAGGCATTGGGCCGTACGATGCTGGCCGATGCCGCACTGGCGCCAGAGCGGGTGGGCTTTGCCCTGCACGATGCAGACCAGCGCAGCCAGGTGGCCGTGGAAGCCTGCGCCGCGGCCGTGGCCGCCAATCCCGATCTTGAAATCGACCAACAAACGCTGGCCGTGCCGGTGTGTGCCGGCGAGCTGGGCCCGGTGCTGCCGCTGGCGCTGCTGGCCCTGGCCCATGCGCATGCCGCGCGTGGCCAGAGCGCCGCACTGGTGCTATCGGTCGGCGCGCCGGCCCAGCGCGTGGCCGCGATCCTCGATATTCCCGTTTTGAACGACCCGTCGACCGACACTGTGTCGGCGGCATAACCCTGGACGCCTAGATGATGTTGAGTAATTTCAGGTACTTCCTCGGCGATTACCGCCTGTGGATGGTGATTGGCTTGATCGGTGCTGGTTCGTTGGCGTATTTCGGCGCGGCCGAAGCCCGCCAGATCGGCATCTGGGTGGCCATCGCACTGGCGGCGCTGCTGTTGCTGGCGCTGGTGGTGTGGGTGATCAAGCGCATCCTGGCCCGGCGTGCGGCCAAGCGCGTGGAGTCGATGGTGCAGACGCAGGCGGACCAGGCCGTCGCGGCCGCGCCCTCGGCCCAGCGTGCCGACACCGAGGCGCTGCGCACGCGGATGATGGACGCGGTCAAGCAGATCAAGTCCTCGCGACTGGGCGTGCTCAAGGGCAAGGCGGCCCTGTATGAGCTGCCGTGGTACGTGATCATCGGCAACCCGGCGGCCGGCAAGAGCACCGCGATCCTGAACTCCGGGCTGCAGTTCCCGTTCGAGGACAATCGCAGCAATGTCATCCAGGGCATCGGCGGTACCCGAAACTGCGACTGGTACTTCACCACCACCGGCATCGTGCTGGATACCGCCGGCCGTTATTCGGTCAGCGTGGAAGACCGCATGGAGTGGCTCACCTTCCTGGGCCTGCTCAAGAAGAACCGGCCGCGCGCGCCCATCAATGGCGTGATCATCGCGGTGAGCATCGCCGAGCTGTCCGGCAGCAAGCCCGAGTTCGCCATCGAGCTGGCCAAGAACCTGCGCCAGCGGGTGCAGGAAATCACCGAGCGGCTGGAAGTGTTCGCGCCGGTGTACGTGCTGTTCACCAAGGCCGATCTGATCGCCGGGTTCAGCGAGTTCTTCCGCAACCTCGATCCGGCCGAGCGCGAGAATGTCTGGGGCGCGACGCTGCCCTTCGACGTCCACGCCCAGGGCGATGCGCTGACCGCGTTTGACACGCACTTCGACCAGCTGGCCGAAGGCATCAAGGAAATGAGCCTGTCGCACATGGCCATGCAGCGCGGGCGCGAGGTGTCGCCGGGCCTGCTGACCCTGCCGCTGGAGTTCGTGGGCATCAAGCCGGCGCTGCGTACCTTCATCGCCACGCTGTTCGAAGACAACCCGTTCCAGTTCAAGCCGGTGTTCCGCGGCTTCTACTTCAGCAGTGCGCTGCAGGAAGGCCATTCGGTGCACCACGCGTCCGATCGCGTGGGTCGCCAGTTCTCGCTGTCCTCGCGGGGCCACAACAGCGATGAAGCGCCGACCGGGCAGACCGCGTTCTTCCTGAAGGATCTGTTCCGCAAGGTCATCTTCTCCGACCGCGAGCTGGTCCGGCAGTACTCCAGCCCGCACCAGAACCGCCTGCGCTATGGCGTCTTCCTGGGCGCGGTAGGCGTGCTGGCACTGGCGCTGGGCCTGTGGACCTGGTCCTACACCACCAACGTGCAGTTGGTGAACAACGCGACCAAGGACCTGGAGCAGGCCGTCCGCGTGCAGAAGGATCGCGTCGACCTGAAGTCGCGCATCGATGCGTTGCTGCTGCTGCAGGACCGCATGGAGCAGCTGGACCGGTACAAGAAGGAGGGTGGCATCACCACCAGCCTGGGCCTGTACCAGGGCGACAACATCCGCGCCAAGCTGATGAAGGAGTACTACCACGGCATGCAGCAGGTGATGCTGGATCCGACCGTGGCCAGCCTGGAAGGCTACCTGGGCCAGGTGGTGAACGAGCGCGAGAAGCTGGGGCAGGCTGGCCCGGTGGCCGCCGAAAGCGACGTGCTGTACCAGAACGCCTCGCCCACCAACACCAATGACGCCTACAACGCGCTCAAGACCTACCTGATGCTGGGCAACCGCAAGCAGGTGGAGGGTGCGCACCTGTCGCAGCAGCTCACCCTGTTCTGGCGCAACTGGCTCGACGCCAACCGCGGCCAGATGACGCGTGAGGAGATGGTGCGCGCGGCCGAGAAGCTGATGAACTTCTACGTCGCCCAGTCCGCCGAGCCGGCGTGGCCGCAGGTGCAGAACAAGGTGAGCCTGGTCAGTGACAGCCGCCAGGCACTGACCCGTGTGATGAAGGGCCAGCCAGCCATGCAGCGCGTGTTCGCGCAGATCAAGGCACGTGCCGCGGCGCGCTTCCCGACGGTCACGGTGGATGCGTTGATCGGCAACGAGCGCAACGGCAGCCTGATCACCGGCAGCTACGCCATTTCCGGGGCGTTCTCGCGCAAGGCGTGGGAAGACTACGTCAAGGATGCGGTGAAGGAGGCGGCCAGTACCCAGCTGAGCACCACCGACTGGGTGCTGGACACCACCGAGCAGAGCGATCTGTCGCTGGCCGGCAGCCCCGAGCACATCGCGCGTGAGCTGGTGACCCTGTACAAGCAGGAGTACGCCGCCGAGTGGACCAAGTTCCTGCAGGGCCTGAGCGTGGCCCAGTTCGACAGCTTCGATGAAGCCGCCGCGCGCATGAACGCCCTTGGCGATGCCAACAACTCGCCGCTGCGCACGCTGCTGGAGAAAATCAACGAGCAGACCATCTGGGACAACCCGGCCGCCGAGGCGCGCTCGAAGAAGGCCAAGGGCGGGTTCGTGGCCTGGTTCCAGAAGACCATCCTGCGCAAGGACCCCGAAGCGGTGGCCCAGCAGCAGCCGGTGGGACCGATTGGCAAGGCCTTCGAAGGCATCGCCAAGCTGACCACCAAGCGGGGCGACCAGCCGGCGGTGATCGATGCGTACTTCGAGACCCTGGCCAAGCTGCGGGCACGTCTGAACGCGATCAAGGGGCAGGGCGACCTGGGCGTGGGCACCCGCAAGCTGATGCAGGACACCTTCAGCAATGAAGGCTCCGAGCTGAGCACGGCGGTGGCGCTGGTGGACGAGCAGGTGTTGACCGGGCTGGATGCCGGCCAGCGCGAAGCGCTGCGTCCGCTGCTGCTGCGCCCGCTTACCCAGACCTTCATGGCGCTGGTGGAGCCGACCGAAGAAGAGGTCAACAAGAGCTGGACGGCGCAGGTGTACACGCCGTTCTCCGAGCGCATCGGCAAGCAGTTCCCGTTCAACCTCAATTCCGACGTGGACGCCGCGCCGAGCGACATCGCCGCGATCTTCGGCGCCAGCGGCAGCATCGCCGCGTTCAACAAGGACCAGCTCGGTACGCTGGTGCTGCAGCGGGGCAACCTGCTGGAAGCGCGGCGCTGGGCAGGCATGGGCATCAACCTGTCCGCCGATCTGGTCGCCAACTACGGCAACTGGGTCAGTGGCAGTGCAGCCGGTGCGGCCGCGCAGGACACCACCATCTTCGAGATCCTGCCGGCGCCGGCGACCGGCGCGCTGGAATACACGATCGAGATCGATGGGCAGACGCTGCGCTACCGCAACACCCCGCCGCAGTGGACCACCATGCAGTACCCCAACGTGGGCCAGGTGCCGGGCGTGAAGATCACGGCCGTGGCGTCGGATGGTCGTACGGTGGAAGTGTTCAATGCACCGGGTAGCAACGGCTTCACCCGCCTGATGCGGGAAGGCTCGTTCGAGCGCCTGGAAGGCGGCAGCAGCCGCGTGACCTGGAAGGCCGACAACGTGGAAGTCACCGTGGAGATGCGCGTGGTACGCCGCGCGGGTGAGTCCTCCGGCGGCGGCGATTGGCAGCGCGGCGCGCAGTTGCCGGCCCGCGTGGCCGGTGGCGCAGCCCCGGCCACCGCCGCACCGGCGGCCCCGGGCACGGCACCTGCCGCGGCACCTGCGCCGGCGGCAGCGCCGGCCCCGGCCCAACAGAGCGGAGGTTCGCGATGAGTCGTGTGGTCAGTGCGGGCGTGTCGTACTTCGGCAAGGTGCCCTCGCGCGGCGATTTCGTCCGCGCCGCCGACAACCACCAGCTGCTCGGCTGGCTGGACCGCTGGGCCGGCGAGAGCGTGGAACTGCTGAGCCAGAATCCGGACTGGAAGCGCGTCTACGACGACTCCCCGGAAATCCACTACGCGTTCCTGGGTTCGCGCAGCAAGCTGGTGTTGTGCGGGCATTTCCTGCCCAGTCGCGATGCCTCGCAGCGGCGGTTCCCGCTGTTGTCGGCGGTGCGCCTGGAAGCCACCGAGCCGCTGCCGTTCATCGGCCGCAGCCCGCTGGCGATGTCCAACGCCTGGTCGGGGCTGTCGCGGATGGCGCGGCAGGCGTTCAACGATGAAGACGCAGGCAATGCACTGAACGAACTGGCCGATGCGCGCTTCAGCATCAGCACCGACCCCAGTGCCTACAACGCCACCTTCCGTGACTTCCTGGAAGGGCAGACCATCGGCTCGATGGAGCGCCTGCTCCGCGACGCCGGTCATCCGGACATCTCGCTGAAGAACGCGCTGCTTGCGCTGGGGCTGCTGCTGCAGCCGGTGCTGGGCGGCGGCGACGTGAACGTCGACCGCGCCCTGGTGTTCCCGCTGGTCCGCGATCCGCTGTACCGGCCGCTGGTGGCGGCGTTCTGGCTGGACATCGTGGCCTGCTTCGTGGCCCGCGGCGACTTCGAACTGGCGGTGCTGATCCGTAACGATGCCGCGCCGTCGATGCTGGTGGGCTTCAACGGCGCCGACCGCCATGCGCTGCGCGCGGTGCTCGACCCGGCCGAAGCCGGCGACTTCCTGATCCGCCTGCAGGAGGCCCAGTGGGTCGAGGAATACCTGCACAGCGACTACAACCTCAACCGCCTTGCCAGCTACCTCGATCGTGACGATCTGGCATTGAGCACGGCGCGCAGCCTGTTCGGCGAGACTTTCCTGGGAACCTGACCATGCGCCTCCGCTCTACTCTCATTGTTGCCCTGGCCGCGTTGTCAGTCTCCGGCACTGCCTTCGCGCAGGCCCCGGCAGCGGCCGCCACCGAGCGCCCGGTCGTGATCGAAGGCGTGGTGCCCGACCAGGCGACCAAGGCGCGATTGCTGAAGAACCTGCGCGAGGTCTACGGCGCTGATCGCGTGGTCGACCGCATCCAGGTGGAATCGATCGCCACGCCCCCGAACTGGGGCGAGTACGTAGCCGGCATGATCACCCCGGGGCTGAAGCGGGTATCCCCCGGCAAGCTGGAAGTGAACGGCCAGGCCGTGCGCGTGACCGGTGAAGTGGGCAACGAAGCGCTGCGCCAGCAGGTGGCCAGTGACCTCAGCCTGGCCAGCAATACCTCGTACACGGTCACCAACGCGCTGAAGGTGGGTTCGCAGCAGAAGCTGCTCGACCAGACCCTGGCCAACCGCATCATCGAGTTCCAGAGCGGCAGCGCCAAGCTGACCCCGCTGGGCATGAGCATCCTGGACGAAATGGTGGCCAAGATGGCCCTGATGGGCGACACCAGCTTCGTCATCATCGGCCATACCGACAACGTCGGTCAGCGCGAAAGCAACCTGACGCTCAGCCATGCGCGCTCCCAGGCGGTGAAGGCCTACATGGTGCAGAAGGGGATCGCCGGCAACCACCTGGACGTGCTGGGCAAGGGCCCGGACGAGCCGGTGGCCGACAACACCACCAACGACGGTCGCGCACGCAACCGCCGTATCGAGTTCAAGATCCAGTAAACCGGTAACGCTCGACGGGCTTACTGCCCGTCGAGGTTCTGGTTGATGTCCAGCATCTCTTCCATCTGGTCGAGCACGCTGGAATCCTTGATGACCCGCTTGAGCCACACGTGCAGCGGCATCTCGCCCCAACGCGCGGCCTTTTCGGCGAGGTAGGCCACCGGGCTGTGCGGTTCGGTGCGGCGGAAGAACTCGGCCACCTGGCGCAGTTGCTGCAGCGCTTCCTTGCGGCTGGTGGGCGCGCCCGCCGGGCCACGGGGCGCAGCGGCGGCCGCGTTATCGGTGCTGCTCACCTCTACCGCGAAGCTGTCATCGGCGGCGATTTCGTCGGCCATGTCGCCGTCCAGCAGCACGCCTGCGTCGCGCGCGAAGCGCATCACCGTGCGCTGCAAGTGTTCGATCTGTTCGCGCACCGCGCTGAAGCTGGGGCCATCCAGGCCCAGGCGGTTGTCGACCGCGGCCTGCAACGCGGCCAGCGCGTCGGCGCATTCCGGCAGAACCTCGACCAGCTGGCGATAGAACTCGTGCTGGGTATCGCGGCGGGCCGCTTCCAGCTGTTCCAGGCCAGGGCGATCGTCGTGGTAGTCGCCGCCATTGCTGGCCCGCGAATGCGCCACTTCGAAATCGGACAGGCTGAAGCGGCCCTGCGGCGCGGACACGATCGGCACGTTGCGCAGCCACTGCAGCGAATTGCTGAGCAGCCAGCTGAGGTTGCCGATGCGTTCTTCCTGGTCGTCGTCGACGGCCACAGGATGCACGTCGTCCCAATACTGGTCGCACAGCCCGGCCACCACGCGGTAGCCGGTGGTAAGGCCGCGGAAGCCCTCCACCTGGGTCGCCGCTTCGGTCAGCCAGCCGGCAAGGCGCAGGTCCTTGGTGCGGGTCTGCAGCAGGTCGGCGCATTCACGGGCGACGCTGCTCCAGTCGGCGTATTTGATGTCGGTCTGCCACTCGCCCTGGTCCAGGGTCGGGTCATCGGCACGCCGGCTCTCCTGGATCCGGTCGAATTCCGGCGAGAAGGACAGGTCGTCGCCGGTGGGGGCGTGGTCGGCAATCGGGGCCAGCAGGGCATCCTGATCCAGCATGGCAAATCTCGAGATGGGAACTGCGGTGATTCTAGCGTGGTGATCGTGGGCTGCGGGGATCACGGCCGTGACAGTTGGCTGCGACCGGAAAGATCACGACTGTGTGAAATTGTGATGTTAAGCACGCTTGCGTGTAGGAATTCCCCGGTACCGGGGCCACCGTCGCTTTGTTAACGTTTCTGGCGTGGGCATGGAAGTCCTGGTGAATCGGGGCGGCGATTGTGAAGTCGTGGGAGACCCTCACTGCGGCGTCAACCTCGTGTGCCGGCCCGCAGGAGGGCGCCCCCTCAGGCTGAGGACAGGTGCGCCTCTTCTCCTGACGTTCTCACTGGTTGCATGGCTGAAGTCAAAAGAAGAACGACATGCGTGGTAGGACAATCTGGCTGCTGGGCTTGCTCGTTCTGTTGGTGCCGCTGTTGGCCGCGTGTCGTGCACGTGAGGCCACTACTGAAGTTGGCATTCTCGGCTACAACCATACCGACAGTGACATACCGCAGTTCACCATCAATGGTGGCAACGGTGGATCTGCCTGGCGTCACGCCGAAGGCGGCACTGTCTGCTGCGCCTTGATGCCGGACCAATGGAAGCCGGGCATGGAGGTGCAGGTGCGGTGGACCCATGACCTGTCCACCTACCATCAGGCGACCGTTCCAGTGCCCCGTTACGAGAGAATAGGCAATCTTGCGGTGCACTTTCTCCGCAATGGCGAGGTCAACGTGTTCGTGACTTCCATGGTCCTTGGGCATCCAGAATATCCCCTGAGCGGGCCGGAAGCAGGACTGCGTGAGGGGAGCGATCCGGTGTGGAAGCGTTTGCTTTAAGTGAAGCGTCTGAAGACGCGAATTGCAGGTAGCGCGAGTAACTGTAAGGCACCCATGCTTGCTCAGGATCAGCGGTGTTATAGACGATGACATTGAGGCGGAAAGATGACGATGCAGCGGAAATCGACGTGGCTGGGATGTTCAGTGCTTGTTATCGGTTTCTTGGTTGCTGCGTGCCGGCTAGCGGATGACGTGGGCCCGGTAGGTGTGCTGGGCTACAACCACACGGACACTGACATCTCGCAGTTCCTAGTAGATGGGGCAGCCGGCGGCAGTTTTGTCGAAGCACACCACCACGGTGGCACTTCCTGTTGCGTCTCGATTCCGAAGAACTGGCGGTCTGGATTGACGGTAGAGGTCGAATGGACGACTGACCTAAAAAGTTACAAGCGACGATCGGTCGCCATTCCAGAATACGAGCCCTCCGACGGGCAGATGGTCGTGCATTTCCTGCGAAATGGCGATGTGAAGATCTTTGTGACTGGACCGGCCAGACTTCCGTAGACATTCATGAGCCGCTTTGCGCGTAGCGCCGCTCAAACTCTACAGGGGCTAGGTTGCCAGCGAAACCATGCCGGCGAATTGGGTTGTAGAACATCTCGATGTAAT
>Ga0308163_10000922_pt1 | contig 38696 bp, 31 predicted proteins | sample PhyTR1_FD_201037 | JGI IMG/M metagenome (GOLD analysis project Ga0308163, IMG submission 201037) | Phyllosphere microbial communities from UC Gill Tract Community Farm, Albany, California, United States - DLSLT.R1 | ecosystem: Host-associated > Plants > Phyllosphere > Unclassified | place: USA... | reverse complement strand
GGCGCCAACATGGCCGACTGTCATCCGATCCTGTTCCTGCGCATGATGGATCGGGTCAAGGCGGGCGCGAAGCTGATCGTTGTCGACCCTCGGCGCAGCGCCACCGCGGACAAGGCCAGCCTGTTCCTGCCCATCAAACCCGGTACCGATCTGGCGTTGCTCAACGGCCTGCTGCATCTGCTGCTGGAAAACGGCGATGTCGACACCGACTTCATCAGCGCCTTTACGCAAGGCTGGGAGGCGATGCCCGAGTTTCTGGCCGACTACACGCCCGCTCTCGTCGCGCAGATCACCGGTCTGGCTGAGGCGGACATTCGTCAGGCTGCCCGGATGATTGGCCAGGCGCCGCAGTGGATGAGTTGCTGGACCATGGGGCTGAACCAGAGCACCCACGGCACCTGGAACACCAATGCGCTGTGCAACCTGCACCTGGCCACAGGCGCGATTTGCCGCCCGGGCAGTGGCCCGTTTTCACTGACCGGGCAACCCAACGCCATGGGCGGCCGGGAAATGGGCTACATGGGCCCCGGTCTTCCAGGCCAGCGGTCGGTGTTGGTCGAGGACGACCGTCGTTTTATAGAAGACCTGTGGTCGATTCCCCAGGGCAGTCTGGTTCAGACGCTGGGCGGCGGCACCATCGACCTGTTCGAGCAGATGCGTGACGGTCATATCAAGGCCTGCTGGATCATCTGCACCAACCCGGTGGCAAGCGTCTCCAATCGCTCGACGGTGATCCAGGCTCTGCAAAATGCCGAGCTGGTGATCACTCAGGACGCGTTTCTCGACACCGAAACCAATCGCTACGCCGATATCCTCCTGCCCGGTGCGCTTTGGGCAGAAGCGGAAGGGGTGATGATCAACTCCGAGCGCAACCTGACCCTGACGCAAAAAGCCGTCGATGCGCCCGGTGAGGCGTTGCCCGATTGGCAGATCATCGCCCGGGTCGCCTGCGAAATGGGCTTTGCCGAAGGCTTCAGCTATGGTTCGGCCGAGGAAGTGTTCGAAGAAATCAAACAGGCCTGGAACCCGAAGACCGGTTACGACATTCGCGGCGCCAGCTATGCGCGTCTGCGGGATCAATCGCTGCAGTGGCCGTGCGCGCCTGACGACACCGACACGCGCCACCCGATTCGCTATCTTGATAAAAGCGGGGCGCCGTCGGAACGCCCGGCCCTGCTTTTCGCCACGGAGCACGGCAAGGCGGTTTTTCTGCCGCGTCCGCACATGCCGCCGGCCGAGATGCCAAACGAAGCGTTTCCGATGGTGCTCAATACCGGTCGACTGCAACACCAGTGGCACACGCTGACCAAGACCGGGAAAATCCCGACCCTGAACACGCTCAATCCCGGTCCCTTCGTCGAAATCCACCCGACCGATGCGGTGGCGTTGGGCATTCGCGACAGGGACGCCGTGGAAGTCCGTTCGGTGCGCGGTCATGCGGTTCTGCCCGCGGTGGTGACAGACCGGGTGAGACCGGGCAACTGCTTTGCGCCGTTTCACTGGAACGATGCCTACGGCGAACACCTGGCGATCAACGCCGTCACCAGTGACGCCGTCGACCCGGTGTCGAAGCAGCCCGAATTCAAGTTCTGCGCGGTCGCGCTGCGCAAGGTTGAGCTGATCGGTCATCGTTTTCTTGATGTGCCACAGCCCGATACGCACACGCTGGAAGATGCCGAAGGTGAACCGCTGCTCACTTTGCTCTGGGCTTCGCAAACCGGCAACGCAGAGACGCTCGCCAAGCGCTTCGGCTCGCACCTGCGCACCGCGGGCATCCCGGTGCGGGTCGCTGCAATGGACCGCTTTCCGGTGGCACGTCTGAGCGATGTCAGCCATGTCGCGTTGATCAGCAGCACCTTCGGTGATGGCGATTCGCCCGACAACGGTCAGGGCTTCTGGCAGTCGCTGAGCGAACGCCAGGAGCGGCTGGAGTCGCTGCGTTACGCCGTGCTGGCTCTGGGTGATCCAAGTTACGACCGCTTCTGTCAGCACGGCAAAAATCTCGATCAGCGGCTGCTGACATTGGGGGCGTCGCCGTTGATGCCTCGGGTCGATTGCGACGGCGACTTTCAGGACCACGCCGACGGCTGGTTCAAGGCGCTGCAACAGGCGCTGGATATTCCCTCCATCGAAATGGCCCCGGAAACGTCGAGCAACCAACCGTCCCGTGCGCACCCGTATCACGCTAGGCTGTCGATCAATCGCCGTCTGAACGGCGAGGGCGCGAGCAAGGACACACGCCAGTTTGCGTTGACGCTGGGCGACTCGGGTCTGGCCTATGAGGCAGGCGATGCGCTGGGCGTGTGGCCGCGCAATTGTCCGGCGTTGATCGATGAAGTGCTGACGTTGATGGGCCTGCACGGCGACCAGCCGGTCAGTGTCGGCAAGGCGGGTGAGATGCCGTTGTCACAGGCACTGACCTCGCAATTCGAAATCGCAAGACCCACGGCAGAAGCGCTGGGTTTCATTGCCGAGCGCAGCGGCAGCCGCGAGCTTAAAACGTTGCTCACCGAGCCGTTCAACAGCGAGTTGAAGGACTGGTTATGGGGGCGGCAGCTGGCGGATGTGCTGCGGGAGTTTCCGCTGAGCTGTTCAGCGCAGGAGTTGCTGGACCACCTTAAGCCGCTTCAGCCGCGGTTGTATTCCATCGCGTCCAGTTCGAAGGCGCATCCCGATGAGGTTCATCTGACCGTCTCTGCCGTGCGGTACGGCAAGCGCAAAGGCGTGTCTTCGACTTTCCTTGCCGACCGTGCAGGGGACGGCGAGGTGCCGATTTTCCTGCAACCGACCCAGCACTTTCGCGTCCCGGTCGAGGGAGACGTGCCGATGATCATGATCGGTCCTGGCACCGGCGTGGCGCCCTTCAGGGCGTTTCTGCAGGAGCGGCAAATGCGCGCTGATCGGGGGCGAAACTGGCTGTTCTTTGGTGAGCAGCATGCGGCCACGGATTTCTACTACCGCGATGAACTCGAAAGCATGCACAAAGACGGGTTGCTCACGCGCCTGAGCCTGGCATTTTCCCGCGATCAGGCCGAGAAGGTCTACGTCCAGCATCGCATCCGCGAACAGGGCGCTGAACTGTGGCGGTGGTTGCAGGACGGCGCGCACATTTACGTCTGCGGGGATGCAACGCACATGGCCAAGGACGTCGATCAGGCACTGCGCGAGGTCATCGTTGCCCATGGCGGGATGAGCGCAGAGCGCGCCGCCGAGCATCTGAGGGATCTGGCGAGAGCAAGGCGTTATCTGCGGGATGTGTATTAAGGACGCTCATCGGCCGGCCCGACACACGAAAGCGGGTCGGCCGGGCGCTCAGTAGCCTTGATGCCGGGCGATCACGCCTTGCATCGCTTCCCCTCGCTGATGGCGACGAAGATTGCCGAGCAACACCTCGAATGCGGTGTCGGGGGAGGTGTTTGCTCCGATGTGTGGCGTGAGCCAGATGTTGGGATGGTCCCAGAACGGATGATCAGGCGAAGGCGGTTCGTCCTCGAGCACGTCGACGACGGCATCGCTCAGTTGCCCATTGTCCAGTGCATCCAGCAGGTCGCGCTCGATCAGATGCCCACCCCGTCCCAGGTTGATCAGCTGCGCGCCTTTGGGCATCGCGGCGAAGGTCTGTGCGTTCAACACACCACGCGTGTCGTCCGTCAGCGGGAGCAGGCAGATCAGAATGTCGCACTGGGCAAGAAAGGGCTTCAGTTGCTCATCGCCGGCGAAGCATTGCACACCGTCGATGTGTTTGTGTGATCGTGCCCAGCCCCGCAGTTCAAAGCCGAACGGTCGCAACGCTTGCGTGACCGCCACCCCGAGGTTGCCCAGACCCATGATCCCGACACGACGCCGTCTGGCAGGCGTCAGTTCACGGTCCTGCCAGACCCTGGCCCGTTGCTGGCGCAGATAGAGGGGAACCTGCCGATGCAGGCTCAGCAAGGCAAAACAGGCGTACTCGACGATGCCTTGGGCGATGCCGGGATCGAGCATCCGGACCACCTGGATATGCCCTGGGAGTTCGCCGAGGTCGAATTGATCGACCCCGGCCGATGTGGCAAAGATCACGTCGAGATTGGGGAAACGGGTGTGCAAATCGTGTGGTGGCTGCCAGGCCGCGAAGTAACGCACCAGCGCGGGATCCCCTATGTCCGGCCACAGGCGCACGTCGATGTCCGGCGCATGCTGTTCGAACAGTGCTTTCCAGGCGCTGCCACGTGAATCGTCAACTTTAAACAGCAGGGCCATGGTGGACTCGCACTCGCAGGGAAGGTGCTCATACGATGGCAGAGCTCAGCGCAACAATCTCCCGAATCTGGAAGAAAGAACGGGAGATTGCGCGCCTTTGGCGGGGTCAGACAGCAGCGGCAATGGCTTTGCCCAGCGCTTCGGTGTTCCCGGTGCCGCCGATGTCAGCCGTCAGCGGGGCGTCCGCTGGCCCCATCGCCAGCACGGTTTCGATGGCGGTCAGCACGGCTGCCCCTGCTTCCGGATGGCCCAGGTGTTCAAGCATCATCGCCCCGCACCAGATCTGTCCGATCGGGTTGGCGATGCCTTTGCCGGCGATGTCGGGCGCCGAACCGTGCACGGGCTCGAACAGGCTGGGGAAGTTGCGCTCCGGGTTGATGTTGGCCGATGGCGCGATGCCGATCGTGCCGGTGCAGGCGGGGCCCAGGTCAGACAGGATGTCACCGAACAGGTTGCTCGCCACCACCACGTCGAACCAGTCAGGGTGCAGGACGAAGTTCGCGGTGAGGATATCGATGTGGTACTTGTCGACGTTCACTTCCGGGTATTTTTTGCCCATCTCGGCAACGCGCTCATCCCAGTACGGCATGGTGATCGCGATGCCGTTGGACTTCGTCGCCGACGTCAGGTGCTTCTTCGGCCGGCTCTGCGCCAGTTCATAAGCGAACTTCAGAATGCGGTCGACGCCGACGCGGGTCATGACTGTTTCTTGCAGCACGATCTCGCGTTCGGTGCCAGGGAACATTTTGCCGCCAACGCTGGAATATTCGCCTTCGGTGTTTTCGCGCACCACCCAGAAGTCAATGTCGCCGGGCTTGCGATTGGCAAGCGGCGCCTTCACGCCTGGCATCAGGCGGCAGGGGCGCAGGTTGACGTATTGATCGAATTCGCGGCGGAACTGGAGCAACGAGTCCCACAGGGAAATATGGTCGGGCACCACGTCAGGCCAGCCGACGGCGCCGAAGTAGATGGCGTCGTACCCCTTGAGAAGGTCGAACCAGTCGTCGGGCATCATCTTGCCGTGCGCCAGGTAGTAATCGGCGCTGGCGAAGTCGAACCAGTCCCATTGCAGATCCAGGTTGTGCCTGGCCGCCGCCGCGTCCAGCACGCGAACGCCTTCAGGCATGACTTCCTTGCCAATGCCGTCGCCGGGGATCACCGCAATTTTGTACCGGGCTTTGCTCATGGGATTCGACTCCAGGAATTGTTGAGGAACGCTACCCAGTGTATGGAGTATTGCTGGATTAATAATTAGTCTTGGTCGAAAGCCATTCTTAGTTTTAAGGAAAGAATCCGTGAGCATGATCGATGACCTGAGCTTCTTTCAGCAGGTGGCGACCCGGGGCAGCCTGACGGAAGTCGCGCGTCACTTGGGTCTGTCTTTGCCTGCGGTCAGCAAGCGGCTGAGCCAACTGGAGGCGCGTCTCGGCGTGCAGCTGCTCCAGCGCACGACGCGCCGTCTGTCGCTGACCCCGGAAGGAACGTTGTACCTGGAAGGCGGGCGTCCGATCCTGCGGCAGTTGGAGGAGCTCGAGAGTGCGCTCGACAGCCGTCAACCCACCCTTAAGGGCCGATTACGGATCAACGGCACGCTGGGTTTCGGGCGGCAACATCTGGCGCCGGTGGTGTCCAGCTTCGCCCGCCTGCACCCCGAGCTTGAGATTTCTCTTGAGCTCACCAGTCAGCCGTTGAGCGTGCTGGACGACCAGTTCGACCTCGGGGTGTGTATGGGAGAGCCGCCTGACTCCCGGTTGATCGGTGTCCGTCTGCTGGAAAATCCACGCATCCTCTGCGCATCTCCGCAATACCTTGAAGCTATGCCTGCATTGACGCGTGTTGCTGATCTGGCGCAACACAATTGCATCGTTCTGCGGCAGTTTGGCAGTGACTACGCCATCTGGCGGTTCAACAAGAACGGTCAGGATTACGCACATAAGGTCAGTGGGACGCTGTCGAGCAATGATGGCGAAGTTGCTCTTAGCCTTGCGTTGGATGGGCATGGTTTGATCCTGCGTTCGCGCTGGAATGTGCAGGCGTATCTCGAACACGGCCGTCTTCAGGCGGTGTTGACCGATCATCAAGCGCCCTCGGCCGATATTTTTGCGGTGTACCAGCACCGTCGACACATACCGCAAAGGATCTCGGTCTTTGCCCGATACCTGGCGCAGGAGCTGGCCAGACGCTTGCCGTTCGCGGCGATTCAGTGAGTGATGCGCCGCCACCCTTAGCGACGTGCTTGGGGATGACTCCAGGTTATGGCTGGCCTGACTATTGGTGTATTGCCCCCGGATGTCATGCTCTTGTAACGTCGAAATGTCCCGCTCGGTCGAATAACAAAATCAAACCTGAGCAAAGCACTGCGGTGCAGGGTGTTCAGTCGAGGTTTTTAACGCTGCCGAATTAATCTACGTCCAGGATGATTTGCCATGAAAACCTTGTCTGTCGCTGCAGCTGTCGGTTCCGTCATATCCCTGTTGAGTCTGGCCGTGGCGTGCGCTACGCCGGCCATGGCCGATGAAATCACCTTCGTCTCCCAAGGGGGCACCTACCAGGAGGCCCAGACCAAAGCCATTCTGGACCCTGCTGCAAAAAACCTGAAAATGACCATCAAGCAAGACAGCGCCCCGGATGCCTGGCCGATGGTCAAGGCTCAGGGCGAAGCCAAAAAGCCCGTCTGGGACGTGATCGATACACCGCCCTCCAACTGTGTGCGCGGCGGTAACGAAGGACTGATCGAGGCGCTCGACCTAAGCAAGATGCCCAATGTGCAAAGCATGCCTGCGGCCTACCGCACGCCTTATTCGGTCGCGTATGAGTTCTATTCGTCAGTGATCGGGTACAACAAGAAGTCTCTGAAAAAAATTCCGCAGACCTGGGCTGAATTTTGGGACGTGAAGAATTTCCCTGGCACCCGCGCCTTGCGCAACGATCCGATGAGCACGCTGGAAGCCGCCTTGCTGTCGGACGGTGTACCTCGCGACAAGCTATACCCGCTGGATGTCGATCGGGCCTACAAGCGCCTGGAACAGATCAAGCCCAATATCGCGGTGTGGTGGACCTCGGGTGGTCAGTCCGCGCAATTGCTTGCCGACGGCGAGGTGGACATGTTGATGATCTGGAACGGTCGCGCGAGCGCCGTGCAAAAGAGCAACCCGGACGTCGCCTTCACCTACAACGACGGCCTCCTGCAGAACACCCAGTTGTGCATCCTGAAGAATGCGCCTAACTACGCGGCGGCCGTGAAGTTTGTCAACGAAGCGGTTTCGCCTGAGTTGCAGGCCAATCTGCCGCTGTACATCGATTACGGTCCGGGCAATCCGGCGGCGTTTGGCACCGGAAAAATTACCGCCGAGCGCGCCAAAGAGTTACCAAGCTCGCCGGAAAACGCCGCCAAGCAGGCCTTGATGTCTGAGGAGTGGTGGGCCTCGGCTGCAGGCATTGCGGCCAAAGATCGCTGGCTGAAATTCGTTCAGTAACGCCAGGACGCCGACATGATCGATTACCTGATCCTGGGAGGCGGGTCGGCGGGCTGCGTGCTTGCCGCCCGGCTCTCGGAGGACCCCGACAAGCAGGTCTACCTGATCGAGGCCGGCCGCGATATTTCTGCGCAGTCCATGCCCCCTGCGATTCGCAGTCGCTACCCTGGCCGTGCGTATCTGGACGTCAGCAATATCTGGCAGCGGCTCACCGCGCTGATGGGCCATCGCGCTATCACGCAACGACGTTATGAGCAGGCGCGCATCCTTGGGGGAGGGTCGGCGATCAATGCGCTGATGACCAACCGTGGTTCACCTGCCGACTATGACGAGTGGCAGGCGTTGGGCGCTGAGGGATGGCGGTGGGATACCTGTCTGCCGTACTTTCGCAAGCTGGAAACCGACACGGACTTCAGTGGCCCGCAGGACGCTGTGTTGCATGGTCACGACGGTCCGATGAGGATTCGGCGCACGCCTGCCGCGCGACTGTCGCCTTTTGTCAAAAGCGTCATGAAGGTCTTGGGGGCAAGGGGGCTGCCGCACAAGCCCGATCAGAACGGGCCTTGGGAAGAAGGCGTGTTCGTCGGCGCGATTGGTGTCAGTGAGCAAGGCGAGCGTATCCCCACCTCGGTGTCTTACCTCACCGATGAGGTGCGACGACGCAGCAATCTGAAGATTCTGACCCATTGCGTGGTTGATCGCGTGTTGATCCATAACGGCGTGGCGATTGGCGCCCGGGTCTGGCGAGAAGGGGGCGGCGTCGAATCGCTGATGGCCCGGGACGTGATTGTGTCTTCCGGGGCCATTCACAGCCCTGCGGTATTGATGCGCAGCGGAATTGGTCCGGCGGATGATCTGGTTTCGCTGGGAATCACGCCGGTCGTTGATCGCCCGGGTGTAGGCGCAAACTTGATGGAGCATCCGTCGATTGCGGTGTCTGCGTTGCTGTCTCGCAAGGGGCGAACAGCGTTTCCCGAGGAGCATCACGAGCAGGCTGTCGTGCGTTTTTCATCGGGGCTGCCCGACACGGTGCCCTGCGACATGCATGGCGCGATTCTTTCCCGTTCGGGCTGGCATTCGGTCGGGTATCGCTTGGGAACGATCTTTTTCTGGGTCAACAAATCGTATTCCAGAGGTCGCTTGCGGCTGACGTCTGCCGACCCTCGTGACGAGCCCCAAGTGAGCTTCAACATGCTGTCCGATGAGCGCGATCTTGAGCGCCTGAAACAAGCGCTGCGATTCGGCGCTCAGACGTTGTCGGCAGACGCGTTGGCGGGGGAGCGAAGTGTGGTGTTCCCCTCCAGCTATTCGCCGCGGGTGGCCAAGGTCGCCATGCCTGGCGTGTTCAATGGGGTGCAGCGTGGGGTGTTGAGCCTGTTGCTGGACATTGCCGGGCCGTTGCGGGGGTGGCTGGTACATCGGCTGGTGACGCAAGGGGTGACCGTCAAAAACCTCCTGGCTGACGACGCGGCACTGACCGAATTCGTGCAACGCAATGTCGGCGGTACCTGGCATCCTTCGGGCACCTGCCGCATGGGTCGAGCCGATGACTCGCTGGCCGTGACCACGGGGGACGGTCGGGTGATCGGCGTTGAGCATTTGCGCGTGTGCGATGCATCGCTGATGCCCTCCATCCCGTGCGCCAATACCAACGTCCCGACCATCATGATCGCCGAGCGGATTGCGGACTTGATCAAGGGTGAGGCGGTTGATTCTGCCGAAGCGGTAGACGCCGGATGGCGCGTTACGCCGCCGTGCATTTGATCCTGGCCACAGGAGGCACGCACCGGTCGTGCCGGTACGTGCCCAAGATGCCTCAGTCGGCGTTTCTCAAGCGCCCCATCCCACGACGCCCTTGGTCTCCAGGAACGCCTCCAGGCCCCACTCGGCATATTCGCGGCCGTTGCCCGATTGCTTGTACCCGCCAAACGGCGCGCCGGCATCCCAGTTCGGGTAGTTGATGTACACGCTGCCCGCGCGCATTTGCAGCGCCACTTTTCGGGCGCGCTCCAGGTCTGCGGACTGTACGTAGGCGGCCAGGCCGAAGACGCTGTCATTGGCCATGCTCACCGCATGGGCCGGGTCGTCGTAAGGCTGAATCACCAGCACCGGCCCGAAGATTTCTTCCCGCGAGATCGTCATCTTCTGAGTGACGTTGGCAAAGATCGTCGGCTGGACGTAATACCCTTTTGGCAAATGCGCCGGCCGACCCAGGCCGCCGCAGACCAGTTGTGCGCCTTCTTCGATGCCGATGCCGATCATTTTTTGAATGGCGTTGAACTGACGTTCACTGATGACCGGACCCATGCGGGTGGACGCTTCTTCCGGCGCGCCGAGGGTATGGGCCAATGCCGCGCGACGGGCGATTTCAACGGCTTGATCATGTAAGGCTGCCGGCACCAGCATGCGCGTGGGGGCGTTGCAAGACTGGCCGCTGTTGCCAAAGCAGCTGTCGACGCCGGATGTCACGGCGGACTCCAGGTCAACGTCGTCGAGGAGGATGTTTGCGGACTTGCCACCCAGTTCCTGATGCACGCGCTTGACCGTCGGCGCGGCCAACCTTGCGATCTCGATACCTGCTCGAGTGGAACCTGTGAACGACACCATGTCCACCTGAGGATGAGCCGACAGGGCAGCGCCGACCAGGGGGCCGTCACCGTTGATCAGGTTGAACACCCCGGCCGGCACCCCAGCGTCGTGCATGACTTCGGCAAACAACAAGGCATTGATCGGTGCGATCTCGCTGGGCTTGAGCACCATGGTACATCCGGCCGCCAGCGCAGGCGCGACTTTGCAAACGATCTGATTGATCGGCCAGTTCCAGGGTGTGATCAACGCGACGACACCCACCGGCTCCTGACGAACCAGGGTTGTGCCCCGGGTTTTCTCGAACTCGAAGGTCTCCAGGGTTCGCAGCAGTTGTTCCAGATGCCGCCTGCCGATGCCTGCCTGCCAATCGTGGGAAAGCGCCTTTGGCGCACCCACCTCTTGAAGGATGGCGTCTGCGATCTCATCGTAGCGGTCCATGAATGCGGCAAGAATACGTTGCAGCAGCTGTGTGCGCTGAGCCGGTGACGTTTCTGCGAAAGATGAAAACGCGCGACGGGCCGCGGTCACCGCGGCTTCCACGTCGTCCAGATTGCCCATGGCGATTTCGCCGAACGTCTGCTCGGTGGCAGGGTTGATCACCGGCAGGCGGGTATCGCTGCAGGGGTCTACCCAGCGGCCGTCGATATAAAACTTCAGGGCGTTTCGGATCATCGGAGCAGTCTCGTGGGGAATAGGGGAGGGGCGCGCAACGGCTGGCCGACGGGCGAAAGCTGCGGGCGGTCGCTCGCAAGAATAGCCCCGGTTTTTTTCACCCGACAATTTACTAATAGTTGTGGGAGGCATAAGCTCAGGTCATGTCTAATCTTCGTCGAAAGCTCCCCAGTTCCAGCTCATTGTTCGTCTTTGAAGCCGCCGCCCGTTGTGGCAGCTTCACCCGGGCGGCGGATGAACTGTGCGTCAGTCAGCCAGCGGTCAGTCGCATGTTGTCGCGGCTGGAAGAACACCTCGGCGTACAGCTTTTCGAGCGTGTTCGCGGCGGTGCGCGACTGACCGAGAGCGGCAGCATTTTGTACCGCCGGGTGCAGGAAGGGTTCAGCACCATCGAGTCTGCAATCAGTGAAATCGAAGCGAGAGCGACGGGCATCGAGACCGTCACGCTGTCGGTTTCAACCGCGTTCACCACCCACTGGCTGATGCCGCGCATGAGCCGTTTCAGTCAGCGATTTCCCACCGTTGACATGCGCTACCAGTTGATGTCTGGCCGGATCGGCGGCCCGTTGGTGGACGTTGATCTGGGCATGCGTTATCTCGATGTGGGCAGCCTGAAACCCACGGAAAGTCTGATCATTCCTGAAATAACGCTGCCCGTTTGCAACCCTCAATACCTGGCCGATGTGCTGCAGGGAAAGGGTAAGAAACGGACCCCGACCCTGATCAGCATGGACCGCCAGGAACGCGAATGGGCGTCCGTTTTTGAGACGGCGGGGCGCACGGTCAACACGTTGATGTTTTCCGATTACGCGGTGGTGGTTCAGGCTGCATTGCTCGGCCAGGGCATGGCGCTGGGGTGGCTGAACGTGATCTCGACCTCGTTGTGCAAAGGCGAACTGGTGCCCGCGGTCGATGCGTGTCGGGTCACCTCCCGTCGATGCTGTCTGGTGGTGCCGGCCAACCGTCCGGTGCGGCCGATCGTGGAAAATGTGCGCGACTGGATCATCGAAGAAATGCGCGCGGACATGCTCGAAATCGACGCGCTTTACCCTCATCTGGGGTTGGCGTCGATCCTGGAATCGCACCGTTGAGCACAGGTGCCGCACCCCACGTAGAAAAACAGTAGGTTATGCCTCCAGGGCAGGGCAAAACAGAATATTGAGCGAGAGAGCGGGCAGATAATGAGTCCGTCCAGTCAGTTTCACCCACACGACTTTTCTTGCGGAGCGCCCTATGTCTTTCAAGCAGTTCAAAGCCCTGACGTTCGACGTCGTCGGAACCCTGATCGATTTCGAGGCCGGCATCCTCGCCCACGTGCGTGAAGTCGCGGGTGACGCGGGCAAAGCCTGCAGCGATGACGACATTCTCAAAGCCTACCGTGAGGCGCGCGCCTCGACCGACTCCGGCTGGTGGCCTGATGACCTGGAGCGCTGCTACCACGTGATCGCTTCCAGGCTCGGCCTGCCGGACAACGATGACTACGCCAAGGGCCTGGCCCAGTCGGTGAAAAACTTCCCGGCATTTCCTGACTCGGTCGAAGCGCTCAAACGCCTGCGCAAGCACTTCAAGCTGGTGGCGACCACCAACTCGCAGATCTGGGCGCTGAATCATATGGCAGAAACGCTGGATCAGCCGTTCGACGTGCGTGTGACTGTTGATGACGTGCGTTTCGAGAAGCCCGATCCGCAGTTCTTTGCCTACACCCGTGGCGTTCTGGCGACCCAAGGCATCCTTTTCGAGCACATCCTGCACGTTGCTCAGAGTCAGTACCACGACATCGGCGTTGCCATGCGTCTGGGTTACCAGACCTGTTGGATCGAGCGCCGTTTTGCTCAGAAAGGCACGGGCGGCACGCTGGAATCCGAGCGTACCGAACCGCATTACCACTTCACGTCGCTGGCGCAATTGGCCGACGCGGTCGAGAAAGAACTGGGTTGAACCCCTCGGCGCTCTGAGCCCGTTCATTCTGGCCATGGGCGCCAGTCCTCATTTAGCCGAGACACTGGCATGACTGTTCAGAGCTTATGGGCGGCCACCGCCCAACCTGCACCTGCGCTGCAATCGCTGGAAGGCGAACGGCAGTGCGACGTGGTGATCATCGGCGCCGGGTACACCGGCCTCTCGGCGGCGCGTCAAATTGCTGAAAGCGGTCGCGAGCCGTTGATTGTCGAAGCCAATACCCTGGCGTGGGGCGCGAGTGGACGAAATGGCGGCGTGGTTTCACCGAAGTTTCGTGTCGGGTTCTCCACCCTCATGTCGCGCTTTGGCCGCGATACCGCCTTACAGATGTACCGCACCGGTTACGCGGCGGTGGACAGTCTGGTCGAAACGGTGGAAACCCTGGGACTGACCGGGGCAAACCTGCAGATGGAAGGGCATATCGCTGCGGCGCACAATGTCCATGCGCTTGGCGGCCTGGAGTCGACCGCTCAGTGGATCAAGCGCGAAACCGGCGGGGAATCGTCGGTGATGATTTCCGCCGACCAGGTCCGTGAGATGACAGGCGCCACGATCTTTGCCGGTGGTCTGCTGACGCCTCGGGCGGGCGGTATCCATCCCCTGAACTACGCCCGCGGGATCGCACAGCATCTGGTCGACCGGGGCGTGAAACTGTTCATCAACAGCCCGGCGCAGCAGGTCCGGCGTGAAGGGGATCGCGTCATCGTGCAGACGCCACAGGGGCGTATCAGCGCCAGGCAAGTGATTTATGCCACCAACGGCTACTCGGATCAGACCCGTGTGACCGACACCTTGCACCGTCGCCTGATCCCGTTCCGCAGCGCGATCATCGCCACCGAAGCTCTGCCTGCGTCTGTCCTCGCCACGATCATGCCGGGCGGCCAGGTGTGCGGCGACACCAAACGCATGCTGCGCTGGTTCAGGGTGATCGGGGACCGTTTGATTTTCGGGGGACGAGGTGCGTTTGGCAAAGACGATTCACAGAGTGCCTTCGATGATCTGCAACGCAGCATGGGGGTGGTCTTTCCCGTCCTGCGTGACCAGGAAATCGCCTATCGTTGGTCAGGTCTGGTCGCCATGACCCTGGATTACCTGCCCCACGCGGGGCAGCTGGACGATCGCAGTTTCTATGCCATCGGTTACAACGGCGGCGGGGTGGCAATGTCGACCTGGATGGGCAAGCAACTCTCCGCCATGACGGCGGGCGAGAAGGTCGAACTCGGTCTGTTGGCAGGCGATCACTTCAACCCGATTCCCCTGCATGCTTTCCGCGCACCCGGTGTTCGCCTGGCGGCGGGTTGGCAGCAATTCCTTGATGTCATCGGACGATGAGCGAGCGTTAAGCGTATGCCACCTATTTTGCATTACTCCCATCCCCATTCTGACCGGCAGCTACCTTGCGCGGCGTTTGCACTGCAAGGCGATCCACTGGCGGCGGGGAGGGTGATCCACTTCCACGATCCGTTACAAGAGTATGCCGCAGGCGGCAGCGTCAGCGTGGGCGCCAACCTGTTGATCGAGCAGTTTCCATGGGTCGAGCTGGGGATCGTCGAAGCGGGCGAGCTGCGTTTGCAGGGCGACGGTTTCGACCTGCAACTCAACGCCGGCGATTGCTTCGTGGTGCCGCGTGGCATTGATGTTCGCTGGTATCACCGGGGGCAGTTACGTCGACTGTTCATGGCCTTTCCGGGGCTCGAAGCGTGCTCGGACATGCCCACGGTGCCGATAAGGCTTGATCTGTCCCAACCGCTCAGCGAAGCCAGTCCACCGGCCGCCAGCGTGCTGCTGACCCCGACGCCAAACGCCTGGAGTGAAACACTGTTCAGCGTTGCCAACCTGCGTATCGGCCTGTGGCAATGCGAGCCCTACGCACGCAAGCAGGTTGAACCGGCTTACTCCGAATTGATGTTCATCCTGGAAGGCGCGGTGACCCTCGCCGCCGGGCAAGGTAAGACGCACGTGGTACGTGCGGGGGAAACCGTGGTGGTGCCCAAGGGCGCAACCAATGCATGGACCAGCGAAGAAAACGTGCGCAAGGTGTTTTGCATTCTTGGGTAATTGCAGGTGCGTGTGATCGGCCTTACACCCTCTCCACTTCGGACGGGATTGGTATTAAAACCGGCTTGCGGCTTTTGATTCTGGCGGGAGGCCGTAGGAGCAAGCTTGCTCGCGATCTGGCGCGAAGCGGCAGCAAAGTCAGGCGGCTCGCAGTCCCTGACCCTCCGCTTGCATCAGCCGTCAAACCGCCCTGACCAGACTCCTCAACGGCACGGTGCTCTTGACCACGGGCGATTTGATCACGATGTAGCTGAAGTATTTTTCGATGCCGATATTCTTATCCAGAATCGACTCCATCAGCTCTTGATAATGCTGGATGCTGCTGCACAGGAATCGCACCAGGTAGTCATAACCGCCGCTGATCAGGTGGCACTCCAGCACCTCATCGATGTTACGGATGCTCGACTCGAACTTCACGAAGTCAGCGCGCTTGTGATCTGACAGGGTCATTTCAGTGAAGACCGTCACGGAGTTGGCAAATTTGGCGAGATTGACGTGGGCTTCGTAGCCACTGATATAACCCGCAGATTCGAGACGTTTGACGCGCTGCAGGCAGGGGCTGGGTGACAGGCCGACGGCCTCGGCGAGGCTGACGTTGGTCATGCGCCCGTCTTTCTGCAACTGCACCAGAATGTTGATATCGATACGATCGAGCTTGGTTGCAGCGTCCATTGATCAGTCCTCGCAATGTCAAATCCGGGCCGTCGGTCTCAGGCGTGCAATGCCTTTTGATGGGCATGTGCAAGGTCAGCGAGGCTGGCGTATTCACAGCGCTTGCCATCCATTGCCTGAGGCGAATGGTTCCACGGCAAGTTATGGCCGCGGCGTAAGGTGCACACCGGAAAGTCCACCCGATCTGTCCACGGGTCGTCGGCTTCCGTACTGCGCACCGGTAACAACGTTGAACGCTCCAGGCCCAGGCGGAGCAGCGCGCTTTCAAGGCTGCGGTGCCAGTCGTCGTCGCAGGGTTCGATGATCGCATCGAATTCGACCGGCAAACGACGGCTGAGGGCCGTCACGTCAATCCCGTGAGGTGGGGCGATCAGTATCAAACGGTAGAACTTGCTCAGGTACTGAAGGGCACCTGGAGCATCCTCGAAAATCGGCCACTGGGAGGAAGAGCTACTGAACGCCACACTTTCATCCCAGCCCGGGATGATTTGCAATTGTTGCGCCACTCGTTGGTAAAGCTGACCGTGAAAAGCCGTCGCGGTCACTGGCATCGCCCGTGCGACAAGCTCCTCTGCCACCTGTCGATACGCGCTCAGCAACTGCGCATCGCTGGTCACGGAATCACTTTGCACTGCCAGCGGTCGCAACCCTTCGAGAATGCCCCGTTCACGATCAACCAGGGTGGCGAATGACAGGCCCAACGCCTTGTACTGCGTAACTCTCATGGTCTGCTCCAGAGTAAGGCTGTCGCGCATCCATTAATCTTCAAGCCCAAGGCCCGACACTGCGTCACCAGGTCGGGCCGACACCTCGTTCAGCAGGCGGCAGCCAATGCCTTCTCCAGCATCTGCAGCGCCTCGGTCACCTGTTCCGGCGTCGTCACCAACGGCGCAAGGAAGCGCACGACGTTACGGTGCACACCGCACTTGATCACCAACAGACCGGCGTGTCGGGCTTCGTCGATGACCTTTTGCGCCAGCGCGGCATCAGGAGTTTGCCCCGCATCGTCAGCGACCATTTCGATGGCCTGCATGAAACCCAGGCCACGGACATCGCCGATTCTCGGGTAGCGCTTTTGCAGGGCCTGCAAACCTTCTTTCAGTTGCGCCGCCAGTTTCTCGCCTTGTCCCAGCAGATCCTGCTCTTCGAACAGGTCGAGCACGGCCAGTGCCGCAGCACAAGCCACTGCGTTGCCGCCGTAGGTCCCGCCCAGACCGCCGGGCGTTGGAGCGTCCATGATGTCTGCGCGACCGACCACGCCGGACAACGGCATACCGCCGGCCAGACTCTTGGCCACCGTGACCAGGTCAGGCTGGATGTCAGCATGCTGGAAGCCGAACATCGTGCCGGTACGCCCGAATCCTGCCTGGATTTCGTCGAGGATCAGCACGATGCCGTGTTGGGTGCAGCGTGCGCGCAGGGCTTGCAGGAAGGCCTTGGGAGCGGCCAGGAACCCGCCGTCGCCCTGAACAGGCTCGATGATGATGGCGGCCACACGGTCCGGTGCGACGTCCGTGGCGAACAGTTCATCGAGCTCGGCCAGGGCGTCGTCGCTGCTGATGCCGCGATAGGCATTCGGGTAAGTCGCGTGATAGATCTCGGCGGGGAAGGGGCCGAAGTTCTGTTTGTAGGGTTGACTCATGCCGGTCAGCGTCACGCCGAGCAAGGTGCGTCCGTGGAAGCCTCCGCGAAAGGAAATCACCGCCGTGCGGTGGGTGTGGCCGCGGGCGATTTTGACGGCATTTTCTACGGCCTCGGCCCCCGAGGTGAACAACACGCTTTTGTAGTGCGCGTCGCCGCCGATCATTTTGTTCAGCCGGGCGGCGACTTCGATGTAGTTCTCATAGGCAACCACCTGGAAACTGGCATGGGAGATCTCCCCGACCTGACGGCGCACCGCCTCAACGACTTTTGGATGATTATGACCAACGTTGAGTACGCCGATACCGCCGACGAAATCCAGATAGCGCTTGCCATCGACGTCCCACAACTCGGCGCCCTGTGCCTTTGCGGCAACGATCGGGTGAGCGGTGGCGATGCCGCGAGGCACGTGTTGCTCACGCAGGGCCAGCAGGCGTTGGTTTTCAGTCAGTGCAGAATTCATCTCGATCTCCGTGATCGCCTAGGTTGGCGGTTGATGTGATCAGGATAAGGACTGGCTGAAACCACAAGCGCTGAACTTGGGGCAGGCAGCGCTGTGATCGACTGTTTTGAGGTGGCGTTACGAAATATTTCGCTGCGGTGGCTTTGGCGGGCATGGAGGGTGGCTGATCGCTCCCGCGCGCAGGGACAGAGCGATCAGCAAAACAAGGGCCTGCGTCAAACCCCGGCGCGCGGTACCACGATGGTGTCTTCCGGGTGCAGTCGCATCATCATCGGGGAGCCGATCGGTGGCAGCGACAGGTTGCCTTCGTGGTGGCTCGGCTGGCGCAGACTGACGGTCGGTCCACCTTCCAGGTCCACGAACACCTTCAGGCTTTCACCCTGGAACACGATGTCCGAAACACGACCGCGCAGGCGATTCCACTCAGGGCCGCAACTGTCGTTATCCAGCAGCAGTTTTTCTGATTGCAGCGCCAGGAAGACATCCCCCGATGGCGGAATCGGCCGGGTTGTGCGCAGCGCCGTAGCGCCCAATGTCAGACCATTGTCGACGCCACGTTGCAGCGGCACCAGCGTGCTCTCTCCGATGAAGCTGGCCACGAAATCGTTGGCCGGATGATCGTGCAGACGCCGGGGCGTATCGACCTGCACCAGCTCGCCGCCGCGCATGATCGCGATGCGGTCGCTCATGGTCAGGGCTTCGCGTTGATCGTGGGTCACGTAGATCATGGTCGCGCCCAGACGCTTGTGCAGGGCACGCAGTTCGATCTGCATGATCTCGCGCAATTGCTTGTCCAGTGCCGACAGAGGTTCGTCCATCAGGATCAGTTTGGGCTCGAAGACGATCGCACGGGCCAGGGCCACGCGCTGGCGCTGGCCGCCCGAGAGAGCCGCGATATTGCGGTCCTCGTAGCCCGACAGCTCGACGGTCGCCAAGGCGCTCTTGACCCTTTCCCGGCTCTTGCTCGCGCTTTCGCCACGCGCGCGCAGCGGGAAGGCCACGTTTTCGCCGACGGTCATGTGCGGGAACAACGCGTAGTTCTGAAACACCACGCCGATTTCGCGCTTGTGCGGCGGCATCAAGGTGACGTCGCGTTCACCAAAGAAAATGCTCCCGGAGCTGACCCGGATAAACCCACCGAGGATACTCAACAGCGTGGTCTTGCCGGACCCCGAAGGCCCCAGCAAGGACATGAATTCCCCGGCTTCCACCTTGAGATCCACATTGTTCAGCGCCTTGAGGTTGCCGTAGTGTTTGCACACTTTGTTCACGCTGACCGATTCAAAACCTTCAGTGAAATTCATTAAGCGTCCTCCTCTGCAGAGCCAGGGATTACCCGTACCGTCTGCTAGTCATCTGAACACAGGCCCAAGCCTGATTCGTGCCGTTTTGGGGCGTCGGGCCGACAGGATCTGCTGTCCGACATAGCTGATAGCTCGCGCACCTTCCAAAAGCGCTTGTCTGCGTTGCATTCCGACGATGGCAGCGTGTCCGTGAATAAAAGGTGCCTAAGACACCGCAATCGCGGGCAAGCGCGCTCCTACAGGTGTGCGGTGTTTAAGAGAAGGGCATCCACTAACCCAGCCCGCCGATGTGCCAGGCCTTCACTTCAAGGAACTCATCCAGCCCGTACTTGGACCCTTCGCGACCGGTGCCCGATTGCTTCATGCCGCCGAAGGGCGCGACTTCCATTGAAATGATCCCGGTGTTCAGCCCGACCATGCCGAATTCCAGACGTTCGCCGACGCGCCAGGCGCGACGCATGTCCTGGGTGAAGTAGTAAGCGCCGAGCCCGTATGGCGTGGCGTTGGCCAGGGCCAGGGCCTCGTTTTCGTCCTTGAAGCGGAACAACGGCGCGACGGGGCCGAAGGTTTCTTCGGTGGCCAGCAGCATGTCGGCGTTGGCATCACGCAACACGGTGGGCTGCACGTAAAGCCCTTCGCCTTGTGGGGCTCCGCCAATCGCGAGGGTGGCGCCTTTGTCCAGTGCATCGTTGATGTGCCGGGCCACTTTGTCGACGGCTGCCGCGTTGATCAGCGGACCGATGGTGACGCCACTTTCCAGGCCGTCACCCACTTTCAATTCGGCCACAGCAGCGCTCAGGCGCTCGGCGAAACGGTCGTAAATACCGTCCTGCACCAGAATCCGGTTGGCGCAGACGCAGGTCTGTCCGGCGTTGCGGAACTTGCTCTGCATGACACCGGCGATGGCCAAGTCCAGATCGGCATCGTCGAACACGATGAAAGGGGCATTGCCGCCCAGCTCAAGGCTCAGCCGTTTGATGGTCGCCGCGCACTGGCTCATCAGCAGTTGACCGATGCGGGTAGAGCCAGTGAATGACAGCTTGCGCACGGCGGGGTTGGCCGTCATCTCGCCGCCGACACCTGCGGGCAAACCGGTCAGTACGTTGAACACGCCTGCGGGAATACCCGCGCGCTCGGCGAGGACAGCCAGCGCGAGCGCCGACAGCGGTGTCATTTCCGAGGGTTTGACCAGCACGGTGCAGCCTGCTGCCAGCGCCGGCGCGCACTTGCGGGTGATCATCGCGTTGGGGAAATTCCACGGGGTGATCGCCGCGACCACACCGATCGGTTGTTTGAGCACCAGAATGCGTCGGTCGGCAGCCGGTGCAGGAATGGTGTCGCCATAGATGCGTCTGGCCTCTTCGGCAAACCATTTGACGAAACTCGCGCCGTAGGCGATTTCACCGCGAGACTCGGCCAGCGGCTTTCCCTGTTCGGCGGTCATGATCAGTGCCAGGTCTTCCTGGTTTTCCATGATCAGGGCGAACCAGGTCTCCAGGTAACGCGCACGTTCTGCCGCCGGCACTTCACGCCATGACGCGAATCGCGCTTCGGCGGCTTCGATGGCGCGGCGGGTTTCGCTTGCCCGAAGCGCCGGAACGCGGGCGATGACACTGCCGTCGGCGGGGTTGGCCACGTCGAGGGTCGCGCCGTCATCGGCCTCGATCCAGGCGCCGTTGGCATAGGCGCGCTCGACAAGCAGGGAAGGGTCACGCAGTTGGCTTTTCAACATGATCGGGGGCCTTGAGGGTGCGAACGATGGCTTCATTGTAAAAACGCTCGCCCAGTGGCCGATGCCGAGATCAAGGGTTGGGCGGGTGATTGATGCTGAATTGCGAGAATTGACGGCAGGCTGTGCTGGGGCCGAAACACGACGGCCCTTGTAGGCGCGCGCTTGGCCGCGATTGCGGCGTGTCAGCGAGAAAAAGACTGACTGACACACCGCGATTGCGGGCACGCGCGCTCCTACCGTTGCGAGGGTCTCAACCCTGCTTGTTGCGCCCGGCGATCACCACCAGGATCAACGACGCCAGGATCAGGATTGAACTGATGGCCGCGATGGTCGGGTCGATCTCGTCGCGCAGGGCCGTGAACATGCGCTTGGTCAGGGTCTGGTTGTCGCCGCCGGAGATGAACAAGGCCACCACGGTTTCATCCAGGGAGGTGATGAAGGCAAACAGCGTGGCCGAGACCACACTCGGTTTGATCTGCGGCAGGGTCACGGCCAGGAATGCCCGAAAGCGGTTCATGCCCAGGCTGCGGGCAACCATTTCCTGAGACATGTCGAAGTTACGCAACCCCGCCAGCAGCGCAATGATCACGTAAGGCAGCGCCAGCATGATGTGCGCCAGCACCAGCCCGGTCATGGTGCTGATCAGACCTACGCGTGCGTAAACGAAGAACACCCCCGCCGCGATAAGGATGATGGGGACCATCATCGGCAGCAGCAGAATGATCTGCAGCGTGCGCACGATCTTCAGGCTCGAATTGTTGATGGCGTACGCTGCCGCCATGCCAATCGGCAGGCTGATCACCATGGTGAAAAACGCAGTGATCAGACTGACGCGTGCGGCCGACATCCATTCCACACTGTTGAAGAACGCCTCGTACCAGTGGAATGACCACTGTTTGGGCGGGAACTGCAAGAAGCGCGCTTCAGAAAACGACATCGGGACGACGATCAGCACCGGAATGATCAGGTACAACAGGATCGCCGCCACCACCACCGTGAACAGCAGGTGCGAGAGTTTGAGGTGACGCAGGTTGGCAAGCAGGTTCATTTAGCGCGCTCCCAGAATGCGTTCGATGGGGATGAAGCGGTTGATGCCCCAGAAGATGAGGAACACCACGAACAGCAGCACCAGGCCGACTGCGCTGGCCGCGCCCCAGGCGTGGTAAAGCTCGACGTTGCGTTGCACCAGCATCGACACCAGGATCGTGCGGCCACCGCCCAGCAGTTCAGGCGTAATGAAAAAGCCCAGGCAGATCACGAACACCAGAATGGAGCCCGCCATGATTCCCGGCGCGGCCATCGGCAAAAACACCCGGCGGAAGGTATAAAAGGGTTTGGCGCCCAGACTCTCGGAGGCCTGCATCAGGTCTTGCGGAATCTTCTTCATGACCGAATACAGCGGCAGGACCATGAAAGGCAGCATCACATGCAACGTGCCGATCACGGTGCCGGTGGTGTTGTGCATCAGGTTGAGCGGCTGATCGATGATGCCCAGGTCGATCAGTGTCTGGTTGACCAGGCCGCGACGCTGCAGCAGCACCAGCCAGGCGTAAGAGCGCACCAGCACGCTGGTCCAGAACGGCAGGATCACGCAGATCAGCACCAGGTTGGCCCAGAAGCCATGAAGTCGCGAAGCGGCGTAGGCAATGGGGAAGCCCATGAAGATGGACAGAATCGTGACCAGGAAACTGATCTTGAAGGTCAGCGCAAACGTGTCCCAGTAGATCGTCTCTTGAAAAATCCTGGTGTAGTTGGCCAGGGAAAATCCCTCTTCGGTCTGAACGGACTGAAACGCCAGCCAGCACAGCGGCATGATCAGCAGAACCACCACCATCACCAGCGCTGGCGTGAGCAGCAACAGCATCGAAGTGTTTTCCTTGCGCTCCTCACGTGCCAGCGCGTGTTCGCTGGTCAACGGCGGCGCAAGCGGATCGCTGGAGTCAGGCAGGGATTTGGCGAGATATGCATTGGACATAGGTCCTCCCATTACTTTTTCTGAACGAAGGACAACCAGCGCTCTTCGGCTTTTACGCCCGCATCCGACGCCCACCATTGCGCGGAAAGCAGCGCCTGGCGCGACAGGTTTTCCGGAGCCGACGGCAGCTTGGCTTCACGCTCGGCCGGTATCACGCCAGTCTTGAAAGCTTCCGGATTCAGCGGGCCGTAATCGATGATCATCGGCAGCGCGGCCTGCAGCTTTGCGTCGATGGCTTCATTGACGAATTTCATTGCCGCCGCCTTGTGCGGGGTGCCTTTGAGCACGCACAGCGAGTTGGTTTCCAGCACGCCCTGGTTGTAATCGAAGGCCACCGGCGCGCCAGCGGCCTGTACCGCACTGATGCGGCCGTTCCAGGCCTGGATCATGTCCACTTCGCCGTCGCTGATCAGTTGTGCGGACTGGCCACCCGATGTCCACCAGGTCGCGATGTCCGGTTTGATCTGCTCAAGCTTGCGGAAGGCCCGGTCGACGTCCAGCGGATAGAGTTTATCGGCGGGTACACCATCGGCCATCAACGCTATCTCCAGCGTAGGGCGAGGCAGGTTACGCAGCGAGCGTTGGCCGGGATATTTTTTCGTATCCCAGAAATCGGCCCAGGTCTTGGGCGCTTCCTTGCCTTTGAATGCATCGGTGCGATAGGCAAGCACGGTGGAATAGCTGATATAGCCGACGCTGTAGTCATCTTTCAAATTGGCGGGCAACTGTGCGGCATTGGGGATCAGGCTCGGGTCGAGTTTTTCGAACAGACCTTCGGCCTCACCGCGAATGCAGTCACCGGTGGGCAGGTCCACCACATCCCACGTGACCTTGCCGCTTTCAACCTGAGTCTTGATGACGGGGTATGCCTTGGGCGAGCTGTCTTGCTTGAGCGTCAGCCCCAGTCGTTTTGCCGCGGGTTCCAGGATCGCCTTGCTCTGGGCTTCTTGATAGGCGCCACCCTGGGACACGAATGTGATGTCTTCGGCAAACGCCTGAAAGGTGCCACCAATCAGCAGCGCCAGGCTCGCCAGTCTGAAAACTTTGCTACGCGTTTTATTCATGTGAAGACTCCGGATGGTTGGCAGATTTCATAAGCGAGCTGGAGGTTTTGTTATCGGTCGCTCTGCGGGACCATGCTCACTTAATGTACTGGCTTGTCCATGCGCGAAGAGGGCATAAATGCGCGGCTGAAAAGTGCTTTATTGCGAAATAGTGAACCGTGACGGCATCTCCTGCGTTTACCGCCGCCTGACGATTCCTGCGCCCGAAATGCTTTTTTCTGACAGTGGCCTGAACCAAAACTGAACGGTTTTCTCGATGGAACAAGAAAACCTTTGGTTACCTGAACTTATCTGCCTTTTCCCCCTCTCATGCCGGTAGCCATTGATCGCGGCGGCCTGATAAGCTCGCGGCTTTACTCGTTTGCCCTATTGGCGCATGAACAAGGAAACAGGATGAAACAGCATCGGTTGGCAGCGGCGATTGCCCTGGTCGGTCTGGTACTCGCGGGCTGCGATAAGCAAGCCAGCACAGTAGAGCTGAAAACCCCGGCACAAAAAGCCTCTTACGGCATCGGCTTGAACATGGGCAAAAGCCTGGCTCAAGAGGGCATGGACGATCTGGATTCCAAAGCCGTAGCGCTGGGTATCGAAGACGCCGTTGGCAAGAAAGAGCAGAAGCTCAAAGACGAAGAGCTGGTCGCCGCCTTCGGCGAGCTGCAGAAGCGTGCTGAAGAGCGCATGGCAAAAATGAGCGAAGAGTCGGCAGCCGCTGGCAAGAAATTCCTCGAAGAAAACGGCAAGCGCAAGGAAGTCACCACCACCGCTTCCGGCCTGCAATACGAAATCATCAAGAAGGCTGACGGGCCAGTTCCTAAGCCTACTGACGTCGTGACCGTTCACTACGAAGGCAAGCTGACTGACGGCAAAGTGTTCGACAGCTCGGTTGAGCGCGGTAGCCCGATCGATCTGCCGGTCAGCGGTGTGATCCCGGGTTGGGTCGAAGGCCTGCAACTGATGCACGTCGGCGAGAAGATCAAGCTCTACATTCCTAGCGAATTGGCTTACGGCGCACAAAGCCCAAGCCCGATGATTCCGGCCAACTCGGTGCTGGTATTCGATCTGGAACTGCTGGGCATCAAGGACCCGGCTGCTGCAGGTAACGACGCCGCTGGCGGCGCTGCTGGCGCGGACGAGGAAGAAGAAGCTGCACCGGCTCCAGAACCTGCGAAGCCTGCAGCCAAGAAGTAATCGACACCTCGATTGCCGCTTGTACGAAATGCCCCGTCTAGACGGGGCATTTTCATTTTCGTCGAAAAGAAATCGAACCGGGCAGGGTGGGCAGAGTCCCAATACCGTTGGTAGACCGGGCAAATGTCGAGATTGTTTGTCGATGCGGACAGGTTTGAAGCAAGGCGCGATAGCCTCGACATCCACCCGAGTCAACGGTTTTTACGTTTGGTGATATGAGTAAAAAACGCGCGATTTAAGCAAAACCCCTATGGCACGGGCGCTTCAGCGCCGAATAGCGGGTCTGTTCACAAGGTTATCCACAATTTGTGTGGATAACCTTGTGCGCATGAGGCGCCGTGTTTGGCTAAGGGGTCTTCCCACCGTGGCGATTGACCATCAGGTCGATTTTTATCGATATCGCTGGAGTGAATATGAAAGCACCCTGGAACTTCATTCGTTACCTGCCCATGGCCAAGCGGCTGATGGCGGCAGGAAGGTTGCCCGCTTTGTTATTCGCTGTGGCGGGCAAGGCTGCCAGTGAAGGCAACCGGTTAGGGAAGCTCAAGGACGATCTAAAACTGCTCCAGGCGCTCTGTCTGGCCTACTGGCGGGGCGAGTATCGCGCCATCAGTGGCAAAGCAATCTTGTCGGTGGTCGCGGGGCTGATGTATTTCCTCAGTCCGCTGGATGCGATTCCCGACTGGATACCCGGTCTGGGCATGCTCGATGACATCGCTGTTCTGGCTTGGGTAATGAAAAACCTTGAGGCGGAGCTCAATGCGTTCCGCGCGTGGCGTGCGCGTCAGAACCCCGAGAAACTGGCGGTGGTCGAACGGTTGCCTCCGACACCCAGCTTACTGGAGCAAGAAAAGAAAGATTAATCCAAAAAACCGTAGAAAAAAGTCGCATCTGACAAAGCCGTGTCGATCAGGTGCACGCAAGTTCCGCCCATCCACTGTTAAGATGCCGCCAATACGTAGAAAAAGACTACAAGTAACGGTTTTTTGGCCTACAGGGGGTGGTATGGATCTTCAGGTTATTTCTCGCGACGGAGCGCCGGAATATGCAGTGCTGCCTTGGGCGCAGTATCAGGCGCTATTGCAGGCGGCTGGCGGCGGCCAGCCGCAGAGTCCCGCTTCCGGTGCTGAGCCTGTCGATTCAGCAGTTCCTGCCTCAAATGACTACCCTTCGTTCGACCAAGTGGGCGCGCTGCGTCATGCCAAGGGACTGGAGCTGGCGCAACTTGCCCGCGCAGTGGGCATCAGTCCTTCGTATCTGGCGTTGATCGAGAGCGGCACGCGCGAGCCGGACGCGGCTATTCGACGAAGCCTGGCCTGGGAGTTAGGCGTCCCTGGCTGGCGAGGTGAGCCGTGAGCGTGCGCATCAGCCGTCAGCATTGGGACGCGCTGTTGGCTGAGCTGGATCTGGCGCGTCGGCAACGGCATCTGGTGACGTACCGCGCGCTCCTCGAACGCCTGCAACTCCCCAGCCCGGCCATGCAAACCCTGACCGCAGCCCTCGAACACTTGGCCGCCATCGACGCCCGTGTCGAACAACCGTTGCGCAGTTCGCTGGTCATCAGCCAAGGCGCCAGCCGCCTGCCACGTACCGGCTTCTTCGAATGCGCCGAACGCCTTGGGCGTTTTTCAGGCCCCTCCGACGGCGTCGCCGCAGCGTCGTGGCATGCCTCTGAAGTGGTCCGCGTGTTCGAGTTCGAGTACCCGGAAGAGGGGAAGCCGGAATAGCGCCAATGCGCTCATCACACGGACGTGTTGTTTGTGGGAGCGAGCTTGCTCGCGAAGGCTGTCTATCAGACGCAGAAGATGTAATGGCTGTGCTGGCCTCTTAAGGTGCGCATTTCCACTATTTTAAGGTAACGCTGATGGTTGGGTTTGTCCTAACGGCCAAACTGTTCCGCCTTCGGCGGGTTACTTGAAAACCGGAATGCCGGACCATCCCCAAGTAACCAAGTGTCCTATGCTCCTGGTTGGGCCCGACTTCGTCGGGTACCCGCACTCCGACGACGCTCCATGGGCACGCGCTGAACGGACATCCATGTCCTGGCAGCGCTCTCGCGGCATCCATGCCGCTCGGCCCACTCCGCGCCGTCTGCGTTTGGCCTGCACCCAAGTCGCGTTTTGTGGTGTCTGGACTGCTGCGGTATGAAGATCAAAAGCCACAGCGCGCTTTGCGCTGTTTAGAACAACACCTCAATCGTTGAGTAAATATAAAACCTGTCGGAGTTAGCTTGCTGACGAATGCGGTGTGTCATTCACCCTTGATGAAACTGGCTCACTCCTATCACCAGCAAGCTGATGGTTCCCACGCTCCGCGTGGTAACCCATTCAACGACGCTCTGCGTCATCCGGGATGTAGCGCAGGCTGTCAGGCATTCGCCACTCAAGAGACGGACCTGAGTCCACTGGTTTGAGAACCATAGAATTTCCCACAGTCTCGTAGTGCCGCCTGCACCTAACGTTCAGCATCCGGATATCGCCTGATTCAACGCAGCCATCACTTCCACCTCCAGCGTGTCGATCACATGCACCGCGGCGCCCGTCACGTCTTTGGCGTGGTGCTTGGCCTGTGAGGCGAGTTCGGCCAGTTGGCTGGCGTCCAGGCTGCTGCAGACCTCTGGGTGCAGGTGCACCACGCCGACCGACAATGACAGCAGCGCAAATTCCTGGCGTTGACCCTGGCGGTTGAGGGCGACGAAGCAGCCCGCCTCCAGGTGCTCGGCGCGGTAGAAGCGTCGGCACTGGTTCTGAAAGTCTTCCAGCAGCAGGTTCAAACGTTTGCGCCAATCGTCTGAGCCCAACACCATCAGGAAGTCGTCGCCCCCGATGTGGCCGACGAAGTCGCGGCTGGGGTCGATGCGGTCGTTCAGGCATTGCGCCAGGCACAACAATACTTCATCGCCCCGGCCGTAACCGTAGATGTCGTTGAAGGGTTTGAAGCTGTCGATGTCGACGTAGCAGATCATCGACTCGCGGCCCTGTTGCAGCAAGCGCGTCAGGCACTGCTGGATCGGCACGTTGCCCGGCAGCAGGGTCAACGGATTGGCGTAGCGGGCTTGCTGGATCTTCAGCTCGGTGATCAGCTTAAGGACGTCGATCACCCGGCCCAGGCCCAGATACACGCCGTGCTGCATGATGATGAAATCTTCTTCGATGCGTTGCCGCGCGCGGCTGGTGATCAACCGGCTGACCTGTTGCAACGACTGGCTCAACTCCACCGCAAGGAAGTCGTCGCTCATCAGCCGGCTGATGGGCTTGCGCGCGTAGATCTCGGTCGCGAACGGCTGCAGAAGGACGTCCGACAAGGTGTGCCGGTGGACGATGCCGATCGGGTGCTGCTGGTCATCCAGCACCGCCAAAGAATTAAGGTTCGCCTGCTTGCGGAAGGCTTCCAGTACCGCAGCGGTGGGCGTGGATTGCTGCACTGCGGGCACCGAGTTGAGGAGTGCGCTCAGGTCGCTGCCTTCTTCACTCAGCATCACCGCAGCGGGGTCGATCTTGGGCAACAGCGCCCGCGCGTCACGGGGCGGGTGTTCTTGCGGCCGACACAGCAAATAGCCCTGGACCAGTTCAACGCCCATGTCGATCAAGACGGCCAGCTCTTCTTGCAGCTCGATGCCTTCGGCGATGACCAGCGCTCGCGAGGCTTTGGCCATCTGCAGCATGGAACCGACGAATTCACGCTTTACGGCATCCTGATGAATTCCGTCGATGAAGTGGCGATCGATCTTGACGTAATCCGGACGTAATTCGGACCACAGCCGCAGGCTCGAGTAGCCGGCGCCCAAGTCATCCAGCGCAATCGAAAACCCCATGTCGCGGTAATGGTAAAGCGCGTTGTACAGCAGGCCAAAATCATCGGTGGGCGTCTGCTCGGTCAGCTCGATCACCACTTGGCTCGGCGGAATGCCATAGCGCTGTAAAAGCTGAAGCGTGCGCCCCGGTGGGTGCGAAGGCTCCAGAAGCGATTCGGGCGAGATGTTCAGGAACAGTTTGCCTTCCAGCTTCTGCTCACTGAAGCGACGACAGGCGGACTCGCGACAGGCCAGTTCCAGTTCGCTCAGGCGACCGGCCTGGCGGGCCACGGCGAACAGACTGACAGGGGAGTGCAGCGGGCTGTTGGACGGACCCCGGGTCAAGGCTTCGTAGCCGAGAATACGACGGTCCGACAGCGAGACAATCGGTTGGAACAGACTGGACAAGTCGCGGTGAGTCAGAATCGCACTCAATGCGCTCAGCTGTTCGGTCACGGTCATGGCAATCTCGGGGCAAGAAAAAGGGGCTCGACGCCTGTAGCGCCGAGCCCCCGTATTTCACGACAGATTCATGACTGTTTGATGACGATTTGCCACCATCTCGTCATCTTTCATGACGAGTCGATCACGGTTTTACTTTTTTGCGACGGAACCACTCAGGCCCAGATAATCGATGAGAATTCGCCCGGTTTCGGCCAGGTAAGCGTCATCTTCCGGTTTGGTCTTGTCGTCATCCACGGGCAGCGCGTCTTCGTCTTCTTTCTTCAGCTCTTTGAGCGGCTCTTCGCCTTTGGCCTTGCGACGGGTGTTTTCCATCACCAGTTGCTTGCTCTCGACGTCGGCGTGCTCGGAGCGACGCTCGGCTTCGTTGAGGCTAACGGTTTTTTCGCTCATCAGTTTCTTGGCCAGCGCCAGCTTCTGCTCGACGAACACGAACTCGGCGTCTTTGGCCGAACGCACGTCGTGGCGCGATTGCAGCTGGGCCAGGAACGGTTTGAACGGATCCACCGCAGGCTTGATGGCAGGCTTGATGGTGTCGTAGGCCATCGCTTCTGGCAGCGCGCTTTCGCCGATTTCCTTGGTGTCGATGATCGACGGGTAGGCGATGTCCGGGAGAACGCCCTGATGCTGGGTGCTCTGACCGGAAACCCGGTAGAACTTGGCCAGTGTCAGTTTGAGTTCGCCGTGGTTCAGCGGCTGAATGGTCTGCACGGTGCCTTTCCCGAAGGTCTGGCCACCGATGATCAGCGCGCGATGATAGTCCTGCATGGCGCCGGCGAAAATCTCCGAAGCCGAAGCGGACAAACGGTTGACCAGCAACGCCATCGGGCCTTTGTAGAACGCGCCGCTGTTCTCGTCTTCCAGCACGTCGACCTTGCCGTCTGCGTTACGCACCAGCACGGTCGGACCTTTGTCGATGAACAGGCTGGTCAGCTCGGTGGCTTCCTGCAGCGAACCACCGCCGTTGTTGCGCAGGTCGATGACCACGCCGTCGACTTTCTCCGACTGCAACTCGGTCAGCAGTTTCTTCACGTCGCGGGTAGTGCTCTTGTACTCAGGATCGCCCGCGCGGTAGGCCTTGAAGTCCAGGTAGAACGCAGGGATCTCGATCACGCCGAGCTTGTAATCCTTGCCGTCCTGGTTCAGGTGCAGGATCGACTTCTTGGCCGCTTGCTCTTCGAGCTTCACGGCTTCGCGGGTGATCGACACGATCTTGGTGGTCTGATCGTTCGGCGCGTTGCTCGCCGGGATGATTTCCAGACGCACCACCGAGCCTTTCGGACCACGGATCAGCTTGACCACTTCGTCCAGACGCCAGCCGATCACGTCAACCATCTCTTTGTCGCCCTGGGCGACGCCGATGATCTTGTCAGCGGTCGCCACCTGTTTGGTCTTGGCGGCAGGCCCGGCCGGAACCAGACGCACGATCTTGACGTTGTCGTTGTCGCTTTGCAGGACGGCACCGATGCCTTCCAGCGACAAGCTCATGTTGATGTCGAAGTTTTCCGCGCTGTCAGGTGACAGGTAGTTGGTGTGCGGGTCGTAGGACATCGCGAAGGTGTTCAGGTACGCCTGGAAGATGTCCTCGCTGCGGGTCTGACCCAGACGCGCCAGCTGGTTCTTGTAGCGCTTGGTCAGGGTTTCCTGAATCTTCGCCGGGTCTTTACCGGCGATCTTCAGGCGCAGAACCTCGTCCTTGACGCGCTTGCGCCACAGGTCATCCAGTTCGGCTTCGTTCTTTGGCCAAGGGGCATCCTTGCGATCAACCAGCAGGGTTTCCTGCGTGTTCAGGTCGATCTTGTCGACGCCTTTACTCAACTGGGCCAAGGCGAAGTCCAGACGCGACTTGATGCGGTCCAGGTAGCGCTTGTAGATAGTGAATCCCGGGTTCAGGTCGCCGCTCTTGAGGAAGTCGTCGAACTGAAAACGCCATTTGTCGAACTCAGCGATGTCGCTGGCGAGAAAATAGCTGCGCGCAGGGTCCAGCAGTTTCAAATAGCTCTGATAGATGATTTCCGAGCGCTTGTCGTCCAGCGGCGGCTTGCTGTAGTGGTGGCGTTTAAGCAGCTCCACGACGTTCAGGCTGGCGATGACCTCATCGCGATCAGGCTGAAGGTTGTCCCAGCTGTTGGCTGCGAAGGTAGTAGATGACATCGGCAGCGCGGCCAGGCCGATGAGTAATGCAAGGGTGGTGCTGGGCAATAATTGCTTCATGCTGATTCGACGCGGGGACAATTGATAACGCATATTAGGCCGTCTTAAAGATCGCCGGTTCCCATGGGCGCCGGTCGCATAATGCAAGAAAGCCAGAATGCTTGTCTGCACGCTGGCTCAGTCAGAACTCACTATGGAGGCACCGTGAAAGCATTGCAAGGCGTTGAAGGTCACGTGGAATGGGTTGAACAGCCATCACCGACGCTCGATGTGGGGCAAGTTCGCATCAAGGTGGCGGCGGCAGGGCTTAATCGCGCCGATCTGCTGCAACGCGCGGGGCTTTATCCGCCACCGCCGGGCGTCACGGAAATCCTTGGAATGGAGTGTTCCGGTGTAATCGCTGAAGTGGGTCCCGGCACGTCATGGAAGGTCGGAGACCGCGTCTGTGCGCTGGTTGCGGGCGGCGCGATGGCCGAAGAAGTGGTCGTCGACGCGCGGCATGTTTTACCCGTACCAGCGGGTATGTCGTTGCCTGAAGCCGCTGGCATTCCGGAAGTCTATGCAACGGCTTGGCTGAACCTCTTTCAGTTGGCCGCTCTCAAGCCCGGCGAAAAAGTGTTGCTGCATGCCGGCGCAAGTGGGGTTGGTTCAGCCGCCATTCAGCTGTGCAAGGCATTTGGCAACCCGTGTTGGGTCAGTGTCGGTTCGGCGGACCGTCTGGCGTACTGCGAGGCACTCGGCGCGCAGGGCGGCGTGATTCGCGGTGAGAGTCTGGACGGCTTGAACGATTTCGCACCGTTCAATGTGATTCTCGACCCGGTGGGCGCCAATTACGCCGCGCTCAATTTGAAAGTGCTCGGCACTGACGGACGCCTGGTGTTGATCGGTTTGATGGGTGGGCGCAAGGCCGAACTGGATTTCGCGCAAGTGCTGGGCAAGCGCATCCAGATCCTGGGCTCGACCCTGCGCAGCCGTGACGATCAGTTCAAGGCCGACCTGCTCAGCGATCTGGGTCAGCACGTCTGGCCGCTGTTCACCGAAGGCCGGCTCAAGCCGCAACTGGCGCGCAGCTTCCCGATTCTTGCAGCCGAGGAAGCGTATGCGGAGCTGGCGACCAATCAAGTGTCGGGCAAGGTGGTGTTGGTGATCGACGAAAGTTTGGTTTGACACCGGATTGTTCATCGCACCGACAACGCAAGGTTGTGGGTGCGATGACCGCGGGTTCGACGTCATCGAATTCGGCGTCGACTTTGTTATGTGGATAAGTCTGCTTGGTGTTTGCTCGGACTGTTGATTTCGAAATAATTTCGTTTTGTAATTTTATACTTCGACTCGATCTAACGGTTTCGGGATGTTCGCGTACCGTACGCTATGATTTTTAGAGCGTGGCTGCTTCCGAGTCCGCACGATGTTTTCACACGGATCGAAGAAAGGTAATAACTATGAATACCGGGAACGAGGTGGCAGGTACTACGGAGCTAACTGGAGTCAAGGCGAGTAGCGTTAATCGTGTTGTCACGACGCTCGAAATAATGGATAACTCCACCGTTATAGGAACTGCAACAACCGATGAGGGGGGTCTTTGGCAGTATACAGTCAGGGCACTTTCGATCGGTAAACACGTCTTCTCCGCCAGAGTGGTGGGAGGTGGACCTACTTCGCAGCCCAGGGCTATAAGTGTCACAACGCCCTTGCCGCCGCTGATTATTGACACCAGCCCGGTTGTTCTTGCTGGCAGGTTATTGAGGACGCCTGAAAACAAACCAACCCATTTTCCGCAGGGAACCGTATTGCAGAGATCCGCGAGCGGCGGAGTACCGCCGTATACATACACCTCGTCGAGCGCCGTCGTCGATCTGGATCCTCAGACTGGGCGGATTTCTTCAAAGCGCAACGGACAAGCGATTATATCTGTAAGAGACAGTCAGGGTCAGTCAGCCAGTTATACGGTGACCGTCTCCAATGTACTGTTGATGCACAGCTACGGTGGTTATAGATTGTGGAAAGATGCCGTTGCGTTTGCAACGAGTCGAAATGGTCATGTCCCGTCGCTCGCTGAATGGCAAGAGTTCAGGTCCAATTATTCTAATTCCCCACCCGTCAGCAATAATGACTCATGGTCTTCTGATGTCGTTCTCGTGACCAAGCGGTGGGTTATACATCCCGTTGATGGGAGCAAGGATAAAAAGGATAGCGGATTTTTAGGTCCAAATACTTCCTGTGGGTGGGCCGTTGCTCCCGGCTAATAAAGGCGGCAGGCAAGGTTAACGGCATTGGGGTGTTCGATCGAAAAGCGCGTTATCACCAGAAGGGGCAATAAGGCACTGCCCGCTCTTTCCCAAGAGCGGGGCGGCCTGATATATCGCAGGTTATTTGCTGTGTCCGGGGTAAGCATCCTTCATGCAAGCCTAGCCCCACGCCGTTGAATACTTGAAGCTGTTGCAGATTTGCGACGCATCGGTATCGCATTGCCGGTGACCGGAGTAGGCGTGTCGATACTTTCATTTTTTCTTCCCGAGATTGGCATTAAAGCAAGCGCGCGCCCGTGCGCCCGTGCGGGCGGAGGGGCTCAGCGCAGCCCCGTTGATAGACACAGCGAACCAGGACGCGTGGTGTTGACAGCGGAGCCTTCCTGTCCGGCTACCAGATTCTTGACCGAGCCATGATTCAGTCCAGAACTGGTATTGGACCAGCAAAAGTCGTTGCCTTGCGGCCACCGCGCTCCATACGGACCGTAGATCGCCCACAGCTGATCCAGACTCGGCATTCTGCAGCCCGCAGCATTTAACGCAGTGACTCCAATCACAACGATGAGAGCGAAGCGCTGAATCGCATGCGATGGCTACTGTCAGAAATGACAGGTTTGGCTACCTTGTGTCGGGTTGTGAACGGCTATTCACTTCCAGCTGTGAATGGGCCAGCCCGCTTTTTCGGCCTCACTTCGCAGCACCGGATCCGGGTTCACCACGTGGGGAAAATCGACCTTCTGCAACAGCGGCAGGTCGTTGCGTGAGTCTGAGTAGAAACTGGCGCCTTCGAGGTTTTCGCCTTCCTGATCCAGCCACTCCATCAAACGGGTGATCTTGCCTTCGCGGTAGGTCAGCACGCCTTGGGTCTTGCCGCTGTAGACGCCGTGGGCGATGTCCAGGTCGATGGCGAGCACCTCATCGACGCCGATGCGCTCCGCAATGGCTTTGACCAGGTGCACACCGGAGGCCGAGATGATCAGGATGCGGTCACCGGCCGCGCGGTGTTCGGCGATGGCTTTGGTGGCGTCGCTGAAAATGATCGGTTCGATGAAGTCCTCGACCCAAGGTCCGACCAGAAAATCCACTTCTTCAGGCGTACGACCGATCATCGGTTCGAGGCTGAATGCCATGTAGTCTTCCATCGCCAGATCGCCCTTGCTGTAGGCCTCCATCAACTCGTGGTCTTTCTTGATGAAGGACTCTGGATCGACCCAGCCCAGACGGCCCATCTGTTCGCTCCACAGACTGGCGCAGTCGCCATGGATCAGGGTTTCGTCCAGGTCAAATATTGCTAAAGCCATTACCGCTGTCCTCGTTATGCAGTACGTGCGCAGATCGGCGAATCACCGTGGATCCTGTGGGAGTGAGCTCGCTCACGAAGGCTGACTCCCAAGCGCTGACAATGCGTTAAGTGCACCGGCCTCTTCGTGAGCAAGCTCACTCCCACAGATGATGTGTGGAGAGTGAGACCGGCGTTCATATCAACGCTTAGGCCACTTCACACAGCGCCGAATCTTCAATGCTCAGGGTGACGCGCTGGCCGTTCGGGTGCAAGTCGTTGGCGGAACGGTTGAGCACATCGACCACCAGTTCCACACCGCGCGCTTCGACACGATAACGGATCACATTGCCCAGCAGGCTATGGCTGCGCACTTCACCTTCCAGCGAGCCGGTCAGGCTCAGTTGTATCGCTTCAGGCCGGATCGCGACTCGGCTGTTGATCGGGCGCTGCATCAGGCGACTGGCGGCGTCGGGTTCGAGCAGGTTGTAGTTACCGATGAAGCCGGCCGCAAACGCATCGACCGGCGCGGTGTACAGGGTTTCGGCATCGCCGCTCTGCACGATCCGGCCTTGGTTCATCAGGAAAATCCGGTCCGACATGGTCAGCGCCTCTTCCTGATCGTGGGTCACGAAAATCGTCGTCAGGCCCAGTTCCTGCTGGATCGCGCGGATCTGTTCGCGCAAGTGTTTGCGAATACGTGCATCCAGCGCCGACAGCGGTTCGTCGAGTAACAGCAGGCGAGGGCGCGTCACCAGTGAACGGGCCAGCGCCACACGCTGGCACTGGCCGCCCGACATCTGGTGAGGATAGCGTTTGGCGAACTCGGTCAGTTCCACCAGTTTCAGCACCTCGGCCACGCGCTGTTTCGTTTCGTCGGCGCTGACCTTCTGTATGCGCAAACCGAAGGCGACGTTCTGCTCCACGTTCATGTTGGGGAACAGCGCGTAACTCTGGAACACCATGCCGATGCCGCGCTTCTGCGGCGACACCGGCACCAGGTCCTTGCCGTCGAGAAAGATCCGGCCGCTGGTAACCGAGGTCAGCCCGGCGATGCAACGCAGGAGGGTGGACTTACCGCAGCCGGACGGGCCGAGCAGGGTCACGAACTCGCCCTTGTTGATCACGCAGTTAATGTCGCTGAAGACCGCTGTGCTGCCGTAGTTCTTTTGCAGGTTTTCGACACTGACGAAGCTCATATCAGTCTTTGTCCTTGTTGAGTCGATTGGCCGCCCAGGTCAGCACCAACACGAAGAGGAAGTAGGAAATCACCAGCGCGCTGTTGAAGTGGCCGCTGCTGTTGCGCATGTTGTTCAGGTAGACCTGCAGCGTTTCGTAGCGCGTACCGACCAGCAGGTTGGCGAACACGAACTCACCGAACAGGAAGGAGAACGACAGCAGCAGGGCGATCATCAAACCTTTGCGCAGGTTAGGCAGCACCACCAGAAACGCCGCCTGAAAGGTGCTGGCGCCGAGCAACTGAGCGGCGTCCATCAGGTCGACCAGGTTGATCGCCTGCAGGTTGTTGGTGATCGCCCGGTACATGAACGGCAGGGCGATGGTGAAGTAGCAGCCGATCAGGATCCACGGCGTGCCGACCATCGCCAGCGGGCCGGAACCGTAAAGCTGCAACAGCCCGACCGACGACACCACCGGCGGCACAGCAAAGGGCAGCAGGATCAGGATGTTCATCAGCGCGTCGAGTTTCGGGAAGTGGTAATGCACCACGAACAACAGGGGCAGGATCAGCACCACCGACAGGATCAGCGCACCGACGCAGACCAGCAGCGACTGAGCGAACGCCATCAAGAAGCGCGGGTCGCTCCACAGCGCCACGTACCATTTGTAGGTGAAGCCTGCGGGCAAAATCGTGGCCGACCAACTGGTCGCAATCGAGTACACGAAGGTGCCCAGCAGAGGCGCCAGCAGGATCAGAAACAGGATGTACACCACCACGCGGTGGTAGAGCCCGGCGGGGCCGCGTTCAGCGCGAGACATGGTAGCTCCTCTTCAACAGCCACTGATGAACGATGGTCACCAGGGTCATCATGCCGACCAGAATCATCGCCAGGGCGCTGGCCATGTTCGGGTCCAGCGTGATATCGCCCGCGACCATGGCCGCGATGCGGATGGGCAGAACGTTGAAGTTGCCGGTGGTCAGCGCGTACACCGTGGCGTAGGCGCCGAGGGCGTTGGCCAGCAGGATCACGAAGGTGCCGAGCAGGGCCGGCGTCAGCACCGGAATGCCGATGTGCCGCCAGAAATCCCAGGTGCTGGCGCCCAGCAGGGAAGCCGATTCGCGCCAGTCTTCGCGCAGCGCGTCGAACGCCGGGTAAAGCAGCAGCACGCCGAGCGGAATCTGGAAGTAGGTGTAGAGGATGATCAGCCCGGTTTTCGAGTACAGGTTGAAGTCATCGATGATGCCCGCCTGCTTCAGAATCAACGTCAGCGCGCCGTTGAACCCCAGCAGAATGATGAACGCGAACGCCAGCGGTACGCCGGAAAAGTTGCTGGTCATGTTGGCGAAGGCGCTGACGAAGTCACGCAGCCGTGACGGCACCTTGCGCAGCGAATAACTGCCAAGGACGGCGATGACGATGCCGATCAGACTCGACCAGAAACTGATCTCCAGACTGTATTGCATGGCCTGTCGGTAGAAACGCGAGTTGAAGGCCTTGATGAAGTTGTCCACCCCCCAGCCGGCGTCCGAATACAGGCTGTTGATGGCAACCCAGGCGAGCGGGGCGATCTGGAACGCGATGAAAAAAAGGGCAAAGGGCACCAGGCACAAGAGCCCCAGCCATTTGCCGCGACGCTGTGAACTCACTTGAGCACCTCTCTGCAGACAGGTTTGTCGTGGGGCACGCCGAGCAGCTCGCAGACCGTCCCGCAGATCTCGGTCTGTCTGGGCGACGCCTGGGGATCGAGGCTGAACGCATCGCCGATCACGAACAGCGGGACTTCACGCTCCTCGGGCAGGATGCCGTTGTGGGAGCGGTCGTTGTTCATGCCGTGGTCGGCGGTCACCAGTACCTGATACCCGGCGTCCAGCCAGCGCTGCAGGTATTCGGCGAGGATGATGTCGGCCGAGCGCGCGCTGTTGCGGTACTGCGGGGTATCGAGGCCGTGTTTGTGGCCGGCGTCATCGATGTTCATCGGGTGAATGAACAGGAAATTCGGTTGATGCGCCGTTCGCAGATGCTCGGCATCGTCGAACAGGTGGGAATCGGGGTAGTGATCGACGTAGTAGAAATGACCGTGCTGGATCGGCAGGTCGGCGTCGTCAGTATGGCGGTCGCGGCTGGCGATGAACGGGCTGCGGTTGTACAGCTCGCTGACCCAGTGATACGCGGCGGCGGCCGTGGTCAAACCCGCTGTGGCGGCGTAGTGAAACACGCTGCGCTGGTTGGACAGGCGTGAAACATGGTTGTGCACGATACCGCTGTCGATGGGCGCGACGCCCGTCAGGATGCATTCGTACAGCGGTCGGGAAAGCGCCGGCAGTTCGCATTCGAGCTTGTACAACGCGGCGCGGCCTGCGTTTCGATACGCCAGCAAATGCCCCATTGCATGCTGCGCCACGCTGTAACTCAGGCCGTCCAGCAGAATCAGAATGACGTTGTGTTTCATGGCCTCTCCGGGAGGTTGACAGCACAACCTGTAGGAGCGCGCTTGCCCGCGATTGCGGTGTGTCAGTCAACCTGTCTGTCACAGTCATACCGCAATC
>Ga0308163_10000921_pt1 | contig 38710 bp, 30 predicted proteins | sample PhyTR1_FD_201037 | JGI IMG/M metagenome (GOLD analysis project Ga0308163, IMG submission 201037) | Phyllosphere microbial communities from UC Gill Tract Community Farm, Albany, California, United States - DLSLT.R1 | ecosystem: Host-associated > Plants > Phyllosphere > Unclassified | place: USA... | reverse complement strand
TCAACGGACAAACCATAACGATCAGCACTGAGCATGCACAGGCAGAGATTATTATTTACAGTCCCTCTGTTTTCAGGATCAGACTGGATAAGAAACTGGGAAGGGATTTTTCTTATGCGGTAATTGGTAAACCAGCAGCAACCAAAGTTACATTCAACCAGAATGAACAGGAAATCAATATCACCACAGATTCACTGAAAGCAAAGATTACCAAAAAACCATATAGTATCAGCTTCTTCAATCCCGATGGCAAGATTATCAATCAGGATGAAGCAGGGCTTAATACTTCCTGGGTAGGGGAGGAAGTAACTACTTATAAAAAAATGCAGGAGGGTGAGCGTTTCATCGGACTCGGAGAAAAAACCGGTAACCTGGACCGTAAAGGCAGCAGTTATACCAATTGGAATTTTGATGCCTATGGATATGCCGCTAATCAGGATCCACTTTATTCTACTATTCCCTTTTACATGGGTATTCACCACGGACTTAACTATGGGATATTCATGGACAATACTTACCAGAGTGATTTTAATTTTGGTGCCAGTAACAACCGCTTTTCGTCATTTGGCGCACAGGGCGGTGAGATGAACTATTACTTCATCTATCACAAACGTATTGCAGATATTATTACCTCTTATACAGCCTTAACTGGCCGCATGAACCTACCTCCGCTATGGAGTTTGGGCTATCAGCAAAACCGCTATACGTATTATCCTGATACAGAAGTACTGCGTATTGCACAGACATTACGAGAAAAAAAGATCCCCGCAGACGGGATTACACTGGATATCCATTATATGGACCAGTATAAATTATTTACCTGGGACAAAACGCGTTTCCCTGATCCGGTGGCTATGAATAAAAAGCTTCAGGATATGGGTTTTACCACAACCGTTATTGTAGACCCGGGCATTAAAGTTGAAAAAGATTATCCGGCCTTTGAAAGCGGCAGGAAAGAAAATATTTTTATTAAATACCCAGACAGTACAAATTATACCGGACAGGTTTGGCCGGGCTGGTGCAACTTTCCTGATTTTACCAGTGAGAAAGCCCGTGCCTGGTGGAGAAATGAAGTAAAGTTTTTTGCTGAAAGCGGTGTTTCAGGCATCTGGAATGATATGAACGAAATAGCTACCTGGGGTAATAAAATGCCTTCCAACGTACTGTTCAATTACGATGGTAGTCCTGCCAGTCACAAACAGGCACATAATATATATGGAATGCAGATGGCCCGCTCAAGTTATGAGGGTGCCCGGGCATCAATGAACAAAAGGCCATTTATCCTGACACGTGCAGGTTATGCTGGATTGCAGCGTTATACAGCAATCTGGACAGGAGATAACCGTCCTGAAGAAGATCATATGTTATTGGGAGTACGCCTGCTGAACAGTTTGGGCCTGAGCGGGGTTCCTTTTGCCGGAATGGACATTGGCGGTTTTATAGGAACACCCAGCAATTCACTCTTCGCGCGCTGGATTCAGATTGGTGCCTTTAATCCATATTTCCGTAACCACGCTGCGGTAAATACACAGTCTTCAGAGCCATGGACCCATGGGGAAGAGGTACTGGAAATTTCCAGGAACTATATCAACCTTCGCTATAAGCTGATGCCTTACCTGTACTCTGCCTTTTATGAAGCCACTCAGAACGGGTTACCGGTTATGCGATCACTGGCTATAGATTATACATTTGATGATAAAATCTTTGATGTGAGGTTTCAAAATCAGTACCTCTTTGGCAAGGCTTTTATGGTATTGCCTTTTGAAAGTACAAAGGAATATGCCAGCGCTTATTTTCCTAAAGGAACCTGGTATAACCTGTATACCGATGCGGTGCAGAATGGCGGGGAAGAGAAAGTACTGAAGGTTTCAAAAGATAAACTGCCAGTTTATGTAAAGGAAAGCAGTATAGTGCCCATGCAATCGCTAGTGCAAAGCACCATGGAGAAACCTACCGACACCCTTGTATTACATATTTATAAAGGTAATCTGAACAACTCATATGTGTATTACGAAGATGACGGCCAATCGTATAACTATGAAAAGGGCAGCTTCTACAAAAGAACCATTGTTTATAACCCTGCCAAACGTCAGCTAACCTTTGCAAAGGCTGAAGGTACATTCAGATCAAAATTCAATTCCCTGAAATTAGTATTTCATGGTTTCACTGCGGCAGATAAAATAAACTCTGGTAAAAATATTAAAGAAGAACATTTGTCTTTTCTTAATGCAATATCCAAATTCGATCCACAGAGCAGCGCCAGTGTTGCCGAAGAAACTATGGTTAAAACTGTAACCATTACCAATTCATCCGATAACTTTGTAATTACTTATTAGTCCTTAAAAATGAGAAAATTAACTATAATACTTTTAGTGCTGCTTTCGGCTAGTGTTTGGGCACAGCCCAGGCTGGATCACGTAGAACCGATGTTCTGGTGGACCGGAATGAAAAACCCGAAACTGCAGCTGCTGGTGCATGGTCAGAACATAGGCAGTTTAACGGCAAGCTTAAACTATGCAGGTGTGAAACTGGTAGAAACCCATAAAGTAGAAAACCCGAATTACCTTTTTGTAGACCTGGAAATTGCGGCCAATGCGAAAGTAGGTAAGTTCCCTATCACCTTTAGCGAAAATGGAAAGCAAAAAACTGTTTATACCTACGAACTCAGAAACAGAGATGCTTCAGCTTCGCGCATACAGGGTGTAACCGACAAAGACCTTATTTATTTTCTGATGCCAGACCGCTTTTCAAATGGTGATAAAACCAATGATAAGGTGAAAGGACTGGCAGAACAAAGCTTAAACCGCGATTCTATATATGCTCGTCATGGTGGTGATATCCAGGGTGTGATTAACCATTTCGATTATCTTAAAGAACTAGGTATAACTACGATCTGGATGACTCCTGAAATTGAAAATGATATGAAGCATGCTTCTTATCATGGTTATGCTGCTACAGACCATTATAAGATTGATCCCCGTTATGGCACCAATGAGTCTTACAAAGCGTATGTGGAAAAAGCCCACACTGCCGGATTAAAAGTTATCAAAGATATAGTCCATAATCACATGGGTACTGGTCATTGGTTCTTTAAAGATATGCCGATGAAAGATTGGGTTAACCAATGGCCTTCATTTACACAAACAAGTTATCGCGATGAGCCGGTTATGGATCCACATGCTTCGGCGGCCGACCGCAAGAAGCAGTTAGATGGATGGTTTGTAGGTACCATGCCAGATTTCAACGAGAGAAATCCATATGTGCAAAACTATATTACGCAGAACCATATCTGGTGGATTGAATATGCTGGAATAGATGGATTAAGACTAGACACCTATGCCTACAATGATCCGGCTTATATGGCCGATTGGGCGATGAAATTACAGGCAGAATTTCCACACCTGTCTATCTTTGGTGAAACATTGGTAAATTCTGTTCCTTCACAGGCTTTTTTTACAGAAGGCAATACCGTGAACAGGGGTATGGATACCCACTTACCAGGTATTACCGATAATGTATTGAAAGGTGCTGTTTATGAAGCCCTGAATGGTAAACCGGGCTGGACTGACGGGGTATTCCGTTTATACAATACCTTATCACAAGATTTCCTGTACAAAGACCCTACCCGTAACCTTATTTTTTGGGACAATCATGATATGAGCAGGTTCTTCTCTGTGATTAACGAAGACATGAACAAGTACAAATCTGGTATGGCCCTGCTGTTAACCTTGCGTGGTATTCCGCAGTTGTACTATGGGACAGAGATCTTGATGAAAAACTTTTCAAATCCAGACGGACTTGTGCGGTTAGATTTTCCTGGCGGATGGCCTGGAGATAAAGCAAATAAGTTTACTGCAGCGGGACGTACCCCGGCAGAGAATGATGCCTTTAACTTTGTAAAAAAACTGGCTAATTACAGAAAAAACAGTACTGCACTGCAAACAGGAAAAATGATACAGTATGTGCCGGAAGATGGTATGTATGTTTATTTCCGCGTTAGTCCGGATGCTGCAGGTAAAACAGTAATGGTTATTCTGAATGGCGATGACAAAACGAAAACCTTAAATACTGCAAGGTTTGCAGAGCAGATAAAAAATACGGCTTCCCTGCTGAATATTGTTAGCGGAGAAAAATTGAATACTACAACAACTATAAACGTTCCGGCAAAAACAACGCTGGTACTTGAACTAAACTAATATGAACGATATCACCATAGCATGCATTTTTGACCTCGACGGCGTACTCGTAGATACCGCTGTTTATCATTACCAGGCATGGAAAAAACTGGCCAACTCAATGGGATTTGATTTTAGTCACGCCCAAAATGAGCAGCTTAAAGGAGTGAACCGTATGCGTTCATTAGATATGATCCTGAATTGGGGAGGTATAACCAAAACCGATGCAGAAAAAGAAGAACTTGCCGGTTTAAAAAACTCCTGGTACGTAGAAATGATCAGTAAGATGTCGGCCACAGAGGTTTTGCCGGGCACTTTAGAACTGCTTCAGGAATTACAAAACCAAGGTATTAAAATGGCTTTAGGCTCGGCCAGCAAAAACTCAGGCCTGATCCTGGAAAGGACCAATCTTGCACATTTCTTTGATGCAGTAGTGGATGGTAACTCAGTTACCACATCAAAACCTGATCCTGAAGTGTTTGTAAAAGGCGCAGAACTGTTAAATACCCCGGCAGCAAGCTGCATAGTGTTTGAAGATGCAGCTGCAGGTGTACAGGCAGCCCTGGCCGCTAAAATGGCAGTTGTGGGTATTGGTGAAGCAGAAAACCTTCCTGGTGCAGACAGAATCATAAAAGACCTTGCCGGTATCAGCGTAGCAGAGTTGAAAGAATTAATTATAGATAAAGCAGGGCAAAATATAGCATAAGCACGATGAAGAACTATATACAAGCAGAAGAGTGGAATATTATTGAGGAAGGTTTTGATCCTCATTTAAATAAAATATCAGAAAGTATATTCAGTATTGGTAACGGCCGCATGGGTCAGCGTGCTAATTTTGAAGAAACATACAGCGGCGAAAGCTTGCAGGGAAACTATGTGGCAGGAGTTTATTATCCAGATAAAACACGTGTAGGATGGTGGAAAAATGGCTATCCGGAGTATTTTGCAAAGGTATTGAACGCTGCAGAGTGGATGGGTCTTGAAATTAAACTAGAGGGAGAAATCCTGGATCTGGCCAGTGCAAAGGTAAGCAGTTTCAAACGTGTGCTGAACATGCAGGAAGGCTATCTTACCCGTACTTTTACCGCAGAATTGCCTTCGGGCAATCAGGTAGAGGTAAGCTCTAAGCGCTTTTTTAGCATTGCTAATGACGAAGTTGCTGCCCTGAAGTACGAACTGACACCGCTAAACTTTTCTGGTAAACTGGAACTGACATCGTTTATTGATGGGGATGTAAAAAACCAGGATTCTAATTATGATGAAAAGTTCTGGGACGAAGTAAGCAGAGAGCAAAATGCAAGCGGATCTTACTTAACCATGAGAACCAAAAAAACTGCTTTTGATGTTACTACGGGAGTAAAAACATTGGTATTGGTAAATGGTACTGATACAGCACTGAGTCCGGATACCGAGATCAGAGATAAATACCTTTCAGAATCAGTTACCGCAGATATTAAGGCGAATGAAACAGTAGTAGTATATAAAATTGCAACAAACCTGTCATCTCAAAACTACGAAGCAGCAGACCTGGTGCAAACCGCAGTTAAGGTTATTGATACAGCCGTAGCACAAGGTTTTGATTCGCTCTTAATAGAGCAGGCAGAAGCCTGGGCTACCAAATGGCAGGAAGGTGATATCATTATTGAAGGAGATGTTGCCGCACAACAGGCCATCAGATTTAATATCTTCCAGCTTAACCAGACATACACTGGGAAAGATGCACGCTTAAATATTGGTCCGAAAGGGTTTACCGGTGAAAAATACGGAGGTTCTACCTATTGGGATACCGAAGCATACTGTATTCCCTTCTACCTGAGTACCGCTCCGGAAGAAGTTTCCAAAAACCTGCTGATCTATCGTTATAAGCACCTGGAAAAAGCAATTGAAAATGCTGAGAAATTAGGCTTTAACAATGGCGCAGCATTATATCCGATGGTTACCATGAATGGTGAAGAATGTCATAATGAGTGGGAAATCACTTTTGAAGAGATTCACCGGAACGGAGCTATTGCTTTTGCCATCTTTAACTATATCCGTTACACGGGCGATCAAAGCTATCTGGCTCAATATGGTCTGGAAGTGCTTGTCGGCATTGCCCGTTTCTGGAAACAGCGTGTAAACTGGAGCGAAGACAAAAAGCAATTTGTAATGCTTGGTGTAACTGGTCCCAATGAATACGAAAACAACATCAATAATAACTGGTATACCAATACACTTGCCGCCTGGTGCTTGAGTTATGCGGTTGAAGCAGCCGGGATTGTTAAAAATGAAGATGCTTCAAAATATCAGCAGATTATTGAAAAAACTAAACTGAACGAAGTAGAAGAATTTGGTGCATGGACTAATATTGCAGCAAACATCTATCTTCCATACGATGCTGAAAAAGGGGTGTTCCTGCAGCAGGATGGCTATCTGGATAAAGAACAGATCCTGGTAAAAGACCTTCCTGCATCAGACCGTCCGCTTAACCAGAAATGGAGCTGGGACAGGATCCTTCGTTCATGCTTTATCAAACAGGCCGATGTATTACAGGGAATGTACTTCTTTGAAGATGACTACGACCTGGAATCGTTACGTAGGAATTTTGATTTCTATGAATCCCGTACGGTGCATGAAAGTTCATTATCACCATGTGTGCACAGCATTCTGGCAGCAAAGCTGAATGATGGGGAAAGGGCTTATGAGTTCTACCTGCGTACTTCACGTTTAGATCTTGATGATTATAACAATGATACTGAAGACGGGTTGCATATTACCTCTATGGCCGGTACCTGGATGAGCATAGTAGAAGGTTTTGGCGGTATGCGCGTGCGTGAGGGTAAACTGCTGTTTAATCCTTTCCTGCCAGAACAATGGACTTCTTTCTCTTTCAATATTGGCTTCCGCGGTGTTCAGCTGCGTATTAAAGTTGATAAAGATACAATGACCATCGTTACCGATAGTAAGGAATCATTAGACATTAATATCTTTAACGAATCTTACGTGGTTGCGGCGGGTGAAACTGTAATCAATTATAAAGGTTTAGCAGTATGAAAATCCTTTGCCGGGCCATTATCGTAGGTTGTTTATTTGTTTCAGGATTTATGGATGATGCTTTAGCACAAAATAAAAAGGTAATGATCTACCAGATGCTGCCCAGGTTATTTGGGAACAAACAGCAGAACAATGTTCCATACGGAACTATTGAGCAGAATGGTAGCGGTAAGTTTGCAGATATCGATGATAAGGCATTAGACGGTATAAAAGAGCTGGGAACTACGCATGTATGGTATACAGGTGTAATTTCCCATGCCACTTTAACTGATTACAGCAGCTTTGGTCTGCCGGCCAATAATGCCAATGTAGTTAAAGGCAGGGCAGGTTCCCCATATGCGGTAAGAGACTACTATGATCTGGATCCCGATCTGGCAACGGATGTGAACAACCGCATGGCGGAGTTTGAGGCATTGATTAAGAGAACGCACAAAAAAGGGATGAAAGTGATTATCGACTTTGTACCCAATCATGTGGCCCGTGAATATAAATCGCATATGAAACCTGCCGGCGTAAAGGACTTTGGCGAGGGTGATGATGTGCATGTTGATTTTAGCGCCGGTAACGATTACTATTATGTGCCCGGTAAAGATTTTGTAGTGCCACAGCCCAAATCATCACAGCCTAATCCGCTGTCTGATCTGCAGCACAGGGCCTACAGTGAATCACCGGCAAAAGCCACGGGGAACAATGTGTTTTCTGAAAAGCCATCGGTAGACGATTGGTATGAAACCATCAAACTTAATTATGGTGTAAATTACCAGCATGGGGCAACACAGCATTTTGAACCTACACCTGAGGTATGGACAAAGATGAGAGATATCCTTTTGTTCTGGACGGCTAAAGGTGTTGACGGTTTTCGCTGTGATATGGCAGAAATGGTGCCTCTTGCATTCTGGTCATGGGTAATCCCTGAAGTTAAAAAAGCAAAACCATCAATACTGTTTATCGGCGAAGCTTACGATCCTACTTCCTATAAATCATTCCTCACGGCAGGCAAATTTGATTACCTGTATGATAAGGTAGGTTTGTATGATGGATTAAAGAGACTCATCAGAAGTGAAGAACATGCCAATGTAAATGATATCAGAAAAGTTTGGCAGGTGGAAAGTGCAGGATTTGCCGACCACATGCTGCGTTTCCTGGAAAACCACGATGAAGAGCGTATCGCATCGGCAGGCTTTGCAGGCCGTGCAGAACTGGCACTTCCGGCAATGGTTGTTTCGGCAACCTTATCTGGCGGTCCGGTAATGACTTATTTTGGTCAGGAAGTGGGAGAACCAGGAAGAGGGGCTGAGGGTTTCGGGGGTGAAGATAACCGTACCACCATCTTTGACTATTGGGGTGTTCCCGAACATCAGAAATGGATGAACGGCGGTAAATTTAAAGACGGGCTTACAGGAGAGCAGAAACAACTGCGCGAATATTATGTACGCCTGCTCAAATTTGCAGGTGCATCTGAAGCAATTGCTAAAGGGGAACTCTGGGAAATTCCAGTAGGCGGAAATATGAATAGCCGCATGTATGGCTATATACGCTATACGCCTAAACAGCGCCTGCTCATCCTGGTCAACTTTGACCGTCATTACAGAATGGAAAGTAAAGTCCGCATTCCCGACGAATTGCTGCATGGCAAAGGCGTTAAGGTGGCAAAAGACCAGCTTTCTGATTTGATATTAAACGATATTAAAGACAATACCATACCTGTATGGGTATTGCCAATGACTGCTCAGATCCTCAAGTTCTAAGCAGTTAATAAACCAAAAAACACTATGGAACCAAAAATAGTTGCTGCCTCTAAACCAAGGCTTACCGGAACTCAGATTTTTAATATGAGTGCCGGCTTTTTCGGAATACAGTTTGGCTTCGCATTGCAGAATGGTAATGCTTCAAGAATATTGCAGACCTTCGGTGCTGATGTAGAGCACCTTTCACTTTTCTGGCTGGCCGCTCCCTTAACGGGGATGATAGTACAGCCTATTATTGGCTACTATAGCGATAAAACCTGGAACCGCTTTGGCAGGAGAAGACCTTACTTTCTGGTAGGAGCTATTTTAACCGCACTGGCTTTGATCCTGATGCCAAATGCAGGTGCTATGGCCAGTTTCTTACCCCCAATTATTATTGGTGCAGGTATGCTAATGATTATGGATGCTTCTATCAATGTGGCCATGGAACCATTCCGCGCGTTGGTAGGTGATAAGCTGCCTGAGAGCCAGCGTAGTTTTGGCTTCTCCATGCAGACCTTCCTCATTGGTGCAGGTGCCATTACGGGTTCCTGGCTACCCTATATACTTTCAGAATACATAGGTGTTTCTAAAGTTGCCGCAGCGGGTCAGATCCCGGAAAATGTAATCTATTCATTTTATGTAGGTGCCACTATCCTATTAGGTACTATTTTATGGACAGTGATCAGCACAAAAGAATATCCGCCAGAAGATATGGCGCGTTACCATAGTGCAGAACCCGAAGTAGAAAATAGTAAAGGGCTTCTGTCTATTCTTTCTGATTTCTCTAATATGCCTCTCACCATGAAACAATTGGGCCTGGTGCAATTTTTCTCCTGGTTTGCATTGTTCTCTATGTGGGTGTTTACTACGCCAGCTATTGCGCAGCATATTTATAAGGTACTTCCTGGAGATACCTCGTCGGTTAAGTTTGCCGATGCAGGTAACTGGGTAGGGATTTTGTTTGGGGTGTATAACGGGGTTTCGGCAATCTATGCTTTAATACTGCCTTCTATAGCCCGCGCAACCAGCCGCAAAATTGCACACGCATTTTCATTGGTTGCAGGTGGTGCAGGTTTGTTATCTATTTACTTTATTACTAATCCTGAACATTTAATCTATTCAATGATTGGTGTAGGCCTTGCCTGGGGAAGTATCCTGTCCATGCCTTATGCAATTTTGTCAAGCGCCATCCCTCCCCGTAAAATGGGAGTTTATATGGGAATCTTCAATTTCTTTATTACGATGCCGCAGATTGTTAACGGAATTTTCGGGGGATTGATTGTAAAGCACTTTTACCATGATGAAGCAATTTATGCCATTGTACTGGCCGGAATCTTTATGATACTGGGTGCCATCTCTGTTTTATATATCCAAGGTAACAAAGAGGGCGCTAAATAGTAACATTTTTAAAGTATTGACAGATATCCTCATCTATTATTTGATCTTTAAGCGTTATAAACCGCTTAAACCAATAATAGATGAAGAAAATCTTTACACTGATACTAATAGGCCTTTGTGTATCTCATTTTGCAGATGCACAAGGCCCTAATTCTGAAACTTCTCCGTCGCAGAAGAAAGCTGATAAAACCCAGTCAGATAAACCGATTAATACAGATGTCAACACCCGGCAGATTGTAACCGAAAGTGCTGTAGTTACGCAGCACCAGGTGACTATTAAAGGGAAATCTGTGCCTTACAAAGCTATAACCGGTACGCTGCCTGTATGGGATGAAGAAGGAAAGGCTATTGCCGGACTCTTTTATACCTATTACGAAAGGTCTGATGTGAAAGACCGTGCCACAAGACCATTAGTTATTTCCTTTAACGGCGGACCAGGCTCTGCTTCGGTATGGATGCATATTGCCTATACCGGTCCGGTTGTGTTAAATATTGATGACGAAGGTTACCCTGTACAGCCTTATGGTTATAAACCCAACAATACCTCCATTCTGGATATTGCTGATATCGTGTATATAGACCCGGTAAATACAGGTTATTCAAGGGCGATCAATAAAGATATTCCCGGCAGTAAGTTTTTTGGTGTACGTGCCGATATCAAATATCTTGCAGAATGGGTAAACACCTTTGTAACGCGTAATAACCGTTGGGCATCTCCAAAATACCTGATAGGGGAGAGCTACGGTACTACCCGTGTTTCTGGTCTGGCCCTGGAGCTGCAGAATTCGCAATGGATGTACCTTAACGGGGTAATTCTAGTTTCACCCACTGAACTGGGTATAACCCGGGGCGGTGCAATGGATGCGGCTTTGCGCCTGCCATACTTTGCCGCCACTGCCTGGTATCATAAAGTATTGCCGGCAGACCTGCAGGGTAAAACTCTGAATGCAATGCTGCCTGAAGTAGAAACCTTTACCATGAATGAGCTGGTACCTGCACTGGCAAAGGGTAGTATGCTTACTGATGCCGAAAAGAAAAGTATTGCCTCAAAAATGGCCCGTTACTCCGGGCTGAATGAAAAAGTGATCCTTGAGCACAACCTTGATGTATCCACAGATTTCTTCTGGAAAGAACTGCTGCGTGATAAAGGTTTTACCATCGGCAGGCTTGACTCCAGATATAAGGGGATAGACAAACAGGCTGCCGGAACCAGTCCGGATTACAATGCAGAATTAACTTCATGGCTGCACTCTTTTACACCAGCTATCAATATGTATCTGCGTAATGAGCTCAATTATAAAACTGACCTCAAGTATAATATGTTCGGTTCGGTTTATCCATGGGACAATTCAGGTAACCAGACTGCAGAAGATCTCAGACAGGCAATGGCACAAAACCCTTATCTGCACCTTATGGTACAGTCGGGATACTTTGATGGCGCCTGCGATTATTTCAATGCCAAGTACAACATGTGGCAGATGGATCCGTCAGGGCAGCTTAAAAACAGGATGAGTTGGGAAGGTTACGAAAGCGGGCACATGATGTACCTGAGAAAGGATGATTTGCAGAAAGGAAATGACCATATCCGCGAGTTTATCAGGAAATCTTTACCTAATGCCGGTGTAGCTGCGAAGTTTTAAATAAAATGACTATTTTTACCGCCCACTTATGGAACAGATAAAAACATCATTTGATTTCGAAAAACCGATCACTGAGCTAATGCAGCAAATTGAAAAGGTTAAACAGGTAGCTGAAAAAACTAAGGTTGATATGTCTGCTACCCTGGTAGAACTTGAAGAAAAGTTAGCTGCAACGCAGAACGCATTATATACTAACCTAACAGGCTGGCAGGAAGTGCAGTTGTCGCGTCATCCGGAACGTCCGCAGACACTAGATTATATCAGTCTTATCTGTGATGATTTTGTTGAAATGCATGGCGACCGTACTGTTGGTGATGATAAAGCTATTGTTGGTGGTTTTGCAATAATCAACGGTCAGTCAGTAATGATCATAGGTCACCAGAAAGGTAAAAATACCAAAGAGCGCCAGTACCGTAATTTTGGTATGGCCAACCCTGAAGGTTACCGCAAAGCTTTAAGGCTGATGCGCCTGGCTGAGAAGTTCAATAAACCGGTTATTTCTTTTATTGATACTATGGGTGCTTATCCTGGTATTGAAGCAGAAGAGCGTGGACAGGGTGAAGCTATTGCCAGGAATTTACTGGAAATGTCAGTACTGAAAGTGCCTATCGTTTGCTTTATTATTGGTGAAGGTGCTTCTGGTGGGGCCTTAGGTATTGGTATTGGCGATAAAGTATATATGCTGGAACATACGTGGTATTCGGTTATCTCTCCTGAATCATGTTCTTCTATTCTTTGGAGAAGCTGGGACTTTAAAGAGAAAGCTGCGGAGTGTTTAAAACTGACCTCATCTGATATGCTGAAAAACCAGCTGATTGATGGTGTGATCAAGGAACCGCTAGGTGGTGCGCATCAGAATGTTGCTGCTATGGCAGAAACATTAAAAGCTCAGATACTGAAAGATATTGCCGAGCTTGGTAAAGAGGAAACAGAAACCATGATTGCTACAAGAATTGATAAATTCTGTGCAATGGGCGTGGTAAACGAGTAAGTACGTATTGTACTACTTTTATACGCTCAGATTCAGAATATATAACGCAGACATCAAGACGATGTCTGCGTTTTTTTGTTATAAATATCAGGGAAGGTTGATACATAAAAAAAGGGGCTGCAATTGCTTGCTACCCCTTGAATATTTTTAAGGTGAGGCTTATTGGCCGGCGCCTTGCGAGAAGTAAATAGCAAATCTGTTTTCCAGGCCCTGGAACTGCTGACTCAGCTTTTGGGAAAGCTTTGTCTGTTTCTGGTCGGCAGTGGTTTTAACCATCTGGTTCAGGAACTGCAGCCCTATCTGTACGTTCTGTCCGCCAACAAACCTGTTTTTACTTTGCGATACGTCTGCCAGGTAAGTAAGTTCTTTCTGGATGTAAACAGCTGATTTCTCTATCAGGGCATTTGCACGCTGAGTGTCTCCCAGCAGGTAAAGGTTCTCTGCCAGGAAGTAAGTACCCATCATTGAGCGCATACCATGGAATTCTTCTGGCATAACCTCAAAGTAACGGGCCACAACTTTTTTAGCATCGGCTATTTTACCTTCCTTGATCAGGCCCGAAATTGTTGTATTAAATACATTATTGAAGATTGAAATATCATCAGACGATTGCGGGTCAAGATATTTAGAGTTTTTAACATTACCCCATTTAAACTTGTTATACATGTTGTTGTATAAGATATCTGTATTTACCAGTTCCTGTTTGCCAGCAGTAGTATCTAATTTAAGCGGCAGCAGGCGCAGGGCAAGGCCTTCATTGTATAAATAGTTGTCAAGACCATTAAATTGGTCTGAAGGCACTGTACTGGCAAAGTAGATAGGTCTTTTCCAGTCGTTATGTGCAAGGATGTCAAGCATAGCCAGCGTACCTTTGGTTACATAACCTTTATTAAAGGTCCATTCCATAGCAGGAGTAATCCTGGCACTGTCTGCAGCTTTAACTGTTCCGGTTTTTATTACCTCTGAAGGGTTAATAGTAATCTTGAAGTTTTTAGTAGGGATAAAGTTTTCTTTCTCTCCATTTTGCAATGGCACTTTATCGGCATCATCATCAGATAAAAGAACATCCAGAATGTTTTTCAGTTCTACCGGACCGGCAATTTTGTAATCCTGATAATACATCACATCCCTTACGCCCTGTACATATTGAGACGGCTTCATGCTGATAGGCAATGGTGCCGAATCATTCTGCTGGCGCTTCATACCATCTATGTACCAGTCTGTATCAAACAAACTCAGGTTTACCAGACGGATATCCGGTCTGATGTTTTCCACTTCCTGAGCATACCATAATGGGTAAGTATCGTTGTCACCATAAGTAAACAAGATTGCGTTAGGGGCGCAAGACTGCAGGTAATCTACGGCAATATCATGTGCTACCCATTTTTTAGAACGGTCATGATCATCCCATCCCTGTGCACCCATAATTACAGGGGCACCAAATAAACAGATCACCGAAGCGGCAACTGCAGCATTCTGTCCGCTGATTTTATTGAATACCCAGTCCTTAATAGCAAATACCCCAAATCCGATCCATATTGCGAAGGCATAGAATGAACCCGTATAGGCATAATCACGCTCTCTAGGTTCGAGTGGTTTCTGGTTAAGATATAAAACGATAGCCAACCCTGTAAAGAAAAACAGGAGTCCTACTATACCTGCATCTTTCTGGTTACGCTTAAAGTGCCAGATTGCACCCAGTAAACCAATAATTAATGGCAAAAAGAAGAAGCGGTTGTAGGCGGTATTACCTTCAATAGATGGCGGCAGGTGGCTCTGGTCGCCCAGCATCATTGCATCAAGCGGTTTAACACCACTTAAAAATTGTCCCTGATAAATACCTTCACCCTGATCGTCATTCTGGCGGCCCACAAAGTTCCACATGAAATAGCGCATATACATATTGCCGATCTGGAAGTTGAACAGGTATTTTACGTTGTCAAAGAAGCCCGGGAAGTGGCTGTCATCAAAGCCCATCAGACTTTTATATTCTTCTACGTGCCTTGGTTCATCACTGTACATCCTTGGAAAAAGGGTAGTCCTGTCATACTCATAGTCGGTCTTTTTACCCGCCACTTCATATTTAGTATCACCTTTTCTGTAGATATTCTTGCCTTCTTTCAGGCTTACTTTCTCAGAGTTATAATTAGGACCAAACAATAAAGGCCTGTCTCCATATTGCTCCCTGTTCAGGTAACTCAGGAAAGAGAATGCATTGTCTGGGTTACTGTTGTTCAGGTTTGGTCTTGCTTTAGCCCTGATAATGATGGCTGCAAAAGAGCAGTAACCAAAAATGATCAGTACGGTAGAAAGCAAAGCCAGGTTCATGAATTTGTTTTGTTTGGCAATTGAATAGCGGATTCCCCATACCAGTCCGCCAATGAGCAGAATGGCAAAGCAAACTACACCCGTACCAAAACCAAGGCCAAGCGTGTTTACAAAGAACAGGTCAAAGTAAGCACCAAAGGAAACAACATACTGGATAATTCCATACTGTACAAAAGCCAGGATCAGGATACCTACTATAAGAGTTTTGATCACCCCGATATTGGTAGGTTTAGGGGTTTTCTTGAAGTAATATACAAAGGCAATAGCCGGAATAGTCAGTAAGTTCAGTAAGTGGATACCGATAGATAAGCCCATGATATAGGCAATAAACAGCAGCCAGCGATCGGCACGCGGTTCATCAGCATTTGCTTCCCATTTCAGGATACCCCAGAATACGATTGCCGTAAACAAGGATGAAAGCGCATACACTTCAGATTCTACAGCCGAGAACCAGAAACTGTCTGAAAAGGTATAGGCTAAAGCCCCAACCACACCAGCACCCATAATCGTGATCATGTCGCCGGTACTAAGGTCTTCCGTGCGCTTAACTACCATTTTCCTTGCCAGTGCCGTAATGGTCCAGAACAGGAACAGGATGGTTGCCGCACTTGCCATTGCCGAGCCCACATTCATGAAATAAGCAATCTTAGTCACATCACCAAAAGCAAATATGGAAAAGAAACGCTGAATCATTAAGAACAGGGGGGCCCCAGGCTGATGCACAACCTGCATCTTAAAGGCTGAAGCTATAAACTCTCCGCAGTCCCAGAAACTTACGGTAGGCTCTAAGGTGAGTATATAGGTTACCGCAGCTACCAGAAAACAGAGCCAGCCTGTGATATTATTAATTTTTGAATACTTCATTTGTTTTTAGATATAGTATTTGGCGTATAAAAATGCAGCCGAAAATAATCAAATAGATTGATATAAATACATACAAGATTATAGTTTAACAAAAAATAACGGCCGCTAAGCCCTCTGGGGCTGTTTTTAAAATTATTTTCACTTTTTTTGCATGAACATTTGCAAATATGAAAAATGTACGTAGATTTGCATTCCCAATTCAAAGCAACCACTTGTTGATTTGAAGGAAGATTGCCCGATAGTATAAAGGTAGTACAACGGTTTTTGGTACCGTTTGTCTAGGTTCGAATCCTGGTCGGGCAACTAAACATATTCGGATTGTGATTAAAAGCGCAATCCGATTTTTTTTAATTAAGCATTGATACCCGTCTAATCATGCCATTGCAATTTAACCCCGTTAAACTTTTTGCCGGTAGCGGTACAAAAGCATTAGCTCAAAAGATTGCCGAAAGTTACGGCAGACCACTTGGTGGCGTAACCTTAAGCAGATTTAGCGACGGTGAATTTCAGCCAGCTTACGATGAATCAGTAAGAGGATGTGATGTTTTCCTTATCCAGTCCACCTACCAGCCTTCTGATAATTTAATGGAATTGTTGTTAATGATTGATGCTGCGAAGAGAGCTTCGGCGCATTACATTACGGCAATTGTTCCTTATTACGGTCTGGCCAGACAAGATAGGAAAGATAAACCACGCCAGGCAATTGGTGCAAAGCTGGTAGCAAACCTGTTAAAGTCAGCAGGAATCCACCGCATTATGACAATGGATTTGCATGCGGCACAGATACAAGGGTTCTTTGATATTCCGGTAGACCATTTAGACGGTTCCGTAATATTTGTTCCTTATATCAAAAGCCTGGGTTTACAAAACCTGACTATTGCTTCGCCAGATATGGGCGGGTCATACCGTGCACGTACGTTCGCCAAGTTCTTTAATGCCGAAGTAGTAATCTGTGATAAAAGACGTAAACGTGCCAATGAGATTGAATCAATGTCAATCATTGGAGATGTTACCGATATGGATATCGTATTAATTGATGATATCTGTGATACGGCAGGTACGCTGGCTAAAGCTGCGGCACTGATCATGGAAAAAGGGGCAAGAAGCGTAAGGGCAGTATGTACGCATCCGGTTTTATCAGGTAATGCTTATGAGACAGTAGAAAACTCTATGCTGACTGAACTTATTGTAACAGATTCAATTCCGCTGAAACGCGAAAGTGAAAGAATCAGGGTACTGAGTACGGCAGAACTTTTTGCAAAGGCAATTGCCAATGTAAATGAGCATGGCAGTATCAGCGATCTGTTTAAAGTAGATTAATAAGAAATTAATGCGGAGAGATCATATTGGTCCCAAGGCTTTATAACAAACAAATAATAATAAATATAAAATGAAAACAATCGCAATTAGCGGTTCTCCAAGAGAGAACGTAGGGAAACGCGATGCTAAAGAGCTTCGCTATGAAGGTAAAGTTCCTGCAGTATTGTATGGTGGTAAAGAACAAGCACATTTTGCTGTAGTGATTACTGAATTAAAGGATGCTATTTATACTCCTGAAGCTAACTATTTAGAAATTGACATTAATGGTACTAAAACCAGAGCAATTATAAAAGAGTTACAATTTCACCCATTAACAGACGTATTATTACACGTTGATTTTCTTCAGTTATTTGATGACAAAGAAATCGTTATGGAAATCCCTGTTAAATTAACCGGAACTTCTCCAGGTGTTAAAATGGGTGGTAAATTAGTACAGAAATTACGTAAACTGCGTGTTAAATCTTTACCAAAAGATATGCCACAGGTAGTTGAAGTAAGCATCAGTAAATTAGAAGTTGGTAACTTGTTCCGTGTTCGTGACCTAGAAAAAGGTGCTTATACTGTAACTAACACACCAGAAGATACTATCGTATCAGTAGGTATGTCTAGAGCATTAAAACAAGCTGAGCAACAAGCTGGTAAAAAATAAGCTGAATTCAGCAATTGAAAAACAGTACTGAGCAATCAGTACTGTTTTTTTTTGCCCCTTGCTATGGCTGCGGCTTTATCATAAACTATTATATTTGCGGCTATGAAATATTTAATTGTTGGCTTAGGCAATATCGGACCTGAATATGCACATACCAGGCATAATATAGGCTTTGACATTGCAGACCAGCTGGTAAAAGAACTTAATGGCTCATTTGCCAATGTTAAGCTGGCCTATTATGCTGAAGTGTCATGGAAGGGCAGAAAGCTTCACGTAATTAAGCCTACAACTTACATGAACCTGAGTGGAAAAGCGGTTAATTATTATATGCAGCAACTAAATATCCCGGTAGAAAATGTGCTGGTGATAGTAGACGATCTAGCATTGCCTTTAGGTAAATTACGGCTTAAATTACAGGGCAGCAGCGCCGGGCACAACGGATTAAAGAGCATTGAAGAAACCTGCGGCGGACAAGGCTATCCGCGTCTGCGATTTGGTATTGGCGATAACTTTGCCAAAGGCCGTCAAATCGATTATGTTTTAGGGTTATTTGATAAAGATGAGCAGCCTGAACTGCCTGCACTGATAGATAAAAGTGTTGCACTGATCCAAAGTTTTGTAACGATCGGACCAGCGCTTACCATGACTGCCTTTAACAAATAAAAAAGCTGATCCTCACTATATTTTTTTAGCAGTAAAGTGTGCTATTTTCTGATGCAGTACAGCCAGTTCAAAAGGCTTGCTTAATACATCATTGGCACCAGCTGCCAGGGCAGCCTTTTTATCATTTTCCATTACCGCTGCCGAGAATGTAATCAGCGGAATGTTTTTCTTGCCCGGAACATAGTCTTCTCTAATCAGCTTTGTGGCTTCCAGACCGTTCATTACCGGCATAAACGTGTCCATCAGGATCAGGTCGTAATCGTTGGTTTTCAGCTTATCTAATGCTTCCTGACCATTTTCTACTACATCTGCATCAATGTTCCAGCCTTTCAGGATTTTCACGATCAGGAACTTGTTGATAGGGTTATCTTCCGCCACCAGTATGTTCACATTTTCAAATGGAAGCAGTTTTTCGGGGATACGGGTTTCTTCACAAGCTTCATCTGGTAAAGCCTCATACCAGTTGCTAAAACAGAAAGTACTGCCGCGAGATTCTTCACTGCTTACCGTTAACACGCCGCCTTTCAGCTCAGCCAGGTTTTTCACAATCGACAAACCCAGTCCTGTACCGCCGAAATTTAAGGTGGTATAGTCATCTGCCTGTTCAAAGGTTTCAAAAATCTTGTCAATTTTATCGGCAGGTATGCCGATACCGGTATCTGTAACCGAAAATTTAAGCTGTATAGTGTTTCCTTTACGGGTAACAACTTCAGTTTTCAAGGTAACACTGCCTTCGCTCGTAAACTTGATAGCATTACCGATCAGGTTCATCAGGATCTGATTTAGCCTGAGGGAATCTGCCTGTATATTCTTTGGTATCTGCGGATCAAAATCTGTAATCAGTTCCAGGTGCTTCTCCTTGGCACGGATACGCAACAGATCTATTACCGAACGGCAAAGTACCGCTACATTGGTTGGGGCACGGTTAATCTTAAATTTACCTGCTTCGATCTTAGACAGGTCTAGAATATCGTTGATAACCCCCAGCAGTGAGTTAGAAGAAATCTCCAGCAGTGAAATCATTTCACGCTGCTCTTCTGTGAGCTCCGTTTTCTCCAGCAGATTGGCAATACCAATAATACCGTTAATCGGTGTCCTGATTTCATGGCTCATATTGGCCAGAAAGTTCTCCTTTATTTTTTTTCCCTGCTCTGCCAGTTCCTTTGCTTTGATCAGCTCTTTCTGGTACAGCTCCAGTTCTTTGTTTTTGTGGATAATATCACGCTGCGTGCGCACAAACTGTATAAACGAATCTACTTTTGCAGAGGTAACAAAAGGGTTGAGGGGTTTATACAGATAATCTACTGCACCTGCATTCAGGCCTTTAACAGCATACTTGGTATCTGTAGAAATGGCAGTTACAAAAATAACCAGGATGTCTTTGGTCCGCGGGTTACTTTTAAGTATTTCTACCAGTTCAAAACCATCCATTTCCGGCATCTGTACGTCTACCAGGGCAATGGCAATATCCTTCTCCCAGGCCAGGCGGAGTGCCTCGTTAGGTAAAGTTGTAGAAATCAGATTAACATCGTCTCGCTCTAAAAGGGCTTCAAGTGCTATAATATTCTCCGGTCTGTCGTCAACAATAAGTATGTTAATCTTTTCCATGCTTTCCAGGGTTTTCTCACAGAGAAACCTTATCCTATTTTTTGATATATATTGTTCTTTTTATCTATGACCTTGAAACGGCCAATTTCTTCACTCCTTAATGTTTCTTTAGAGCCCAGGCACAAAAATCCGAAGCTGGCCAAACTGTTATAAAACAGGTCGATCACTTTTCTTTGTAATTCTGTACTAAAATAGATTAACACATTTCTACAGGAAATTACTTGGAATTCATTAAAAACGCCGTCTGATGCCAGATTATGGGCAGAGAATAATACGTTTTTCTTTAGTGAGTGATTTATTGAAGCGGCATCATACCTGGCGGTATAGTAATCTGATAAAGTATGAATAGCACCAGTCTTTTGGTAATTTTCAGAGTATACCTTCATTTTCTGCAAATCATAAATGCCGTTTTTTGCAAATTCTAAAACATCAGAATTGATATCTGTGCCATAAAAAAAGCTTCTGTCATATAAGTTTTCTTCTGCAAATAAAATAGCAAATGAATACAGCTCTTCTCCGGTAGAGCATCCGGCATTCCAGACTTTTATCCGCTGGTACGACCGCAGATACGGGATTACGTTCTGGGTAACCGACTGGTAAAAAGCAGGATCCCGAAACATTTCTGTCACATTTACCGTAATTTCCATCAGAAACGACTCGAAATAATTCAGGTCGTTAGTAAGTAACGTACGTAAATCGAACAAGCTCAGTTTTTGCAGCTGCATAATTCTTGTTACGCGGCGTTTTAGCGAGGCCGGAGAATACTCGCTGAAATCAAAACCATGTATATTTCTGATAAATTCGGTGAGGCCGTTGAGCTCCTCAAAACTTATCATATCAGGACTGTTGTCGTTTAACCTGTTCATATTTAACTTAACCAAACTCTGAGCATTGATAATAACTGGTCTATATCTACCGGCTTGGCGATATAATCATTGGCACCAGCTTCAATACATTTTTCACGATCGTTCTTCATTGCCTTGGCCGTAAGGGCAATAATAGGCAGTTTTTTATGTTCCTTCCGCTGGCGGATAATTTTCATAGCTTCATAGCCATCCATTTCGGGCATCATAATATCCATCAGCACCAGGTCTATATTCTCGGTATCATCCAATCTTTCAATTGCTTCGCGACCGTTATTGGCAATCACGATCTTCAGATCATAGACCTGCAAAGCACTAGATAGGGCAAAAATGTTCCGCATATCATCATCAGTAATCAGTATCGTTTTATCTTTTAATACCTTTTCTATGGTAGATACGGTTTTCACATTACCCGCAGGGGCTTTCTGAAACTCATCCTGTTTCTTCAGCTTATTCATAAACAGGCTTACCTCATCAATAAGCCGGTCATTTGATTTATTCGATTTTAATACCATGGCTTCAGAGTACTTCATGATATGCGCAATCTTTTCCTGGTCAAGCTCCATCGCCGTATTGATAATTACCGGTACATGAGTAAACTTTTCCTGTGTTTTGATCTGGTCGAGGAGGTCGAAGCCCGAAATATCCGGCAGGTTCAGGTCTAAAATGATACAGTCAAAAGACCAGGTCTTTAACATTTCCAGTGCCTCCGCACCTGTATAGGCCTGCTCTACCTCTATCCCTTTAGATACCAGCTGTTCTTTCACGGCAAAACTCTGCAGCTCATGATCTTCAACCAGCAGTACCGTCTGGAAGTTATAAGTAATGTTTCCGGAGTTTAATGTTGAAAAGGCCTGATCAAGTTCATCCTTCTCAATCGGTTTTTTAAGGAACCCGATAGCACCTTCACGCAATGCCTTCTCACCTTTAACTTCGCCGGCCGACATCATATGAACGGGTATCTGTTTGGTAAGTGGATTTGCTTTCAGCTGTTTCAAGACAGACCATCCGTCCATAACCGGCAGCATTACATCCAGAATAATTGCGTCCGGCAGTTCAGCTATCGCTTTTTCCAGACCCGTATCACCGCTATGTGCCAGGATAGGGGTAAATCCTTTATCTTCAGCATAATCTTTCAGTACATCTGCAAATACTATATCATCTTCAATAATCAGCAGGGTTTGTTTGCCGGTATTATTAACAGGCACCAGCACCGGTTCAGGTATCAGTGGAATTACCAGAGGGGCTTCATGTTGCTGTCCCTCGCCAGCGTGCTCATCTTGCTGCTGCTGCAATGCCGCAGGAACGTACAGTGTAAAACAGCTGCCCACATTAGGTTCACTTTCTACCTGGATCTCTCCGCCCAGTATGTTGGCCAGTTCTTTACTGATAGATAAGCCCAGGCCCGTGCCTCCGTATTTTCTGCTTGTAGTGCCATCGGCCTGTTTAAAGGCCTCAAATATCAGTTTCTGCTTATCTGCAGGTATTCCGATACCCGAATCTTTTACACTGAATGAAATAATCTGCTGCGTGCTGTTCTGCAGCTGCTCTGAATAAAACTTAATATTTGGTCTGGCAGCAGCTATTTCCAGTTTAATCTCACCTTGTTCAGGTGTAAACTTAAATGCGTTAGAGAGCAGGTTTTTGGTAATCTGCTCAATTCTCGACAAATCGGTAATTAGTTTTTCCGGCAGATCTGCCGATAAGCTGGCCACAAAGCTGATCTTTTTACTTTTTGCAATTTCCGTAAACAGAGATTCCATATTCTGTTTAATTTCCTGCGGACGTACCGGTTCAATATCCAGGTCTATCTTCCCGGATTCTATCTTAGATAAGTCCAGGATATCATTGATCAGTGTAAGGAGATCGCTTCCGGCATTATGAATTACCCCGGCATATTTAATCTGCTCCTCATTCAAATTATCAGGCCTGTTTTCTTTTAAGATACGCGCCAGGATCAGGATACTGTTTAACGGGGTACGCAATTCATGACTCATATTGGCCAGGAATTCTGATTTATACCTACTCGAAATCTCCAGTTCTTCAGCTTTCAGGCCAATAGCCTCCCTTGCTTCGTTAATAGATAGGTTCCGTTCTTCCAGCAAACTGGCTTTTTCTTCCAGTTCAGCATTGGTCTGCCGTAGCTCTTCCTGCTGCACCCGCAGTTCTTCTTCAGAGGCCATCAGCTCCTCAGATTTATGCAGCAGTTCTTCGTTGGTGGTGCGCAGCTCTTCCTGCTGGCTTTCCAGTTCTTCGGCCTGCTGCTGCGTCTGCATAAATAGGTCGCGCAGCTGCGCCCGTGCCCGGGTGCTGTTAATGCCTATCCCTATATTTACTGAAATTCTTTCCAGGAAATCAAGCACTATAGCCCCTGGCTGAACAGAAAGGCCCAGCTCCATCACTGCAATGATATCTTCTTCGAAAAGAATTGGTAAAACCAGCAATGTCTGCGGTACGGTATTACCCATTCCTGAACTTATTTTAATATAATCTGCCGGCAGGTTGTGCAGCTGCTTTATTTTTTTCTCTACTGCTACCTGGCCAACAAGACCTTCACCTAGCTGTATAGGCGCCGCTCTGAACTTTTTCTGGTCGAGCGCATAACTGCCGCTAAGCTCCAGCTTCTGTGTTTTTGTATTGAGCAGGTATAAAGCCCCTACAGGTGCCTGCAGGTATTTACACATTGCAGTAACTACATGTGTACACAGTTCTGTAATTTCCTGTTCTCCGCGCAGCGATTCATTGATAACCGAAGCACCAGAGAGCATCCAGTTCTTTTGTTCATTTTCCGAAGATATCCTTTCCAGCTCATCATTATTTTCCCTGATTTTTATCTCTGTGAGCTTTTGTTCATCAAACGTCCGCTTGATAAAGCTAAATAGCCATAACACCAGCACCAGGATAAGGAATGCACTGCCTACCACAATGATGGTGGAGCGAATCCCGCTTTCTACACGTTTCGCTTTTCGTGCGGCTAATAATTTGTTTTCTGCTGCAATAATATCATTGTTAACCCTGAGCATCTGGTCTTTAAACAATTTGCCTTTATCGGTTGCAATTTTCTTCACCGCTGCTTCCTGTCCACCCGATGCATTTGCTGAAAGTATTTCTTGCATGTCATGGATTTTCATGTTCGCGTATATTTCCAGGCTGTCCAGTCTTTCCTGCTGACTGATATTGTCGATCGTAAGATGCTGAAGTTCCTTTATCTCAGGCATTATCCGGTTGGCGTTCTTATTATATGGATCCAGATATCTTGGGCGCTGTGTAAGTACAAAGCCTCTTATGCCCGTTTCTGCGTTTAAAATCCTCACTTCGAGATTTTGCGCATGATCAATTACATCATAAGTATGGCTTTCCCAGGAGGAGTCACTGTCCATCGACCTGATGCTGAGGTAAGAGGTAACCGCAGAAATCAATACAAATAATAAAGAGATACCAAATCCTGTCAGTACCTGTTGCTTAAATGTGAATTTGAACATAAATCGTAAAAATTGCTTTTAAAAAGCCCCCCTATTTTGCAGGGCTTGAGCAATTATACAGATAATTATGATTGGAAGCAGATTTCTAAAGAGAATAATTGAATTTTTAAAGTTCTTGCAAACATTGACTGTAGGTGGGACCGATAGGAATTATTTTGCCAGTAATCCAAACCTGGTTCCTGTCAAATTTAGTAACCGCACGTTTGGAAACTATAAAAGCGCGGTGTGTGCGGATAAATTTCTGTGATGGAAGCAGTGCAAGCATATCGCCGATGGGCATCCGCGTACTCAATGAACTGTTGTTTTGCAGATGGATCTGCGTATAATTACCTGCTGCTTCAATATAGATAATCTCGTCAACATTAACCTTTACCTGTTCATAACCGTCTTTAATAAATATTTCCTGCGGCAGGGCAGCGGCATGAGAATTGTTCCTCAGACTGTACAGCTCTTCAGCTTTATGACAGGCCTGCACAAACCTGGCCAGTGAAAAGGGTTTGAGGAGGTAATCTAGCGCATTCAGTTCAAAACCTTTTACGGCATGTTCTGCATAGGCAGTGGTAAATATAACCAGGGGCGGGTTTTTAAGGATATTCAGAAAATCGATACCACTGATGTCTGGCATCTTTATATCCAGAAAAATCAGGTCGACCTGGTTTTTCTGGATATAACTGAGGGCTTCAAAAGCGTTGGTAAACGAATCCTCCAGCGTAATAAAAGTTACTTTGGACGCATGAGATCTGATAATATCTAATGCTATTGGCTCGTCATCTATCGCTATGGCAATCATTGCTTATTTTAAATTCAGCGTTAAATGTACAAAAAACTCTTTTGCACTTTCTCTGATAATCAGTTCATGTTTTTTAGGGTAAAGCAGGGCCAGGCGCTGTTTTACATTCTGCAGTCCGATACCGCTGTTCAGTTTTTCCGGGTCTCCATCTGCCTTCAGGTGAATACTGTTGTGTACATCAAAATATAAGGTATCGCCTTTGGTTTGCAGGGTAATTCTAATATGCGAGGGCGATTGCAGACTGATGCCATGCTTAAAGGCATTTTCTACAAAAGGAATCAGTAACATCGGCGTTATTTCCAGCGCAGCCAGCGGTTCTTCTATCTCGGTATTGATCAGAATATCTACCGAAACCGATGTTCTTAGTTTCTGCAGGGCAATGTAGTTGTTCAGGTAATCAATATCGCGGCTAAGCGATATCTTGTCCTGCATGTTTTCCTGCAGCATAAAGCGCATCATATCACCCAGTTTCTGTATCCCTTCACCAGTGCGCTCTGCGTTTTCCTGCAATGCAGTACCATATAAGGTATTCAGCGCATTGAAAAGAAAATGTGGATTGATCTGAGATTTAAGAAAGCCCAGGTTGGCATCAGATTTACCCAGCTCCATCTGCAGGGTGTGGATCTGTGCGGCCGTATCATTTCTGCTCTTAAAAATATACCAGGCAAGAGGCGTACTGATGAGCAGCTGGGCAGGTACATAAAATGCGAGAATAATCGCGTATAAATCGCCTTCCTGACCGGTTACCAAGATCACCAGGCCAATCAGCATGCCCGTAAGCACGGTCAGTAAAATAATCTTGCCAAGGTAAATTTTAAACGTTTTGCCCTGTGCAAGTACCGAAGGAATCAGGTAATAAACAGAATACACAGTGAGGAGCAGGGTAGGGACAATTACCATGGTCCAAAGTATAATAATGTCGTACCCCGAGCGTGTAATAAATAACACCACAGTGCCGGTAAACCAGAATGCTGCACCCAATGATAGTTCAAGGGTCATCTGATCAGCATCACCTTTTTCTTTCCTCTCCAGGGTTTGAAGCAGTTTGGTCTTAATACCGGCATAAATTACAATCAGTGCAATCAACCAGGCGGCACGGGTAAAACCGATAAAGAAAAATGCAAAGTAAGCTTCTTCCAGATTGTCATAATCCAGCAGCTCGTCTGCATGGGTATAGGTATTGGTTACACTGATCACTACGCCGCAAACCACATACATTACCACAATCAGCAGGCTGTGCAGGGCGGTATTGGATTTTCTGAAGAGCGCCGGCAAGCAGCAGAAGTTAAGCAGCAGAAAGCTGAAGTACTGTACCGAATAGCGGAATATACCCGGCATAAATTCATTGCTGAAATAGCTGTAAGATATACCAAGCTCTTTATAATGAGAGGGTACATACGCCGAGCGGTTAGAACCGGTGCCAATCATCAGGAGGATAGCAATACCATATATTATACTGACCGACAGAAACTCTATTTTATTTAAATCTTTTGTGTTCATTATAGTTCTTTTATTATTCAATTTGCAATTTTCATCAGGCCTTTAATGATAATCTGATGCAATAGTACAAATGCTTTCAATTCCCACCTTTAAAATGTGATGAATGCATGGAAAAATGTGACGAATACGAAAATATGTATAGATTTACGCCTTTAACACAGAGTAATGATAGTATACGGCATTCCAAATTGCAATACGGTAAAAAAAGCCCGCATCTGGTTAAGCGAACAGGGAATTGATTATGAGTTTCGTGATTTTAAAAAGCAGGGTATTACAGCCGGGAAGCTTGAGGAGTGGTGCAATGTATTTGGCTGGGAGAAGGTGTTAAACAAAAAAGGCACGACCTGGAAAAAAATAAGTGCCGAACAACAGGCCCTTGTTACTTCACAGCCAGCTGCCGTAGCCCTGATGCTCGAAAACACCAGCGCTATCAAACGTCCTGTAATTGAACAGGATGGAAAAGCCGTTTTAATTAGCTTTGACGAAGATCTTTACAATAAACTGTTGAATAAATAAACTATTAAATGTTATTTTTTGTTAAAATATAACACTGCGGTGTAAACTGATATATCTTTGAAAATCACAGCTGAGCTAAGTATTTTTCAAACCGCGCCCGCTAAAACTATAACAATGAAAAACAATTTAATACTGACCAAAATGCTGAAAAGATTAACTATAATATTGCTGCTGTTTATACCAGTTTATACATTTGCACAGACCGGAATCAGCGGAGGGGTATTTGATTACGATAATAAAAGCTTTCCCCTGCAAAAGGTACAGGTAAAAAATCTGAACAACCAGAAGGTAGTGATGACCGGCGCGGCGGGACAGTTTACCATTACCGCTAATAAGGGCGACCTGCTGGAGTTTTCATTGAGTGGCTACCACACAGATACCTTATATCTCACCAATATGCAGGCTAAAACCATATATCTGCCTGCACTATCTACAGATCTGAAACAGGTTAATGTACGAGGCGCAAGGATCTCTAAAGACATACCGCTGAAAGACCCCAAGGCTAAACCTTATACTCGTGTAAACGGGATACCTCCAAAAACCAATGTTGGCCGTGCCGGTGGTGTGGGCATTGCCTTTGGCGGTGGTAAAGAAAGAAGAGAAAGGGCCAAAGTAAAAGCACTGGATGAAAACGCTGCCTATGAAGAGGAGATCAGCCAGTACTTTAATGAAGAACATGTAAGCGGACTCATCAAAATTACCGGGCAGGAGCTAAAAGATTTTATAGCCTATTACCGCCCTACAGTAGCACGGGTAAAAAGCGATGATCCTTTCAACTATGATTATTATATTGCACAGGCTTATCAAACCTGGTTAAAGCTACCCGCAGATCAGCGTAAGCTGCCGATGCAAAAGCTCAACAAAACCAATTAACCATAGAACTAATAACCCTAAACATAATGAATAATAAGTTTGTACAGAAAGCACTCCTTTCAGCAGTGTTTTTTGCTTTTGGCCTGAGCAGTCAGGCACAGCAGCCCGGCGCGCCTGTCAATTACGACCAGCACCAGGCCTTCAGTCCATTGTTCTATACACAGAACGGAAACGAATTTCGCTCTGCAAGCGGTTACCCAGGGGCTAAATACTGGCAAAACCGTGCTGATTATAACATAGTGGCTAATCTTGATGATAAAACCAATACTGTTTCAGGCACAGTAACTATTACCTACAAAAACAACAGCCCTGATCAGCTGCCGTATATCTGGCTGCAATTAGATCAGAACCTGTTTAACCAGAATTCAAGAGGAAGCTCCCTTATTAAAGCCGGCAGCCGTTATGGCGCCAGGGGCGAAAAAATTAATGGTGGTTATCAGATTACTGAACTGGCCGTTGCGCAGAAATCAAAAGCAGTAAAATTTACTTCTATTATTGAAGATACAAGGATGCAGATCAGGCTTGATCAGCCTCTGGCAGCAAATGGTGAAGTAATTACCATTAAAATGAACTTCTCTTTCGTGATCCCGATTAACGGATCTGACCGTATGGGCCACCTGGCTACCAAAAACGGAGAGATTTACACCATTGCACAGTGGTTCCCAAGATTGTGCGTATATGATGATGTTACCGGATGGAACACTTTGCCTTACTGGGGCGCAGGAGAGTTTTACTGTGAATATGGAGACGTAAATTATGCAGTAACCACTCCCTCAGATCACATTCTGATGGGCTCAGGAGAACTGTTAAACCCACAGGAAGTTTTTACTGCAGAACAGCTGAAACGCTGGAACGCGGCAAAACAGAGCGATAAAACCATTTCTATCCGCACGGCGGATGAAGTGCTCAACAGCAAATCGCGCCCGGCAAAAGATAAACTTACCTGGAAATTCAAAATGATCAATACCAGGGATGTGGCTTTTGCATCTTCAAAATCTTTTGTGCTTGATGCCGCAAGGATCAATCTGCCTAGCGGTAAGAAATCGCTTGCAGTTTCTGCACACCCGATTGAAAGTAATACTGAACAAGGCTATGCAAGAGGAGCAGAGTTTGTTAAAGGCAGTATAGAAAACTACTCTAACAAATGGTTTGAATTCCCTTATCCGATGGCAGTTACCGTAGCTTCTAATATAGGCGGTATGGAATATCCGGGTATAGTATTCTGCGGATGGAAAGCTACTAAAGCAAGTTTATGGGGAGTAATTGACCATGAGTTTGGCCACAACTGGTTCCCTATGATTGTAGGAAGTAACGAACGCAAATATGGGTGGATGGATGAAGGTTTCAATACTTTTATCAATGGCATCTCTACAGCCACTTTCAACAATGGTGAGTTTAAAGATAAAAAGATGGATATGCAGGCCGCAGGCAAGTACCTGTCTAACCCGGCAAGAGAATTTATCCTGCTGGCACCAGATGCTATGGTAGAGCAGAATATCGGAGTTAACCTGTACAGCAAACCAGCATGGGGATTAAATATTTTACGCGAACAGATACTGGGTCAGGATCGTTTTGATTATGCATTCCAGAATTACATTAAAGCATGGGCATTTAAACACCCTACACCGTTCGACTTTTTCCGCTCTATGGAAAATGGCGCCGGTGAAGACCTGTCATGGTTCTGGAAAGGCTGGTTCCTGGAAAACTGGAAGCTTGACCAGGCGATCACTGCTGTAGTTCCTACTAAAAATGGTGATAAAATTATCGGTTACCAGATTACTGTAGCTAACCTGGAGCAAATGCCGATGCCGATCATTCTGCAGGTTAAAACTGCAGGCGGCAAAACTGATACTATCAAAATACCTGTAGATGTATGGATGAGAAATAAAACATGGACCATTGATTATCCTACCACAGAAGAAGTTGTTTCTGCGGTACTGGATCCGGAAAAGGTTTTACCTGATATCAACCCAGGAAACAATAACTGGTTCAAATAGCCACAAAAAATCCCGTTATGCATTGCAGAACGGGATTTTTTAATTTAAGTACGGGCCTCGATCACTTTACAAAAGAGAATATTACTATGGATCTCCCCTGGTCTAATTAAAACTGTCCTTCAGTTTCTTTGCATCAATAAGCGGCTCTGGCTCATCAAGCCTGATCAGCCATCCTTTTTGTTTGAGCAGGGCAATCTCAACCTTAGCTACTGAGAGGTCTTTTCCTTTAATATGCTGATCATAGGTTAAAGCTTTTGGAGGTTCAACATTAGCGGCTGTAGAAAACAACACTTCTATTTTAAACTTAGGCCAGAGTTGTATATCAACCATATTGGCAGAGAATATTTTTTTTGCCTGGTTAGCTGGCACCAGTGCCGCAAACTCGCCTTTATATGTACCTCCCTTTTCTGTGGTTAAACTTACCAGTAACTGAAAAGAGCTTTCATTTACCAGATGAAAATGCGCTACAGATGCACTATGCTGATCGGCCACCAGGGCCAGATAAACACCTTCCTTTTTAAATTCTGCCACAGGTACCACTGCAGCCTGACGGTTAGATACCACTTCATTCTCTTCAGGAATGTCTCCGTGCACCAGTGTTACTTTTGTAGCCAGTACCGGAATTTCAAAATCATTGGCATCTGTTACCCCAATCATATCCTTATCAATAATCCTGGTTACATAGCCTTCTATATTTTCGTCTACAAAACGAACAAAATCACCTAAATTCAAATTCATACGCTTATTTTAAAGGAACACATCATTCCGCTTCACACAAACCTACTCAATAATCTATAATTAATCAGCCGACAGCCTTTTAATGACTGTTTACTGAGCATTGCAGCTACCTGGCATATACCTGGCAGCAGGTATGCCCGGTATTAACCCGCATTTGGCGAGAGAAGAAAAGAAGACTGGCACATCTTTAACGCGGCATTGAGCCGGCAGTGGATAAGCGTTGACAGGGCTAAAGGCCTTGCAACACCTTGTCAGTGCCCTGCCAAGGCTTTGTCAGGGCCTTGTCAACTATCTGTTAATCTTTAATTAGCAGCGTGTTATACTTAAGTTTAATAACTGCATACTATCTGCCAGCTACCTGAATACCCAGGCCTGTTAGCTGTAAAATCAGTTCTATAAGGTATCATTAAGCTTTATGCTTATCTTTGAAGCCAGATACAAATCCAATGACAGCAGAGACGCAGAAGAACAATCCCCTCCATGGTTTGACCCTGGAGTTTATCCTGAAACAACTCGTATGGCACTATGGCTGGCCTGAACTGGGAACGCTTATCAAAATTGCCTGTTTTAATAATGACCCGAGTTTAAAATCGAGCTTAACCTTTCTCCGCAAAACAGATTGGGCCAGGAAGAAAGTGGAGAAATTATACCTTAATACATTCCATTAGCAGCGCCTGTTACTATTTTCGGCATCTGTCAGTTATCTTATAGCATGTTCAATAAGTTACCCCTAACATATTGATGTTACAGCGCCAGACTGAAAATCTGGAGAACCCTGATGCTGAAGATTTTAAATTTATCCCCTTCATTCCTGTAAGCAGTTCAAAGCCTTAGCGCCTGAAAAAGGGGGTTCGGCTTCAATACACGCGTAATAAGCAATTGCCGAATTATTTTTATGTTAACCCCTTGATTTATAAAATGTATTGTCCTACCTTTGCAGTCCCTTATTGAGGGGTAAAGTTTTGTAATAATAAAAAAGAAAAACAAAAAACAATGCCAACCATTCAACAATTAGTTAGAAAAGGTAGAGTAGCACTGGAGTTCAAGAGTAAGTCTCCAGCGTTGGACAGCTGTCCACAGCGAAGAGGTGTATGTACACGTGTATATACCACTACCCCTAAAAAACCAAACTCAGCAATGCGTAAAGTAGCGCGTGTACGTTTGACCAATGGAAAAGAAGTTAACGCTTATATTCCTGGAGAAGGTCACAATTTACAGGAGCACTCAATCGTATTGATCCGTGGTGGTCGTGTTAAGGATTTACCAGGTGTACGTTATCACATCATCCGTGGAGCTTTAGATACTTCAGGTGTTGCTGGTCGTAACCAACGTCGTTCAAAATATGGTACTAAACGTCCTAAACCAGGACAAGTAGCTGCTGCACCAACAAAAGGTAAAAAGAAATAATTAGGAGGAACAAAAATGAGAAAGTCAAAACCAAAAAAGAGAATTATCCTTCCTGATCCAAAATTTAACGATGTTCAGGTGACAAGGTTTGTAAACAATATGATGTACGATGGAAAAAAATCTATCGCTTACTCTATTTTTTACGATGCAGTAGAATTAGCTGAGAAAAAAGCTGGTGAGAATGGTTTAGAAGTATGGAAACGTGCTTTAACTAATGTAATGCCTGCAGTAGAGGTTAAGTCACGCCGTGTTGGTGGAGCTAACTTCCAGGTTCCTACAGAGGTTCGTCCTGACCGTAAAATCGCATTAGGTATGAAATGGTTAATTTCTTATGCTCGCAGACGTGGTGAAAAAACCATGAAAGAAAAATTAGCAGGAGAGATCGTTTCAGCAGCTAAAGGTGAAGGTGCAGCAGTTAAAAAGAAAGAAGATACGCATAAAATGGCTGAGGCTAACAAAGCGTTCTCACATTTCCGTTTTTAATATTTGAATCATAAAATGTCAAGAGATTTAAGATTTACAAGAAACATTGGTATTGCTGCGCACATTGATGCTGGTAAAACCACTACTACAGAACGTATCCTTTACTATGCAGGTGTTAGTCATAAAATAGGTGAAGTGCACGAAGGTGCAGCAACTATGGACTGGATGGCACAAGAGCAGGAACGTGGTATTACCATTACTTCTGCTGCTACAACAGTAGGCTGGAAATACAGAGGACAAGATTACCATATCAATATTATTGATACACCGGGTCACGTGGATTTTACCGTAGAGGTAAACCGTTCACTGCGTGTATTAGATGGTTTGGTTTTCTTATTTTCTGCGGTTGATGGTGTTGAGCCTCAATCTGAAACTAACTGGCGTCTGGCTAACAACTACAACGTTGCCCGTATCGGCTTCGTAAACAAAATGGACCGTTCTGGTGCAGATTTCTTGAAAGTTGTTGGACAGGTTAAAAGTATGTTAGGCAGTAATGCAGTTCCTCTGCAGTTACCAATCGGTGCTGAAGATAACTTTACTGGTGTTGTTGATTTAATTAACAACCGTGGTATTGTTTGGAACGAGCATGATAAAGGTATGACTTTCACTGAAGTGCCAATCCCTGACGATATGATCGACGAGGTTGCTGAATGGAGAGAGAAATTACTGGAATCTGTTGCTGATTATGATGAGTCTTTAATGGAGAAATTCTTTGAAGATCCAAACTCAATCACAGAACGTGAAATTCTTGACGCTTTACGTAAAGCTGTATTAGACGCTACAATTGTACCAATGGTTTGTGGTTCATCTTTCAAAAACAAAGGTGTACAGACTATGCTTGACTATGTGATGGAATTATTGCCTTCACCAATGGACTCAGAAGGTATTGTTGGAACTAACCCTAATACAGGTGAAGAAATTCTGCGTAAACCAGACGAAAAAGAACCATTTGCAGCTTTAGCATTTAAAATTGCAACAGATCCTTTTGTAGGCCGTCTTTGCTTTATCCGTGTTTACTCGGGTAACTTAGAAGCAGGTTCATACGTATATAACGCACGTTCTGAAAACAAAGAGCGTATCTCTCGTATCTTCCAGATGCATGCAAACAAGCAAAACCCAATTCCTAATGTAGGTGCTGGTGATATTGCTGCGGTTGTAGGTTTCAAGGATATTAAAACAGGTGATACGCTTTGTGAAGAGAAAAACCCAATCGTACTTGAGTCAATGAACTTCCCTGAGCCAGTTATCGGTTTAGCAATTGAGCCTAAAACTCAGGCTGATATTGATAAATTAGGTATGGGCTTATCGAAACTGGCTGAAGAAGATCCTACATTCAGAGTTCAAACTGACGAGGAAACTGGTCAGACTGTTATCTCTGGTATGGGTGAGCTTCACTTGGATATTTTGATTGACCGCTTAAAACGTGAGTTTAAAGTTGAGGTTAATCAGGGAGCTCCACAAGTAGCTTACAAAGAAGCAATCAACGGAACAGTTCAACACCGTGAGACTTATAAAAAACAATCAGGTGGTCGTGGTAAATTCGCGGATATCCAGGTTATTATCTCACCAATTGATGCTGATTTTGAAAAAGGTGGTCTTCAGTTTGTAAACGAAATTACTGGTGGTTCAATTCCTCGTGAATTTATTCCTTCAGTGGAGAAAGGTTTTGCAGCATCTATGTCTAACGGCGTATTAGCTGGTTACCCGCTTCCTGACATGAAAGTTCGTTTAATTGATGGTTCATTCCACGCAGTCGATTCAGATGCTTTATCATTCGAATTAGCAGCTAAAATGGCTTACCGTGAAGCATTGCCAAAATGTAACCCTGTATTGATGGAGCCAATCATGAAAATCGAAATCTTAACCCCTGAAGAAAACATGGGTGATGTTATTGGTGACATGAACCGTCGTCGTGGTCAGCTGTTAGGTATGGATACACGTAACGGATCTCAGGTAATTAAAGCAACTGTGCCTCTTTCTGAAATGTTTGGTTATGTAACTCAGTTACGTACTATCACTTCAGGTCGTGCAACGTCTACTATGGAGTTTGATCACTACGATCCAGCACCTAAAAACGTACAGGATGAAGTAATTGCTAAATCAAAAGGCAGAATTAAATCTGTAGATTAGTCTTAAAATAAACCGGCCGCCTGTTATTAATAGCTCTAACAGGCAGCCTTAAATAAAAATAACATGAGCCAAAGAATCAGAATCAAGTTAAAATCTTACGATTATAACTTAGTAGATAAATCTGCTGAGAAAATCGTTAAGACTGTAAAACCTACGGGTGCAGTAGTTAGCGGACCAATTCCGTTGCCAACAGAAAAGAAAATCTTCACTGTTTTGCGTTCACCACACGTGAACAAAAAAGCACGTGAGCAGTTTCAATTATGTGCATACAAACGTTTGTTAGATATTTATAGCTCTAACTCTAAAACTGTTGATGCCTTGATGAAACTTGAATTACCTAGCGGTGTTGAAGTTGAGATCAAAGTTTAATTAGCTTTTTTGAACATAAAAAATCCCTGCCTATTTATTTAGGCAGGGATTTTTTTTTGTTGTCTGGCGCTCTGCTGTGTTGGGCAGGCACAATAGCAATTGTGCTGTCAGGAGAGCAGTTGGTACCGGGCTATTAGTTCTAGCCGCGGTTTTTATATTCGTCTAGCTTATTACGTTCGTCTTGTAATTCGCGGGCAAGTTTCTTTTCCTTTTCATTGGCCTTAACCTTGAAGGTCTGGTATTCTTTTGAAACCTCTTCATAAAGCTCAGTCCTGTATTTGGCTTCATGGATGTTTTTTGCAGAACGGATAATTACAAAAGCCAGTGCCAGTCCGAGTACAATGATAACAGACCATACAATCGTATTATAAGTTGATTTGCTGAATGATATTCCCAGAAAGGATATCTCATTCACTTTTGCATTGGTAGATTCAAGGGAGCTTTCTTTGCCTTCAATCTGATTATTAAGCGTATCTATGGTTGCGGCCTGTGCCTTGATCTTTGCCTGGGCAGCTTTACTGCTGCTGCGTTCTTTACGGATAGAGTCTGCAACGCTGCGATAAAAGGCGGTTAAGCGTACCGGGTTGATCAGTTTATAGGTATAATAAGTTTTAGACTTGCTGAGCAGGGCTTCGTACTGACCTTTAAGGCTTGGGTCTTCCACCTGTACTGCTGCTGCGGGCGCGGCAACTTTGGTAGAGTCTTGTGCTGCGGCCTTAAATATTGTGCCGCTCATCAGAAATAAAATAAGGAATGGTAATAATCTGTTCATAAATATTTGTTTGGTATAAATTTAAACAATGATCTTTTAATTTTATTGTGTACGTATTGTAATAGTATATTTGTGGCCAATGTCGGTATTACTATTCACAATTATTGTTCTGGCGGGAGCTTTTTTAGCCGGACTTCTTGGTTCACTTACCGGACTGGGTGGAGGGGTAATCATCATCCCCCTGCTTACACTTGCACTGGGTGTAGATATACATTATGCCATAGGTGCTTCCATCATTTCAGTGATTGCCACTTCTTCGGGTTCTGCTGCTGCCTATGTTAAAGAAGGCATAACCAATATCCGTATCGGCATGTTCCTGGAGATTGCAACTACCATCAGCGCCGTTCTGGGTGCAGTTATTACTGTTTACATTAACCCTGATTATATTGCCGTACTGTTTGGCGCTATCCTGCTTTTTTCTGCAGCTATGATGGTGCGTAAAAAGGTAGACCACTCAGAAGAAAGCTCTGCGGGGGTACTCGCAAACTTCTTTAAACTTAATGGTTCATATCCTACAGCAGAAGGAACAGTGAAGTATGGTGTACATAACGTAGCCGGCGGTTTTCTGATGATGTTTGTGGCCGGCATTATTTCGGGACTACTGGGTATAGGGTCTGGGGCCTTAAAAGTAGTGGCGATGGACAATATCATGCGGCTGCCCTTCAAAGTGTCTACCACTACCAGCAACTTTATGATGGGGGTAACTGCTGCAGCAAGTGCAATAGTTTATCTGCACCGCGGGCAGATAGACCCGGGTATTGCCATGCCGGTAACACTTGGGGTGCTGTGCGGGGCCACGGTGGGTTCAAAACTCCTGGTGCGTACTAAAACAGATAAACTTAAGGTGGTTTTTGCCATAGTAGTAAGCTTTCTGGCGATACAAATGATTTATAACGGACTGGCAGGAAAATTATAATGAAGCATACAGGTAAACATTATTTCGCAGACAAAGACATACAGATCATCCTCGGTACACTGCTAAGGGTAGGGGTGATCGCTTCCATGACTGTAGTTTTTGTAGGTGCCCTTATATACCTGGCCGTTCACCACAGCGATCAGGTAGATTACAGTAAATTTGATCCATCCAAAAGCGGCTATTCTTCCTTCTATGCTATAGCACAGGGCTTGAGTAAGTTAGACAGCAGGGCCATAATTCAGTTCGGAACGATACTGCTTATATTTACGCCGGTAACGCGGATTGTGTTCTCCATTTTCAGCTTTTTAATAGAGCGCGACTACCTCTATGTACTGATCGGTTTGTTCGTATTGTGTATCATACTAATCAGTTTGAGTAACAAGCTGGTAGGGTAAAAACTGGCTTTAACAGCCCTTTATCCAATCTGTCCGAAAATAATAGCATTTATTTGAAAAAATAATGTGCTAACTATTTGAAAATTAAGATTTCTTTCCTATTTTTGCCCTCCCTTAACGGGAAATTGTATCCACCTTGAACGAAGCCCTACTGCTTCGATGGGTGTTAAAAATTAAAAAAGAAAATGTCAGGTATTATTGGAAAAAAAGTAGGAATGACCAGCATTTTCGACGCCGATGGAAAAAACATTCCATGCACGGTGATCGAAGCTGGGCCTTGTGTAGTTACACAGGTAAAAACCGAAGAGAAAGACGGTTACGTTTCAGTTCAGTTAGGCTTCAGTGAAGCTAAAGAAAAAAACACTACCAAACCTCTTATGGGCCATTTTGCGAAAGCAAACACAACCCCAAAACGCAAATTAGTAGAATTCGAACAGTTTGAGGCGCCATTGAGTTTAGGCGACACAGTTACTGTAGACGTTTTTGCTGAAGGTGATTTTGTGGATGTTGTTGGAACATCAAAAGGTAAAGGATTTCAAGGTGTTGTGAAACGCCACGGATTTGGTGGTGTAGGTGGTCAAACTCACGGTCAGCACAACAGAATGCGTGCGCCGGGTTCATTGGGTGCTGCATCTTATCCTGCACGTGTATTTAAAGGTATGCGTATGGCAGGTAGAATGGGTGGTGACAGGGTAAAAATCCAAAACTTACAGGTTTTGAAAGTTTATGCTGAGCAAAACCTAGTTGTAGTTAGTGGTTCCATTCCAGGAGCTAAAGGTTCTTACGTAATCTTAGATAAGTAAGCAGATGGAGATTAATGTAGTAAACATTTCAGGAAAAGAGACAGGTGCCAAGGTGCAGCTTCCTGAGTCGGTATTTGGTGTAACACCTAGCGATCATGCGATTTATTTAGATGTGAAACAGTATTTGGCTAACCAACGTCAGGGAACTCACAAATCTAAGCAACGTAATGAAATTGCTGGTTCAACCCGCAAATTGTACAAACAAAAAGGAACTGGTGGTGCCCGTGCGGGTAGTATCAAATCTCCATTGTTTAATGGTGGTGGTCGTGTATTCGGT
>Ga0308163_10000920_pt1 | contig 38797 bp, 49 predicted proteins | sample PhyTR1_FD_201037 | JGI IMG/M metagenome (GOLD analysis project Ga0308163, IMG submission 201037) | Phyllosphere microbial communities from UC Gill Tract Community Farm, Albany, California, United States - DLSLT.R1 | ecosystem: Host-associated > Plants > Phyllosphere > Unclassified | place: USA... | reverse complement strand
AGGTCATCGAGGAAATCTGTTATCTCCACCACGCGCATCGCCCGATTCATATCTCTGGCCAGGTCACACATTTCGTGTCCGGTGTTCTTCCTGGCTGGCTTGCGTGGTTTCGCGTACTCACATGAGGTAGTACGGCAGCTATCCAGAGGCTGCATGGGCGGCGATTTAGCTTCTTCCGACCCAGGTAATGGCCTGGGTACGTCGCGGTGGTCACGTCTGGTTGTTAAAGAGCGGTCAGGCCCTGAGGCCCTGGCGAGTCCCTGTTGGGTGACTCGATGGAGTGAACTATACGAATCCTCATAATATTGGTCAATACGTTTTTGCATAATAATTTTGGCGAGCACAAAAAAACCCGCAAAAGCGGGCTATTTTCTTGCTGACTACCTAGCTAGCTGCATCCGGTCATCCCGAACTGCAATACAGCTGATTGTGCCTCTCCTACACTGGAAGGCCTGACATAGACCTTTCCATCAGACGACTCTACGATGTAGCGGATAGACATTGCGCTGTTGTTCTTGCCTGAAATGTAAAGCACCGCAGACCCGATTTTGGATAATGGGAACATGCTTTCTATCTTCACCGAGTCGATCATGGCGTGCCCCCTGCATGTCTGGCTTGCACTGCCTAGGCTATCCAGGATGTTCACGCCCAGCTTGCGAACAAGGTTTTCACCAGTCTTGTCAAAGGCAACATGAGCATCCCACGTATAGGAAGCCCCAGCGCTTAACGCGAGAAGAGCTCCAAGGGCAACAAGCTTTTTTGCAAGAGACAATTACTACTCCTTTTTTAATTTTGGAATTTGCTAGAGAGCCGATCTCGGCCATTTAGCGTCAACCACGCGACCCACAATCGCCCAGGTATCATCCACTTCTACAGTAGGGAACGCAGGATTTAGCGGTTTTAGGTAAGCCTTTCCTGAGTCCCATATGAACTGCTTGAAAGTCGCCTCGTTGGTGTCAATTAGCTTTGCCACCACGTACTGACCATTTTCAACATCGCCACCAGGCGCAACGAGGATAAGCATCCCCTCATTAAAGCTTGTTCCGTTGCTGGATGTCATTGATGGCCCGCGCACCTTGAGCCAGAAGCCATTTGGCCCGGCCCACGCATCGGAAGGATGGACAGCTTCGAAGTCCCCCACATTGAAGAGATCCATTGCTTCGCACGCCACTCCTGCCTGCACCCAGCTTATTTCCGGGTACTCATAATATCGCGTAGGGCCCCGTGCCGACTCAACGTTGGCATCAAAGGTGTCGTCTCCAATTCCGTACATAAGCCACTCAGGGGAAACCTTAAGCGCTCGTGCCAGCTTGGCAATAGTAGGCATGCGCGGGCTTGCGCTCTCGCCTGACAGTATCCGATTGATCGTTGGCTGAGGAACACCAGACCTTTTGCCGAGCTGCGTTTCATTCAGGCCGGTGTCGGCCATTTTTGCGCGTATGCGCCCAGCGATATCCATGACTCACCAAATATACGAATGCGGATTATGAGAATTCTATTGCATGGGGCAATGCATATTCGTATGATTCCTCATGCAAAACCTCATAGGATTCCAGTCATGACAGTTCAAGAGATGTTGAATCGCCTTTTCCAGCTCGGGCTGTCGCAGACAGAAGTAGCTGAACACTGCGGCACCACCCAGGCCACGATCTCCCGCGCAACCAGCGGGACGATGGTCGGCTACGGCACAGGAAAAGCCATTGAGCTCTTACTGGCCGAGCGTGAAGAGACCGCCAAGAACACCGAAATTCAAGCCGCTTAAACCAATTCATTAGCCACTGGAGACAAACGATGCACTTTGACCCAAGCCACATGCACGACAAGCCCACCAAGGTCCGCCTAGATGAAGTGGCCGACGATCTGCTCACCGCTATGGCGCGTTTTCAGCGCACGCAGAAAGCAGTTCTCGCCCGGGAAATCCTCGAGCGCGGCCTGAACCAGATGATGGAAGAGCTTAACGCAAAAACCGACGTGGCCTGAAGTTGCCGAGGAGGCCCTGTGCCTGAAAGAAAGCCGCTGGAAATCCAGCTCGATTGGCAAGGAATAGCTGATCTAGAGCTGTTGGCCAGACGCAACGGAGTAACTCCCGAGGATCTGGCCGCAACAATTATGAACCGGGCACTTGATCGAATGACCCGGCCGCCCAAGAGCCGGAGCAACGTCGCTTCCATAGGACGAAAGGGCTGATTAGCCCCTAAGGGACTATTGAGGATCTGCCAATGAAATACCGAACTGCCAAATCACGGGCACAAAAAAGCCAGGTTCGTGGCCTGGCTTCTTGTGCAGCACTTACAACAAAGTTCTGGAGCGAATAATGCCTATTCCCCAATCCGTCGTCAATACCAACGAATCCGCGCCACGTTTTTCGATATCTGAAAACGTGGCGCGAAGTATGTCATCGCAAGAAATTGCCGATCTGGTTGGCTCTCGACACGACAGCGTGAAGCGAGCCATAGAAAGATTGGCATTCAAAGGCGTAATTGATAACCCACCAATGGTGGAGAAGCCCACTGGTGGGCGCCCGGTCGAGGAATACGTATTCTCTGGCGAAAAAGGGAAGCGTGACAGCCTTGTGGTGGTTGCACAGCTGAGCCCTGAATTCACTGGCGCTTTGGTCGATCGATGGCAGGTGCTGGAGGAATCGGCATCGCAACCTTCTTTTGACATGAGTCGCCTGAACGACCCAAAGGTCCTGTTGGCCCTGCTGACCGACAACGTGCGCAAAGTCGTGCACCTGGAGGCAGACAATACCGAGCTGACCAATGAAAACCAGCTGTTGGAGCAGAAGGTTTGCGCCGACGCGCCAAAGGTTGAGTTCTTCAATGCCGTCACGGTGACCCACGAAACGTACTCAGTGGGCGAGGCGGCCAAGCTGATTGGCACCGGACAGAAGCGCCTAATGGACTTCCTGCGCCAGAAACGCTGGGTCACGCTGCGCAAAAACGAACCGATGCAAGCCCCTATTGAGTCCGGCTATCTGACTGCGAAGCTCAGCACCTTCGAGCATCCAGAAAACGGCAAGACTACCGTGGCCACAGCCCGTGTCACTGGAAAGGGCCTGACCAAGATCCGCGCAATGTGGGCTTCTCGTGAAGCTGATCTGCTTGGTGGTCTCTCATGAGCCGGCAGTCGATCAAGCCAACCGTCATTGACGAAGCCTACATGGAGCAGTTCAGCAATGACCAGCTCGCCTTTATGGCCTGGGACAAAAGCGAATTCTCTCTGAGCGTTTATCTGGACCCTGAAGAGTCGAAGTGCGAGGGCTGCACTGGCGATGCTCTGTTCGAGCTGATAACAGCCGTGCTGGCATCCAAGGTGCTTATCCGCCGACTTGCCGGTGTGGACCCTCAGTCTATCCGCGAGTCCGCTATCAGCAAGATCCTCCAGGGTAGCCGCTTCCCGCAATGGGAGACCCTGCAATGAGCATTATTCGTGCGCCTCGGCCTGAGGCGAATTTCTACATGCTCAGCAAGTCGATCAGCGAGGACGCGCGCCTGAGCTGGGCTGCGCGTGGCCTACTGGTGTTCCTGCTGGGCAAGCCTGACCACTGGGCCGTTTCCGTCACTCACCTGCGCAACGAGACCTCCAAGTCGTCGAAGCCTACCGGGCGTGACGGTGTTTACGGCCTGCTGCAAGAGCTGATCACCGCCGGCTACGTCCAGCGCCGCCAGGATCGTTTGGGCTCTGGTTTGCTGGGCGAAACCCACTACGTCGTCTCTGAGTCACCGCTTCCGGCTTTACCGTATACGGCTGCACCGCTTCCGGCTCAACCGTATCCGGCAAATCCGACACTAGTAAGTATTGAAGGTGAGCAAGGACTGAAACAGCAAGCAAGGACTGAAAAACCTTCGGGCGCTAAAGCACCCTCGCGCACCAAGGCTGCGAAGTTTGATCCGGTGACAGCCAAGCCTGAAAGCGTCAGCGACCAGACCTGGCAGGACTGGTGCCAGCACCGCGCCGAGATCAAGCGCCCGCTGACCGCCACCACCTGCGCCAAGCAAGCCAAGACCCTGGCCGGCCACAACGACCCTGACGCTGTGATCAACCAGTCCATCAGCAACGGCTGGACCGGCCTGTTCCCTGACAAGGTTGTGGCGGGTGGCAGGACTGTCGGCAACGGACCGGACTTCTACGACAAGTCGTGGCGTGCCGATACGAGTGATGACCTATGAAGAACGTCACTCAGATGATCCCCGGCGCTGCTCGGGCGCTGGGAACCGCCACCCCTTATCAGGCCCCGGCGCAGATAGGCAGCCAGCTTGGAGTGGTGGATGACGCCACCGGTGAAGTGGTTGAGCGCCTGTTCCGCCAGCTGCAGGCCATCTTCCCTGCGCACAAGCAGGCATGGCCCGACGACAAGGCCAAGGCCGCCGCGATGCGCAACTGGACGATGGGCTTCATGGCCGCCGGCATCCGCACGCTGGAGCAGATCCGCTATGGAATCGAGCAGTGCCGGAAAAGCGGCTCACCGTTCGCTCCAAGCGTCGGCCAGTTCATAGGCTGGTGCACGCCTGGACCTGAAGCGTTCGGACTGCCAGCGAGCGCTGACGCATGGGTGGAGGCATTGATGGGCGTCTACAGCCATGAAGGTGTGCGCGTTGCTGCCAACGAGACCGGGATTTTCGACCTGCGCTCAGCCAAGCAGGAAGACAGGGGGCTACGTCAGCGCTTCGACCACAGCTACGCCGTGGTGATCCGCCGCGCCCAGGAAGGCCAGCCGCTGGACGGGAAGATCCTCACCGGCATCGGCCACGACAGCCAGAAGACGGCCTTCGAGCTCGCCAACGAACTGGCCGACCAGCAGGTCCAGGCAAAAATCATTCAGCAAGGCATCCCGGCCGACGGCAAGTCAGCCCGCGAGCTGCTGCTGGCAAAAATGAATATCAAGCGCGAGCCGGTGTGCGGCGCGGAGAAGCGGACATGAGCAATCACACCAAAGAAGAATGGCTGGTAGACCGCCAGGACTACTGCGTCTGCGTAATGCGAGATGGCGATCCGCTTGAGATCGCCACCATCGGCGCCATGGATCACAACGGCATCAAGTTTGTGATCGGAGAGGAGTCGTGGGCAAACGCATACCTGATGCGCAGCGCGCCAGAGCTGCTGAAGACCCTCGAAGCGATGATGTCCAAGGCCTACAAGCAGAACTGGAACGATCAGTACCCTGAGCTGCTGGAACAGGCTGAGCAGGTCATTGCGCTGGCGAAGGCTGGATCTGCGCCGGGTGATGGCGGTGAGTCACTGGAGCAAGAGCTATGACATACGTCCGCGAACAAACATCCGCAGAGCTTGCCGCACACATTCGCAGCTTGCAAAAAATGGATGGCTGGTTCGATCCGCTTTCCGACCGGCTCTGGCAAGAGGTTGAAGCTCTCCAGGCCGAGCTCGCCGGCCTCAAGACCGGCTACGAAGCCTACGAGCGGGTGAATGCTGAGCTGAAGGCGGAGGCGGCGAGGTTTCGCGGCTTGATTCAGGAAGCTGCTGATGAGCTCCGGGAACTGAAGGCATCCGTTGGGTTTCGTGGGCACACATTGACTGTACTCCAGCGCATCGACGCCGCCATGGGCAAGGGAGAGCAGTCATGAATATCCCAGCCTTCAACCCGAAAGGCATTCGGCCTTGGATGCTCAAGTATCCGTTGGCCACGCGCGCTTTCTGCCTGGCGATGCTTCCTGTGGCGCCATTCGTATTCGCCGTGGTGATTCTTTGGGAGAACCGTAGCGGGTTCGCCGAAATGAAGATGCTTGCCAAGGCTGCTTTCTTGCCATGGAGGGCGAAGCCATGACGGACAAGATCAGTGTCAACTGCCAGGCCAAGCTCTCCGAGGCCATCACCAGCCTGACCGCCATGTACCGCGACAAGAAGTTCGTGGTGGTCTCCCTGCGCCCTGGCAAGGACCGCACCCTGGACCAGAACGCCCTGTGGTTCGCGATGTACAAGCGGATTGCCGAGATGACCCAGATCGGTGACGCCGCCGACGCCCGCCGCTACTGCAAGCTGCACTTCGGTGTGCAGATCCTGCTGAACGAGGATGCCGGGTTCCAGGCTGACTGGTACCAGGTCATGCGTCACCTGACCTACGAGACCAAGCTGGCCTTGATGGGCGGCTGCAAGCTGTTTGGCCCAGACGGTATGCCGGTGACCAGCCTGTTCAATCGCGCCCAGGGCATCCAGTACACAGACCGCATAGCTCATTACTTCACCGGCCAGGGTGTTGTGTTCACTGACCTGCTTAGCCAGGAGGCCGCATGACCATCGAACGGAAGCCGGCCAAACCGAAGAAATGCCGTGTCGCTGCGTGCAGGACCTCATTCGTGCCTTCGCGGATAGGTCAGGCGGTGTGCAGCCCAGCCTGCGCACTGATCGACGGGCCGAGGCACGCACCGAAAGCCCGCAAGGCTCTGGCCGAAATCGAGCGCAAGGACATCAAGGTCCGCAAGGAGGCCCTGAAAAGTCGCGCCGACCACATGAAGGATGCTGAGAAGGCTGTACGGGATTACCGACGCACCTACGAGCTGAGCATCGGCAGCGGGTGCATCAGCTGCGGTGAGTCGCAGGAATCGATTCTCCATGCCCAGGGTTGGAAGACTGGCGGGGCGTTCGATGCGGGGCACTTCCTCGGTAAGGGTGCCCGTCCCGAGCTGCGGCTGGTTCCGAACAACATCTGGTTGCAGTGCAAGAGCTGTAATGCCGGTTCGTCCAAGTACGCCCGAAAGGGCCAAACGGTTTCGCAGGCGTTCCGGGAAGGGCTGATCGCCCGCATAGGCCTGGAGGCTGTCGAGGCGCTGGAAGCCGACCACACGCCACGCAAAGAAACCATAGAGCAACTGAAAGCCATCACCGCCGAATACCGGGCAAAGACCAGAGAACTCAAGAGGGCTGCAGCATGATCTATCCAGGCGTATTGAACGCAGTTGTTTCGGCCCTCGCCGCCGAAGCCATCGACAACACCAGCAAGCAAGCATGGCAGAAGCTGTACAACTCGGCCGACGAGGAGGAGGGGGGAGACCTGGCAACTCTGGTTCGAGCCCGAGGGGCCGACGCCATCGACCGCACGCAAGTTGATTGCTGGGTATCTGCCCGACTGCATAGCGCGCTAGAGCCGAAGCACTGGGATGCGCTTGTGGCGAAGTACAGCACGCACCGTGGACGCAAGGTGCAGGCCATTGCTGCGTTGCAGGCCCTGATAAGCACCCCGGCACCGAAGCTGTTCCTGTTCAAGGCGACTACGGCCTGGGCGATCCCGCAGTTGAAGGGCGCGCGCCCCAAGGTAGCTACGTCGGTATCCGTCGAGATTCCACTTGATGCGCCGGAGTGGCGCCGCGAAGCCGTCGTAAAAGCAGCGTTGGCGGCTGGCCAGGCAAAAGCGAAGAAAGACGAATCCCGATCCGCCGACATGATCGTGCTGAAGGATAGCTTCTACGACATGAACACTTGGGACAATGACGGCACACCAGAGTCGACTCGGCGCCGGTGGCGACAGGACATCGGGAAGGCTGCCGATGACCTGGTAAACGCGGCACTGGCGCATGCTGGAGAGATTCTAGAGGCGGAAGGTCTCCTGATTGATCGTGCTGCGTGATTGCCTCTTGACATCAGTGAGCGGATGAGCGAAATTATATCCATCCTGTCATTCCTGCGTGTGTAGGACTGACTAACAAGAACCCGGCCACTGCGCCGGGTTTTTTATTGCCTAAGTTTCCCCAAGCCCTCAGAGCCTATGGCTTGTCACGCTGATGAGGGACCTATTCAGGGCCTCTGCACATGCAGGGGCCTTCTAGTTTTCGGCTCCACCACGCCCATTGCTCCGAGCTGGGAGTGCTGTGTGAGCCGATTCAATTCACAAACATGCCCCACGGAGTAGAGCGCATGGAGTATCTGCAGCGCCTGCTCGACAAGATCGACAGGTTCGAATTGTTGATTGCGGGCCTGATTGGGGCTGTTGTTGCTAGCTGGTGGCACAAGGACGACTTGTCCGACTGGCGAGCCTGGATGGTGTTCTTGGTCACCGGTGTTGCCTGCTCGCTGTACCTGACGAGCATGGTCAGCGCCTACCTGAATGTCACTGAGCCGAAGATCGTCGCCGGGATTGGTTTTCTCCTTGGCACGTTCGGCGGTTCGCTCCTGGCAGCAATCAACCGAGCCATCAAAGCCGCTGACCTCTGGGCGCTTATTCGCCAGCGGTTCGGGGGAGGCAATCCACCATGAATCTTGAACTGATCAACTCCATCGCCTGCGGCCTTATCGCGGCCTGGGCGACCTGGTGCGTACTGAGCGGAAAGGTGAGGGACGGCATCCTTGGGAAGCTGATCTACACCACGATCGCCATCACGGGTTTCGTCGTGTCGGTGCGCAGCCAGAACATCTTCTTCGGCCCGACCACCGCAGGCCTGACGCTTCATGTGTCCCTGGCCATGGCCGGCGCCCGCCACATCTTCATGGTCACCTACTGGCAGACGGTCAAGGCCTGGCTGTGCAAGACGCTCAACTGCGAACAATGCATGGCCTGTCCGAAGGCGCCTGAAAGCATCGAACAACCCAAGCAGTAATCCGCGCCACGTTTTCACAACCGCCGTTTCGTGGCGCGAGATAGATCAATTTATGACCACATCAAAACCGCGAATTCAGATTCAGGCCGGTAAGGTCGTGTCAACTGATAGTTTGTCTAACATGGTGGCCAACATCGGCACCAACCGAGATAAGCGCACCCACAACGTATTCGGCTTTGAGTTCGTCAATCAGATCGAGCTTGAGGCGGCGTATCAGTCGAACTGGATTGCCCGCCGTATCGTGGACAAGCCGAACGAGGACGCACTGCGTGAGTGGCGCACGTTCAATGGCAAGCAGGCCAAGGACATCGCGAACGAAGAGCGGCGTCTTGGTGTTCAGCAGGCCTACCTTGATACGTGCTGCTGGGCTGACCTGTACGGCGGCGCTGCGTTGCTGATGGTGACCGGCCAGGACCTGAGCACTCCACTCGACCTGAATAAGGTCAAGAAGGGCGACCTGAAGAACCTGGTCGTCCTCGATCGCTGGGATATCCAGCCAACAGAATTCAACCTGACTGACCCGCTAAAGCCAAACTGGATGCTCCCCGAGTACTACATGATGGTGAACGGCGAGCAGCGCATTCACTACAGCCACATCATTCGCCGCACAGGGGCACGCCTGCCGCGCCGTATGCGCATGTTTGAGCAGGGATGGGGCGATAGTCGCCTACGTCGCTGCATGTCTGACCTGCGCGATGTGGTGGCTACCAAGGGAGGTATTGCCTCCCTGGTGCTTGAGGCCAACGTTGACACTGTCAGCGTTAAGGGTCTGCAAGGCGCTCTCGCCAGCGCTCAGTGCGACAAGATCACCGAGCGCTACCGCCTGTTTGGCATGATGAAGTCTCTGGTCAACCTGGGTCTGCTTGATGCCGACAACGAGACCTACGAGCGCAATAGCATCTCGTTCTCCGGCCTGAGCCAGATCATGGAGCAGTTCATGGTATGGACTGCCGGCGCTGCTGAAATGCCTGTCACTGAGCTATGGGGCCAATCAGCCTCTGGCTTGAGTGCTACAGGCGAAGGCGACCGCAAGACCTACGAAGGCACGATCAAGGGTAAGCAAGACGGCCAGATGCGTCTCGACCTTGAAGCGCTTGATCAGGTGCTTATCCGTTCGGCCCTGGGCGACTACCCAGCAGATCTTGAATTTGAATGGAAGCCTCTATCCCTGCCTACAGGGACTGAACAGGCCCAGGAAGATCTGGCAGACGCCCAGGCTGACGCGATGAGCATCGAGGCTGGTGTCATTCGCCCGAGCCACGCCATGCGCCGCATACAGTCGAAAGGCACGTACGCCATCACCGACGAACAGATCGCCGCCCAAGAGAAGATCGAGAAGGATCAAGACAATGGAATCGGCGACGACGGTGAAGGTCTCCCAGGTTTCAGCCTTGGAGAAACTGAAGGCGACAAACCTGGCGATGCTGGAGCAGCGGAAAAAGAAACCCCGCGCCCCTAAGCCTGTTCTGCCAAGCCAAGAGGCTGAGCGCTACTACAGCGGCCAGCTTCGAGGCATGGTTAGGTTGATGGCTGGAGAGCTGGTCAAGGCGCTTGAGCCTGAGCTGAAACGCTTGAAGCGCGACTACACCGCCGACGCTATGCCGACCATGGATGGCTGGACTGACGACATTCTCGCAGCAATACGCGGGGTCTCACGCCGGTTCAGCTCATCCCTGTTCGAATCCCAGATTCAGCGGGTAGCGGCCAGCACTGTCAGCCGAGCCGAGGCAGATAACGCCGAAGACTTCCGCAAGTCAGTCAATCAGGCCGTCGGTGTCGACTTCCAGCTAATCACGCGGCCCAAGGGCATGCAGGACTACCTGGAAGCCTCCACGGCTGAAAACGTCAACCTGATTAAGTCGATCCCCGACGAGTACTTCAAAAGCGTTGAGACGATCGTACTGGGCGGCATGAAGGATGGTCTCGCACCTACCGCCATCGCCAAGCAGATCCAAGAGCAGGCCGGTGTCAGCGCCAGGCGGGCCAAGCTTATTGCGCGGGATCAGGTGTCACAGCTGAACGCCGACCTGACTGAGAAGCGCCAGGCCGCCGCAGGTATCGAGTTCTACAAGTCTGAGGATGCCGGTGACCAGCGGGTCTCGGGTGCGCCAGGTGGGAAATACCCCAACGCCAAGATCAGTTGCTACGGCATCGCCCGGCAAGACATCGGTTACGGCCCTGGCATTTACAAGGTCGGCGTCGGCGCGTCATGGGGCGGCAAGGCCGGATTGAAGCCGGGCAAGCACCACCCGCTCTGCCGCTGCATCGCCATCGCCATGATCCCGGGCGTGAACTACTTCCCCAAAGACGGGTAACCCAATGCAAAGAATGACCATCGATGAGGCCTTCAAGCCTACGTCGCGAACGCTCACGCCTGAAGGATTCCTCTGCGTGAAGGGCATTGCGGCCCGGACAGGGGTTTATCAGTACCTGTCGAGCGAGCTGGAGCTGGATGGCCCTGAGCGAATCGTCAACGTCTACCGGTCTCCCGAAGAGGTGTTCAAGCCTGAGTCGATGGCTACCTACCTCGACAAGGACGTGACCAACGACCACCCGGACGACCTTGTTGACTCGAACACGTTCAAGGATGTCTCGGTAGGCCATGTGCGCGGCGTAGAGCGCGACGGTGAAAACCTCATCGTGGACATGATCATCAAGGATCAGTCAGCCATCGACGACATCCAGTCCGGCAAGGCCGAACTATCCCCCGGCTACCTCGCTGAATACGTGGAAGCCCCTGGCATCGCCCCCGACGGCACCGCCTACGAATACGAGCAGCGTGACATTCAAATCAATCACAACGCCGTTGTAGCAGCAGCGCGGGCTGGCAAGGTCGCCCGCATTTTTGACCACAAACCGAAAGGTGTACCAATGGCACAACGGAAAGTCTTTTTAGACTCCAAGAAAAGCCGCTCCATCATCCTTGACGAAGAGGCCGCTTCGGTAGTCGAAGAAGCCGTGACCGCCCTGGAAGAAGTGGCAGAAGAAGCCGAGAAGCGCGCAGACGAGGCCCAGGCCAAAGCTGACGAGCTGACCGACAAGCTCGAAGAAACCACCAAGGCCACCTCCGACGCCGCTATCGGCCTGCGAGTGAAGGCCACTCTCGACACCATCGCGCTGGCATCCAAGGTCGTGAAGTCCTTCGACGCCAAAGGCCTGGTCTCCCCCCTGGAGATCAAGCGTGCCGCGATGGCCCAACTCAAGCCGACTCGCGACTGGGCCTCTAAGTCCGAAGCGTACGTGACCGCCGCATTCGATGCTGCCGCTGATGAAGCGGACGAGAACGAAGACGACGAAGACGACAAGTCGAAAGTCAATGACAGTCTCCGCCAGTTCGCCAAGGACGCAGCCGCGCGCGGCCTGAAGCCGACCCAAGACGGTACTGACGCCTACAACAAATTCCTGAGTGGTGGCAAATAATGGGCACTGCAATTGATACCTTCGGCCAGTACGCCGGCAAGGCCTACGAAGGCCAAATCAATGACCTGAGCATGGCGGATGTCACTACCGCAGTGGCCTCGGTCGCCATTCCATTCGCACGCGCTGTGGTCTCGGCCGCTGTCGACAAGCAAGGCGCACTGCCTGCCGCCGGCGCCGGCTTCTTCCTGGGCATCTCCGTGCGTAAGCCTGTGGGCGTGAGCGGCAGCTACATGACCGGCCAAGTCTCCGACAGCGGCAACGCAGTTGGCGGCTACCGCCTGAACGAAGAAGTCAGCCTGCTCAGCACTGGCCGCATCTGGGTAAAGACCCTGGCCGGTGCCACCAAGGGCGCCCAGGTCTACGCCGTGCCGTTGACTGGCGAACTGACCAACGCCGCTACAGCAGGCAATCACCTTCTGCCTGGTTGCGTATTCAAGACCACCGCGGCGGCGGGTGAGTTGGCGCTGGTACAGGTCAAGTCCGACGTCACCACCACCATCGCCGCTTAAGGATCAGATCGAATGAAGACTTTCGACGCTTCCCCCCAGGCGCAACTGGGCTTCCTGTTGGGTCAACTGACCTACGTTGAACAGGAAGTCCTGCGCCAGCCGTACCCAGAAATCAAATACCCGTCGATCCTGACCGTGGACACCTCGGCGCCGGACTACACCGAGTCGATCGCCTTCAAGGTACTCGACTACAAGGGTGAGCCAGCGCCAATCGGTGACGTCTCCCATGACTTCCCGCTGGCTGAAATTGCTGCCAAGGTCGGCGGTGTTGACGTGGTTCAGGCTGGCCTGGGCTACACCTACACCCAGATCGAAGTCGGCAAGGCCATGCAAATCGCCAACTCTGTCGGCTTCGGTGGTGCGATCAACCTGTTGGCTGAAAAGCCAATCGCGACCCGCACCCTGACCGAGCAGTGGCTGGACCGTACGGCCATGACTGGCGATCCTCGCTGGCCTTCCTTGGCAACTGGCGGCCTTCTGAAGTATCCGGGCGTGCCAGTCGTTGCAACCGGTACCTTGCTGGGCGGCGCGAACAAGACCATCGCCCAGATCCTGGCTGCTGGTGGTGAGACAGCGGCGAACGAGATCCTGACCCTGCTGAACAAAGCGATCCTGCAAGTTTATGCAGTGCAGACCAACTCGATCTTCCGCCCGACTCACATCCTGCTGCCGCTGGTTGAATACGGCCTGCTGACCACCTTCCGAATTCCGAACACATCGGAAACGTTGGTCAGCTACCTCGAGCGTGTGCTGAACATCAAGATTGAGCCAATCCTGCAGGCGTCCACCGCCGGCGCTGGTGGCGGTAATCGCATGATGGTCTACACCAAAAACGCCCAGTTCGCCAAGTTCCACCTGCCAATGCCTTACACGCTGAACGCGCCGATCCCGTCTCACGGCGGCCTGCGCTTCGAAGCCGCTGGCGTGGTGCGCACTGCTGGTACTGAGCTGCGTGTTCCGATGTCCCACCTGTACGTTGACGGCATCTAAGGGGGTCACATGGCTGCGAAGAAAAAGCAAACCGGTGAATCCTCTTCGTCGGAAGCGACTGTTTGGACCAACGTCAGCAAGAACCCGGTGATCCTGGGCGATGGCAGCACTGTGGGGGCTGGTGAGCACACCACCCCAGAGCAGGCTGAGTTCGCCGAGGGCTCGCTATGGGAAGAGCATGGCGTACTGGTCTCTGGGGCTCCGATTGTCGCCAATGATAATTCTGAGCTGATCCAGATGCTTGGCGTTGAGATCGACGTCCTGCGCGGCCAACTGGCTAACTCTGACAGCGAGAAAGGCGCGCTGCAGGTCGAGATCGAAGAGATGAAAAAACAGATCCCTCCTAAAGAGTGATCGACCTATAGCCCCGCCCAGTGCGGGGCTGTTTCATTCTGGAGTCTGACCCGTGGCTGAACTGACCATTGAAGTGACGCCGGCGATCATTGCGGACTTCCGAGCGTTTTACCCTGAATTTTCGAATGTCACCGCCTGGCCTGATGCATCCATCACCCGGGCGCTGTACATCGCACGCGGCGAATTTGGCGGCTGCGGCTGCGCTGGATGGGGGGATTACAAACCCTACTCATTCCTCCAGCGCGGCTGGTTCGCCCTCGCAGCGCATTACCTGACCTGGAACAAGCTGGCGACTGATGCCACTTCGGCTGACGGTAGCGCCTCGACACCCTATGCACAGTCCAGCAAGAGCGTACGAGATGAGTCAGTGTCCTACGCCATTCCAGGCGCAAATGATTCGCTGACGACCTGGGAGGCGGCCCTAGCCCTGACTCCGTACGGTGTCGAGTACCTGCACCTGCGCTCTCGGGCCGGCATGGGGGCTATCTGCGTATGATCGAGCCAACCATAAACATGATCGGTACGCAGCAGGTCGAGGAAGCGCTGAAGCAGCTCGCCAAGCGACTCTCCGGCGAAACTCGTGTTCTTGCTGGTGTTCCTGAGGGGGCCGGCACCTACGAGGACGGTCTGACCCTGGCGACAATCGCAGCAGTGAACAACTTCGGTTCGGCTGATGGCCGCATCCCGGCCCGCCCAGTGCTTGAACCAGCAATTACCAAGGGTGCACCTCAGTACCAGCGCCTTGCCGAGGTGATGATCCCTAAAGTACTCAGCGGCGAAATGACAATGACCACCCTGCTTGAGCAGATGGGCCAGCTGGCCGAGGGTCATATCAAGCAGGAAATCACCGACCTCGACAGCCCGCCAAACGCGCCGTCGACCATTGCCAAGAAGGGCTCTGACAGTCCGCTGATTGACACCGGCGCCTTCCGCCAGTCCATTCGTTACGTCATCGCCGAACAGGGCGACCAAATTGAAGAGGGCTTGTAATGGGCCTGAACATGCGCGGCCACGTCAGCGGGCCATTCATCACCCATAAGGGCGTGGTGCTCAACCGGTACTCGAGCGAGATAGTGGACTTTGAGCCGGTCCTGGCCATCACCTACACGGATGCGTTCGACGCAAACGTGCAGCCAGTCAGTGACAAGGAAATCGAATTCCTGAACATCGGTGCCGAGCGCATCAACGACGTTAGGGTCGTTCACCGCAACGACGGCAAGGGAATCGAGGTCTCTACCCCTGGCAAGCTGGCCGATATCCTGGTGTTCGCCGAGACGCCCGACAAGCCGGCCACCTGGTGGAAATCCATCGCCACCGATTACCGGCCCTGGCACAACTTCTGCCGCGCCGTGGTGGCAAAGCTCGACCCTAGCGAGATAGCCAGCCTGGAGGCGCATACAGATGCTTGACACCAAAGCGCTATCCAAGGCGGTTTGCCGGATTGTGGTGGCTGTTACAGGTCTGCCGCCCGATAAGGTGATTCTTGCGGACAACAACACGGCGGCCCCATCTGGCAGCTACTGCGCGGTGCGCCTGCAAAACCCTGAGCAATTCGGTCAGGCGCTCAACTCACAGACAAACGTACCCGCCGAGGACGATCCTCAATACGAGGACATCATCGCCAAGGTGGCTACTCAGTTCACGCTGGGGTTCAGCATCAACTTCTACCGGGCGGGCGCCTTGATGTATGCCGCGTCCCTGTGCGAGGCAAACAAGCGGGAGCCGGTGAAGACCATCCTGCGCGCTGCAAAGCTTGGCTGGTCCCGCGTGTCACCAATCAACAACCTGACCGGCCTATATCAGGCCGCCACGGAAGAGCGATCCCAGCTCACCCTCTACCTGTATGGCGAATCCATCGCAGAAGACCGCGTACAGCGGATCTATCGCGCCGGCTTCTCTGTGGAAACCGAACAATCTGGCGCCATCGCGCAAGGGGAAGTAAATGGCTTATCCGGCTGAAGAAATCATCAACATCAACGTCCTGATCAACTCGGCCGGGCTGGGGACTTCCAACTTCGGTGCGGGCATGGTGTTTGCTGACTTCGATTCGTCGAGCGATGCAACATTCGTGACCGGGACCTACCGGGACTACGGTACGGCTGCCCAGGTGGCGGCAGACTTCAACATCGCTTCCGACCCATACGCTGCTGCACTGGCCTGGTTCTCGGCGATTCCCAAGCCTAAGACCCTGCGCATCTACCTGCGCATTGAGGAAGACACCCCTGTCGAGTCGCTGAATGATGCGATCAGCAAGGGTATCTGGTTCTACTGGTACGAGTTTGAGACTTCGATCCGTGCCGTGGATGCCGATGTTTTGGCTTTGGCTGCTGCCGGCGATGCTGCAAGCAAGTTCTTTGCCTTCACCACCAACCAGGCAACCGTTCGAGACCCTTCTGTAACTACCGACATCGTCAGCAAGGGATTCGTGCAGGGCTCTCGCCGCATGCTCATCGTGAGCCACGCTACCGAGCCCTATGCTGGCTTCGAGCTGGCGGCCGTGTTCAGTCGAGTGAATTTCAATGCGGCCAATTCGACCATCACCGGCGAATTCAAAAAGCTGCCGGGGATCGACGCAGAAAGCCTGACACCGACCGCCTACAGCACCATGAAGTCGAAGGGCGCCATCTTCTACACGGTTGTCGAAACCGGTGGCGAGAAGGACATGGGGCGAATCATCAACTCCAAGACCACGTCCACCTTCGGCGAGTACATCGACGATGTGTTCAACCTTGACGCCTTCGTCAACTTCGAGCGCGTGGCGCTGTACAACGCCCTCACTAAGGTGCCGACGAAGCTGCGTCAGACCCCGCCAGGCCAGCAGGTTCTTCTTAATGCTGCATCCCAAGTTGGCGAGGTCTTCATCGACAACGGTTATCTGGGCGAGCGTTACTATACCGACGACCAAACCGGTGAGGAGAAACTGAGCCGAGGCTACGAGACGCTGACCAAGGCAGATGAAATCCTCCAGATTTCCGATGCTGAGCGCGCCAATCGTGACTCCGCCCCAATCCGCATGCGCATCTTCCGCGCTGGCGCTATCCATGCTGTCGACCTGACCGCCAACGTTGAATAAGGATCGCCCACATGTCTTTAGCTGATCTTTCTGTAGAAAACACCATTGTGGTCATCACCGGCGTAGGCGTGCTGGATGACTGGGGCCGCACCGACCCGCCGTTCACGATTGAGAACATCGATGACGTGGCGAACCTGAGTCGCGGCCTGGGTGGTAACGCTGTTCGGTTTCATCGCAAGAACCCCGGCCTGCGGCTCACGGTGAACTTCATGCCTGGCAGTCCTCAAGCACTCGCAATGCAGGCCCAGGTAACGGCCCGGGCTGAAATCTCAGGTTCTTATGCCTCAATCTCCGGCCTTGAGGGTAGCGTGTTCTCTGAAGGCGTTATTACTCGCGGAAAGTCCATGGCTCGCGGCGGTCCAGGCATGAATGACGCCACCTTCGTGATCGAGTTCAACAAGGGCAATATCGTATGAGCCAGGCTGAATCCTATATCCGCACCATTGAGCATGACGGTGTGACCTATCGCTTCGGTATGCCAAGCGCAGAGAAACAGCGGGCGGTTCTGTTCCGCCTGGGCAAGTACGGTGTAGAGCCAATGATCAAGGGCCTGGCCCTGGCCGAGCTTGGCAGCGCGTCCTCGTTCATCGTTGCCGGCGGCATCGTCGGCTCTATGCTCTCGCGCATGCCGGAGGATGACTTCAACTTCGTCTGCGACTCCATGCTTGGCAAGCTTTTCAAGGAAGGAAGCCAAACGCCGTTGACCATGGAGGACTTTTCCGGGCGCCTGAAGACCTACTTCACCATTGTGGTTCTGGCTCTCGGGAACGCCTTCGAGGATTTTTCCGGACTCCTGACCCCCTTCCAGAAATCTACCGCTTCAGCCGAGGCGCCGGATTCGAGTCAGGAGAGCGCCTAAACCCGGCTGTCGATTGGGAGCTGTGGCGCCCGTGCGTTGGTATACCTGGGCTTTGTCCGCCACTGTGCACCTATAGCCAGCTCACGGACGGCACTCATTCATTGGGATGGGTAAAGCGGGCCAACCTGGTCATGGACGAAATGATCTACGCCCGCCACCTGGCTGAAGCCAATCGACCGAAATAGCCCTGCACTCGCGGGGCTTTTGTTTTTCAAGGGGCTGAAATTTGAAAGTTCTCGAAAGCTTCTTGATCGCCCTCGGCATGAAGGTCGATGAAAAGTCATTCCAGAAGGCTGATGCGGCGTTTGGTGGCCTGACCAAATCAGCCCTACAGCTTGGCGCTGTGTTTGCCGGGAAGCTGGCCATCGACAAGGTAGTGGGCGACTTCAAGCAGGCCGGTACCGAGCTGAACAACTTCAACAAGCTGACCGGGTTGAGCACCCAAAACGTGCAATCCCTCGGCCAGGCATTGAAGGCCCAGGGCGGCAGCGCCTCTGATGCCTTCTCTGCAATGAAGAAGATTCAGGACCTGATGGCATCACCGATCACCGGTGACACCGGATGGTTTGGTGACGTGGCCAAGCTCGGGCTTAACCCGGACGTGATCATCGGCGCGCAGAACACGGCTGACGCCCTGGCCGGTATTGCTGGCGAGTTCGAGCACATGAGCGCGCTCAACCAGCGCCTCGCGGGCCAGGCCCTGGGTTTGGATGACTCCACGGTTCGACTGCTCATGCGTGGCCGCGACGAGGTGGAGAAGCAGTTGGATTCCCGCGGCAAGCTTGCCGTGATGACCCAGAAGCAAATCGATGACTCTGCGCGCCTGACGAAAGCAACCAGCGAGCTTGACCAGGTGTTCACCGATATCGGCAACACCATTGCGGGCGAGCTAACTCCGGCCCTGGCAGATATGGCTGAGGATTTCGTCGCCTTCTACCGAAACAACAAAGAGCTCGTCGATTCTGGCTTGAAAGAGTTCTTCGGTGGCCTGGCTGACAACATTGAGCTTGTCGCCATTGCCATGGCACTCCTGGGTGGAGGTGCTGCGCTCAAGGGCTTGGCCGCTCTGCGCGCCATTGTTGGTCTTGGCGGTGTTGCTGCCGCCGGTTCTGCTGGTGGCGCAGCGGCTGCTGGCGGCGCTTCTATGCTCGCGGTTGCCGGAGGAAGTGCTGCGGCGCTTCTGTACTCCAGCAGCTTGAACAGCGGCGAAGACACAGAGCTGCTGAACAACCGCCTGAAAAAAGGCGGCGGCGAGGCTATTGGCGCTGTCGTGGACTACTTCACGTCCAAGGGGTGGACCAAGGAGCAGGCCGAAGGGATCGCCGCCAACCTGGAGGCTGAGAGCGGATTCAAGGCAAACGCCACCGGTGACGGCGGTCAGGCATACGGACTGGCCCAGTGGCACCCAGATCGCCAGGCCGAGTTCGCCAAGCAGTACGGCAAGGACATCCGCAAATCTACTGGCGCCGAGCAGCTTGAGTTCATCAACCACGAGTTGACCCGGGGCAACGAGAAGTCGGCCGGCACCAAGCTACGCGCCGCGACCAGCTCCTACGATGCCGCCTCGATTGTCTCCCGCGAGTATGAGCGCCCGGCAGACGCTGCTGGCGAGGCGTCCAGGCGCGGAGCAAGCGCTGCTGGATACACCGACAACCGCGTGTACCACATCAGCGGCGCCGACACAGAGAAGGTCAAGCAGGTACTCAACGAGCAAATGGGTCAGATGACCGAGCAGACCATGCAGGACTTCAAGAGCCCAGAACTATGAGCCTGATGAGCATATTCACCAAGACACTGCCAAAGATCGGCCCTCTTGAGTTCGACGCGAAGCTGGAAGGGATCACCAGCAAGGCGATCACCCTGACCCAATATCCGGTCGAGTTCGGCGCCAACACCAACGATCACGCGATTCTCATGCCGAACCGATACCTGCTCACCGGAGCCGTATCGAATAGCCCTCTCGGCCTCGGCCTGGATGACATTGGCATGATGGGTGCCGGCGCCATTGCTACGGCAGTCGGCGGTGTTGGCGGGGCGGCAATCACAGCGGTGTCGGCGTATCTCCTGTCTGGTGGCGATGATACCCGGGCCTCAACAGCCTGGGCATCCCTCACCGCCATCATGGAGGCGCGCGCCAAGTTTGACCTGGATACGGGCAAGGAGATCATGCGCGACATGATGATCATCCGGCTTGATGAGCGTACGCGGCCTGAGAATGAGGATGGCCTGGTTTTTATCGCCGAGCTCCAGCAGGTTCGGATTGTTCGCTCAACGGTTGGCCGCGGCGTCACGTCGGCTGACCAGCTCATGAAGAACGACACTGTGTCCACCCAGGGCGCCCCGATGATCTCCGCCGGCGATGCTGCTGTAGAGGTAATGCCATGACCCGCTATAGCGTTGCCGTTCAAGCGCTGCCGGCCCAGACCTTCACTGCGCGCCTTGGCAAAAACACTGTGACCGTCGAGCTGCAATGGATGGCACGGTTTGAAGTGTTCCGCGTGAACATCCTGACCGCCCTGGGCTCGCCCCTAACAATGGGGCGATTCCTTCTGCCGAATATCGACCTTCTGGCCGGCCTTTACCCACCGCCATCCATTTCCTACGGGTCGCTCGTATTGGAGGGAGACCCGGCAACGCCCGATAACCTGGGCATCGACAACGTTCTGGTGTGGTCAGATGAATGATGAAATCTTTCTTCGCAACTACCGGCTGAAGATCGGGCGCAGCACGGGCTCTCGTGTTTACGAGATGCGGCCCAGCGAAACCAGCCCAGATCAGGACGGGCTGCGCCTCACATTCCAGGTCACCCACTTCGCCGGCGGGGCTTTCAGCGTTGCCGAAATAACCATCTACAACGTGTCGCGCTACGCATCCAGGCAGATGCTTGGTGACGGCTCAACGGGGAAATACGAGTTCATTTCCTTGGAGGCTGGATACGACGGGCTGTTTGGTTCGATATTCGTGGGCCAAATCACCAACGTTCAGGTTCACCTTGAGGATGGCGGCTCGACCCGTGGGATTCGCTTCTTCTGCAAATCTTCCGCGAAAGAGCGCGATCAAAATTTGATCAATTTAACCCTGGCTCCTGAGACGGACCCAGTCCAGATCATTGAGGAATGCGCCTCAGTGTTCGGCGCCGAGATCCAGTTCTACGGGGATTTCTCAGGACTCAAGCGCCGATCGCGTGGCACGGTCCTCCAGGGCAGCCCTACCTCCTGCATGAATGAGCTTGGCGAGACCTTCGCATTCGATTGGATGGTCGAGAACGGCGCCATCAAGATCATCAAGCGCGACTTTGCGCTGGACAATCAGGTCTACGTGATCAGCTCCGGCACCGGGATGATCGGCTCGCCAGTGGTTAGCGACACCGAAGTAGGCATCCGCTACACGCTAAACCCCAAGATCAAGCTCGGCGACACCATCAAGCTTGAATCCATGGCCCCTCGCTTCGAGTTCTCTGGGGCTTTCTTTTACGACGTGCCTCGCACCATCGGCGAGGGCTATTACAAGGTCAACTCACTGGTGTTCGCGGGCGACTCCCATGGCGACCAGTGGGAAAGCCAGATCAGCTGTCTACGCCTCAGTGCGGCGGCCCAGGCCGGAATTTCAGAAAGGGCAACCCGATGAGTGATCCGCTCTCTTCAAGAACGCAGGCTGAATACTCCAAGATGCTGCGCGGGATATTCGGCGAGTACCTGAAAGACAACATGCGCACCAGCGTGCCAGGCCACGTCCTGAGCTTCGACCCGGCCACCCAGATGGCAGAGGTTCAAATCGGCCTGATGCTGGAAGACCGTCTTGGCTCGCAGCAGCCACGCCGCCCAATCATCCATGTTCCAGTTCAGTTCTGGGGAGCCGCAGGCGGCACGCTTGAATGCAGGGTTGCCAGCAACACCGAAGGCGTCCTGTTCTTCTCCCAGGAGTGCATTGACTCCTGGGTCGACCAGGGCGGCGTGGCCGTTAAGTCGGAGCCTCGCCGGTTCTCGATCAACGATGCCTACTTTATCCCTGGCATCCGATCTATCCCTGGTGCGATCACGAGTTTCGCAAATGACGGAATCCGCTTACGAAGCAATGACGGCTCTCGGTATGTATGGCTGAAAGATGATGCCTCCATCGGGCTCAGCAATGGGGCTGGAAGCATCACCATTGGCGCTGACGGGGTCGTAAACATCAACGGCGTGACGATCACTCCTGCGGGACTGGTCCATACGGCGAATGACGTGCAGGCGGGATTAATCAGCTTGAAGCTGCATAAAACTTCGCAGGTTCAGCCTGGCAATGGAGTAAGCGGAGTGCCAATCCCATGACCGTACGAAAACTGGACGCCGACGGCGACTTGGCACTAGGGCCTCAGGAATTCCTGACAGGCTATGCCGCCGAGGAAGTCGCGCAGAACGTGGTAACCCGCCTCAAGTTTTTTCTCGGCGAGTGGTTCCTCGACACAACGGACGGAACGGACTGGTTCGGCAGCGTATTGGGGAAAGGATCGGTCCTGGCGTCTCGTGAGTCGGTGATTCGCCGCCGCATCCTGTTAACGCCCGGGTGCGCGGGCATGACCTCGTTTAGCCTTTCCACAGACATCGATACACGACAACTCACCGTCACCGCGTCAATCGTCAGCACCTCAGGCGATAACGCAGAAATCAATTTTGTTCAGGCGGTCGTCTAATGGCTCAGATCACGGACCAAGGAATCACGGGGCGCTCTCTGAACGAGTACCTCGGCGACATTAAAGAAAAGACGCTTGCGATTGACCCTGAATGGAACATTGACTCAGACAGCCCTGACGGTCAGCGGATCGGCATCGAAGCCGAGATGTTCGCCAACCTTGACGAAGCAGTGGTAGGAGCATATCGCAGCAAGGACCCGGACAGCGCAACAGGTGAGGCGCTGCGCAACATCGGGAAAATCTCAGGCATACCGATTCGCGATGCCACCTACTCGGTAGCTCCGATCACTGTGACTGGGCAAACCAGCGCCACCATCCCGCAAGGCTCGCAGGTTCGTAGCCGGGTCGATAATACGGTGTGGCTCACTACAGCCGTTATCGTCATAGGTATTGGGCAGACCGCCAACGGCTTCGTTACATGCACAACCCCAGGCAGGGTGCTTGCTTCTCCTGGCGAGCTAACCATCATCGGCACCCCTATCAGCGGATGGGCCTCGGTGACGAATGGCGAGGCCGCCGCCGGCGTTCCAGCTGAAAGCGACGAAGACTTCAGAATCCGCAGGGCTGACGGCGTCTCGCGTGCCGGTAGCAATATGCGTGACAACATGCACGCAAATATCGCCAGTGTTTCCGGCGTGACCGATGTCCAGGTCCTGGAAAACAGCAGCGTCTCGCCTTTCGATTCGGATGGTGTTCCCTACACAGGCATCGCCGTGATTGTGAACGGAGGTTCGGATGCTGACATCGGTCTGGCCATGTACCAGAAGCATAACCCTGGCACCCCCATGCTTCCGCGCTACAACTCAAAGACGGATACGTGGGTCGATGCGCCTGGCGCCAACGGTGTAAAGGTCGACGTAGTATCTCCGGTCACTGGCAATAAGAGTGTGATGACTTTTCAGCGCGCCACGGGTCTGCCGATTTTCGTGGCAATCACGGTTCAAAAGGAGGGCGACCTCCCATCGGACATTGAGGATCTGTTGAGGGCGGCCGTAATCGCTGACTCGACGCGCAGTCTATTTAGTGGCGAGACCTCCACTGGCTTTAACCGTGGTGGCTATGACATCGGCGAGAAAGTTCCGCCCGGCCGCCTGTACACGCCGGTCAACAAGGTGCTTGGCCTTTACGGGGATAGCTACATCACCTCGCTGACGATTGGCTTATCTGCCTTGGCGCAGGGGCTGACGCCAATTCAGCCAACCATTTCTCAGATCGCCACCTTCGACGCTGAAAATATTTCGATAACGGTGCTTCCATGAGCATGGACCACGTCGAGCGCGCCAGGTCGCGCATCATCAATGAATATCGTGATAAGCAGCGAATGGTTAGATGGCTGACCATCACGCCAGAGATCGCCAACGAAAGACTAGAGGGCGCTCTCGACTTGGTCTACGGCAGCTACGACGTGGATACGGTTTCCGGCGAAATGCTTGATGTAATTGGGCGGATTGTTGGTGTCGCGCGGCCAATACTACGCGCGGCCGAGTTCGACGTTTTCGGGTATGCAGGGAACGATAGCTATACCAATTACAATATCGCTCCCTATATTGGAGATGACGAAGCTATTGACGCTCCGCTTAATAATGATCTCTACCGAAAGCTGATCAAGGCGAAGATCGCCAGGAACATCAGCGACGGAACTGCAGACAGCATCATCCAACTCCTTGAAATCATCATTGGGGTTAAGGTAACAGCGCTCGTCGATAACGGTGACAAGTCGTTCGATATAGGTGTCGCTTCCGCCCTGGACAACACCACGCTGTACTTGATCGATAACTTTGACATCATCCCCCGCCCCCAGGGCACGAGGATCGGACAGATATTTATTCTGCCCATCAACATTGATGAAATCGAAGCCTCTTCTTCGCACATTTACGAATATGCAAATGTGACACTCCCTGGAGATTTAGCCTGATGGCAAGACAGCCCTTCAATAATCGCTGGGCTCAAGGCGTTGAGTCCCAAGATAACCTGAACACCTTCAAGGCCCCTGGCGATGTGAGAATCAACTCAGGATGGGAGGGTGGACAGGACAAGGATGCGCCGCCTGCTGGTCATGAAAACTGGTGGCATAACCGAGTGGATACCGGCTTGCAGGGTGTTGAGCGAAACGGCGTCATGTCCTGGCACCCTCAGGCCATATACGGAATGGGCGCGCCAACTTATGGTCCAGATGGTAACTACTACGAAAGCATCGTCGCCGACAATACCGGTAACAACCCTTCCTCAACAGCCGGGTTCTGGCGTTACTGCGGACCTTCATTTTTTTCAGGTCACGTTCCTGGCGATCTGAAGATGGTGGCGCACAACAACATCCCTACTGCTGGGTGGTTGAAGTGCAATGGCGCAATCCTCTCCAGAGCATCGTATGCACTTCTTTTTGATTCCATAGGGACCATTTGGAATTCCGGAGGTGAGACATCGTTGCAATTCAGGCTGCCTGATTTCAGGGGGGTGTTTCTCAGGGGATTCTCTGACGGAAGCTCGATTGACTCTGGTCGCGCATTTGGGTCTTTTCAGGCGGACGAGTTGAAGTCTCACCGGCATGAACTCCGCAGTGACTTGATAGGCGCACAGCCTCTTCAGGGGGGGACGCCTGACGCAAGATTCAACCAGGCAAATGAACTTCTCGGCTACACAGAAAACACCGGCGGCAGCGAAACAAGGCCAGTCAATCGAACTGTCAGTTACTGGATTAAATACTGATGAATACAAAACTTCAGGCGGGTCAGCGACTGGTTTACCAGACTGATCAAGATGGTTTTTTTGTCGGCACAACTGTGGCAGACCCCGACCCCAAAAATCCTGGGGTCTGGCTGATACCTGCGGGATGCGTAGAGCTGGCTCCGCCACCTATTGGGTCTGGAAAGAAAGCCATTTGGTCGGGCTACAAGTGGAAAGTCATTGATATGTAGGTGAACTATGGAACGCAAGCGCAAACGTCACTTCAGCGACAAGATGGAAAAGTTCTGTCTTGCCTACGTCGAGACAGCTAACGCAGCCGAGTCCTATCGAATCGCCTACAACACTGAAAACATGGCCACGGCCACTATCGGCCGTGAAGGCTACAACACCCTACAGAAGCCCCAGGTCCAGGCCAGGCTCGAAGAATTAAGGAAGAAAGTCATGGAGCGTCACGAAATCACCGTGGACACGCTCCTTGCCGAGCTGGAAGAGGCGCGTTTGCTGGGAAAGGAAACCGGAAAGGCTTCGGCAATGGTTACCGCGTCCATGGGCAAAGCAAAGCTTCTCGGCCTGGATAGACAGATTGTTGAACTCACCGGCAAAGACGGGGCGCCGATTGAAACTAATTCGACGGTTACCGTCGACCAGAAGGCATTGAGCTCTGTACTGGGCTGCCTATGAGCAAGCTGCTCGACTGGGATGTAATGAGCAGCGCAGAACGACAAGCAGCAAAACTTATCAGCGAGCACTCGCCGCTGTCGTTCATGCGCGTATTTTTCCAGCTGAACCAGGGCATGAAGATGCTCTGCAACTGGCACCATCGCTACATGGATCACACGGCCCTGAGGGTGCTGTCTGGTGATCTCAAGAACGTAGTATTCAACATGCCGCCTGGGGGCACGAAGACCGAGTTCTGGTCAATCCATGTGCCTTCATACGCCATGACCAAGTTCGACCGCACGCGCACGCTCAACGTCTCCTACTCCAAAGCTCTGGTAGAGGAGAACTCGAACCGCATCAAGTCGATAATCACCAGTGATGAATATCAGGATTTGTGGCCGTGCGACCTGGGGAAGGCCGACGTGGCCAACTGGGTTATCACCGATGATCGTGGGCGCAACAAACACCAGATGTTCAGCCGCTCCACTGGCGGACAGATCACCGGCGTGCGCGGTGGCTACATCTCAGAAGGCTTCACCGGATTCATTAACCTGGATGACCCGGAAAAGGCCGACAGTGCTTTTAGCGCGACCATGCGCGCCAAGGCCCAGCGGATTGTCACCAACACTCTGCGCAGTCGTAGGGCTTCGCCAGATACCCCTGTCATCTGTACCCAGCAACGCCTGCACACGGACGACGTGTCGGGCTTCCTGCTCAAGGGCGGCATGGGTCTTGATTTCGCACACATCAAGGTTCCTGCCTTGGTCACTCGCGATTACATCGCAAGCTTGCCTGATGAGATCCGCGAACACGCCGAGCGCGATGTTTTCGGAAGTCCGTCAATCGTCCGCGGCGGCGTCGAGTACTGGTCTTACTGGCCAGCCAAGGAAACCGTCGACGACCTGATGGCCCTGTGGGACAGGGACCCGTACACCATGGTCAGCCAGTACCAGCAGGAGCCCGTTGCTCTTACTGGCGGCATGATAGACGCCGACTGGTTTAAGACCTACGAGCAGCTTCCATTTCTTGTGTGGCGCGGCGTGTACGTCGACACCGCGCAGAAAACTGGGGAGCAGCACGACTTCTCGGTCTTCAACCATTGCGGCCTAGGTGTTGATGGGAATCTTTATCTCATCGATGTTCACCGGGGCAAATGGGACGCCGGCGATCTTGAGGCCGAAGCTTTGCGCGTTTGGCAAAAGTGGAAGGATTGGGACCAGTTCCGCCCGGCAGCCTTGAGGTATATGCGCGTCGAGGACAAGTCGTCAGGAACCGGCCTGATCCAGACGATCAGCAAGAAAGGCTCCATCCCCATTGAGCCACAGCCTCGAGGTCCCGCAGCGAACAAGGTCACTCGTTGTATGGATGCGGTTCCATGGCTGAAGTCCGGCCGGGTATTCGTGCCGGCCATTTATGACGATCAAGGCCGCAAGATCGAGCACGTCAAAGATCATCGCGGCGAGATTGTTGCCTCCACGGACTGGGTAACACCGTTTCTCACAGAGGCATCCGCCTTCACCGCTGACGACACCCACGATTTCGACGACCAAGTGGACACCCTGTTCGACGCAGTTGCCGACATGCTCATCAACGGTAACGGCGACTTTTTCTCCGGCAACTGGCTTTAACCCCACCGACTAAAACGCTCCGACTTTCGTTGGCCGAATCCGGCCGCGCTCATTAAACACGCCCCAAGGAAAAGACATGACTGACCAGGCTCAGCGACTTGAGATCGCCACAGTTCGCGCGGAGATCGGCAGCAACATCACCTATCAATTCAACAACGATGCTCTAGACGCCCCTGAAATTCCGACCGACTCAGGCCCAATTCCGAATCTCAAACAGGTAATCCGGGATATCAAAGAAGAGGCTCTTGACGAAACACTGCGTGCTGAGCTTTTCGCAGCTGCAGGTTCGGGCATGGTCGGCTTCAGCGAAGCTCAAACGTATGCATCTGGCACTGTCGGCCAGGCCTTAAAAGGATCCATACGCAAAACTGTGAAAAGTTTCGGTGCCGTAGGTGATGGAGCTACTGATGACACCGATGCTGTTCTTGCAGCGATTGCAGCCGCTGGCGAAAATGGTGTTGTGGTATTTGACCGGAACTCTGAGTTTCTTGTTTCTGGTGGCGTTATTGTTCAGCCGCCTGGTCAAAAATGGATCGGCGAGGGCGGCCAGCGTTCGGCTCGATTAAAAAAAGGATCGAACGGCGACCTAGTGCAAATGGGCAGTCTAAGCGCTATTTCCGATCTCACACTTAATAATAATGGCGATAACTTCACAGGGCGGGGTATTTATATTCCTTCTGGCTTTTCACAAAGTCTATTCCGCGTGCGCTCGGTTCGCTCGAAAGGCCCGAGTCTTGAGTTTGCTGTTGACGCCGGAGGAGGCTGCAATGTTGTAGCCTTTGAAGGTGATACAATTGATCAAGATACCGTCGGTGCAATTAAGTTTGCTGGCGACACCGGACCACACCCAAGGTTGTTTAATGGGGTCTGGCTGAGTGGTGGGTTTCTCGATATTGCTTCGCCGGGTGCGGGTAACGGTTGCAGTATGAGCAACTTCTACATACGCAACATAAAGACTATCGGGCCTGTCGCCACAGGGACGGCGCTGATGCACTTCTCCAATGGACGGTTCGCCACCATTGCAGATACTACCGTGCTATCCGGTTCAGACCTTACGCTAGTAGGAGTTGCATTTAGTGGCCCGGTTCATCTGCAGAATATGCAGGGGTTGCGCGCAGAAGCATGTACATTTGGTGCGGGTATCACGGAGGAATTTGCTACTTGTCGATTTAACTCCTACAGCGACCAAACCAAAACGTTCTCCCCAACTTGGTCCCAGTCATCGGGGGCTCAGCCGTCAATCGGCAATGGCTCGCTAACCGGCAAGTATTCACGCAATGGCTTCCTAGTTAAGTTTGATTTGTCCTTAACGATTGGATCCACCACAACTTTTGGAAACTCTGCAGGCCCCTACATTTTTTCTCTTCCCTTGGGTGGTACGCAGAACTCTACCCAGGACTTCATTGCCGGCCAATGCTTTGACGCATCAGCATCGACTGATTTTTTGGTGAATGGTCAGATAGTAGCAGGCGCCAACTCAATGACAATTTCAAGAAATGGGGCGGGAGTTAGGGATGGATTCCCATTCGCGTGGGGGGTAGGAGATACCATAAAATTGAGCATATGCTATATGTCTATCTGAACAACCGCTCAAGACCCTTCCCTCTCCCACGACAACCTGGAAAATGACTTGATCGTATTTTGATATGACACATTAGCCATTACGTGTCAGAATCGCCGACCCCCGACGGGTCGGCGATCATGGATAACTGGTGTGGCAATGGAAAATATTGAATCTGGAAATTCAGGGTGTATAAAGTATGATCATGTTAAAAGGTATAGAAGCGGCGGCGCTCTTATTTTTTTGTCCGCCTTTTTATCTCTCTTTATTCCATCTTCACTTGGAGGGGTTGTAGTACCCAATCTATCAGTAATCGCTATTGTGTCGTCAATCGCTTTATTGTTGTTTAATTTTATTCGATCGCCTTTAAATATCTGTAATTTTATTCTGTTTCTCTTATTCGCTTGCCTGCTTTTACTGTTTACTATGCTTTCGAAAAATGGTGATTTTACCCCTGGTGCAATATTTCCTTATCTTGGCATGTGGGTGGTAATGATTACGTTTCCACCAGATTATGTTAGCTCCTTTTCTAGAAAGATTTTTCATTTGATAGCGATCATTTTGATTGTTTTTGGTTTTGGTGTCGTACTGGGTGATGAATCTGTAAGGAAACTAATTTTTGATTTCTATCAGGCCTACAACGATGAGTTATATTATTTTATGGTCGAGGTCGGTGATAAGCCAGTAGGCCCGTTCGCAACTCACTCGCTTTCAGCATTTATGTACTGTTTGTTTTCTATTGTTTATTTTAGGATGTACTTGCATAGCGGAGGTGTTAAGTCTTTTATATTTCTCGTCATGTGTCTGTCATTCTTTTTGATGGTTGTAGCCCTTAAGTCATTTTCGGCTATCGCACTTTCAGTAATTCTTGTTTGCTTATACTTGTATTATCTTTTGGCTAATTTTAAAATATTTAAGATATTTTTAATTGTCGTAATTTCGATCGCTGTGTTGACGTATGTAGACGCTACATTTTTTTATGAGACTGTTGATTCTATTTTGTCCAGTGATGGTAACGGACTAAAGGGTAGAATGGTTTCTGGAAATAGGCTTGAGGGGACATACAGTTATATAGTTGAAAATCCCTTTGTTCCTCTTGGTCTTACTTCTTTGCCCGATATTGCATTTGGGGATAATTTTATTGCAGACTACGTTATCAGAGTTGGATTGCTTGGGTACTTTATAGTTTTACTTGCGGCTTACGTATACTTCAGGAGTGCTTTTAGTAGTCGTCTTGTGGTTTTATTTTGCATGGGTTTTGTGTTGCTGGGTGATCTTGGGTATCCATTACTAACAAATTACAGATCAGTATTTCTTATTCCTGTGTTCGTAGCCATGTGGAGATGCCCATCGCGAGATTACCAAGTAAAATTCAGGGCATCTAACCAATGACACACTAACCGTGACAGCAAAATAGTAGCCCGCCATTGAGCGGGCTTTTTTACGCCTGGAGAAAAGTATGCCCATCAGTGAGCAGCAGTTGCTGCGCATCCTCCCCAACGCCGGCCGCCAAGCCGGCGTTTTTGCATCTGCGCTGACCCTCGCCATGGATCGGTACCAGATCAATACCAAGCTCAGAATGGCCGCTTTCATTGCCCAGGTCGGCCACGAGTCTGGCCAGTTCCGGTACGTGCGCGAGCTGGGTGGTGACCAGTACCTGAGCAAGTACGACACTGGCGCCCTGGCCAAGCGTCTGGGCAATACTCCAGAGCCTGACGGGGACGGGCAGAAGTACCGCGGGCGAGGCCTGATCCAGATCACTGGGCGCGACAACTACCTGGCGTGCAGTAAGGCGCTGTTCGGTGATGACCGCCTACTGCGCACCCCTGAACTGCTTGAGCAGGCAGAGTGGGCGGCCAAGTCTGCCGGGTGGTTCTGGAACTCCCGCGACCTTAACAAGCTGGCCGACTCCGGATCGTTCGAGATGATCACTCGCCGTATCAATGGCGGTATCAACGGCCTGGCTGAGCGGATGGCTTTCTATAACGCTGCCTTGAAGGTGCTGGCATGACGCCGTTACAGAAGCTTGCAGGCCTGGCGGTGCTGATCCTGCTGCTGATGGCTGGTGCTGCGGGAGTCACCTGGCAGGTGCAGGACTGGCGCATGGGCAAGCAACTGTCTGAACAGCTATCCGCGCAGAGCGCCGCGCACCAGGGCCAGCTCGACGCCATCACCAACGAGGCCTGGCGTCAGCAAAAGGCCGAGCAGGACAGGCGCCTGTCCATCGAGCAACAGCTCGCGACCCAGGACCAACAACACTCCAAGGAATTATCCGATGCCCAGCGCAACCAGGCTCGCCTGCGTGACCAGCTTGCTACTGCTGATGTCCGGCTGTCAGTCCTCATCGAGGATTCAGCCAGTGGCTGCAACGTGCCTACCACCCCCGGCGCCGTCGGCGTGGTTCATGCAGCCCGTCGAGCCCAACTTGACCCAGCGCATGCGCAACGAATTGTCGCCATCACCGACGACGGGGATAACGCCATAATCGCCTTGCGCGCGTGCCAGGCCTATGTCCGCGCAATTGCACGATGAGTGCGTTGAGCTAATATTGCCGGGTGCGCTCTGACTTCGATCATTTTGGTAACTGAAGGGCACCATGGATAAGCGGCTTGCGGGGCTGTCAATACTGCTCACCCTTGGATGGGTCGTCACAGTGGCGTCTGTCATGTGGTATTTCTACGACAATTAACCTAAAGGTCGTATCACTTCTGGTCCCTTATTCCGCACGTTACCCACGGCCATGCTGACCTTGAACCATTCGAACACTTCGGACGGCTCGCCCTGGTGCAGGACCATTTGCTCGGCTCGCTCCTTAGGCGTGGCCGGGTCCAACCATTCCCGCGCCAAGTCTGGCGTCAACACTACGGGCCGCCGGTCGTGAATGTCCACCATCCCCCCGGCGCTGTCGGCAGTGATGATGACGAAGCCGTCATGCTCGCCCGGACCTTCATCTGCGTCAGGCAGTTGGCCGATAGCGGCACAGAATATTGTTGCACCATCCCGCCGGCGGATCAGGTAGGGCTGCTTCTTGGGCCCGCCTTCGTCTACCCACTCAAACCAGTTGTCGATAGGCGTGATTGCTCGGCGAGGCCAGATGGCCCGGAAGAACGGGCTGTGGGCTACCTTCTCCACTCGGGCATTGATCGGCGCTGCCCGGTCCTTTGCCCAGTGCGGTCGCCAGCCCCAGCGTACCGGGTCGGCGTGGAGCAGGTCGCCCTGTAGGTGCAGCAGCGCAACCGCGGTTGTCGGTGCAACGTTGTACCGCTCAATCGGCTGATCGCCCACAGAGTTCGCCAGAGCGTTGGGCATGCTCAGCGCTGCAACGAAGTCGTGGATTCCTCGGTACTGCGAAAGTCTCCCGCACATAAGCATCTCCGCTCGTCGGCGCCGATGAACAGCCGGTCCCCGGCCAATCTCTACACTGTAGACACTGGCCCGAGGTATTCGTCATGGCGATCAACATTGATCAGGTGAACGCAATGGAGGCGTGGTTTGCACTCCGCAATGATCCCGCATTCATATCGGCCACACCGGAAGAGCGTTACGAAACGCGACTGGCCCTGGCTGACGACCTCAAGCAACAGGGGCTGATCAACGAAGGTGAGTGGCGTGAGCTGACTGAGGAAGCAGTTGCGGCCTATGCCGACGAGCTAGGCTAATGGCTGCTTGTAAACGCTAAGCTCGAGCAGCAGGCGCTGATTCTCCCTGAGCAGATGGTCGCGCTGCCCGGTGATGATTTTCACGCTTTGCACTGAGGCAAACGAGTACTGCTGTTCCAGCGTGCTGATCTTTTCCTCAGCAGCAGCGAGCTTTGCTTCTGTCTCGGCCTTTCCCGTCATCAGCAGATCATTCATCTGCACCAGGCCGGCGATATTCGCCCGCGCTCGACGCAGCATGCGCTCGGTCTCCACCAGCTCATCTACGAGAATTGAGCATTGGTGCTGGTACATCTCAAGTGGAGTGGGGCAACCGAGCCAATCATCGGTGTCCATGTCAACGTTCATAGTGGAACCTCAAGTACTGTATGTGCGTACAGTAATCGAGGTGGTGCAGGTTTGGGGAGTGGTGTTCGTCGGCAGGACGCCGGGGAGGGTGCGTGACTTTTGCGTGACACTCTCACGCACTTGTAAGCTCTTGTGGGCAGTCGATTGCAGCGAGCGCCAATAAAAACAGCTACTTAACAATGTCTTACAGGTGTACTGCGTGCATGGGGTGCTAGGGGTCGAGTGTTCGAATCACTCCGTCCCGACCATATAATTCAAAGGGTTGCGAGATTTTATCTCGCGACCCTTTTTTATTTTCAGGTGTTTTTACCCCCACAAAACGCCCGGCTCTTGATGGACATTTCGATGTGATACCACTATCGGAGTTTGCCCAGTGGACTTCGATCCTTTTTCGATATTGAGCTGCGTCGGTCGTAATATGTGACGTTCGATGATGGGCAGAGAAACCAGTGACGACCAAAGGCACATTACGGCTGTCGCTATAAGAGATATCATCCCGCCATCAGCTCAATAGGGGCTCCCTGGCCGTTCAGTTTCGGCACTCCCTTGAGCATAACGACAAGGATTGTTGCGCATGGACGATATCGTTCAGCCCCTCACACCCCAAGAAGAAGCCCCGCCTAAGGAAGTAAAGGTCCTTGCCACCTTGGTAGCAAAGCTAAATCTTGCAGATTTCCAGAACGCTATCCCTGTGATTCGCGAGCTTCGTATCTCGAACGAAACGAGTAATCGTTTCGTCAATGCCACTCTTACGCTTAGCTCGGCCCCCGAGGTATTTAAGTCTAAGATCTGGCGGATCGACGAGATCGCTGCAGATAGCTTCCGGGTCATACCTGGGCTTGATCTTGTCTTGGACGGCCCGTTGTTGAGTCGCCTGACAGAGTCAGAAATGTCGACCTTTACGTTTGTCCTCGAAGCCGATGACAAGGAGTCGGAGAGCGGTCGCAAGGAAGTTGCTCGGCTTGAACAGGTCGTAGACCTTTTGCCCAGAAACCAGTGGGGCGGATTGCGGCATTTACCAGATATGACTGCGGCTTTTGTTCAGCCGAATGATGCAGCGGTTGAGCGGTTGCTCAAACAGGCAGCCGAGTTGCTTCGTCTTAGCGATAAGCCGTCCGCACTTGACGGATATGAGGGTGGCCCCAAAAGAGCTTGGCAGTTGGCGTCGGCAGTGTGGGGCGCGGTGGCGCGCATGAAGCTCGACTATGCGTTGCCGCCGGCCAGCTTTGAACAATCAGGACAGAAGATTCGTAGCCCCAGTCAGCTTGCTGACTCCGGGTTGGCTACTTGTCTCGACCTGACTCTGCTTTTCTGCGCAGCATTGGAGCAGATTGGTCTTAACCCAGTGATCGTATTCACCCATGGTCATGCTTTTGCTGGTTTGTGGCTTAAGCCAGAAGAGTTTACGACTGCCGTGGTGGATGATGTCACTGCAGTACGTAAGCGGGTGAAGCTTCAGGAGCTCGTGCTGTTTGAGACCACTCTTATTACCCACGCCTCGATACCGCCATTCTCTTATGCGGTAGAGATGGGCACGAAACAGGTAGCCGAAGACGCTGAAAGTGTTTTCGAGATGCTGCTAGATATCCGTCGCGCCCGTTTGCAACGTATAAAACCGCTCGCCAGCTCAGAGGCTCAGATTACACGCGTCGCCGTTGCTGAGTCTGATGAAGCCCCATCGATTCTTGTGGAGGACGGGATCGGCATCTCCGATGACAATATTAAGGCACAGGTTGAGGATCTGTCTAAGCTCGACCCAGCAGATCGCCTCGGCCGATGGCAGCGAAAGCTTCTGGATCTGTCGCTTCGAAATAACTTGCTCAATTTCAAAATGGGTAAGCGAGCGCTGAAGCTTGAATCTCCTGATCCTGGTGCTCTCGAGGACATACTTGCAAGTGGACAGTCTCTAAAGCTGCTTACCAGGCCTGACCTAATGGATGGCGCAGATCCGCGTGAGCGCGCACTCTATGAGCAGCGTGAGCGAGAAGATGTTCGCCGCCGTCATGCTGAAGATGCTCTCAAACGTAGGGACGTATTCGTTGCGCTGACGTCCGCCGAAATGGATGTCCGGTTAACCGAGTTATTTCGAAGCGCTCGTACTGCTTTGCAGGAAGGTGGCTCCAACACGCTTTTCCTGGCCATCGGTTTTCTAAGCTGGACGCGTGAGGATAGGGCCGGGCAGAAGTACAAAGCGCCACTGGTCTTGGTTCCTGTCACTTTGGAGCGTAAGAGTGCGCGTTCTGGATTCACCATGGTGCTGCACGATGATGAGCCTCGTTTTAACCCGACTCTGATCGAGATGCTGCGTCAAGACTTTGAACTGGGCTTGGGTTCACTGGAGCAGGAGCTGCCTCGGGACGACTCCGGTCTGGATATCGCGGCCATTTGGAACAAAGTTGGCCATGCTATCAAGGATATCCCTGGCTGGGAGCTGAACGAGGACGTTGTGCTCTCGATGTTCTCGTTTGCCAAGTATCTTATGTGGAAGGATCTTGCCGAGAATGCAGAGCACCTTAGACAGAGCCCTGTAGTCCAGCACCTTCTGGATACGCCACGTGATTCGTTCATCTCCGATACCCCGTTTCCGGAGGCGGAGTCACTGGACCGTGATTATGGTCCGACTGATGTGTTCTGCCCATTGCCATCTGATTCATCTCAGCTTGCTGCTGTGATGGCAGCAGCAAAGGGAAAAGATTTCGTTCTCATAGGTCCACCGGGTACGGGTAAAAGCCAAACGATTTCCAACATGATCGCCCAGTCCATCGCTCAAGGGCGCCGGGTACTGTTCGTATCTGAGAAAATTGCTGCCCTGGATGTCGTGTACCGCCGCTTGCGTGAAATCGGTCTGGGTGAGTTTTGCCTTGAACTTCACTCCAGTAAGGCTCGAAAAACGGATGTCCTTGCTCAGTTGCAGTCGGCTTGGGAAGCGAAAGGGGAGGTAGATGCTTCCGCTTGGGAGGTGGAAGCGCAGCGGCTGGCTTCCCTGCGTGACAGCCTTAATATTTATGTCGAGCGTCTGCATCGTCGGCACCGAAATGGCTATACGATTTACGATGCTATCGGGGCTGTGACATCGGGTGTTGATGAGGCAGTTGCTGCGCTTTCTTGGTCATCCCCGGACACTCATGATCAGAAGGCCATGCTTGCGCTTCGAGAGCTGGGCGACCGCCTTGAAGTGAACGCCCAGGCTGTGGGTTACAGTCAGCTGGCAGGCAACGCTTTGTCCGGGGTCGGCCAAGCAGAGTGGTCGCCTCATTGGCAGCAACAATTCGTGCAGGCGGCTCGTGACGTGCTTCCTGCTGTGCTTGAAGTCCAGCGAGCTGCCGATCGCTTCGTTGAGCTGTCAGGTCTTCCTGTTACGGAGTACACCCCAACAGCGCTTGAGGGGTTGTCGATTCTTTCTCGAGTACTTCCCGCTGCCGCTGGGCATGATTGGCGGTTCGCACTGCGCCCCGATGCTCGCTCGGTTTCTAAACGCCTGAGTGACGGCTGCACTTGGGTCGACGAACACCGGAACATTAACTCCAGAATCTCATCCTTCTGGTCCTCTCGTATTACTGCTGAAGCTAAACAAGGCATTGATCTGCTGCAGCAACGCCGCGCTACATTCGTTGATCTAGGCTCGGCCTGGCCAGTAAATGTCACTGACGTTCTCGGGCAAGCTGTCACATTGCTGCGTCAGATAGACGACCTCAAGCACCAGCTAACGGCGTCCTACGGGGATGCGATTGAAGTACTTGATACCGAACTCCTACTGCGCGAATGGAAAGAAGCGGAGGAGTCTTTCTGGCCTAAGTCTTGGTTCGGAAAACGCCGCATCGCTGGGCTATTGGCGCCGACGCAGACATCAACAGGTGAAATCGACAATGGCAAGGATCTCGCTACTTGGGAAGAGATTCGGTCGGTGCGTCGAGCAATCGATGAGCTGGAGCCAGGTCATGAGTGTGTTGCTGTTTGGCAAGGTGCCAAATCCGAAGCAACGCATCTCGCGACAGCGATCAAGCTGCAGGAGGCTATGCGGCTTCAGAAAAGTAATTCTGCTTGGATCGATGACGGCTTGCAGTTGGTTGAGCAGGGCCAGCTAGGTGATGAGCTGAAGGAGGAACTCCGCCGGCTGCGTACGCTGACTCGTCTCGATGCTGGGTTAGATGAGCTGGTTGATCTCAGCTTGGCAACTAGCTTTCTCTGGAGCGGTTTAACCACTGATATTGACGTGCTGACTGCAGCGCTACGTTTCCAGGCTGAACGACGTGACATTGAAGAACGTGGTCGGCTTGTCGACGATCATCCTCATGTAGAGGAAGGGCGTTGTGGCTCGTCGTTTAAAGCTGATTTTGAGCTGCTCAAGAAAAGAGCAGCAATTGAACGAGAGTTGGTGGATCTGGCTGATCTTCGAGAAATCGTTCCTGTCTGGAATGACTTAAAAACGAAGGTTGACGTCGCACTTACGGCGGTAGCCTTCCAAGAGGAGATGGCTACCGCGGTAGCGAAGCTAGCACTCAATCCTGAGCAGGTCGCGGCCTACAAAGCACCGCTTCAAACTTTGCTGGGTGATGGTAACGCATTACTTGAGCCGGAGGCTGCTATAGCCTTTGCCGGCGCTACCCTTCGTGAAAAGCTCGAGCTGCTCCAGGAGCGAGCAACGCACCTGACTGCCGTCGGTCATTTCACCGAAATGGGCGTCATCGAAACTGCCAACCTGGCACTAAGTGATATCAAGAAAAACTGCGAAACTGTCGTTTCGTCTGAATCGCGCCTGAAGGCATGGTGCGCTTGGCGGAAGGTTCGCGATGAGGCCTACGCTGTCGGCCTGGCTCCGATTGTTCAATCTATGGAAACAGGAGCCATCAGCTCTGGAAAAGTCCGTCGTGTATTTGAAGTAAATTATGCCCGCTGGTGGCTGAACACGACGGTCGACAACGAAGAGGTGATCCGGACTTTCGTCAGCGCGGAGCATGAACAGCGCATTCGTGATTTCCGGGCTTTGGATGACAAGTTCACCGAGTTGACCAAGGACTGGCTCCGGGCTCGGCTATGTTCCGACCTACCAAGCCAAGACAGTGTGAGTCGCTCTTCAGAGTGGGGAGTCCTGCGACATGAGATGGGCAAGAAGACCAAGCATATTCCATTGCGGGAGCTGATGAGTCGTGCGCCAGAAGCGCTAACCAAGCTGACTCCATGTTTGCTCATGAGCCCTCTATCCATTGCTCAGTATCTGCCTCCTGCCTCGACGCCATTCGATCTCGTTATCTTCGATGAGGCATCTCAAATACCTGTCTGGGATGCCATCGGCGCAATGGCCCGAGGGAAGCAAGTGGTGATGGTGGGCGACCCCAAACAACTCCCTCCGACTTCGTTCTTTAACCGAGCTGAGTCGACCGCTGAAGACGAGGATGTAGAGGCTGATCTCGAGAGTATTCTGGACGAGTGCATCAGTGCCAATCTGCCAATGCGTAATCTGAACTGGCACTACCGTAGCCGCCACGAAAGTCTGATCGCTTTCTCGAACCAGCGATACTACCAGTCGAAGCTGGTGACTTTCCCATCACCGTTTACGGCCGACAAAGCAGTACGGTTATGCCCAGTCCCGGGTGTATATGACAAGGGGGGGGCGCGAACAAACTTAATTGAAGCCAGATATTTAGTTGCTGATTTGGTTGCCCGCCTACAGTCTCCGGCCTTCCGCGAAAGCGGGCGGACCGTGGGGGTCGTAACCTTTAACGGCGAGCAACAGAAGCTCATCATGGACATGCTGGATGAGGCTTGCCGGAAAGACCCATCACTCGATTCGTATTTCGCTGAGTCCGAGCTGGAGCCTGTGTTCGTCAAGAAC
>Ga0308163_10000919_pt1 | contig 38806 bp, 41 predicted proteins | sample PhyTR1_FD_201037 | JGI IMG/M metagenome (GOLD analysis project Ga0308163, IMG submission 201037) | Phyllosphere microbial communities from UC Gill Tract Community Farm, Albany, California, United States - DLSLT.R1 | ecosystem: Host-associated > Plants > Phyllosphere > Unclassified | place: USA... | reverse complement strand
TTAGAAACACACGACAGCGAGAAGAGAGAGCCATGGCCGGACACAGCAAATGGGCGAACATCCAGCACCGGAAGGGACGCCAGGACGAGAAGCGGGGCAAGCTCTGGACCCGTGCCATCCGCGAGATTACGGTGGCCGCGCGCACCGGTGGCGGCGACCTGAGCGCGAACCCGCGCCTGCGCCTGGCCGTCGAGAAGGCGAAGGCCGTCAACCTGCCGGCCGACACCGTCAAGCGCAACATCGACAAGGCCACCGGCAACCTCGAAGGCGTGAGCTACGAGGAGATCCGCTACGAGGGCTATGGCATCGGCGGCGCGGCGATCATCGTCGACACCATGACCGACAACCGGGTGCGCACCGTGGCCGAGGTGCGCCACGCCTTCAGCAAGTACGGCGGCAACATGGGCACCGAGGGTTCGGTGTCCTTCCAGTTCAAGCATTGCGGCCAGATCATCTACGCGCCCGGCACCGACGAGGACCGGGTCATGGAAGTGGCGCTCGAGGCCGGTGCCGAGGACGTCGTCACGGGTGAGGATGGCGCCATCGAGGTCCTGACCGCCGTGGCCGACTTCGAGGCCGTCAAGAACGCCCTCGAGGCCGCCGGCCTGACGGCCGAGCTGGCCGAGGTGACCATGCGGGCGGAGAACACCATCGAGCTCGCGGGCGAGGAGGGCGCGCGCATGCAGCGCCTGCTCGACGTGATCGAGGACCTGGACGACGTCCAGGACGTCTTCCACAACGCGTCGATTTCGCAGTGACGGGGAGCGACGCATGAAAGTCCTGGTGATCGGCGGCGGCGGCCGCGAACATGCCCTGGCGTGGCGGCTGTCGCAGTCCGAGCGCGTCTCCCGCCTCTATCTGGCGCCGGGCAACGGCGGCACCGCGCTCGACCGGCGCTTCGAGAACGTCGACATCACCGATGTCGTCGCATTGCGCGAGTGGGCGCAGCAGGAGCGGATCGCGCTGACCGTGGTCGGCCCGGAAGGTCCGCTGGCCGCGGGGGTGGTGGACGAGTTCCGCGCCCATGGCCTGCGCATCTTCGGCCCGACCCGGGCAGCGGCGCAGCTGGAAAGCTCGAAGGCCTTCTCCAAGGCCTTCATGAAGCGCCACCGCATCCCGACGGCCGCGTACGAGGCCTTCACCGACGCCGCGGCCGCCCACGCCTATGTCGATGCCCAGGGCGCCCCGATCGTCGTGAAGGCCGACGGCCTGGCCGCCGGCAAGGGCGTGGTGGTGGCGATGACCCTGCAGGAAGCGCACGACGCCATCGACTTCATGCTGGTGGACAACAAGTTCGGCGTCGCGCACAACGCCGGCGCCGATGGCCAGGCCGTGCCGCGCGTCGTCATCGAGGAATTCCTGCAGGGCGAGGAAGCCAGCTTCATCGTCCTGTGCGACGGCCGCAACGTGACCGCGCTGGCGACCAGCCAGGACCACAAGCGCCTGCTGGCCGGCGACCAGGGCCCCAACACCGGCGGCATGGGCGCCTATTCGCCCGCGCCGGTGGTGACCGCCGAGGTCCATGCCCGCGCCATGCGCGAGATCATCCTGCCGACCGTGCGCGGCATGGAGAAGGACGGCATCCCGTTCACCGGCTTCCTCTATGCCGGTCTCATGATCGATGCGACCGGGCATCCGAAGACGCTGGAATTCAACTGCCGCATGGGCGACCCCGAGACGCAGCCGATCATGATGCGGCTCAAGTCCGACCTGTTCGAGCTGTTCTGGCACGCCACCGATGGCACGCTCGACACCGTCGACCTGCAGTGGGACCGCCGCGTCGCCCTGGGCGTGGTGCTCGCCGCGGAAGGCTATCCGCTCGCGCCCCGCAAGGGCGACCGCATCCGCGACCTGCCGCCCGAGGCCCCCGACGCGGTGGTCTTCCATGCCGGCACCACGCTCGAGGATGGCGAGCTCAAGACCAGCGGCGGCCGCGTGCTGTGCGTGACGGTGCTGGCCGACAACGTGCGCCTGGCGCAGCAGCGGGCCTACGAGGTCGCCGCGCGCATCCAGTTCGACGGCGTGCAGTACCGCCGCGACATCGGCTTTCGCGCGCTCCAGGCCCGCGGCAACGGCTGATGCAGGCCGATCCGGGCGCCGTCGGCGATTACCTGCGCGGCCTGCAGCAGCGCATCGTGGACGCGGTCGAGGCCGCCGATGGCGCGACGGCCGTGCGCGATGCCTGGGTGAAGCCGCCCGGCGAGCCGCTGCAGGGCAGCGGCCTGACCTGCATCCTCGAGGGCGGCACGCTGTTCGAGCGCGCGGGCTGCGGCTTCTCGCAGGTGCGCGGTCCCCGGCTGCCGCCATCGGCGACGCAGCACCGGCCCGAACTCGCCGGCGCGCCCTTCGAGGCGATGGGCGTGTCGCTGGTCTTCCACCCGCGCAATCCCTACGTGCCGATCGTGCACATGAACGTGCGCATGCTCGCGGCGCTGCCGGCGGAGGGCGCGCCGGTCTGCTGGTTCGGCGGCGGGCTCGACCTCACGCCGATCTACGGCTTCGAGGAGGACGCCTCGCACTTCCATCGCACCTGCCGCGATGCGCTGGCGCCCTTCGGCGCCGACAAGTACCCGCGCTTCAAGACCTGGTGCGACGAGTATTTCTTCCTGCGCCACCGCAACGAGCAGCGCGGCGTCGGCGGCATCTTCTTCGACGATTTCTCGGAGCTCGGCTTCGAGAACAGCTTCGGACTGCTGCGCGCGGTCGGCGACGCGTTGCTGCCGGCCTACCTGCCGATCGTCGAGCGCCGCCGCGACACGCCCCATGGCGAGCGCGAGCGCGGCTTCCAGCTCTACCGGCGGGGCCGCTATGTCGAATTCAACCTGGTCTGGGACCGGGGCACGCACTTCGGCCTGCAGTCCGGCGGCCGGACCGAGTCGATCCTGATGTCGATGCCGCCCTTGGCGAGCTGGTCCTACGGCAGCGCGCCGGCGCCCGGCACGCCCGAGGCGGCGCTCTACACCGATTTCATCGTGCGGCGCGAATGGGCATGAGCAAGCGCCGCGTGGGCGTCTTCGGCGGTGCCTTCGATCCGCCGCACGTGACCCACGTCGCGCTGGCGCGGGCGGCGCTGGCCCAGCGCGACCTGGACGAGCTGCGCGTCTTCCCGACCGGGCATTCATGGCACAAGGCGCGCGTCCTGAGTGCCGCGGCGCATCGCATCGCGATGGCCGAGCTGGCCTTCGGGGGCATTCCCGGTGTTGTCGTCGATCCCCGCGAGACGCGGCGCGAGGGCCCCACCTACACCCTCGACACGCTGCAGGAACTGCACGCCGAGCAGCCCGGTGCCGAGCTAGTGCTGGTCATGGGCAGCGACCAGGCCCGCGCCCTGCCGGGCTGGCATGGCTGGCGCGAGATTCTCTCGGTCGCCGTCGTGTGCGTCGCCGAGCGACTAGAATCCGCCCCCTCCGCCCTCGCGGCCGGGTCGATGGATGCCGTCATGCGCACGGCGTCGCGTTTCGATCCCGCGACATTGCCCGAACCGCCTGCGGGAGCCCGCTTCGAATCGCTCGAACTCCCTCCGGCGGCGACCAGCGCCACCGACATCCGGGCGCGCCTGGCGCGGCACCAGCGCATCACCGGTCTGGTTCCGCCCGCGGTTGAACGCTATATTGAACAACACCACCTCTACGCCCCTGCCTGATGACCACTGAAGCCGCCGCCAAAAAAGACACCCACAAGCTCCAGCGAGCCATCATCGACGGGCTCGAAGACGTCAAGGCGCAGGACATCCAGGTTTTCGACACCGAGCATCTGTCGCCGCTGTTCGAGCGCGTGATCGTCGCCTCGGGCACGTCCAACCGCCAGACCAAGGCGCTCGCCGCCAGCGTGCGCGACGCCGTGCGCGAGGCCGGCTTTCCCAAGCCGCGCACCGAAGGCGAGGACAACGGCGAGTGGATCATCGTGGACTGCGGCGCCGCGGTCGCGCACATCATGCAGCCCGCGATCCGCCAGTACTACCACCTGGAAGAGATCTGGGGCGACAAGCCGGTGCGCCTGAAGCTCGGCGCCGCCAAGCCCGCCGGCGCCCAGGCCGAGGCCGCCACGCCCGAGAAGAAGCAGCCCGCCGCGGCCAAGACCCTGCGTCGCGCCAGCGCCGCCAAGACCGCCATCCGCGAGGCCGAGCAGCTGGCCAAGGCCGAGAAGGCGGAGAAGTCCGAGCGCGCCCGTCCGGCGGCCCGCAAGACGGCGGCCCGCAAGACCGCCACCGGATCGACGGCCGCGAGCGCGCCGGCCGGCAAGACCGCCGCGCCCGCCAAGCGCGCGCCCAAGGCCGCCGCCGCGACGGCCACCCCGGTGAAGACGCCGGTCAAGGTCATCGGCAAGCCGGCCGCGCGCAAGGCGCCGGCCAAGAAGACGGCGGCACCGCGCAGCGCCGCGCCGCGCAAGACGGCGGCCCGCAAGACCGCCCCACGCAATCCATGAGACTGCTGGTGGTCGCGGTCGGGCAGCGCATGCCCGACTGGGCGCAGACCGCCTGGGACGACTACGCCAAGCGCTTCCCGCCCGAGCTCAAGCTGGAACTGCGTGCCGTCAAGACGGAGCCGCGCGGCTCCAAGACGCTGGACACCCTCTACGCCGCCGAGCGCGAGCGCATCGAGGGCGCCATCGCCCGCAACATGCGCATCGTGGCCCTCGATGAACGCGGCACCGCGCTCACCACCAAGGCCCTGGCCGCGCGCCTGCAGGCCTGGCAGGGCGAGGGCGACGACGTGGCGCTGGTCATCGGCGGTCCCGACGGCCTGGACCCGGCATTCAAGGCCGCCGCGCACGAACGCATCCGCCTGTCGGACCTGACCCTGCCCCATGCGATGGCGCGCGTGCTGCTGGTCGAACAGCTCTACCGCGCCTGGTCGGTCAATGCCGGCCATCCGTATCACCGCGAATAGGGCCGGGGACGCCGCGTCCCGGCCGCCGGTCCCGATGGCCGTCGGCCCGGCATCTGCCCACCGTCCGCCCCTCCTGGAACCCACCTCCGTGACGTACATCTACCTCGCCTCGCAAAGCCCGCGTCGCGCGCAGCTGCTCGCGCAGTTGGGCGTGCGCCACGAACTGCTGCTGGCCGGGCCCGACGAGGACGCCGAGGCGCTCGAGGCGGGTCGCCCCGGCGAGTCGCCCAGCGCCTACGTGCGTCGCGTGACGGCGCTGAAGCTGGATGCCGCGGTCGAACGCCATCGCCGCCTGGGCCTGCCGGCGGCGCCCATCCTGTGCGCCGACACCACCGTCGCGCTCGGCCGCGACATCCTCGGCAAGCCGGCCGACGAGGAGGACGCGCGGCGCATGCTGGCGCGTCTGGCGGGCACCACGCATCGCGTGCTGACCGCCGTGGCGCTGCAGCACGGCGCGGCGCGCCACGCGGCGCTGCAGGTCTCGCGCGTGCGCTTCGCGGCATTGCCGGCGGCCGACATCGCCGCCTATGCCGCCAGCGGCGAGCCGATGGGCAAGGCCGGCGCCTATGCGATCCAGGGTCGCGCCGGCGCCTTCATCGAACACATCGCCGGTTCCCATTCGGGCATCATGGGCCTGCCTCTCCACGAGACCGCGCAGCTGCTCCGGCAGGCCGGTCTCACGACCTGATCGCCTCCATGCCCACACCATGCAAGACATCCTGATCAACTGGTCGCCCCAGGAAACCCGCGTCGCGCTGGTCGAACACGGCGCGGTGCAGGAACTGCATGTCGAGCGCACGCTGGAGCGCGGGCTGGTCGGCAATGTCTATCTCGGCAAGGTCTCGCGCGTGCTGCCCGGCATGCAGTCGGCCTTCATCGACATCGGCCTGGAGCGCACCGCGTTCCTGCACGTGGCCGACATCGTCGCGCCCTTCACGCCGGGCTCGCGGGCCTCGACGCAGGTGCCCGAGCGCGACCACCGGGGCCAGGCGACCAGCGTGGTGCCGATCGAGAAGCAGGTCTTCGAGGGCCAGGCGCTGCTGGTGCAGGTGATCAAGGACCCGATCGGCACCAAGGGCGCGCGCCTGTCGACCCAGATCAGCATCGCCGGACGGCTGCTGGTGTTCCTGCCGCAGGACAACCACATCGGCGTCTCTCAGAAGATCCCCGGCGACCTGCGCGACGCGCTGCGCGCGCGCCTGCAGGTGCTGATCGAGGCGGCCGCGGCGGCCGAACATCCCGGCGCGCCGCCCGGTCCCACCGGCGGCTTCATCCTGCGCACCAACGGCGAGGACTCCAGCGATGCCGAGCTGGCCGAGGACATCGCCTACCTGCGCAAGACCTGGTCGCGCATCCGCGAGCGCTCGATGCGGCTGCCACCGGTGTCGCTGCTGCACCAGGACTTGAGCCTGCTGCAGCGCGTGCTGCGCGACCTGACCACCGAGGAGACGCAGACCATCCGCATCGATTCGCGCGAGCAGTTCGAGCTGCTGCGGGCCTTCGGCGCCGAGTTCATGCCGCAGGCGGTGGCGCGGCTGCAGCTCTACCAGGGCGAGCGGCCGATCTTCGACCTCTGTTCGATCGACGAGGAGATCGTCAAGGCGCTCGGCCGGCGGGTCGACCTGAAGTCGGGCGGCTACCTGGTGGTCGACCAGACCGAGGCGTTGACCACCATCGACGTCAACACCGGCGGCTTCGTCGGCGCACGCAACTTCGACGACACCATCTACAAGACCAACCTGGAGGCCGCGCAGGCCATCGCGCGCCAGCTCCGGCTGCGCAACCTGGGCGGCATCGTCATCGTCGACTTCATCGACATGTCGCGCGAGCACCATCGCGAGCAGGTCCTGGCCGAGTTCCGCAAGCAGCTCGCGCGCGATCGCGTGAAGACCAGCGCGGGCGGCTTCTCGCCGCTCGGCCTGGTGGAGATGACGCGCAAGCGCACCCGCGAATCGCTGGCCCACATGCTGTGCGAACCCTGCGTGGCGTGCGGCGGCCAGGGCATCGTCAAGACCGCGCGCAGCGCCGCCTACGACGTCATGCGCGAGATCCTGCGCGAGGCCCGGCAGTTCACGCCGCGCGAGTTCCGCATCGTCGCCGCGCCGCAGGTGATCGAGTTGCTGCTCGACGAGGAGAGCCAGCACCTGGCCGGCCTGAGCGATTTCATCGGCAAGCCGATCTCGCTGCAGTCGGAGCCGGCGATGGGGCAGGGGCAGTTCGACATCGTGTTGCTCTGACTCGCCCCCAGGCTGGCGCACTTCGTGTCGCAGCGCCCACCTCCGTCCGGGGGCGACGCCGGCGCGGCCGGGCCGAGCCCGTTGCGCGGCGTCTCACGGTGGCTCCCGCGCGCTTTTATAGCGTCGGTGTCTGGCCGGGCGGGGTGACGCGCACGGCGTTGTTCTGCAGTCGCGCATACAGGCCGTCGAGGGCCATCAGCTGGGCGTGGGAGCCCTGTTCGGCGATGCGGCCGCGCTCCATCACGACGATGCGGTCGGCATGCTGGATGGTGCTCAGGCGATGCGCGACGATGAGCGTGGTGCGGCCCTGCATCAGGCGCTGCAGCGCGTCCTGCACCAGGCGCTCGGACTCGGTGTCGAGCGCCGAGGTCGCCTCGTCGAGCAGCAGCACCGGCGCGTCCTTGTAGAGCGCGCGGGCGATCGCCAGGCGCTGGCGTTGGCCGCCCGAGAGCTGGGTCGCATTGTGGCCGAGCACGGTGTCGATGCCCTGCGGCAGTCCGGCCACGTGATCGGCCAGGTTGGCCGCGGCGATGCAGCGTTCGACGCGCCCGCGATCGACGGCCGCGCCCAGCGCGACGTTGGCCGCCAGGGTGTCGTTGAGCATCACGACATCCTGGCTGACCATGGCGAACTGGGCGCGCAGGCTCGCCAGGCGCCACTCGGGCAGGGCATGACCGTCGAGGCGCAACTCGCCCGCGCTCGGCAGGACGAAGCGCGGCAGCAGGTTGACCAGCGTGCTCTTGCCCGATCCGGACGGGCCGACGAAGGCCACGATCTCGCCCGGCGCGATCTCCAGGTCGACGCCGTCGAGCGCATGGGCCTCGTCCTCGCCGCGATAGCGCACCCGCACGGCGCGCAGTTCGACGTGGCCGCGGGCGCGGTCGAGCGCGAAGCCGCCCTCGGCCTCGGACGGCACGTCGTCGACCAGAGCCAGGCCGCGCTCGAGCGCCGCCAGTCCGCGCGTGATCGGGTTGGCCATGTCGGCGAGCCGGCGGATCGGCGCGATCAGCATCAGCATGGCCGTGATGTAGGCGACGAAACCGCCGACCGTCAGGCCCTGCTCGTTGCTCTGCCAGAGCGCGATCATGACCACCACCGACAGCGCCACCGCCGCCAGCAGCTGCGTCAGCGGCGTCATGGCGGCCGAGGCGATGGTCGACTTGACCGCCAGCCGGTTGAGCGTGCGGCTGAGCTGCTCGAAGCGTTCGGCCTGCGCGGTCTCGGCGCCGTGCAGGCGCACCACGCGGTGGGCCAGCACGTTCTCCTCGACGACGTAGGCGAGGTCGTCGGTGGCGGTCTGGCCGAGCCGGGTCAGGTGATAGAGGCGCTTGGACAGCACTTTCATGATCCAGGCCACGCCCGGCACCAGCAGGCCGACGATCAGCGTCAGCTTCCAGTTCAGGTAGATCAGGTAGCCCAGCAGCGCGACCAGGGTGAAACCGTCGCGCGAGAGTCCCAGCAGCGCCTGCACCAGCAGCATGGCGCCGGTCTGCACCTCGTAGACGACCGTGTTCGACAGGGTGCTGGCCGACTGGCGCGAGAACAGCGCCAGTTCCGCCGCCAGCAGGCGCTCGAACAGCTTGCGCCGCAGGCGCTGCATGCCCTCGTTGGCGATGCGCGCCAGCGCGTACTGCGAGACGAACTGCGCCAGCCCGCGCACCGCGAACAGGCCGACGATGGCGGCCGGCACCATCCACAGCGCCAGCTGGCCGCGCGTGAAGCCGCGGTCGAGCAGGGGCTTGAGCAGGGCCGGCATCAGCGGCTCGGTGATGCCGGCGAGGAGTGCGGCACCCAGCGCGAGCGCCCACCAGCGTCGCGAGCCTCCGAACCAGGTCATCAGGCGGGCGAGTCGGCGGGTCAGGGGAGGCCGCGCGGCGTCGCCAGGGGGGGAAGGAGACATGGCGGCGGATTCTAAGGGCGCGTGCCGCGCCTCCCGGGCTCACCGCGCCGGCCGACCCGGGCGACCCGGCGCGGAGGCCGGCGCGAAAAACGCGGCGGGCGGTGTGTACCATGTCGCCTGCTTCCGACCGGCGAAACTTTGTTGCCGGAAACCTCTCCGAACCGCATGAACAAGCCGCTGCCCGATCTCTCCCGCACCCTTCCTTCATCGTTCTTCGCCCGCCGTGGCCTCGTCGCCGGTCTGGCGGCATCGCCCCTCATCCCGGCCTTCGCCCAGTTCCGGGTCGAGGTCTCCGGCGTCGGGCTGACGCAATTGCCCATCGCCCTGGCACCCTTCAAGGGCCAGGAGGCCTCGCCGCAGAAGATCTCCACCATCGTCCAGGCCGACCTGGAGCGCAGCGGCCAGTTCCGCGGCGTCGATGCCTCGGGCCAGGCGCTCGACGAGTCCTCACGTCCCGATCTGACCCTGTGGCGCCAGCGCACGGCCGATTCGCTGGTGGTGGGCAGCGTCAACCGGCTCGCCGACGGCCGCTACGACGTGCGCTTCCGCCTCTGGGACGTGGTCCGTGGCCAGGATCTCGGCGGCCAGAGCTACACCGTGCCGCAGGGCGACCTGCGCCTGGCCTCGCATCGGATCGCCGACTACGTCTACGAGAAGCTGACCGGCGAGAAGGGCATCTTCTCGACGCGCATCGCCTATGTCACCAAGAACGGCGGCCGCTACAACCTGTGGGTCGCCGACGCCGACGGCGAGAACTCGCAGGCCGCCCTGGCCAGCCCGGAGCCGATCATCTCGCCGGTCTGGTCGTCCAATGGCGGCCAGCTCGCCTACGTGTCCTTCGAGTCGCGCAAGCCGGTGGTCTATGTCCACAACGTGGCCAGCGGACAGCGCCGGCTGCTGGCCAACTTCCGCGGCTCCAACAGCGCGCCGGCCTGGGCTCCGGATGGCAATTCGCTGGCCGTGACCCTCAGCCGCGATGGCGGCTCCCAGCTCTACACCATCCCGGCCGGCGGCGGCGAGCCGCGCCGCCTGACGCAGAGCAACAGCATCGACACCGAGCCGGTCTTCTCGGCCGACGGCAGCACCATCTATTTCGTCAGCGACCGGGGCGGCGCGCCCCAGATCTACAAGATGGGCAGCAGCGGCGGCACCCCGACGCGCGTCACGTTCACAGGCACTTACAACATCTCGCCTTCCATCAGCGGCGACGGCCGGTGGTTGGCCTACATCTCGCGCGTCGGCGGAGCCTTCAAACTCCACGTCATGGAGTTGGCGACGGGCAACGTGACCGCCATCACCGAGACCGGCGCCGACGAGAATCCGAGCTTCGCGCCCAACAGCAGGTTGATCGTCTACGCGACGCAGCTCCAGGGGCGCGAAGCCCTGATGACCACCACGCTCGATGGCAAGATCAAGGCCCGACTCGCAGGGCAGGCCGGCGACATCCGCGAGCCGGACTGGGGTCCGTTCCAAAAGCAATGATTCATTAGAGGAGTTCGAAATGTTGAAACGTACGATCTATTCGCTGGCCATCGTGGCCCTCATCGCCGGATGTTCGTCGGGCACCAAGCTCAACGACACGCCGGTGGTGGACCGCACCGGCGGCATGGCCGGCCAGGGCAGCGGCAGTGGCGGCGCCGCTAGCGGTGTGGCACCTGTCACCATCGATCCCAACGCGCAGAATGCGGCCGGCCCGGTGGGCATCGCGCGCATCGTGTACTTCGATTACGACAGCTACACGGTGAAGCCCGAGTTCCAGTCGCTGCTCGACGGTCATGCACGTTTCCTGAAGGCGAATTCGCAGCGCCGCGTGTCCATCGAGGGGCACACCGACGATCGTGGTGGCCGTGAATACAACCTGGCGCTCGGCCAGAAGCGCTCGGAAGCCGTGCGTCGCGCCCTGACGCTGCTCGGCGTCAACGACGGCCAGATCGAGGCCGTCAGCTTCGGCAAGGAAAAGCCGGCCGTCACGGGCGGCGGCGAATCCTCGTGGGCCCAGAACCGCCGCGCCGAGATCACCTACCGTTGATGATGTACGGCACTCCCTTGAGCTGGAAACGTGGCGCCCTGGCTGCCGCGCTCTTCTGCGTCTCGCTGGGCGCGAACGCCGCGCTCTTCGAGGACGACGATGCGCGGCGCGCGATCCTGGAACTGCGCCAGCGCGTCGAGGCCCAGCGTATCCAGACCGAGCAGCGCCTGACCGACGAGAACGCCCAGTTGCGCCGCAGCCTGCTCGACCTGCAGACGCAGATCGAGGCGATGCGGGGCGACCTGGCGCGCATGACCGGACAGAACGAACAGCTCACGCGTTCCCTGTCCGAGGTGCAGCAGCGCCAGACCGATGTCGACGAACGGCTGCGCAAGACAGAGCCTTCCAAGATCACGGTCGATGGACGCGAATTCACCGCCGATCCGCGCGAGAAGGCCGAGTTCGACGCGGCCCTCGGCGTGTTCCGCACCGGCCAGTTCGCGCAGGCGCAGACGGCCTTCGCGGACTTCGTGAAGCGCTATCCGCAGAGCGGATACAACGCCTCGGCGCTGTTCTGGCTGGGCAATGCGCAATACGCGACGCGCAACTACAACGAGGCCATCGCCAATTTCCGCTCCATGCTGTCGCTGGCGCCCGATCATGCGAAGGCACCCGAGGCGGTGCTGTCGATCGCCAATTGCCAGATCGAGCTGAAGGACAACCGGGCCGCACGCCGGACATTGGAGGACCTGACCAAGGCCTATCCGCAATCCGAAGCGGCCCAGGCGGGTCGCGAGCGTCTGTCGCGCCTCAAGTGAACGGATGGTCGCGCGGCCGTCCGATGCACCGTGGGTGGATCGTGATGGAAGCGTCGCCGACATGACCATGGACACATCCACCATCGCGGCATCCACCGCCGACGCCGTCACGGCGCGTCGTTTCGGCGGCCTGGAACGTCTCTACGGCGTTGCCGGCGCCGCCGCCATCCGAGGCGCGCACGTGGTGGTGGTCGGCATCGGTGGTGTGGGATCCTGGAGCGTCGAGGCGCTGGCGCGCTGCGGCGTCGAGCGACTGACATTGATCGACCTCGATCACATCTCCGAGTCCAACATCAACCGGCAGATCCATGCCCTGGCATCGACGCTCGGCAAGTCGAAGATCGAAGCCATGCGCGAGCGCATCGCGGACATCAATCCCGCCTGCCGGGTGTTCGCCGTCGACGACTTCGTCGAGCCCGGCAACTGGCTGGCATTGATCGCCTCGGCGCAGGAGGCGCAAGGTCCGATCGATGCCGTGATCGATGCCTGCGACCAGCCGAAGGCCAAACTCGCGATGAGCGCGTGGAGCCGGGGTCGGCGCTCCCCGGCCTTCGTGACGGTGGGTGCCGCGGGCGGCAAGCGCCTCGCGCATCGTGTGGAGATCGACGATCTGTCGGTCGCCACGCACGACCCGTTGCTGGCGCAATTGCGTCATCGTCTGCGCAAGGAGCATGGCGCACCGCGCGATGGCAAGAAGATGGGCGTGGCCTGCGTCTTCAGTCGCGAAAGCGTGGCCCCACCGGACGCGTCGTGCGCGGTCGACGGCGACGGCACCCTGAACTGCAGTGGCTATGGTTCCGTGGTCAGCGTGACGGCGACCTTCGGCCAGTGCGCCGCGGGATGGGTCGTAGAGAAAATCGCTACGACAAAGACGCTATAATCACAGGCTTTGCCGGATTCGAAGTCGGCAGAACCTGAGTGGCCTGATTGATCAGGCACCAGTCGGACCGTCACTCGGCGGTTCACGGGACGTTAGCTCAGTTGGTAGAGCAGCGGACTTTTAATCCGTTTGTCGTGGGTTCGACCCCCGCACGTCCCACCAACATAAGTCGTTGTCAGCACTCAGTTTTGTGAGCATGCTGACAACGACTTTTTCTTTTGTCGCGACTGCTTTTGGCTTCATGTAGCCATGGTGTAGCCATCGGTACAGGGTTTCCTTCCCCCCGGTGAAGACCGCAGCGACCGATGCCAACCAGTTGTGCTCATGCCCTAACAGGCCCGAGATGCAGCTGAAAACGTCAAGCACATTGCTTTCGTCAGTGGCATCCCTCGTCCCGAGGCTTGATCCCAAGCGTCCTGAAAGTCTTCCGAAGATCTGATTCCTCGGTTGAGGCTGCGCGAATCATGAACGAGCGCAGAGGTGCAGCTTGGGCTCGCTGTACCGGGACACATTTACATCGCTCCCTGTATGCCATGACATCAGTCTGTTCAAACCTGAGCGCGCGTCCGATGCGGTAGCAGGGTAGGGGGCCGGCTGGTGCAGCCAAGCTGTACATGGTCCGCGGGGCGACCCCTAGCAGGGCTGCTGCTTGTTTGACCGTCAGCATCACACTCCTTTGCGTTCATGTGAAGGTCAATGCACATCCGACCTTAGCTATGCTACGGCTGCAGGCTCTTCGCTCATTCGCCTTTTTGTATCTCGCCTCATCTCTTTATTGTTCAGGGCGGTAAGCTTGCGAGTCACGAAACGCGCTGAAACCAGTACAACCAAACTATGAGCAAGCTGAATTACGAATCCGTCCTGAGTGCTTTTCAAAAGATCGGCGCGCGTCGGGCAAATGGTGCATCGTACAAAGGTGCTCGTGGCATTTCCGTCTCTGGGACTGGTCAGCATTTTCGTTTTTGGAATACAGAAATTAAAGAAGGGAATGGGACGGTAGAGATCAATCGTCAAGTCGGTGCCTCGCGTCCCGAGTGGCTTTCAGGGCCGCAGGGCATGAAGTTTTTCCGTGCTCTTGAAGAAGCTAAACGTAGCCGGCAGCCCATTTTCGGGGTCATAGGTATCAGATCAAGCAAACCTGACAGGAACGGCAATTCGGTTGCTACAAGCGCAGCCGCACTCTTGAATTCTTTGGGCAAACCCGCCGAAGGCACTGTAATAGAGGCAGATTCACGCACAGGGCGCCTTTTAGTCCGTTTCAATGACGTCCAATTTGGCACCATAGGCGAGCGGACGCTCATGCGGGATTCGCAGGATCAGCCACAAGTGTTCACTACAAGTGAGTTGGCTGAACGTACAGCAGGTGGCGACGCCTATATTAGAGTCAAGGCAGGCAAAGTCAAAGGACTGGCGCTACGACTAGATCGCAACCCACAAGCGCCTTCTATCGTGATTGTTGGGGACGGCCCCAAAATCAAAGCCAATGCTGAGCTTTTTATGGGGAGCGGCACTGCTGCTCCTGTGTATATCAAAGAGCACATAAACCAGTGGAGATTTGAGGGGCAGTTTCGTGCCGTCGCTTACAAAAGAGATGCGGAGACTATTTCGACATATGGTGAAGGAAGAGAGCCGAAAAGTATATCTGGCATCCTTTTTCTAGAACGGGAGCAGCAAGATACAAAAGAGGTTTTGACCAGAGGACGAGGCTTCGTGGATCCCGCACTGCGGGTTTTAGTTGAGCTAGCGGCTGTAAAGGCGGTGTCACATCGCTATGAGAGCCTCGGCTTCAAAATAAAAAGTGTGGAATCTGAGAATTGTGGTTTCGACTTATTGGCAACACGAGGCGAAGAGGTAATACATCTTGAAGTCAAAGGAACAAGCGGTTCAACACCACGCTTTTTCATTTCTCGAAATGAGCGCCGATGCTCAGAGGAAGATCCCAAGTGGCGACTGGTGGTAGTAACCAATGCCCTATCTACCAAGCCAGTCATCTACGAAATGACTGCGGCCGAGGCCATACGCCTCTATGACTTCGACGCCCTGAGCTGGGAGTGCACGTTGCGTACGTAGGTGCTAAAAGGCTCGAAAGTCCGTGCCCGACTGACGTGAGCGACAAAGGCCCTACTCGACCGCCCAAAGTTTTGTCGTGTTCTGCGGTCGGCAAGATTGGCCGGTTGCTACTGCTACTCTTGCTACAGTTGCTACACATGGGAGGTTTGGAGCCTGTTTCCGGCTGATGTTGGACGGTTGCTACAGCTACAGTTGCTACTCTTGCTACAGATAGAAAATCATGAGGTCGCTGGTGAAATACTCAGAAGCAGGTCAAGCAGAGAAAGATCGCATTCATGAGCATTATCGATATCGGTTTTACCAATTAGATGGACTTCTCGTCTCAAACGCGGAAGGGGCATGGCAATACTTGCTTGCTGTAAATGGTGGCGGAGCCGCAGCCGTGCTAGCTTTCATTGGCTCTGTCGAGTCCCTGCGCAAACAAATCTGGCCCTTCGTTGTGCTTGCCCTTTTTGTGCTGGGTCTACTTTTCGTTGCTTGGGGACGAGCTTATGTATTTCACCACATGGCTAATTTGCTTGAAGTATGGGATAAACAGTATGACCGTTTGCGAGCAGATCAAATCGACTGGAATAGCATGGTCCAAAACAGCCGTGCTTTAGTTAAAAAAGGTGGGGTAGTACCCATGAGGCTGGCTTATGCATCCCTGGTGATGTTTGTTGTCGGGCTTGTGGCGTTCTGTTTTTTCTTTTATCAGTTCAAGATATAGGTTTGATAGCACAGTACTTAAAGCCAGACCGCCACTGCGGTTGTCGATGCGGATGTTTGGAGGCCAACAAGCGGTCCCGACACTCAAGGCTAAAGGATTCTCAACGTCCGCATGCTCCCATCATTTGTTGAATTGCGGTGAGATGAGCTTGAGCAACTTTCGTTTCGGCTTCACGTTGAATATTAGCCATTTCTGGTTGCATGTGGCGCCATTCGCCAGCCACCCTGCCTCCTTGCGTTGCAATTCGATCTGCTTCTGCCCTAAGTTCATTGCATCGCAATGCGTCTTGAATCTTTTGTCTGTGAAAATTTGCAGTTTCTCTATTAACCTTTTCGTTTGATGCAAGAGAACTTTGTAAATTTATAATTGTGTTTTGTGCTGATGCTAAATCAGATTCTTTACGAGAGACTGCAGTGTTTGCAGAGGCTATAGCAGATTCCAAAGATTCTATTTTGCTCATCAATGAAGAGTTTCTAGTATTCAATTCATTGTTCGTTTGACGTAGAGTAGAAGTTTCTCTAGCAAACCTGCTTTCCCAGTCGGCATTTACCTGAGCAATCTTCGCTGCTTGTTCTCCTGCGGAAACTGCATTTCTATTATTTAGATCACTTTTAAGCTGAGTTACCTCGTTTTCGAATTTTAAGCCCGACACCCATTGTCCTGCAGCAAAGCTCAGGGCGATGATGAAAAAAGAAATTCCAATAAACCAAAGAATAAATTGTCGCAGGTACTTTACGGGTTGTGCCTTAAGGAAAGCAAGCATAGATCCGATGCGGGCTTCCTCAGCGTCGGGTAAATTCAGTCCGTTAAAATCGTTTTGATTTTTCAAAACTATTCCTTCTAAGTATTTTTGAGCAGTGTGTAAACAAAACTGCTGGGTAGGCGCATTGGAGGTAGGTGTTACACAGAGCTGTGGAAGCATGTAGTTCCCTGCGGCGCAGAATTTGTCGATGTGCAACGTATACGAAACCCCCGACAAGCTGGTTTTGCAGTGCTACTGACAGGTCAAGCGACTTGGCCAGCGACCGATTAGACCGCGCGGCGTCTTCGCGCGCTCGCCCAGGCCGTTCGTGCGCCGCGCGCGCGCCGCCGCCGGCTACGAGCGCGAACTGGTGGTGGGGCAGTGGGGACTGATTCCCTGGTTCGCGAAGGCGCCCAGGCTCCGGTTCCCGACCAACAACGCCTACTCCGAGGAACTGGCGCAGAAGGCCAGCTACAAGGACCCGTGGAAGCGCGGCCAGCCAGCTAGCCAGCTAGCCAGCTAGCCAGCTAGCCAAGGGGAGGGGCTATTAAAGTGTCGCGCCGGCGCCTACAAGCTCAGCAGCGGCCCATCGCCGGAATCCTGACGCGGTCTCGAGCATGCTCGGGCAGATTACGCCGCTACTCTTCTCTGCTTTGGATCTAGGATTTCAACATGAGTCTTCCCAGCAATCTTTTTGAAACGTCTCAGTTGGAAATTCAGCGCTTGATCGTGGATCGAGTGCAAGAGGGACCCCACCTCGACTTCAAGCGTGACTTGCCGCAGACATGGGACCAAAGCACCAAGCACGAGTTTTTGGCTGACGTGACTGCCTTTGCCAACGCCAGCGGTGGAGACATCATCTACGGCGTCGACGAAAACAGTGCGGTTGAGGCAGCAGCAATTTGTCCGCTCGTTTTTGCCAGCGTCGACCAAGAGGTTCGTCGGCTTCAAGACTTCATATTGAATCTGGCAGAGCCACGGCTCCCCGGGGTTCAGGTCCATCCTGTAGCAGTCACCGAAGGCGCGACAACCGGATACGTCTTGATCATCCGCATCCCTCAAAGCTGGGCGGCGCCACATCGTGTAAAGACCAACCAGCACATTTTTGTGCGCGAGGGGCTTCGGAAACGACCTCTCGATGTCCCGGAGCTGCGGGCGTTTTTCCTGCGCACTGAGAGCCAAGCTCAACGGGTGCGAGACTTCCGCACGGACCGTCTTGCCAAGGTGCTTACGGGGGACACCCCGACCCTACTTAAAAACGGACCGAAACTCGTGGTTCATGCGATCCCCACGCAGGCGGCGCTTGGCTTGGTGCAAATTGATCCAGTGCCGTACTCCCGTGGAACTTCGTACTTGCCCAGGATTGCCCAGCGCTCTGGCGTTGCGGCTACTCTAAATTTCGATGGAGCCTATGCAGCCATGTCGCGGAGTAAGGAGCGGACAGATGGCTACACCCAACTCTTTCGGCAAGGGTATTTCGAAGCCGTGTGGGTGCTGCCTCCCTACCCCGACCTCACTGAGTCTTTTCTTGCTGACGTCGCCTATGAGGACTACATCAACCGCTTCCTTGGCCAAGTGCGTGGAGAACTTGACCGACACGGCCTGAGGTACGACATGGCCGTATTCCTGTCCTTGCTTGGCGCCGATCAAGTGGTTTTCTCCGGACCTTCCGAGTATGGACGTGGTGGCCCTCCCATGCTTCACCGGTTCGACCGTCACTCACTAATCCTGCCCGAGGTTCTGATTCCAGCCGAGGTAATGCCTGGCCGGGGCATGCGTCCAGCGTACGACTTGATGTGCCAATCCGCCGGGATGGAAAGGTCGGTCAACTATGGGCCGGATGGAGAGTGGAAAGCTGATCGATAGCCAGGTGCCCAGCGTTGGCAATGGACACCTTCGCAACACTTGGGCTGTAAGCCTGGGGATTTCTCAAGTAAGCGTCAACACTGAATAAGCCAGATCAAATGCACGCTTGAACGCAGCCTCCTTTGTGAGTTGAAGAGGCCCGGAAGCTGGACCATTAATCTTGTCTTCTGAAAAGCCTATTCGCCTTGCCGCATACACGTGCCATGCCCAGCCGTCATGGGAAGCGGAATAACCAACTGCAACCGTGAATGTTTTGCCTTGCAGCTCTCCCCGCGTCGTGTAGCGAGGGCCGTCTTCGACTGCCACAACATTTTCAAACCGGTCATCCATGCTGTCCTCCAACTTTGGGGGTTCAGTATGAACCAGCAAGTAGCGCGACAGCGCGAGACTCTCTGAATCTACGAGATGATGTTTGAAGCCGTCATCAAGGTGCAGTTTGCTGGCGTCGATCTGGATGGGGCGCAAAAAAAGCAACACAAGGACAAACACAAGCCGTGGCCGAAGGCACTCGCCGGTCATCAGAGACGCTCACCTCAAACTATGAGCACCTTCTACGAAACGTGAGCACCTTGGGCGCCTCGCCGGCGTCGAGTCGCCCAGGGCCCGCGCTAAGCCCGCACCGGGTGCGGAGTTACCTGTGGGGGGCTACTGCTTGACCGGTCATTCGTGCCCTCATTCGTGCCCGGAGGAAAGTAGGGCACGAAAGGGCTGCACCGTGTACGAATGCGGGGGCGCGCTACTGGCGCACGCCGAAGGTGTCCATCCCGGGCCGAAGGTGTCCACTCCGAACGATGGACACCTTCGCCGGATCTTGGCCACCTTCGGAGCCTAAAAATGAGTCTAAGGGTTTCTACCGTTAATTAGTACACCGAAACTAGTTGTTTAGGTATACGATTGATCCATGGACAAGACAAAAAGCACATGGGGCGGCCCAGGCCGAGGAGGCGGAAGACGGCCCAAGGTGGCCGGCGCCCCGGCTACATCGCCTATCACGGTGAAGCTGACCGAGGCGCAGAAAGAGAAACTGCTGCGCCTGGGGGGTGCGTCATGGATGCGAGAGCGCATCGATCAGGCGGAGGACCCGACGCCTAAGGAATGAACGCCGCGCCTCAGGGCGAGCCGGGTTGAATTTTCAGCCCAGTGATCTGAGGCATAAATGCGAACGGCCACAGGGGGTGAGAGCCCTGCAGCCGTTCTAACCAAACGTGCAACTCTTGAAGGACCGCACATCATGGCTACCCAGAAGTCTACCCAAGTCGCGCCCGATGGCGCCATTGAAAGCCTGCTCGGCGAGATTGCGAGCATGGCGTATTGCACAGATAAGCATCTGAGCAATCACCCCGCCGACGTCAACGACGCCTACCAGTACGAGGCAGACATGCTGCGCGACGTGGTCGCCCGCATGGGCTGGATTGCCGACATGGCCCTCAAGCGCCTGGACAGCATCAACTGCATCCACGGCGGCGACGCCGCTGCTTGGCTCCTGCCCGCCCGTTGCACCGACCTGCTGTCCAAGAAGGTGGCATCGTGAGCGCCCTTTCACGAGCCCTCGGCGACCGCGCCTGTCGCTATGCCCTGGGCGCTGAGACGATCCTGCGCGTCTTCGCTACGGTGAACCAGAGTGATTGGGCCTGGGGCCTGCATCAGCTGGTCGATGACGCATCGTCCTTTACCGTCAAGGCCGTTGAGAGCGGCGATGTCGATCTGGTCGAGGAAGCGTCCCTGCGCTACGCCAAGACAAACGCCCTGTTCTCGCACATCGCCCACGAGTCGGATGAGGAAATGCTGCTGTCGGCGGAATCGCTGCTTGAGATGACCAAGGACATGCTCGACGCCGAGGCAGAGCGCCTGATGGCTGCAGGGGTGCCAGCATGAGCGCGGCAGTCCTGGCACTGCCCACGGCCGCGCCGACGCCTGTGGCACAACGTCGGCGGCGCGGACCCCTGCCTAGGGCCGTGCCCAGCCTGGGCGCCTATCGGCAGGCCCGCGAGCAGGAGCGGCGGGATCTGGCCGTTGCCTACATCGAGGGCGCGAGGAAGCTCTGCTATGAGGTGCTCAGTCGCGCACTGCAGGGCAAGACGTCGGGGCTGGTCGTCATTGAGTCACAAGGCGACGAGCAATGGACTGGCGAATCGGCGGGCAACCTTGGCACGCGCTGCCCGGACGATCTGGCCCGCCTAGGCCGCGCCGTCGAATGGCTCGAGGGGGCCGTCTCTGCCACTACGGCCGAGAGGCGTAAGCCATGAAGTACCTCGCCCAGACCATCGGCGGGGGCCTGAGCCCCGCCCAGATGCGCGAGCAGGCCCGCGCCTGGTACGACCGACAGATCGAGATCATCGCCCTGGCCCACGGCCCGAGCTGGCCCGAGCATCGGGACTGGGTTGACGCCTACCTACAGGAAGAGATCCGGGAGCGCCTGCTTGAGCTGGGCTGGAGGCCACGATGACGAACGTTTTCAGTGCCTTCGATGAGCTGGTGCCCAATGCGGCGCCACCGACCCCGCGCAAGCGGCGCCCCCTGCCGGCTGATGCTGCCTACCTGCACGCCGTGCCGGCCGATCCGAAGCCCCTCCCGCCGAGCGATGGAATCATCCTCCTGCGCGGCGACACGCTCACCCCGCAGCCGATCACCTGGCTCTGGCAGGGCTGGCTGGCACAGGGGAAGCTCCACATCCTGGCCGGCGCACCCGGGCAGGGCAAGACGACCATTGCCATCACGCTGGCGGCGACGATCACCATGGGGGGCAGGTTCCCCGATGGCACGCGCTGCGAGGCCGGCAACGTCCTGATCTGGTCGGGAGAGGACGACCCCGCCGATACGCTGCTGCCTCGCATGATCGCGGCCGGCGCCAATCGGTCCCGCGTGTTCTTTGTTGACGGTGCCCGCATCGATGGCCAGGTCGTCCCATTCAACCCTGCACGCGACATGCTGGGACTGTTGGAGGCCGTCGACAGCATCGGGGGCTGCAGCCTGCTGGTTGTCGATCCTGTCGTCTCGGCGGTGGCCGGCGACTCGCACAAGAATGGGGAGGTGCGCCGCGCCCTGCAGCCGCTGGTGGATCTTGCCGCCGCGACTGGGGCCGCGGTGCTGGGTATCTCTCATTTCTCCAAGGCGGGGCAGGGGGGCGACCCCACGCAGCGCGTTGTGGGCTCTGTGGCGTTCGCTGCGGTGGCGCGGGTAGTGATGGTGGCTGCCAAGATCAAAAGCCCCGAGGGCGAGGACCGGCGCATCCTGGCGCGCTCGAAATCGAACATCGGGCCGGACGAAGGGGGCTTTGAGTACCATCTAGACCAAGCGGAAGCGCTGCCCGGCATCCACGCCGCCCGGGTGGCCTGGGGCGCTGCTGTGGCGGGCTCTGCGCGCGATCTGCTGACCGACCCGAACGAGGACGACGGCGAGGGCAAGAGTGCAGCCGGCAGTGCGGAGGACTTCCTGCGCGAGCTGCTGGCCGATGGGCCGATGCCGTCCAAACAGGTGAAGGCTGACGCGCTGGAAGCGGGCCACGCTTGGCGCACTGTCCGCCGTGCCGCTGATGACCTGGCCATCGTCCGCAAGAAAGGCGGAATGGACAGTGGGTGGTACTAGCGTTTGCCCGAAGGTGTCCAACGATCGCCGAAGGTGTCCAACGAAAATGATGGACACCTTCTGGACAAGTTGGACACCTTCGCAGCCGATCGGTCACCATTGGCCGGCACTGTGGAGGAGTTTTGATGACGCCCGCTGACCTCCTGCAGGCACTGCATGTCGCGAGCGTGTCCGTCCGGGTGCATGAGGGCCGACTGCAGGTCTACCCCGCCGAGCGCCTGACCGACAGCTTGCGGGCCGCCCTGCGCGACCAACGCGCCGGCCTGATTGCGCTCCTGGCCCAGATCGAGCAGACCACGGCCGACCTACTGGCAGCCGCTGCGCAGGTCTGCGACCTCTACGGTGAGAGCGACCGGTACCGGGCCGACATGCAGGCGGACTGCCTGGCAACCCCAGCGCATCTGCGCGCCGACCTGCTCGACTACTTCGGCTCAGTGATTCGACGGCACGAGCAGGACCGAACGCGCTCCTTCGCGGTCGACCTCGAAGTGTCCGGCTTCACCTATGGCCAGGCGGCGAATCAGGATCGCCTTTCCGGGCAGTTCGCACAGACAGCGCGCGAGACCTGAGGCACCATCGTTTTTGCCGGCCCTAGGCTGATCCCCGAAAGCCCGCTTCCCTGGCGGGTTGGGCCGGCACCTTTCTTTCAGGGGCGCGAGGGATGCGCTGTGAACAAAATCTATCGGCGGGACACCCGCCACGTGACCGTGGAGGAGGCTAAGAGGCTGATCCGTGAGGCGCGGCAGTGGGGCGACCCTGAGGACATCGTGCATGAGGTCCACGTAGCGGAGGATGGCCTTCTGGACGTGTCCCCCCGTCCTGAGGATCGGCATGGCCTCTATGTGGCCGACGATTTTCGGCGCGACTGCCAGCACCTTGGAATAGTGCCATTCGACAAATACCGGCCGAGCCTTGGAGCAACCTACCCGGTCGGGACTGAGGCAGATTCAATGTACGCCCTCAGGCACACAGATTTCATTTGTTTGGCAGAGCTGTACGGTCTGCAAGTGGTGCTCGGCGAGACGCCCCCGGAAACTGCAGCGCTACCCGGGAAGCCAGAAAATCCCGCGCTTGATTACAGCCAGTTTGCGACACGCGATCAGCTGATTTCGGCGTTCGGGAGGTTCACCGGAATGGACTTGGCGTGGTTCGACAACCTGAGCGACACCCCTGCATTGATGGCGGCGCGCAGGGTGGAAGGCAGAGGAGGGCGCCACAGCATCGAGCCCATGTTCTGCCCGTTCGCGGTCATGCTTTGGCTGATCGATCCTAAGCGCCGGAAAGGGCGCCGCCCCATGTCGCCTGAAGTGGGCTGGAGATTGCTGCAAGCGAATTTCGAAAAGGTCTACCTCTCACGTTCGGCGGCAGACCCCCGGGGCGATTGACCGGGGGGGGATTCGATGCTCGGCGGGGTTGATGAGTACGATTCGCCGGGGCCTGAGAGTGAGGTTCGCCGGGGTTGATGAACGGCCCTAACCCCCGCCTAAATAGTTCGTCCTATGCGCTGCATTCAGTGGCGCTTAGGAGTACTAAGTGGAAGCCTTGAAGTCTCAAGTTCAGGACCAGCCCGGCTTGGCATTTGTGCCGCTTGACCGTGAGCCGCGCCATTCCGTCGACACGGCCACTGCGGCCTATCACCTGGGCCGCAAGCCCAACACCCTGCGGATCTGGGCATGCAAGGGCGGGCCAATCTCCCCCGTTCGCATGCACGGCCGTCTCACCTGGCCCGTGGCGGAAATCCGCAGGGTTCTGGGGGTGGCAAAGTGAAAAGGCCCGCTGCACTCGACATGCAACGGGCCTTAGAGAATCAGAACGCGAACCCTGATTCTACGATCGCAGAAGCCCCACGGGCAACTGATCGCAGCACGGACACGGCCGCGCAGATGGAGCGCATCCTGCAAGCGCTGCTCTCGGGGCCGAAGACTACCGATCAAATTCGCGCTCTCGGCGTGTACCAATCAAGTGCAAGGATTCACGGCCTGCGCGCCATGGGCCACTCCATCAAGACCGAGCTTTTCGACGGCTATGCGGCTGACGGGTACTCGCATGCCCGCATGGCCCGCTACACCCTGGAGAGCCTGGCCGGCGATCGCCCTGCCGACGGATGCGCGGCCGCTGCCACGCCGTCGGCGGCGGAGGAGGCCCAGGCCGCCGAGCAAGAGCGATTCATGCGCCTGGCGGCCCTGTTCGCTGATGCAGGCTATGGGCTGGTCAAATCGAAGAAGAGCGACGCGGCGGCCCCGTACTACGCCGCGCGCTGGGGCTGGCTTCGCCCGGTGCGCAGCCTGGACGATGCGGAGCAGCTGCTATCGCAACTTCGGGGAGAGGTCGCATGAACGCGCCGCACGTAGCCCCGGTGTTCACCATCCCCGCTTCCGTGTTCATGGATCCGGCCGACCGCCTCAGGACGATCGCAATGGACCGCGCCGCGCGCGCCGGGGTCAGCGTTTACGAAACGGGCTCGGGCGGCTATGCCATGGGCCGGTCCGTCCGCGAGGTGCCTGACCTGCGGTCCCTGCAGCGTGTTCTCACGCAGATGGGAGCCGCAGCATGATCGACTGGACCGAATTCACCATCGGCGACCATCGGATTGCCTGCCCGGTGTGCGCCCGCAAGCGCAGCGACAAGACCATGGGCGTGACGGTCGCCGGCGAGGGGCACGGCGTCGCGCATTGCTTCCGCTGTGGCCACGTCGAGACGCGCGAGAACCGGCGCGAGCTGACGCAGGAGGAGCGCAAGGCCTTCGCCCGTCGCATGGAGGCCCTGCGCCGCCAGCACGACGCCGAGCAACGCCAGCGCCAGGCCGAGGCCGCAGCAATGGCGGCCCTACGGTGGGCTGCGGCTGTCCCAGCTGTGGCGCATCCGTACCTGACGGCCAAGACGGTGAAGGCCCACGGCCTGCGCCTGGGAGACTGGCCGACGAAGGACCGCCTGACGGGCGAGCCTGTAACGCTGCGGTCGGTGCTCTACGTGCCCATGCGCGACTCGTCCGGAGTACTTCGCAGCCTGCAGGGCATCACAGAGAGGGGTGAAAAGCTGTTCCTCTCCGGCGGCCGGGTGAAGGGGTGCTATCACTCGATCGGCAGACCCAGCGACCGGCTGCTGATCGCGGAGGGCTACGCGACCGGTGCCACCCTCCACGAAGCGACCGGTGACGCCGTGGCGGTGGCATTCAACGCGGGGAACCTCATGGCCGTGGCACAGGCTCTGCGGTCGAAGTTCCCTTGCCTATCGCTGGTGCTGGCTGCAGACGACGACTACGAGACACGCGACCCCCGCTCGGGTGAGCTGACCAACCCGGGCGTGACGGCGGCCCGCGCGGCGGCGCTGAAGGTCGGTGGGAAGGTGGCTGTGCCGGATTTCTCCGGCCTGGCTCGCACGCCCAAAGACACGGATTTCAACGACCTTATGCGCCTTGCCGGTGCCCTGAAGATTGGCGGTGCCGAATGAGTGCAGTGTTTGACAAGTCCCGAGACATGATCCGCGAGGCCATCGACGCCGCAGAGGCGCCCGTGATGCCCTGGCATGAGCTGCAACCCCTCCTGGCCCGCATCGACGCGGAGCCGTACCCTGTCGACTCCCTGCCGCTCATCGTGCGATCGGCGGCGCAGGAGGTCGCGGGCTTCGTGAAGGCGCCCATGCCGCTGATTGCTGTGTCGGCCATGGCGGCGCTGTCGCTGGCGATTCAAGCGCATACCGACGTCGAGCGGGCCGAGCGCCTGACGGGGCCGTGTGGGCTGTTCATGCTGGCCATCGCTGACTCCGGCGAGCGCAAGTCGACGTGTGACGGGTTTTTCACGAAGAGCATCCGGGAGTACGAGACGCAGGCGCAGGAGGACGCCAAGCCGTCCGTGAAGGAGTACGAGACCGACCTTGAGATCTGGGAAGCCAAGCGTGCCGGCCTGAAAGAGCGCATCAAAACCCTGTCCCGGGACGGGAAGCCGTCGGCGAAGGAGGAGCGCGAGCTGCACGACCTGGACAAGTCCGTGCCGGTGGCGCCGCGCGTACCTCGCCTGATCTACGGCGATGCGACCCCAGAGGCCCTGCAGCACTCGCTGGCGAAACGCTGGCCCTCGGGCGGTGTCGTCAGCAGCGAAGCCGGGAGCGTGTTCGGCAGTCACGGCATGGGCAAAGAGTCGGTGATGCGCAACCTCGCGGCCCTCAATCAGCTGTGGGACGGCGCGAGCCTGCCGGTCGAGCGGCGAAGCTCGGAGAGCTACACCGTGCGCGGTGCCCGCCTGACGATGGCGCTACAGGTGCAGGAATCGACTCTGCGCGCGTTCTTCGACAGCTCCAAGGGGCTGGCCCGTGGCACGGGCTTCCTCGCCCGGTTCCTCGTCTCCTGGCCGGCCTCGACGCAGGGCATGCGCCCCTTTACCGAAGCCCCGAGGAACTGGCCCGCGCTGGCGGCGTTCAATGACCGGATGGCGGCGATCCTGGCGCGACCCGTGCCGATCGACGAGGACGGGGCTTTGATGCCCGCCATGCTCAAGCTGTCGCCGGACGCCAAAGCCGCATGGGTGCTCTTTCACGACGGGATTGAGGAAATGCTCTCTAGCGGGGGCGAGCTGTACGACGTGCGCGATGTGGCAAGCAAGACCGCCGACAACGCCGCGCGCCTGGCTGCGCTGTTTCATGTATTCGAGGGGCACATCGGCCCTATTGGCATCGACGCCATGGAGGCCGGCGCCACCATCGCAGCATGGCACCTAAACGAGGCACGCAGGTTCCTGGGCGAGTTGTCGATGCCCCCGGAGCTGGCGAACCCGACGCGCTTGGAGGCATGGCTGCTTGACTACTGCCGGCGCGAGCGAACCGACCGGGTGCCGACACGTGCGATTCAGCAGTACGGCCCCGGGGGTCTGCGTGACAAGGGGGCGACGCGCGCCGCCATTGCCGAGCTGGAGGAGCTGGGTCGGGCCCGCATGGTGTCGGAGGGGCGTCGGCGCCTCGTGCAGGTCCGCCCTGAGGTCCTGAGGGGTGCGCTGTGACGCTGGCCGCCCTGATGAGGCGCGGCACCCTGCGGACGCCTGCTCAGACCGCGCCACCATCGGACGACCCCGAGATTTCGCCCTCGGACCTGGACCGCTGGTGCTGGCCGAGGAGCGCTGCCATGAATCAGGAGGAAATCGACCGCAGGGCCGCCCGGCTGACCGGGCGAAACAGACCTTCGTGTCGTTGAAAAACACCCCGGAAGCCAACGCCTTCATTCTCGACTTCGCCCAGGCGAAGACCAACATGGACCGGCGCCGTGCTCAGTATTACGAGCAGGCATTGCCGCTGGCCCAGGACAAAGGCGACTTGACGATGGTGAATCGCCGATGGGCCAAGCTCCAAGGCTCGATCTGGTCTGACCCGCTGCTGCAGAAGTGGGCGAAGTGATGGAGCTATTCAACCGCCTTGAATCGCAGTACGGGCTCCCTCCAGGCCTGCTCGATAGCGTCTGGTCCGCCGAGTCGAGCCGTGGCCAGAACATGCGCTCACCAGCTGGTGCGCAAGGTCATTTCCAGTTCATGCCCGCGACCGCGAAGCAGTACGGCGTAGCCGACCCCCACGACCTCACGCAGTCGGCAGTCGGCGCCGCGCGCATGTTCGCCGACCTCATCAAGACCACTGGGGGCGACGTGGGCAAGGCCTTGGCTGGCTACAACTGGGGCATTGGCAACGTGCAACGCCAAGGCATGAATGCTGCGCCCCTTGAGACCCGCAACTACATCCAGAAAGTGACGGCCGGCATGGGACAACCGCAGAACGACAGTTCCTCCGCTGCGTGGGACGCGCTTGACCAACAGTTCAAGCAAGGCACCCCCAAGCAGCAGGCGGGCTCCGACCCGTGGGACGCACTCGACGCACAATTTGCCCAGCCCCAGGCCACGCCCAAGGCGACCCAGAAGGCCGCGCAAGTGGCGCCTGAGGGTGAGCCCGCACAGGCAGGAGCCGGCATCGTTGGAGGCCTGACCTCAGCACTGAGCCGTGGCCTGTCGCGCGTGATGCCGTTCGCCGGCATGGCCCAGCCGATGCACGCCGCGGGAATGGACGTTGCGGCGGCCAAGGGTGCGGCAAGTGGCTTCGCCGACTTCGGCAACACGTTGCTCAATGCAGCAACGGGCGGCGTCAATGCGCTGGTTGGCCCGGACAACCCGGTCAGCCGCTGGAACGCCGAGCGCCAGGCCGGGCTGCAGGACTTCAACCGCGAGAACGATTCGGTTTCCTTCGGCGTCGGCCGGTTGGGGGCGAACATCGCAGCGACGGCCCCGGTAGGCGGCGTGCTGGGTGGCGCAGTGAGGGGCGCAGGAGCCTTGCCCGGCATGACCCGTGCGGTCCCTGTGCTCGACGCCTTGGGCAATTCCATTGCCTCCGGTGGTTTCCGCACCGGTGCGGCCCCTGGCGCCCTGGGTGGGCTGGCTGGCGACATCGGGGCTCGCCTGGCAGGCGGGGCCATCGCGGGCGGCGCATCGGCCGGTCTGATCGACCCGTCCTCGGCCGGCGTTGGTGCGGGTGTCGGCGCTGTGCTACCGCTGGCGTTCCGCGCGGCCGGAAAGGGCGCGGATCTGGCCAGCCAAGGCGCGCGCGCTGTCTTCAAGCCCGAACAAGCCCGCGCCGCTGAGTCGATCCTGCAGGCAGGGGGCTACAAGACCCCCCAGCAGATTGCTGAGGTCCGCGCCGCTCTGGCTGCTCAAGGCCCCAACATCGTCGCTGAAGCACCCACGGTGCCCCAGATCCTCCAGAACCCAGGCATCAGCCAGCTACAGCGCACGCTGCGCAACAGTGGTGAGACTTCGCTGCTTGAGCGCGAGGCCGCTCAGAACGCTGCTCGCCTGGCGGCCCTTGACCGCGTCTCGCCAGTGAATGGCACAGTGCAACAGGCGGCCGAGAACTTTGGCAACGGCCTGACTGCTGCAGTCATCCCAGCCGAGAAAGCCGCAGGCAAGCAGGTCCGCGCGGCGTTCGATGCGGTCGACCCGTTCAACGAGACCCGCATGGGCCTGCCGATCGAGCGCATGCAGGCTGCACGGGACAAGTTCCTCGGCCCTGGCACCTTCGGCGCCGGCAGCAAGGCCGATGCAGCGATCGCAGAGGCCCAGCGCATCGGCACGGAAACCCTGCCGGCCGTGAAGCCCCAGGCGGCGCCATCGGCGCGCGGGCAAGGTGAAGACCTGGTGTCGGCCATCAAGGGCCTCGGCGGCATCAAACAGGACTCGCCGGGCGCCATGGCGATGGCCGGGGAGATTCGGGACCTCAAGCAGGGCGGCACCGGCATGCGTGCCGTCATCCAGAACGGACGCGGCCAATCGCCCGACACGCTGGCCCAGGCCATGCACGCGCGGGGCTTCATCGAGGACGACGACCCGGCGACCCTGCTCAACGCGCTGCGCGAGCACGCATCGGGAAACAAGGTGTTCGCGGTCAGTTCGGAGCGTGGCGGGGCCATGCGCGCCGGCCTGGAGGGCTCGATGGGTGATGCTCCGGGGGCGACGGTCATCCCCAAGATGATCCCCTTCCAGCAAGTGCAGAACCTGCGTTCCTCGCTGGGCGAAGCGGCCGACCAGCTGGCCCAGCGTGGCGGCAACCGTGAAGCCGCGGCGCTTCGCCAGATGGTCGACGACTTGGATGCGCGTGCTCGATCGGTGATGCAGGGCAAGGGCGAGCCGGGTGAGTTTTTCCCGCCCGACGTCGTGCAGGCCTGGGAAAAAGCTATCGCCATACACGCGGCCAAGATGCAGACCTTCCACACCGGTCCGCAAGCGTCGATGTTCCGCAGGGGCGGCGATGGCCTGCCAGCTGCGCAGGGAGCCGAGCTGGCGCCGAAGTTCTTCAGCCCGCGTCTATCCCAGAGCAACGACATCCAAGGCTTCAAGCGGGTGGCCAACCCGGAAACGACGGGCCTCCTGAAAGGCTACGCCATCGCCGACCTGGCCAACCAGACCGACCGCCTCGGCCGTCTGTCGAATGCGAAATACCAGAACTGGATGGATCAGCGTTCCGGCGCCATCAACGGATTGTTTGCCGAGCCGGAGCGGGCGACCCTGGGAGGCGTGGGGAAGGACCTCATGCGCGCCGACACGGCACAGTCCCTGGGGATGGCGGTCGGATCGAACACCGCACAAAACGTGCAGGACGCTCTGGGTATGGGGCTGCTCGACAACCCGGCCCTCAAGATCCTGGCGAACCGCACCCCGTTCGTTGGGCGGTTCACCGGCCCGATGCTGGACAGCCTGAGAGAGACGGCGAAGCGGGGGAAGGTGCAGAAGCTGGGCGGCCTGCTGGCGGACCCCGTGGAGCTGGATCGCGCTATCGCAGAGTCTCTGAGCCGTTCCGTGCGTCGGCCTGGCCTGCTGGCGAACGATGCTCTCTTGCCTCTGCTGCTGCGGACAAGTCCTCTTCTAACGACCGACCGGTGACGAAGCGATAGACGAACGACACGACAGCGACCAAGACGCAGAGAGCAACAGCTTTCCAGATCATGAATTCGGTGAAGTGCATGCCTCGATCGTATTGGCCTGTAACCAAGACGCATACCAAAATCATCACGCTGCAGTGAGAGCCCTTCATGTCAGACACTGATAAAGCACCGGAAAGAGCAGAGAAAAAGGCACCCCAGTGGGGGCCTGGACAGTCCGGCAACCCCAAAGGCAGACGTCCCGGTACAGGGGCTGTTCAGAAGCTCCGCGACAAGATCGGCGAATTCATTCCCGACATCATCGAGCAGTTGGTGGCAAAGGCCCGGGAGGGCGACGTCGGGGCGGCGAGGCTGCTACTTGAGCGCGTCGTGCCACCCGTCAAGGCCGTGGAGGAAGGCAAGCCGATCAACTTCCCAGCAGATGCCGACCTGACCACGCAAGGCCATGCCGTGATGCGTGCCGCGGCCGAGGGCGTCATCTCAGCCTCCCAGGCCGCCAGCTTCATGACAGCCCTTGGATCCCTCGCTCGCGTCGTGGAGGTCAATGACCTGCTCAAGCGAATCGAAGCGCTCGAAAAGCAACCCCGCCCAGTCTGAAAGGAAAGCCATCATGGCCCTGAGCATCGAGAAACGTCTGTCCGCGCTGGAGATCCAACACCTGCCCATCACCCGGAACGTGACCGTGCGTTTTGTGGCTGGAGCGTCGCCCACAGCCGAGGAGGAAGCGGAACACGCAGCGCTTCGGGCAACAGGGGCTCACCTGCTTGTCGTGCGCCTGGTTGAGGCCGGCCTGAAAGCCCCACAGGAGGCCGTCGAATGCTAAGCGCTGCCAAGTCCCTGCCGTCCTCGATGGTGCACCTGTGCAACCGCCTGGCGTCGGAGCAGGTCAAAGTGCAAACCTGGGAGCTGTGTCGCCAGCTGCGTGAGGAGTACGCGGAGCGCCTGGCGGGCGGGGAGTCGATGGGCGAGCTTGAAGCTGACATTCAGGTCCGGGTGTTGCAGGCTGCTCAAGACCAGTTCAATCGCACGATGCCGGCGAAGAAGCATCCGCCATTAGGCAAGGCGTCTCAAGCAAGCCGCTTCCCTGGGCGGTGAGAACTAACGGCAGGACGAAGCATCATTCCCGCGTTCAGATCGGCCTGCGCTGGAACGTTCCGCATGCGTGTACGCGAGCGCACGATGGATTTCCACGTATCAGCACGGACGAGGTTTTGATCTACGCCATTTGATCCTCAACGTTCCGCGCGCATGTGCCTGCGTGAGGAACATGTCCCCGCCGATACGATGTGTTGGAGTAGGCACAAACATAAAGAATTGCATTTAGCAAAGGCAAACCCTCAAGACACGGTTGTTTCGTTAGCTCACACTGCACGAGCCCAATTTGGGGCAAGGAGAACTGTGTGAAAAAACTTAAGCGTTGGATTTGTGTCGCGGCGAGTGTTCTGTCATGTGCTGCAGCAAGCGCAACGTGCTACGGCTCTGGGTCGTTTCAAACGTGTAGCGACAGCTCGGGCAACAACTACAATGTCCAGCGTTACGGCAACACGACTCAGGTTCAGGGCACGAACGCGCAAACGGGCAACTCCTGGAATCAGACTACTCAGACCATTGGGAACACAACCTATCACCAAGGTACGTCAGCCAATGGGGCTTCGTGGAATGGATCATCCCAACACATCGGTGGAACAACGTTTCACCATGGCATTGATAGCCGCGGTAATCCGTATAGCAAGACCTGCACTGCGGCCGGCTGCTTTTAAATGGCATGGGCCATGCGACATTCCTGCCTTGAGGCGATCTTTGTTTTGGCCGTGACGGCGACAGGGCATGCAGTTGCTCAAACGCCCAGCATCCTGCTGGAGGCCTGCAACGCGATGGAGCCGGCGAGCAAGCGTCTTGAGTGCCTGCGTGCTGCCTCTAGCCAGCGTGACCAGGCCGCGGCACCGTATGGGGGCAATTCGCCAACGCACAGCACATCGACGCAACGCCAGTCGTTTGCGTCGACGCCCTCTGGGCCACGCGCGACTGGAGGACAAACGTGCTTCACTGGGCCGCGTGGAGGCACCTATACGATCACTGCGAGTGGTCGGAAGAACTACAGCGGATGTTGAAGGCCTGATTCGAATGTTGAACCGAACCAAAAAATTCTTAAGTTATGCCTTTAAGGTGTTGCGCAGCGAAATAACAGGAGAAAAAGACTTGAAACGTTATTTGCTAGCTGGCGTCGTAGCCGCGTTTTTGGCATCAACTGCTTATGCAGATTGCCGCTCTGCGAGTAGCAACTACAACTCAGCGCTTGATGATGTAGCCACCACACTCAAGCGGTACACGCGATGCGTCGCTGACAGCAAAGGCCAGGACGACTGTTCGTCGGAATTTCGGCGTTTAAGGAGCGCTCAGAACGACTTCGAATCGGCGGTTTCAAGCCTTAGATATGAATGCCGCTGAGCGGGACACCGAATTTGCAAGACTGCCAGGGCTCTACGTATAGGGTTCAACGCAGAAGCCGGTGTAAGTTGCACATACGACGAAGGCTCAAGTCCGTAGCCGGCTTACAGGTGCATTGCGCCATGGGTGGTTCGCGCCAGGGCCGCCCACCAGAGCACCTTGATTCCTCTCCGCCGGCGTGGTCGCGCGGTCCGCGATGTTTGGGCGCTCATTGCTCTGGCTCTCGATGAATGGCACGTCAATGCTCCCCTGCAGGATCGCGTGCAGCTCGACTTCCACCTTCAGGGAGTTGATCAACGTCTGCGCTGTTTCGCACACTGCCCGTTGCCGAGCAATGTCGAGTGGTTTCGTGTCGTCATCCAGGGCTTCGAGCACCTTGAACAGGTGGCCTCTCAGGCTTTCAATGTTGCGCTTGGACATGGTGCAGCTTTCTTTCGACGTGGTTGTGAAGACGGATGAGGGATTGCAAATCGGGCGGGTAGGCATGAAACCTCATTCGCCATGAGCCAAGCAAGTACGACGGGCCGCGCGAGAGGTCCAGCACGTCGGCCCGGTGATAAATGTTCCGATCGGTGCGCCCAGGCAGAAGGTGGGCGAACTGGTTCACAGGCGCACAGGGGTAGTGCTCCCGGAGGATCTCATCTTCCTCTTCTGACCAGGCGCCGCGGCTTTGAAGGTTTAGCCAGAAGGCGCGGGTCCACAGCGCAGTGACTGGGCGCGAGAGCACCGCTGCAAGGAAGAAGGTGTCAACCTCGCCATAGAGCGTCTGGAACATGGCATCGTCCTCGGCGCTCCAGACGGGCAAGGGTGCGCGTTTCCGAAGCTCCAGCACGTTGATTCGACGTATCAGGACGCTGACCCGGGACCGGCCGAGTGCAGCGGCCATCTTTGCGTCCGTCATCGCTTCCCAGTGCGCGCAGATGAAGGCGTCGTCTTCGACGGCCCAGCGATGGCGAGAGAGCCGGTCTGGCTTGCTCACCCGTACTTGCTTCGTCTTGATGCTTGGCAGACTTGCCAGAGGGTCGCGGGCTCGTTTGCGGTGTGACATACCGCCAGTTTCTCGGGCGGCTGCGCCGATCGCTACGGCGGAAGACCGGATGGGCGACAGCCGCGGTTGCCGGCACTTGGGCGCGAGCGTGCCCACGCGGGCGCGTTCAGGCTATGCCAGCTGCCTCGGCAAAAGGGTTGCGAACGGAAAGACTTGTGACCGGCTCTGGTGTGCGTCGGCACGTGCGCGCGGGGTGAGACAGACGCTGCGCATGCTGATGGCCAGCGACTTTGCGCCATCTATGCATGTGTGATGTTCCTCACCATTCGGCGGGCCGACCACATGCTCCGGTTTGGACAGTACGGGATCACGACTGGAGCCCGGGATAGCCGCATGAGTAAGACAAACAGGAAGCTTGTTGTCCTCAAGCTCATCCATGGGTGGCCGATAAGTACTTGGCGTACTTAAGTTTTTGGAAAACTGTTGGAAACATCCTCGTTTTCTCGCTTGCGAACGTTGATCACTCGAGACTAGACTCGCGGACTGTGTAAAAAGCTGGTTACAAAGTGAATTCTCTGCAAAATCCTCGGGTGAAAACTGCTACTAAAGACTTCATTCGGTGGGTCTCTGCGAGCATGGCTTTTCCGATAGTTTTGGTACTAGTTGTTTGGGGAATTTTGGAGACAGTTGGAGTTGAAGATTCTTTTTTAACAACTTTTGGCTCTGGAGATCTTTTTGCGATCGCTGCAATGTTAATTGTGGTTTTGTCGCAAGAGATTGAAAGAATCAAAGATGAAATGCGTCCTTTATTTTTGGTGTACTGTCAAGAATACGCGGCTTTGTTTTGCGCCGTTGCATGGATGGTTTACGGCGCATGTAAGTTGGCAAATGCTTGGCTTGCATCAAATATAAGCGAAGCAAATAAATATATTGTTTCGGTTTTTAAAAATCAACACGCTACTAAGGTCTTTAATTCTGCCGTAGAGTCTGCAAATGAAGCATCGTTGATAGCGTCAAGCGTAGGCTGGAAGTTTGCAGTTCTATCGATTCTTTCTTTAACTGCAATTTCGCTCTTTGCGTTGACTGCAAGAACTATTGTTTGGAAACTTCAATGAATTCAATTTTTGTCATGCAGGTTTTCGACAATTTGTTGAATGTTCTGTTGATTCTGGCATCTATAGCTTGCATATTTGGTGTGCAGCAGCTTTGTTTTGCCCTGCTTTACTCTCCAAAAGTCAATGGTAGAAGGCGTATTGGAGCTTTTGTGAAAGCAAGGACGAATCAGCAAACTCACATAAGAAATATAAAAAGTGCGTCTGGTTTTGAATTTCACTTCAAATCTCATATTGTGATTGCAAGAAGCTCAAATGCAAACCGGTTTGATGAGTTTGCTAGCAGAGAGAATGGAGAGCGGGCGGATAGAGATTTGCAGCGCTACGAGTTTTCTATGCCTGTGGCTCATTGGCGAAAGATGACGCGATGATCGAGGAGCGAACTTGGTTTATTTTCATCAAGGATCTGCTGTCAGAGTTGAATTACAGGTTCACTGAGGAGAATAACTTTTTATCGATGCCTTTTCCTGGCAAAACGGGAACGCTTGATTTAATTATCCTTGTTGGTGAAGGTGCTATCCTGAAGCCTACTTTCCTGACTGTTACCGGTTGGCTGCCAAATTTAGTAAAATCTAAGAACAGAGTTAAAGTATTAGAATTTTTAAACACGAAAAATACTGAGATTCCAATTGGTAATTTTGAGCTTCATGGTGAGGAAGAAGGTGTATCTGGCAGTCAGCCTTCTCAAATAGTTTATAAGTTTGGAATTGAAGTTTATCCGAACTGCATGTCTAAAGAGCAATTGCTGAGCATGCTTGGATTGGTGCTTCAAGCTGTTGACGAGATTGAGTTGGAGGCTCAAGAACTTTTAGGTTGAAGCGTTTTGGCGCCAAAAAATTCTGATATTTGAATATTGAAAGTAGCTGTCTTGAAAATCGATTTGATCTGCGCAAAAAATCGATTTTGCTCTTGCGTGCTCACGACGGCGTTAATTACGGATTTGGCAAAGAGCGCATGAAACCTACGAGCGGAAATTCTCGCTAGACTTTATTTATGGTTTTCGGATGTGAAGTCAGGCTCAGGTAGGTCCCAGCGTTGCGCGTGCTTGATGCCAGACTCCTCGCGCCATCCCGTCTTCGTCGGCGCCTTCGCAGGCTCTGGCTCGTCGCCTTGGGTGTAGACGCAGGGCACGCACCACCAGGTCTGCGAGAAGTAGTCGGCCTTGATGTTCTTGATGCCGCACGAGAGCGGGATGATCTCGACGCCGGTGATGAGTAGGCCGTTGCCACGGATCTTCAAGAGGCGGGCACGATCGAGCACCGGGAAGACATAGGTCTCGCTGCCGGGAACGACAAGTGCGGCGATCATCACGTTCCATTCGGGCGTCTTGCCGATCAGCCGCTGGCGATAGGTCAGTTCGCCCACGCTGCCGCCTTGCCTGATCGCATCGGGATCGAGCTTCTGGCCCTTGTGGCGGAGGCGGTAGGCGGTACAAAGCACTGTAAAAGCATACAGTGTCGCGCCGGCTCAAAGTTGTATTTTCTTCCAACGCGTGCGTTTGGCAGTTGCTCGTGCCTCTGCCAACATTTCCACGCTGCGTTTATGCCATTGCTTGACTTGGAAAGCTTGAAATTCGGTTACTACGGCAGTGACGCGCTCGAAGCCAGGTGGCAGATTGTTAGGAGGTGGAGGGCCGTCACCCTTTAACCCGATGTGTTCTGACGGCAGATCTGAATGCTCCAAAAGATACGGCAGAGGCACAGCCAACGCGTTTGAAATGCTTTCCATAATGCGCAGCGTAGGGTTGGCTTTGCCACGCAACAGATCGGAGATGAAGCTGTTCGCGACGCCTGAGCGCTTGGAAAGTTCTTGACGCGTGAGATGCTGCTCGTCGAGCAAGCGGAGAACGTTGGCGATGAAAATCTGGATGCTCATCTGTCCAAAGTACCAGACCGCCTAAGTGCGCCTGATCTGCTGACGATCCAAGTTGCCGGGGTGTGTAGCAAGAGTAGCAACTGTAGTGGTAGCAACAGCGCGGAAAAGCCTGGGCATGGCCCAAAAAGGGCCAAGAGTAGCAAGAGTAGCAAGAGTAGCAAGAGTAGCAAGAGTAGCAAGAGTAGCAAGAGTAGCAAGAGTAGCAGTGGCAACTTCTCAGGATCATGCAACTAACGTCAGAGGGGCCGTGTCCTCCTTGGATGGATCGAACGACACCTTCGCATGCTCCAAGATCCACGATTCAATCTTCTCGTGATGCACCCGCACCAGATCCAGCGGGCGCACCGTGTAGTGCTTCTCTGCGGTCGCGCTGGGCTTGTGGCCCATGATTTGGGCGACGACCCCCGTGGGAATCTCAAGCCATTCCGTCAGGCTCTTAAACGACCGGCGCAGGCCGTGAAGGGTCAGCCCTTCGATGCCTGCCACGGCACAGACCTTGTTCATGAGCGCATTGGGGTCGGCCAAGTGCGACGTGGGATTGCGAGTGCTGGAGAACACAAACTCGTTGCGGTGGGGCAGGGCGCGCAGGAGGTGCCAGACGTAGGGCGTGAGGGGAATCTGCCGATCGCCTTCCACCTTGTCCCGGATGGTCATTCCTCGCCATTGGACATTGAGGTCTGTCCACTTCAACTCCATCAACTCCCCGCGCCTGGATCCGATGAGCAGGAGCGTCTGGAGGTAGGCACTGACGATGGGGCTTGGCAACTGCTGCACGGCTGCGAACCACGCGGGGAGCTGTTCCTTCAAGAGAACGTCCTTCTTCGTGCTCGCCTTGCCGAAGGCGTCCCGGCTCTTGCGGGTCTTCGCGGCGTTGGCGGGAACGATTTCGGCATAGGCCCGTTCCTCTGCGCACCACGCGAGGAAAGCCTTCAGGCAGCGCCAGGCGCGACGGCCATAGGTCGGCCGGGCTTTCCCCTGGGCCGTTGCCCAGGCTTCGACAACCTCAGACGTCATGCTCGACAGTAGCCGCGACATCAGCACGTAGAGCGGGCCTTCGATGGTCTCGCCCTTGCCTCGCGTGCCTCGGGCGACCTTCTTGCCGCCAGCCTTGGCAAGTGCTTGATGGTCAGCGTAGTGGCGATCCCCCCAGGCGTCTTTGCGGGCGGCTAGATAGACCTCCCAGGCCTCTCCGACTGTCACCCCTGCTTTGGTCACGCGCTCGGCCTGGGCGACCTTCTCGGCGACAGCTGCACGGTCGACCTCGCGCGGATCGACGCCTTTATCGAGGGAGACGCGCAGGCGGTTCGCCTCCGTCCTCGCATCGTCCAGCCTCCATGCCCGGGCGTCGCCGATGGTTCGCCGGATGGTCTTGCGATCTAGCTTGCCCTCGAAGACGAACGACTTAGCCCCGGCCGCGGTCACCCGCACGCGCAGACCTGGCGCCTTCGCATCCCTCATGAAAGCTTGATCCTTGCCAGGCGGGCACACGAGACGATCGATCGCCCCGCTCGTGATGTCGATGGCCCGGCTCAGGTCGGGTGCTTCGTTCTTGCTGGGGCGTGCCATGGAGTAGAGGCCTTGTGTGCCGTGTAGCCACCATGTAGCCGATTCGGCGATATTTTGATGAATGCCGATCAACACTCACTGGGCATCCGGGTAGGAAAAACTCCCGTAACCCACTGATTTTGCTTGATTCTATCAACGGGCCTATATACTGCTAAATATCGCGTCAGTCGGACTTTTAATCCGTTTGTCGTGGGTTCGACCCCCGCACGTCCCACCAACATCAAGCCCAAGAGGGTCAGCCGGCCACAGACGCCTGCTGACCCCTCTTCATTGGGTCTGTGGCCTGATCGCCACCCCATGGTCGCTGGCGCGATGCATGCTATGTAAACTTTCATCTGTTTTTTGACTCATACGGCGGACAAGTAGTACATAAGCGCTACTGGCCAAAATCGATCTCATGAACGATCTTGGCAAATCTGAAGAATGCGGTCTTTTGCAACAGAAAAATAGTATTTTTGTTTACATCTAACACATAAAATTACTTTTGCCATTGTTGGCATACCGTGTTTTTCATCAAGCCCACGAATCAACGAACCATCGCACCACCTATGTCTGCCGAAAGAAAAAAACTGCTGATCATCGGCTCCACGCAAGGCGTCTATGGCGGCATCGAAGCTTTCATGATGGCTGTGGCCGAAGCAGCTCAGAAATGGCCCGAACTCGATGTCAAGGTCTGTTTCAAGCTGGTCAAGAATGTCGAGGCCAACGAGCACATCGTCAGCATGGCCAGGAAGTACTGCAGTTCGGTGCA
>Ga0308163_10000917_pt1 | contig 38839 bp, 37 predicted proteins | sample PhyTR1_FD_201037 | JGI IMG/M metagenome (GOLD analysis project Ga0308163, IMG submission 201037) | Phyllosphere microbial communities from UC Gill Tract Community Farm, Albany, California, United States - DLSLT.R1 | ecosystem: Host-associated > Plants > Phyllosphere > Unclassified | place: USA... | reverse complement strand
TCCGGAAGATGCCCTGGTGGATTGGAACGACCATCTTCTCGAAGGTCTGCCTCATCCGGATCCCAATGATCCTGTGATGCAATATGTGATCGAAACGATCAAAACAAAAAAGCGGGAGGTTTGGTAAGCGCGCGAACTAACCCATTAATCACTTTCAATGATGTAGAATTTGATTCAATATCGAATTATTTTTCTTCTTCATTTTGGGATCATAGAGGTTGCGCCATAAATCTCCCTTACTGGCAAGTCTTTCGGTCATGTTTGACATGGTAAAATCAGTGGGTTTTAGGCTTAAGTTTAATTCCTCCCAGTCAAGGGGCGCTGAAACACATGGCGCCTTTGCCGGTCTAACCGAATATGCAGCTGCCAGGGTATCTGCAGGATCGTTCTGGGAAAAGTCGACAAAGAGTTTTTTTCCGCGTTTGTCCACGGAAACTTCGAGCGTTGTAAACACAGGTACGAGTTTGTGTATCTCGCCGCAGATATGTTCAGCCAGCGTTCTGGCCCGCGGAAAAGTAAATCCGCTGCAGGGCAAAAACATATGTATGCCTGTCTTTCCCGAAGTTTTTAGGAAAGCGGTTAAGCCCTGATCATCAAAATATTCCTTCGCCGCCTGCGCGGTTTTCACGGCCTTTTTGAAATCTTCATCCGAAGGGTCCAGATCGATCGCAATAAAGTCAGGTTCATCCGGATGTTCTGAACTAGAGTTCCATGGGTTTAGGTCAATACATCCAAGGTTTATAAGCCAGAGAAGTGAGGGAACGTTGTTGCAGACAGCGTAATCAATAACATCGGATTTTCCTTTCACCTTATGTTTTCGCTCGGTCGAATAGATATCCATAAAGTCCGGCTCATGCCCTTCCATATCCTTAATGTAAAATCCTGGAGCGCCGGCACTGATGTTTTTAATGTGCAGGGAAAGTGGCCGACCCTTCAGGTGGGGCAGGATATAATCCGATATCCTGTTATAATATGAAATCAGCGACGCCTTATTAACATCCTTCCAAAGCTTCTTTTCTATATTGGTGAGCTGCACGGTCTGGTTTTCCACTGGAATACTGCCCTCGGATTTGATTTTTTCTTCGAAGATTTTATTCCAATTGCTCTCCAGCGCAACTTTGCTTCTGGTTGATCGTTTATTGTTTAATTTGGGGAAAAGTGCGCCGACGGTCGTATGCCTTGGTTGAGCGGGCTGCTCACTGGCCTTATCAGCAGATTCATTTAAGGCATCGGCACCGGAAAGTTCGGCCTCCACTTCAGCTTCATTTTCATCTGTTTCTAGTGAAACGCTGTTTTGTGAACTACGGTTGCTTTGCCATACTTTGGATTGCCTGTCCATAGCAACTTCTAGAATTGTATATCCAGAAATTACGGACTGGTCTTTTTTTCTGATATCGGTTTCCAGTTCATGGCCGTCCTTTGCCTTGATCAGCATCCAGGCATTTTCTCCTTTCCCATAGGTTTTTACCAGATTGAACTTGCCCTTTAGCTTCTTGCCATGAAGAACAATGCTGAGCTTATTTTTATAATAATTCGAAAGCAGCCAGTGCTCCTGTTCTTTTTTTCCCTTTACTCTTTCGGCCGGCTCATAAGTACCGTTGTCCCATACCAGAACTGTTCCGCCCCCGTACTGTCCCTGGGGAATAATTCCCTCGAAATCCCTATAATCATAGGGATGGTCCTCCACCTCCATAGCTAACCTGTGATCCTCTGGATTCATGGAAGGCCCTTTGGGCACCGCCCAGGATTTTAATACGCCGCGGATTTCCAGGCGAAAATCATAGTGCAGGTGGGAAGCATCATGCTTTTGAACTACAAATATTAATTTATCGCTGCCGGAGGTACCGCCTTCCGGTTCCGGCGTAATGTCGAAGCTCCGCTTTTGATGATACTTGTCCAGCTCCTTACTTATTGTTTTTGCATCGCCCCCGCTTTCAGTCTCCCGATTGGTCACCTGCGTAGGCTGTTCTTGAAGCTGGTCGTCTTGTATTGCTTCTTCCACCCGCTGCGTCTCTAGGGGAACTTCACGGACAACATCTTTTGGGTTTTTGTCCTTTCTAAAGCCGAGGAATGTTGCAGGTTTTCTGATCCTTCCGGACTTAGTCCAGGTGGCAAACTCGAAATTGGCAACCAGTTCGGGTTTGACAAAATGGATCTTGGCGCCCTTAGTATCAAGGATCTTGTTTTCAAAGGGAGACTCCTCCGTTTCGATTCCCTGCAGCTGCTTCAATATCCCCGGCATCTCGGCCTGTTTATAGCCGCCCCCGGATCTACCGATCCACATCAGTTTTCCGCTTTCGTAAGCTCCAAAAAGCAGGGAGCGGAAAGACCGGGACTTATCGGATTCCGCCCATCCCCCGATTACAAATTCCTGGCGTTTCCTGGTCGGTATTTTCAACCAGTCGTACCCTCTGGCGCCAGGGGAGTAAGGACTGTCTTTTTTCTTTGCGACAATCCCTTCAAAGTTATCCTTCAAAACCTTGTCATATAGCGTCTTGCCGTCATCAAAACTTTCGCTGAACAGAAATATTTCGTTGTCCTTGGTCAGGGTATGCAGCAGTTCTTTACGCTGGCATAGCGGAAGTTCCATAAGGCTATTGCCATCGAGATAAAGCAGATCGAACACGCAGTAATGGATCGGTGTCCGCTTTCCGTTGTAAAGCTGGAGCGTATCGAAATCGGGCTTCCCTTCTTCGTTGAGCACAACCACCTCGCCATCGATCATCAGATCATGGCCAAAGGACTGCAATGCCTCTGCAATAAGCGGATATTTCGCTGTATAGTCCAGGCCGCTCCTGGAATTCATCCTGACCGATTTCCCCTCGACGCTGGATACGATTCTATACCCGTCCCATTTTAGTTCATAGATGTATTCCTGGGAATCGAGCGGATCTTTAATGAGTGTGCAGAGCATCGGATCAACGTGTTCCGGCATCACCCCTGCCTTAATGCTACTTTTCTTCCGCCCTGCCATAACAGCTACTTTCTAAATTTTACAATGGACCGTCAGCTATACCAGGATTATAAGCTTTTGTGCTCTTTTAGAATGTCTGGGATTTTTCCTGCCCTGATATCAGAGCTTACTTCTTTGGCTTTGTCAAGCCATTCTGGCGCGCGTTCGCTCAGCTCCTCAAATTTTGATGTGCCAAGCGCATCCCTTTTGGTCAGGTACTTGATCGCCTCGTATATCGCGATACCGACAATTGCATTTTTGATGAATCCCATGTTACTGTTCCTTTTTTATCTTTAACACTGCTACCCTCCATTTGGTTTTAATACCAACCTTCATTAGGTTTCTTCGATAAGGCTTGCTGAGCAGAAATCCAGATCAGGTTAATTCAGGTTATCATGTAAGCAGAATCAAAAACCATTATTGCGCAAGATTGTTATATAGCTAACATTTACCTAAAAATCTGAAATTATGTCAAGAGGAACAAAGGTGGAAAGGAATTCGGTATCGAATCAGCCACATGAGATCAAGTATGAAGCCGGTAAACTGGATGTTAAGCCATCCGAGATCAAAGAAGCCAAAAAAGGCGGATCCAACCAGCGAAAAGAGATCGAAAAAAAAGTAAAATAATTTAGCCCCGGACAGGGGCTTTTTTGTCCCCTATAGTTTCAAAATGAAGATCGCCACTTACAATATCAATGGAATCAACGGCAGGCTTGAAGTGCTGCTGCGATGGCTAAAGCAGGCCAGGCCCGATATGGTCTGTCTTCAGGAGCTCAAGTGCGAATCTTCGCGCTTCCCGGTTGCAGCTATTGAAAAGGCCGGGTACCATGCCATCTGGAAAGGCGAGAGAAGCTGGAACGGCGTGGCGATTCTTTCGCGCGAACCGGTCCGTCAGCTCAGGGATGACCTACCTGGCGAGGATGCGGAATTCAGCCATAGCCGGTATATCGAGGGATTTACCTTCGATATGGTAATAGGCTGTATCTATCTTCCAAACGGCAACCCCTTTCCGGGCCCCAAATTTGATTATAAGCTTAGGTGGTTTGGCCGCCTTGCTGCGCACGCAAAAACGCTCCTAAAAACCGGCTTGCCAGTAATTCTGATAGGCGACTACAACGTAATGCCGACCGAACTGGATACTTACAAACCAGAAAAATATATTAATAACGCACTTTTTAGGACCGAGAGCAGGGAAGCCTATGCCGATCTTGTGGGCCAGGGCTGGACGGATGCAATAAGGTTTCTCTATCCGGGAGAAAGGGTATATACTTTTTGGGATTACCTTCGGAATGCATACGGACGCGATGCAGGCCTTCGCCTGGATCATTTTCTGCTTGCCCCGTCCATTGCCGGAAAACTCCTGAAGGGCGGCGTGGATAAGGAGGTCCGCGGATGGGAAAAAGCCAGTGACCATGCACCGGTATGGATTGAGCTTGGCAAAGGGAAATCTACAGCAGCGCCTTTTAAAGAAAAGGAAAAAACCAAGACCGGTAAAAGAAAAACCAAACAAGAAAATTCTACCCCTGAAAAGCGAACAGATGACAATGTTCAGTTAACAACAGAGATACGGCAGCTGCTGGAAAAAGCACCAAATTCGGAAATTCCCCGCGGGATCCGGGCGATGAAGGCGACCCAGGTTGATAAACCCTTTCATGAAGAGGGCTGGGTGTATGAGATCAAATGGGACGGGTACCGTGCACTCTCTTTCGTGGAATCGGGAAAAGCGGAACTGGTTTCCAGGAACGATCTGGTTTATACCCAATTTTCGCCGATAAATGAGCTTCTTGCTAGTTGGAATCTTGGCATCGTTCTCGATGGAGAAATCGTGGGACTGAACGAAACCGGTTCTCCCGATTTCAGCGCCCTGCAGAACTGGAGGAGCGAAAAAGACCTCAATCTTGTTTTTTACGTATTTGATATCTTATGGTATAATGGAAAACTTTTGACCGACCTTACTTTAATGCAAAGACGCAGCATTCTCGAATCGGTTCTGCCAGTAACGGATGGTACGGTCAGGATCAGCCACACTTTTGATTCTGACGGAGTGGCGTTTTATGAAACGGCAAAAAGGATGAAGCTCGAAGGCATCATTGCAAAGCGGGCAGAAAGTATCTATACGGGCGACGTGCGTTCCAGGGACTGGCTGAAAGTAAAAGCAAAGCTGCGTCAGGAAGTGATTATTGGCGGATATACCAGAAATGAGGACAGCGGCAAAAATTTCAGTGCCCTTGCTGTAGGGGTTTATGATGAAAACCGTGTTCTAAACTACATCGGCAAAGTGGGAACCGGCTTTAATGATCAGATGCAAAAAGATCTGCTCAAAAGATTCAAGGCCCTGGAAAGCGAAAAGTGCCCCTTTGATGTGGAGCCGGATGTAGATGAGCCTTCGCGGTTCAGGCCCAGGCGTCTTGGCGCCAAGGCAACATGGCTATTGCCCGAACTGGTCTGCGAGGTGGAATTTGCAGAGCTCAGCAAAGACGGTAAACTCCGGCAGGCCTCCTTTAAAGGCCTAAGAGCGGATAAAGATCCGGCAGATGTGGTACTGGAAGTATCTTCCGCGACAACCCAGATCCTGGATGAGGAACACATGGAAGCCAAAGGGCCAACAAGTTCAAAAAACTCAGCAGCAAAACCTGAAACATCAAAAACGATGCAGACGGGGCCCAAGCATAAGATGGCCGAAAAACCACTGCTGGATGGAAAGGGCGAGATCCTTGAAAAAAAGGTGGACGGGCACCTGATCAAATTTACAAACCTGAACAAACTCTACTGGCCGGAGGATGGCGTGAGCAAACGCGATATGTTCAACTATTATGACCAGGTTGCCCCCTATATGGTGCCTTACCTGCTCGATCGGCCAATGTCGCTGAACCGGTTTCCCGGCGGAATCCATGGACAGAGTTTTTATCAGAAAAATGTTGCCGAAACGGCCCCGGCATGGGCTCGCACCATGCCTCATACCAATGAAAAGGGCGAAGAAAAACAGTACCTGCTCGGTTACGACAGGGCTACGCTACTCTGGATGGCAAGCCTGGGCTGTATTGAGATGAATCCATGGTTCAGCAGGGTACAGTCTCCCGACAATCCAGATTACTGCGTGATTGATTTGGATCCTGACAAAAACACCTTTGAACAGGTGATCGAGGCGGCGCAGATCACAAAGCAGGTATTGGATGGTATGGGCGTACCCTCCTTCGTGAAGACCTCCGGATCGACAGGTATACATATTTATGTCCCGCTAGCGGCAAAATACAGTTATGACCAGTCGCAGCTATTTGCGCAGGTAGTGGTTAAGCTTGTGCATAGGGAACTGCCTGGCTATACTACCCTAGAGCGCATGATATCCAACCGCAAGGGAAAAATGTACCTCGACTTTCTTCAGAACAGGCCCGGTGCGACCATTGCGGGAGTCTATTCCCTCAGGCCAAAGCCGGGTGCTACCGTTTCCATGCCGCTCCACTGGGACGAGGTCCGCGCAGGATTAAAGATGCGGGACTTTACCATACATAACGCGCCATCAAGACTGCGCGAGACCGGTGATCTTTTCACAGGGGTACTCGGCGAAGGCATCGACATGATAGCGGCGATCAACAAGGCCAAATCATCCTTTGGTTAGTTTATCAAAAATTTGCTCAAAAAAATCGAAAACCACATCCCATTATAAATGTTACTACCAAAACAACGTACATGGAAAATTACCCTATTACCATCAGCTTAGATAAAGACATTCATCATTTTGAAGTGGGCGAATACCTGCATCACAGCGGAGAGGGGTGCAAGGTCAGGGTATTCAGTGGCGGAAAATTGGTCGCCAGTTTCGAGCCTGACGCATACGACAATCTGCATATCTGCCAGAATCCGGGAAATCTGCAGGAAGAAATCCTGCATTTACTCGTTGACCAGATCGAAGCGCACCATCCCTTAAGAATTAACAAAGATTTAGAAGAAGAGCTATGAGATCAATATGGAAAGGAACGATCGGCTTCGGGCTGGTCAGTATCCCAATGAAACTTTATTCTGCGGTGCAGACTTCATCCCTGGACCTTGATATGCTGGATGGCCGAGATCATGCCCATATCAAATTTCAGCGCATCAACGAAAATACAAGAAAAGAGGTGCCTTACGATAAGATCGTGAAGGGCTACCGCTACAAGGATGATAATTATGTAATTGTCGAGGAAAGTGATTTTGACGCAGCAGCGCCGGAGAAAACCAAAACGATAGAAATCGAGAGCTTTGTGGATATTGCCTCGGTCAATCCGATGTTTTATGAGACTTCCTATTACGCTGAACCCGAGGGCAAGAGCAACAAGGCATATGCACTGCTTTTACAGGTTCTGAAAAAATCAAAAAAAGCTGGACTTGCCCGTTTCGTGCTGCGAAGCACCGAAAGCCTGTGCATTGTCCATCCTGTCGGAAATGCGCTTGTTGTGACGCGTATCCGCTTTCAGCAACAGATCCGTCAGGCAGACGAGCTAAAGATTGAGGATAAGATCACCATCAGCAAAAAAGAACTTGACATGGGACTGGCACTCGTGAATCAGTATGCTGAGGATTTTGATGTTTCCAAATATGAGGATACTTATCAGAAAAAGCTGTTAAAGCTCATTGAACAGAAAGCCAAGGGCAAACGTCCTACCATCAAAAAGCTTAAGCCCCAAAAAGAGAAATCGGATGACCTCTATGCGCAGCTCATGGGTAGTCTGACTGCAAAAAAAGGTGCATAGCTCATTAATGTTGATTATATGGCGAGTTCGATAGCCGGCAGATCTTCATAAACAAATGGTGTAGAGGGTTCAAGGGTGGAGAGAAACTCTTTTGCAATCGTACAGGCATCCATCTGTTTTGCAGGAAACTGGCTGGAGGCGATCTGGGTAATGCGCTCATCGCTAAGATCTCCAAACATCCATTCATAAGCAAGTTCATCCGTTAAGATTGTAGGCATGCGTTTTTTGGAGTTGTGCACCTGTTCCATAAGGGGATTCGCTGGCGCGGTTGTCACGGCAACGGTCTCGATTATTTCGCCGGTATCCTGGTCCGTCCACTCCTGATAAATCCCTGCCATGTAAAAGTATTCCTCATCTTTAACCGAGATATAGTATGGATATTTTACAGCGGTCTTAAGTGGTTCGCCTGTTTTTTTGTTCTTGGGGAAGACATGGCGCCATTCGTAAAATCCAGTTGACAGCACCAGGCATCTCCGCTCCCGTGCTGCCCTTGCATAAATTGAGGCACCTCCTTTGTCATTGGTAAAAAGATTTTCTGCTTTTGCATTTAATGTGGTATATCCGATATGCCATTTGCCTGCTGCATCCTTGTATCCGTTGCGAAAGTTTTTGACAGCTTCCCTGTGCTTGAGATATGGAGGCAGGAAACCCCACTCCATCTGGACAATATCAAAGTTAGTCTGCTCTGCATCTCTTTTTAATACCGCCACCGGGGAGTATGCAAATCCATTGTGAACCGCCCTATCCAGAAACTCATAGTTTTTTACTGCCTTTTCCAGCTGAAGAAGAGAAATGAATTCTGCCCTTGAAACGCGTTGACCGTTGTAATAGCACATAATTATTTATTTTTCAAATGTTCAGCAATCTTTTTACCAAAAAATTCAGCCTCTACCTGTCTTCCCTGCGGAACAGATGTCCAGAACGGCCTGAAGCCGTTAGCTTCCGTTACATTTAGGGGCGGTCTTCCGTCAGAGAACTCGATCCTGTATATTTCGCTGGCACCGATCAAATGCGCAGTAACGGTCATTTTAATATCGGGCAGGGTAATCTGAAAAGCCTCTTCTATTTTCATCATCTTAAAAATACAAAATCATTATACAAATAAGAAATGGTTAGTTGATGCCTATAATCACAAAATATGGATCATCAGCCTTCTTCACTATCAAATCCAGGTGCTCTTCAAAATCAACCAGGTTTAAGACCTCATCTTTCAAGAATGTTGTAAAAACTTCCATATCTGTTTCCTTTGCCAGAATCACTTCAAGGGTCTCACTGCTCTTCCATTCAGTGGACTCTATTTCGGGATAGGCGCCTCTTAATAGTGAGGGATACCCCTGTCTGGAAAAAGCTTCTGAAAGCCTGGATGCAATATCCCAGACATGCGGCGCTAGTTCTTCATCTAAGGTTTCCCATTGAAGACCACGATTCTCATTCCGCCACATGCTTCCAAGATATTTCCCGTCCAGCGTCACGCCATAGCATTCTCCTGAAGTTTCTACGAGAGCTTGTTTTATCCCACTATCGGTGGGAATCTCAAAAATATATCTTTCCATATTCAGTCCGGGTTCGATTGGTTTTATTGGCTTAATGGATTTAAACCCTTTTTTTGAAAAAATGAGATAAGCTGCCGTCAAGGAAAATCCCAAAATACCTCCAATTATCAGTTCACTTCGATGTGCCTTTGCCCAGTTAATGGCATTTTTTTCCAGGTCACTAATAAGGCCTGTTACTTCTTTTCTGTCCATTTGCTAACAACAATTTTTTAAGCGGATCGGTTTTGAAAATCAGTAAGATGGAATAAAATCTACTAAGAATTAATTTCTCATTGTTAAAACTTAACTTCTGTTTATTCAAAATAATCATACTGTAGCTAGATGTTAACTTTCCACCAAAACACCAATGTTTTCCACAATTCATTTTTTACTAACATTTTTAGCTTTATGTTTGTTGTATAATTTTATAGTGCTAAATATAATAGTATTTAATTCAATCAATCATGGATGCCAAAAGAGAAATACTTCAGAAATTGCAGCAGGATATCCTGTTATGGCAGGGTTTTAAGCCTCAGTCTGTAGGTAAAGCCGAACGTATTGGCCTGGGCGAGATTGAAAATTCATTTCCCGGGGGCGTTTTCCCCAAAAAAGCAATCCATGAATTCATCACCGTTCAGCCAGAACATTCCGCAGCTAGTGACGGTTTTATCGCCGGCTTGCTTTCAGTCCTTATGGACAATGGTGCGGCCTGCGTATGGGTAAGTACAGCGCGGAATCTCTTCCCGGCATCTTTAAGCCTATTTAATGTAGAACCTGAGCGCGTTATTTTTATGGACGTTCACAGCGAAAAGGATGCGCTTTGGATTACCGAAGAGGCGCTCAAATGTGAGGGACTGTCGGCGGTTGTAGCTGAACTGAACAATGTAAGTCTAATAGAATCCCGCAGGCTGCAGCTGGCGGTAGAGACCGGTGGCGTTACCGGATTTATCCTGCGCAAGGACGCAAACAAGAAGGCGAGCACTATAGCAACAGCAAGATGGAAAATCAGTCCGCTTCCTTCTGTTACGCAGGAGGGGCTGCCAGGCATTGGTTTTCCCCGCTGGCAGGTTGAGCTGCTAAAAGTTCGTAATGGAAACCCCGGTAGCTTTGTAATTGAATGGGCCGGCGAAAAATTTGAAGAAGTTAAGAAAACGGGTAATCAAACGATTTGGTCTGATCTGGAGGGCAGACAAATTGGATAGATATTATGCAAAGGCGTTTTGTATCCATATGGTTCCGCCAGCTGCTGGCTGACTGGCAGCTTATCCGCCGTCCTGAACTGGCGGTGGTGCCTTTTGCTTTTGCTGCGCCGGACCATGGACGGATGATGATCACTGCGGTAAATCCACTGGCATCGAACTTCGGCGTTGAGATTGGCATGAGGGCAGCGGATGCGAAGGCCATATGCCCCGGGCTCCAGGTTCTGGATGATAAACCAGGCCGACCGAAAAACCTTCTAAGAGGACTGGGCGAATGGTGCGTGCGGTATTCTCCCATTGTATCCCTTGACGAATTTGAAATGGACGGATTGTTACTTGATGTCTCGGGCTGTCCGCATTTGTGGGGAGGAGAGCGGGAATACCTAAAAGAAATTGTCACACGGTTTAAAAGCAAAGGATACACTGTGCGCTTAGCAATTGCCGATACACCCGGCGCTGCATGGGCTGTATCCCGGTTCGGCAAAGTTACGCCATTGATTCCTTCAGGCGGACATGTAGACGCGCTGCTCAACCTTTCACCAGAGGCATTAAGACTGGAAGATGCAGTCCTCGCGAAACTTCGCAAACTGGGATTTTATCAGATAAAAAGCTTTATCGGCATGCCCAGATCGGTACTCCGCCGGCGATTTGGTGAAGCTTTTTTATTGCGGCTGGCTCAGGCGATCGGAACGGAAGCTGAAGTTCTGGTTCCATTAAAGATTCCCCTAGCATTCACTGAAAGGCTCGCCTGTATGGAACCGATCAAAACCAAAACCGCAATAGAGATAGCGATTCAAACGATGCTTGAAAATTTATGCACACGTATGCAATCCGAAGGTAAGGGATTACGAACGGGAATATTGACAGGACACCGGATCGACGGAAAAATAGTGCAGGTTTCTATCGGCACCAGCGGCGCTTCGCATAGCGCAAGTCATCTTTTCAAACTTTTTCAGCTAAAGATTGATCAGATCCAGCCAGCCCTCGGAATTGAACTATTTGTTCTTGATGCGCCAATGGTGGAAGATGTCGAGGTGCCCCAGGAAGAAATGTGGTCATCCAAGCCCGGCCTGAATGATACCAGTGTCATCAGGCTTTTGGACCGTGTTGCCGGAAAGGTTGGTGCACAGGCGATCCATCGCTTTTTGCCTGCAACCAGATATTGGCCGGAACGTGCGATATCAAAGGCAGCTTCTGTAACCGAAAAAGCCTCAACTCCATGGCGAACAGATAAGCCCCGGCCGACCGAAATGCTTAAGGTTCCAGCCCCTATTGAGGTAATGGCACTGATTCCGGATCATCCGCCCAAGTTTTTTATCTATAAGGGTGTTCGCCACCTGGTTTCAAAGGCAGATGGTCCCGAGCGGATTGAGCGCGAGTGGTGGATGGATAAAGGAGAACATAGGGATTATTATCAGGTGGAAGATGAGAATGGGGGCCGCTACTGGCTTTTTCGGTCCGGACACTACGGCGGGGAACAAAAACACAAATGGTTTATTCATGGATTTTTTGCTTAATGGAGATGGGTTATGGCTTATAGTGAATTACAGATTACTTCAAACTTCAGTTTCTTGCGGGGCGCATCGCATGCGCACGAACTCATCGAGCAGGCCGAAATCTTTGGCTATAAAAAAATAGCGATTACCGACAGGAATACGCTTGCCGGAATTGTACGTGCGCATGCGGCCTGCCGGGAGAAAAACATAAAATTAATTCCCGCCTGCAGGCTGGATCTGATGGATGGACCGAGCCTGCTCGCCTACCCGACTGACAGGGAAGCATACGGTAGGTTGTCCGCGCTATTAACCTTGGGAAATATACGTGCAGAAAAAGGGTCTTGCCATATCTCACGGGATGATGTTTATTCGCATAGCAAGGGAATTATCTTTGCCTTGGTAATGCCGGGCATTTTGAACCGCCGTTTTGAATATGAGGCTAGCTTTATCGCTTCTATTGGCGAATATCGCGAAGCTTTGGGAGGTCAGCTTTACCTTGCCGCAACGCGATCTTATTTGGGGAATGACGATAAGCTGATCTTTAGAACTTCACAGCTTTCGAAATTCTACGAAATACCCGTTGTCGCAACCGGCGATATCCACTATCATGATCCTTCACGAAGAGAACTTCAGGATGTACTGACCTGTGTAAGGGAGAAATGTACCATTCAAGAGGCAGGATTTCGTTTGCATCAAAATGCGGAACGGTATATGAAAGACGTGGCTGAGATGGACAGACTTTTCAGAAAGTATCCAAGCGCAATCTACAACACAATGGTCATTTCCGAAGCCTGTAATTTTTCGCTGGACGAGCTGAAATATGTTTATCCCGAAGAGATAAATCCGAGCGGGCGCAGCCCAATGGAAGAGCTTGAATTTTTGACCTGGAAAGGCGCACACGCGTTTTATGGCGAAGTGATCCCGGAAAAGGTTGTCAACATGATCCATCATGAAATGGCTTTTGTAAAGCAGATGGATTATGCAAATTATTTCCTTTTTGTTGAGGATATTGTCCGTGAGGCAAGGTCTCGCGGCATCCTTTGCCAAGGTCGGGGCTCGGCAGCTAATTCCGCCATTTGCTTCGTGCTTGGTATTACCTCTGTCAATCCGATGAAGTTTGATCTGCTGTTTGAGCGTTTCATCTCACCAGCACGAAACGAGCCTCCTGATATTGATGTCGACTTCGAGCATGAGCGCAGGGAGGAGATCATCCAGTATATCTACACCAAGTATGGCCGTGACCGTGCGGCAATCATTGCAACCGTCACACAGCAACACCAGAAAGGAGCGATCCGGGATGTGGGCAAGGCGATGGGGCTATCCGTTGATACAATCAATCGCCTATCGACTTCGATCTGGGAATTTACCGACGAATGGTTTGAAGGAAAACGGGTGACCGAGCAGGGACTAAACCCAGATGACCCGCATTTAAAGAAGACGCTAGAACTAACAGCTCAGATGATGGGCTTTCCGCGCCAGCTTGGGCAGCACACCGGGGGATTTGTGGTTACGCAGGGGAAACTTACAGACCTGTGCCCAATCCTAAATGCAAGGATGGCGGACAGAACAAATATCGAATGGAACAAGGATGATATCGACGCGCTCGGTTTTTTAAAAGTTGATGTGCTTGCACTTGGGATGCTGACCTGTATCCGAAAGGCTTTTGACCTATGCAGAGACCATTATGGGGTGCAGTATACCCTGGCAAACATACCACAGGATGATCCGGAGGTTTATGATATGATCTGTCTGGCCGACACCCTGGGCGTATTCCAGATCGAAAGCCGTGCACAGATGTCGATGCTCCCAAGGCTTAAGCCAAGAGAATTCTACGATCTGGTGATAGAGGTCGCTATCGTTCGCCCCGGACCTATCCAGGGAGATATGGTTCATCCTTATTTGCGCAGGCGCAGCGGCGAGGAACCTATTGTCTACCCTTCACCTGAACTGGAAAAAATTCTTGGGCGCACGTTAGGCGTTCCGCTGTTTCAGGAACAGGCGATGAAGATAGCTATAGTAGCGGCGGGCTTTACCCCTGCTGAAGCCGATGGCCTTCGTCGCAGCATGGCAACATTCAAGTTTAAGGGAATGGTGAACCAGTATGAGCAAAAACTCATCGACGGAATGATCAACAAGGGATATACAGAGGAATTTGCAAAAAGGATATTCAGGCAGCTGGAAGGATTCGGGAGTTATGGATTCCCCGAAAGCCATGCTGCCAGTTTTGCCCTACTGGTTTATGTATCCTGTTGGCTCAAACATTATTATCCGGACGTTTTCGCTGCCGCATTGCTCAATAGTATGCCAATGGGCTTTTACCAGCCGGCACAAATCGTTATTGATGCGCAGAAGCATACGGTTCAGGTTCGTGAAATTGATGTCAACTATTCCTTTTGGGAAAATAAACTCGAAGAAAAATCAGGGAAGTATTTTGCACTTCGATTGGGGTTCAGGCAGATCAATGGCATTAGAATAGATGACATGGATATTTTGATCAATGGTCGCGGAAGCGGTTATCAAAGTATTACCGCAATCAGGGATTCAGGAATATCGATTGCCACCTTGGAGCGGTTGGCCGATGCAGATGCATTTCGTTCGATGGGAATGGATAGGCGAAAAGCACTCTGGGAAGTTTCTGCTTTAAAAGATATGCCGGAGGAACTGTTCAAGGGGCAACCGTCTGAAAGCGTATTGGAAACGCAGGTTGAACTTCCGTTAATGGGCAAGGGAGAGCATGTCGTACAGGACTACGCAACTACAGGGCTTTCCCTAAAAGCACATCCGGTAAGTTTTGTGCGGTCCCAGCTCGATATGCTCAACATCAGAACCTGCCATCACATTAACAACGATTCGACTGATGGTCAACTTGTAAAGGTAGCCGGGCTGGTATTGGTACGCCAGCGTCCCGGAACAGCGGGCGGTGTATGCTTTATTACTATTGAAGACGAAAACGGATATTGTAATTTAGTAGTATTTGAAAAATTGTTTGAAACTTACCGCAAGGAAATCCTGCATTCAAGACTGCTAATGGTCGAAGGCCGTCTGCAGCGCGAGGGACAAGTGGTACACGTAATCGTAAGCAAATGTTTTGATTTCACAAAAATGCTTGGCAAGTTAGTTCAGCGGGAGGTTAATGACCTTCCAGTATTAACCTTAGCTCGTGGAGATGAAAAGGCAGCTCCCTATCCCGCTCAAAATAAAAGGACACAGATCCGTGAGGAAGCACCAAAGAAAGCTTTTCATGGAGGTCGAAATTTCAAATAGGCTTTATTGAATGATTAGACAACGTATACACAGTTGGGAAACTAAGGCATCTCACAGGAATACCGTATCAATTTTTAACTTGGGTCTATCGAGGTTAGAAGTTCATTTGGTAGTTAACTAAGAAAACATAAGGGATAAATTATACGTATTGAAAAACGGTATATTAAGCCACCTACTAATTAGCTAATGGTACCCTCTGGACAATAGTAACAAATACCTGACGAAACAAAATTTCGAATTTAAAAAATAAACAGTTTATTGAGTCCTAATAACACCTTATCAGCATAACAAAGCGATTCGACTAGAAGACTTAGAATCTTTGACTCCTATCTTCTACACCATTTGAGCTCATTTCATATTATCTTAAATTTTTAATAAGTACCAGCTATCGCCGTAAACCATAGTTGAGAATATCAGTAAATATATTGGGACTCAAAGATAATGTTAAGTTATCCTTTATTGATAGCAAAATTTATAGTCCGATTATTCTATATAATTGAATTGTTTTTGGTAATTCAAGCGATTAGACTGGTAAAACTTTGATTCAACCCAGTTGAGCAAATTAGAAATAGAGCTGATTATGACCTGGCCTCCAGACGGACATCTCTGCCATTGAGTTGTGAATTAAGAATATTTGTAGTAGAGATAACTCACATAACTTAAACCCGATATAACATTGAAAAAACTTATACCGGCAGTATTGGTAAACAACGTTGATCCTCGGCATACCCTATCGTTATTTTAACATTGTCGGAATTTCCAATCATAGTGTTGATTTTTTTTTGCTTCTTAAACTTAGCAAAAATCCTCTAAAACACATCTGATAACTTTTCTTTAAATTTGAAAAAAAGTAAAAATTGGATGCCATTTGGAAAGACCAATCCATTTGACGCCTACCCGCCAATTTACCAATAGTCAGGCAAGTAAAACTTTACAATAATTTTATTTCCTTTGAGAGGGGGTCAATGTTCCCTGGTTTTATCCACACAACTATCACTACTGTCTTTTTACAGGCATTCAGAATAATTGATATCAATTAATAATCGTATTCTGCATTTATCCAATTGCAGTTACATCACCTGAAGAGTTGCAATCGGCGGAATAAGACTTCGCCCAAATAATGCTAATTCTCATTAATCTGTTTTCTAAATTTTTTCTCGGCTTTATCAATGTATTGTATATACCCTTTCCTGTCAATAAACGGACTAGCTGGATCTTTAGTAAACTTTCTTAATTTAAGCTTATCTGCCATTTTGAAAAAACTCGCATGAGGAGCCAAAAACAGATCAGCGGGAATCTTGCGGAGCTTTTCAAAACTTTGCAAAAATTCGGATCGAAGTCTACCATCATATTTTTCGCCAAATAAAGAACTTGGAATTAGTGAAAGGCTTCCTGCATCTACAGCAAGAAGCTTTCGTTCGCCATCAGTAATCGGAATAGCCCAGGTCGTATTTCCAGGAGTATGTCCGGGGGTAATATGCGCACTCAATTCTATTTCCCCGAGGCGGATAATTGTACCATCTGGAAATTTATGGTCAATATGCGGAACCGGGTATTTCGCCAGCCCTGAATAAATTAAAAAATTCATCAGCCATAAATTCCGTTTGCCCGCACCACCAGATTCAATTAATTCAGCGTCAGGCTCACTCACCCAGAGTTGGGCACCGGATGCCTTCTGAAGTTCAGCCAAACCGCCTGCATGATCAATATGTGCATGAGAATTTAATAATACTTTAACATCCGTTATCCGAAATCCCAAAAGGCCGATGTTCTTAATAATCATATCTACGTTTCCGGGATAACCGCCATCAATAAGGATATGCCCTTTGGCATCCGTTAAAAGGAAAGAGCTCATCTCTTTAGTACCAACATAGTAAAGATTGCCAGCAATATGAAAGGGCTCTTGCCTCACTTCGCCACCTCTGTCGCTAACATACTTCCATTTGCTGAACAGCAATATAACTCCTATTGAAAAGAAGGTAAAAAAAGCAAGCCAAATTCGGAGTCTAAAGCTTTTACATTTCAAAATCGAAAACACAAACTGTGTAATCAACGCGCCGGCTAAACATGCAGCGACAAGCACCATCATCATCCGCAAACTTATATCATTAAGGAAATAAGATAATGCAAATACGATACTGCCTGAAGCCAAGGCACCAAACAGGGTCCAGGTTAATGATGTATTTTTTTCAGTAAAACGCATATCTATCAACATTATAGGCTAAAAAAATAGGAAATTGTCCATGTCTCATCAATAGAGAGATAATTACCAGATTAATTAATATTTTAATCCCACATTGTACCATTGAGACCAAGGACCAATCCAATCCACAATCCCACCAGTACACCGATGATGCTGAGCACTATAAATGCTTTACCTGCCCATCCATGTATTTTTCTTAGCGGTTCGGTTATATCGTAAAGCAATCCAACAGCTGCACCGAACAATGGCGTGAGCAAAAGCGGTTTTATACGCCAATTCCTTCCCCATGCGGGATCGCCTTGCCCTGCACCTATGACAAATACACTTACCATAATCAGTGCAATTGATCCAATCAACAGCATCCTTTTTATAACCAGATTGCTAAACAATTTTCTTTCAACAAACTTTTCCTGAGTCATCATACATTTTAAATTTATAACAAAACTAAATAAGTTACTTTGTACTGCAAAGTGCTTTTCAAAATATTTTTTTTTTACCATGCAACTTTAACACATTGGTATGAGTATACAAGCAAAGCTCGTTTATGAACACCTGATGAAGTTTACCCAGGATCCATACGTGAAAGAAACGCTTTCCTTTTTGATGACAAGGGAAGTAGCGCACTATAAAATCTTTGAAGCTGCACTGGAAACCATTCAGCCGAACCCTCCAGGTGTATTGCAGGCGGACCCGCGTTTTACGCAGCAATATTTTAATCTTTCCGAACCTAAAAGCGTGAGAGGCCCCTGGAACGAAGGCGAAATGCCAGGCCTGGGCAAGGAATGGGAGTACATTGAGGATCCGATAAGCCATGTGAAAGATACGGTCGGACTGAGCGAACAGGAAGACCCCAAAAAGAAAGAGCTTAAAGCTACAGAAACCCTAAATAAGGAAATGAGTGATTTACGAAATACAGAAGTGAAATCATCAGAACCGAAAGGTGTAGCATCCTGGAGCGACTACTCTCTTTAATTTCCAGATCGCATTTTTCTATTTTTTGACAGATCAGGCTGAGTTAATAGCCTGATTTGCTTTTTATCCCATTTATATCGCAGTAATTATCTTAAGGCAGGCGAATGATTAGATGTTACTTTAGGATATTTAGAGATACTGATTTATAGATGAGCAGGCAGGGTAAACCAAAATGTCGAACCTTTTCCCACTGTGCTTTCAACGCCGATTTGACCCTGGTGCCTTTTAACAATTTCCGAGCAGATGTAAAGACCGAGACCCAGACCAGAGTAGCGCCCAGCACCCTTCTTTACCCTGTAATATCGCTCAAAAAGATGCGGTAGCTTATCTGCTTCTATTCCTTCCCCGCGATCTGTAACCGAAATACGAATGCCATCTACAGTGCGGATGGCTGAAATAAAAACGCTCATCGACTTTGGTGCATACTTAACGGCATTGTTGAGAAAATTGGTTACCACCTGTTCGATCCTGTGAGCATCTGCGTAACAGTTTAAATCTGCCTGGCAGTCGATCTCGATGGTGTATTGCCCTGCTGATATAATGTGTGAGCACGCATCATCTAGCAATCTGCGGATATTGAAATCGGACTGTTTCAGCTCCATCTGTCCCTCCCTGATACTTCCTGCATTCAACAGATCGTCAACAAGTGCATTCATTTTTTCAACCCCGCGTCCGATCTGTGAAACCAGCATTGGCACCGGCTCTGTTTTACCGGACTCGATAAGCCTGTTCAACAACTGTACACTTGCCTTAAGACTCGTAATTGGCGTTTTCAGTTCATGCCCGGCTATCGAAATAAAACCGTCCAGATCCTGAATTGCAAGCACATGTCTGTCAATGTCATTGCATGCACCGATCCAGCTGGTATCCATATCGGCATTCCCTTCGATTGCTACCGCATGTACCACAAACCATTTGTATTGCCCGGTAGTATCCTCTATCCTGCATTCCACCTGAAAAGGTATCCGGCTGACAACAGAATGTTTCCACTTGCGAAGTATACTGACACGGTCTTCAGGATGTATTCTTGAAACGATTTTGGCGCTTGGATCCGCAGAGGAATCAAGACTAAAAAATCCGGAGAAACGCTTGTTGGTGTAATTGACCCTGCCCAATGCATCAGCCGTCCAGATCATTTCGGGAGTGAAGTCCGAGAGAAATTCAAATTTGCTGCGCTCCCGGTCGGCACTTTTTTTTGCATCAAGAAGTTCGGTTTCGTAACGTTTACGGTCTGAAATATCATGAACCGTTGCATTGATGATTACAATAATCCCATCCTCGTCCCTTATTACACTGGAGTTGACCAGGGCAGGAAATCGTGAACCATCTTTTCTGACAAAATCAAAACTGATTTCGTTGACCCTGGAGTGTAGCTGAAGGAGCGGGAAATAAAACATCTCGTAGTAGAGTTTTCCGCCTCTGGTGATCAGTTCCGAAAAATGCATGTTTAGCGGCTGGTTAAGCCCCTCGTGCCCTGTCCAGGCAAGAAGCGTTCTATTGATCTTAACAATCTCGCCGTTACCTGTAAAGGACAGATAGCCGCATGGAGCCTCTTCGTAAAGTGTCTCCAGATCGATTGGCAGATCATTTCCTTTTTTATCAAGGGCCATCGCTGACTAATTAATAGATATAATCCTTAATGGCCTGAATGGTTTCTTCAGGAGCGCTCATGTGGGAACAGTGTCCTGTGGCCTTTAATAAAACAAGGGTATTGTTTTCCATCCTTTCGTGCATATAATTACCAACATATTCCGGTGCAACGATATCCTCCCTGCACTGCAAGGTTAGGCTTGGCACAATTAGCTTTGAGAGATCTTTCCTATTATCTCCGAGAAAAGTTACACGGGCAAACTGCCTGGCAATCTCGGGATCCGTAGCGCAAAAACTGTTGGTCAGGCGCTCCCCTAGCTCCGGCCGTTCGGGGTTGGCAATGAAAGACGGTGCAAGTGCCCTCGACCACCCAAGATAATTATTGTCCATCATCTCAAAAAGACTTTCGAGGTCCTCCCGTGAAAATGCGCCCTGATAATCGACGTCATCGATATAACGAGGAGAAGGGCCTAAAAATACGATATTGCGGAAATACTCGGGATGTTTAATGCCTAAAAGCAGCCCGATCATACTGCTGACCGAATGAGCAATCAGGATGGTATCATTAAGGCCCAGGGCCTGGTAGATTTCCTCCAGATCCATAGCATAACCTTCCAGGCTGCTGTAACGCTCTTTATCGTATTGGGAAAGATCAGAACCGCCCGCACCGACATAATCGAAGATGACGATTCTGTGACGTGGAGAAAATGATCCGATCATATCCTGCCAGACATGCTGGTCGCACCCGTACCCATGGGCAAAGACCAGCGTGGGGCTTCCACCCTCTATAACCTGTACATTGTTTCTTTTTAAAACATCCATATTCTACGATTAGCGCTGGAACCTGCGTATTAGATCAAACGAAGCATAGCACATTCATCAAATATAGTGTTTATACCTGATAAATGACTGGCTGGCGTCCAACGCTGGAGGCCCATGGGACGGAATACAAGAATCCAGTACCCAAACGATTTTGTGATATCCAGAAAAAACCTCCGCACCATCATTTTACATTGTTTTCGGCAATTTTGGCTTTTTTATTTATACTGAAAGCCCCTTTGACTCTTTTAGGTATATCGATATCCCATACAAATATAGTAGCCTAACTCGTCCTTTCCTTATAGGTTTTAAGCATTTTTGAAAGGTGCTTCCGCGCCTCATGGATCCTTGTCTTTACTGTACCCAAGGGTATCTTAAGCTCATCGGCTATCTCGTGATATTTGTAACCCTCTACATACCTTACAAAAGGCACAGAAAACTGGAGTGGGAGTTTCGCCAGGGCACCCTTGATATCGCCCATCACAAAATCGTTCTCAGCTTCATTGGAAGTTGCACTGTAGGCCAGATTTTCATATGTGATGTCTTCGGCCTGGGTAACCATATCCCTAGTCCGAACACCCTTGAGATAACTATTGATGAACGTATTGCGCATAATCGTAAACAGCCATCCCTTGATGTTCGTATTTTCTTCAAATTGATCAAAATGGCGAATGGCTTTTACCATCGTATCCTGCATCAGGTCGTTGGCATTGTCAAGATCCTGAGTGAATTTCATGGCAAAGATTCTCATTGCAGAATCGTGTTCCGCAAGAGTTGATGTAAATTGCTTTATGGTCATAATTTAAGGATGAAGGTTTGATTTTTTACTACAACAATACATCCACATATGCCTCATCAATGTAACATTTTTATATACAAAACAAAACCTCGTCGTAAACCATTGAACAGGCAATTTTGGGTCTTTAACATTATATTATGTTATATTTATGCTTACATGAGACATTACTCTAATACAGATTATTGCCATACTGGGAAAGCTGAAGACGTTGCTGAACATCGATGGCGCTAGTACTGGCATGGCATCAAAGCCAAATCCATGCAGAAGCGATCTTTCGCCACTATGCTAATACTTGTCGCAGACAGAGGATAATAGCAATCCGATTCAGAAAATCGATTTAATAATCTGCACAGTCTGCTAACTTGCGGCCTGCAACAACTGCTTCTTGGAAATGAGCTTTTGCACCAGTTTTTTCATTCTGGTACGGTAATCTTCGCCGAGCCATTTTATATAGTTTGGGGTAACTTTTGTTAAACATTTCCCATACTGCTTCAGGCGATAATCGATTTCCTTATCCAGAACAAGGCACAACTCCATCGCCTTGGATAAATCCTGGTTGCAGTTTTCAAGGCACATCAGTGCATGCTGGCGGATCGAATCACGTATAACAATTTTGGGCTTTAAACCATTGTCAACAGCATGTTTGTAGGCATCAACAACATCGAACGCGATCTCCAAACTATTGGGAAACAGGTTGCGCATTTCAATAGGTATCACATGCGTTTCGCGGGTTGCATGATGGAGGTTCTCATGATAAATCTCCGGACATTCGAATACGTGGTTCCAGTCCACCTCACTTTCCCATTTTCCAAACCGTTCGATGTTGTTTCCAAGATCGATGATTGCAAAAGTCTTTTTTCCGTTCAGGCTACGCGCTCCGCGTCCGACCATCTGGTGGTAAAGTGTAAGCGAGGTTGTCGCCCGATAAAGAATTACAGACTGAATCGATGGCTCGTCAAATCCTGTCGTCAATATCGATACCGATGTCAGTATAGCTCCTTTGGTACACTTGAACCACTTCAATATTTGTTCCCGCTCGCTGGCAGGGGTTTTATTGTCAAGATGACGGATCTGATAACCTGCCTCTGTAAAAAAATCCTGGACTCTTCTTGAGCTGAAAATCCCGTTATTGAATATCAGCGTCTTTTTTTTCAGGGAGTGCGCCTGGTAAGCATGAAGGAGCAGATCAAGCATAACGTCCGAACCATATAGCGCATCGGACGAGCTCACCGTAAAGTCTCCCGTCAGGCCCGTAAGGAGAGAGTTTAACTCAACCTGGTAACCGTGAATCTTTGGACGGGCTAGAAAGCCCTGCTCGATCAGCGAAGAGATCGGTTCGCCAAGGATCAGTTCATCATAAAAACGTTTCATCGGAAGGTTGACATCTGATGAGAACGGTGTTGCGGTAACCCCAATAATACTTGCGTTTTGAAACTTGCCCAACAGTTTATGAAAGGAGTTATGATGCGCCTCATCGACAATTACCAGCCCGACATCTGCCGTATTGATCAGCCCCTCATCAATCCGGTGCTTAAGTGTTTCCACCATAGCTACATAACATTCAAATCTGTCCCCTGCAGAAATCCGTTTAACCTTGCTGTCCACCACCCTGTTCAGCACACCATTACTTCTAAGCGTAGCAGCGGTTTGGCGGCATAATTCTATCCTGTGCGTCAAAACAATGACTTTTTTCCCGAAAGACTTAATGAACCTTTTCGCGATTTCCGAGAAAATTACTGTCTTCCCACCTCCCGTTGGCAACTGGTAAAGCAGTCTGGCTTTTAGCTCAGGATGTGCGGATAGCTTACCGAACACCTGTTCCAGATCATGCTGCTGATAATGATATAACTTTTTTTTGATTGCCGGCAACTTCGGGGATTCTATATTAACGTCCATAAAGGAACAACTTTTGAGCGCTTCAAATGTTTGACCTTTTAAAAACATTTTTTTTGCGTTTGCCATCCAGATAGAAAGTGGGTGAAAACGAAAATATCAGTATTCGTGATCCGCGTGCGGGTATTACCGCTTACCATAAGATTCTGGAAAGTAAGCTCGAGCGATATGGAAAAGAAACCGCTAAACTGCGTGTAAAAGGAGAAACTTTTACCCAGCGTGTACTGGCCTATTACCAGGATAAATCCAGGGGTAAGCTTAAATAATTCCTCTGTCAATTCAGGAGGCATTCTAATCGGTACATACTACGATCCTATTTTAATCCTTCTGTCCTACTATCAAATAAACAACTGCTGCTCATCGGTAAAGTAAGCTAATCTGCCGCCTATTTTTTCGGATTTTATTTTCTCACCGGTTGAGACAGTTTAAGATGGGCACCATGGATTTTCAAAAAATCACGGAGTTCTCCGGTAAGCTCATCTCCATTTTCTTTTGTGATATCTTCGATGGCCTGATTTAAACTTTGGTAATGGATTTATAGAGTCTTAAAGCTGCCACTTCGGGAATTTTGCTGGAAACAGAAAAAGGAGAGATTTTAGCATCCCACAAACTTTCATCACCATAAGAATTTCCAATCCCACGAAGGGCTTTCTGATCCATGAGAACTTCTTTAATCGTTTTCTTTCTTCTTTTCAGCAAATCAAAAAATTCATTTCGGATAATATCAAGTGCGTCAGGAACATTATTCTCAGCTGGATTTAGCGTTGGGGTTGCCTGCTTTAAGGTATCAGTTACGGCAAATCCCTGTCCCCCTGAAAATTGAAAAGCAAATATGGTATATTTGGGAATCGGGTCCTGCTCACTAATGCTCTTAAGCTCTCTGCGCAGCATAAGGTGCAGACCAAGTATTTTATCTTTTCCGAAGTCAAAATGAAGGGTTTTACCCGATCTAGCGACTGTGACTAATCTGTAGTTGAGCAGATTATCTTCCAATTCTTTAGTGCTCACATCTAGTTTACCCGAATGTTTTATTTCAATTTTCCTTAAGGTCTTGCCCGCTAAACCTTTTGTTAAGGGTGATTGCGAAAACGCTCAGATTTGGTAGCTCGGCAATGATTAAACGCTTAAATATTTCTTAATTGCCCGAACGGAAGTACCATTCAATGCAATGGCATCATGAAGCTGCTCTTCTGTAATCTGGAACTGCTGGGTCCAATAGCGTAATTCATCCGGATCTTCGGAATTGATTTCCCGGTTTTCGGAGCGATCATCAAAAGGCTCTAAAGCATCGGAATCATTTTCTATAGGGTAACGTTCCCTGATTTCGTCCGGATCCGGAACACCTTCGTAATTGGGGTTGGTATTATATTTTTTCATTTCGAGTGATTTAATCTATCTACTAATTTATGCCCACCAGGACAAAATAATCCTCACCTTCTTTTTTAACCATCAAATCAAGGTGCTCTTCGAAAGTGACCAGGTTCAATATCTCGTCCTTCAAAAATGTGCTGAATACTCCCATATCGGTATCCGCACCAATCACCACTTCCAGGGTTTCGCTGGTTTTCCAGTTCGTGTCGATAATTTCGTTATATGTGCCTTTAAGAATAGATGGAAAGCCTTTCCTCGAAAAAGCTTCAGAAAGATTTGCGGCAATTTCCCATAAGTATGGCTCGAGCTGGCTATCATGTGTATTCCACTGCATACCTTTATTTTCATCCTGCCACATGTTTCCAATATATGCTCCGTTTAAATGAACGGCATAGCACTCCCCGCCCTGTTCGATCACCGCTTCGATCTCGCCATGATCAGTCGGGAGTTTGAATACATATCTTTCCATAGTCAGGTTATCTTTATTGAATATTTTTAGGACTGGTTTATTTTTATTCTTATGTTTTCTTTTATGGAGCAGATATGCAGCAGTCAGCGCGAAGGCGGTTATAGCACCGAAGATCATTCCTTTTGTGTTCTGGCTTAATTGAATCGTTTGAATCTCTTTCATAGTTACTTGTTAACATTAGAATGCGGCTTTAAGTTTTGGATAATCAACAAGTTGATGTTGGAATTTTTGTTTCCTAGATATTTAAAGAACAGCAGACATATCCCTTATCAGGTTCTTTAATTTACTATTGATCAACAGGGGAATTTCACTTGGTTCCACTAAACATCACTCTTCACCAAGGTGTTTTTTGCTAACCATCCATGCTTCTGTTAGCCTGAAAAACTTTGACTCAGCATTCATCGGTGAAACCAGCATTGTAGACCTTAAACTCCAGGGATCACTCCTCTTCGAACAGTTCAGCGATGAAAGCTAAAAAATCGTGTTTAAACGTGCAAATTCGATATTTTCTTTACAGACGACCAGTACTTACTATCGCTTTACATAATTAACTGCTGTACAGGATCTCCTCATCAAATTAATCAATTCCTGATGATACAACTCAAAGAATTTCGAATGGTTACATAAATAAAAAAGGCAAACAAATAAATGCTTACCTTTTTACTGTTTGCATCCACCAACATAATTTTAATTAACACTCTCAATCAAAACAGATTGATGCAAGCTTCTCACACCTGCGAATCAAGAACATTACTTATTAGCAATAGTTTTACTACTACAATTTTTAGGAGTAACTTTCAATAATAATATTATTTTAAATTACTAAAACACCTTTAATTAATCGAACTTCTCACCGATATCAAAATAACTTCTGTTGTATTACATCTTTCGTTTGGGTTGATACTTTTACTTCTAAACCATCAGAAAAGCTATCCGGTTCCTCCCATGTTTTTACCTGGGCAAACTGAAAGTCAACCTTTCGGAATTCAAATTTTAATAGCGGAAAGCGTTGGTCGAATAACCACCATAAAACTTAAGCAAGTCCTGATTAATTCAGATGTAGTGTAAATTTTTCCCCAAATAAAAGGATGTCCTTAAAGGCGCAGGTCATATTTAATGCACGCAATTGCAAAGTTATTTGTCTTTCCATATTCTTATCCAATACAACATTAGCTGAAAGGTTTCCGAACAGGCCAATTTAGAGTTTACTTGAAATCCCGGCATCCTATCAATTTCAATTTAGCCGAATCGAAAGAATAGCGTAATAACTAAAGACCAATTAAAATTTAAAAATGAGTCAAAGTGTGCTAAAGGTTAATACCCTGGTTGCCTGTTCTTGACTTTTGAATATTTTGCACCCTTAAGCGATAGTATTGTTGCAACAATACGGGTAATAAATTGTATAAGATATTTGCCAGCAGTAAAAAAGCAGAAAGCATGAACCGCTGTGCAAATAAAGCCAGGAATAAGCTAATTAAGAAAAAAAAGAAACAGCATAGATGATAACGCTCATACATTACTGAACGGTGGTTAAAGCTTTCCATCTTAGTAAGATGTACGAACTTGTTATTTAGGCCTTTTTTTCGTCCTAGCTTATTGATAAACTTTCCGTCCTGAACCATGTAGCCCACTAAATGTATCCCCATTTTCTCCAAGTTCCGGCGGCTAAGCCCCATTTGAAAAAACCTGATCGGGAGCACAGCCGGCAGTAAGCTGATCCCCAAACCAGTAATAAGCGCAACCGTGTTCCATTGAGTGTACCAAAAATAAACTACAGGCAAAAAACCAATTATAGTCCAAAATATATTTATAAGGGAATTGATGATCTTCATTAACTAAATGTAACAAATAAAGACAAACCCTTGTTGTCGTAAAAGTTCGGGATGTTGAAGCTCGAGGTATAGAAATCTTCAAGGCTATTTTTCTATTGTGAATTTTGTCCATGAGATATAAAATCAAGCTGAATATTTGATATTGTCAAGCCGGAAATTTAAAGCGGCAATATCAATTTCTTCTATCAAAAAAGCGTTATAACAGGCTAATTGAACGGAACGAATAATCAATTTAAAAAGACGATTTTTAGGGTCAAATTAATCGTTTATCCAAATAGGGGCTGGCAAACCTAAAAATAAGTGCGGCAGTCTTTGTAATTACACTCTCCGCATTTGGTATAGGTTAATTTTGAACTACTACAATAACACAGACTTCGGTTTTGAAATCGCCACCGCTCAGTCACAACAACCATATAGTTTGTCTATAAGAACAACTTCATGCTATAAATGGCTTTTCTGCAAAACAAATATGTAAGCGGATATGTCTTATACCCGCATTGATTCATTAGATCTGGATAGATTTAAGCGATTAATTGTTTGTTAAGAAGGCCACCTGAACTAGATTCGAGTGGCCTTTTTGTTTCCAGTCGTAACAATTCCATTCTGTTCAACTTATTCATTATCAATCTCGAACGATCAAATCGCCTGAATTCGACGTTATAACTGCATATGAAAAAGGTGATTCTACTTACATTTTTTGTTGGATTTATAATATTTGCCAAAGCTCAGCCAGGTATAGGATGCTTACGCTCTACAGATGGTTTGCTTTATTCGATTAAGAACGGGTTCGGCTTTTATGAACTTTTAGGCCCTAAATATCCAACATCTCCCCCTGCCTGTCCCAGGGTTCAATTGGGTACTAAAACAGGGTCCAAGTGTCAATTTGTGGCATTAGGTATTCAACACGATGAATATAATTATGTATTATTCACAGCAACAGGTCCAGTACAATGTGACCTTGACCATTATGTTTATGGGGTGCTGTTAATCTGTGGAATTATTGGATTTAGAATATTAAGAAAGCAGAACTATTTAAAATACCAATAAAAAACAAAGCCCATATGTCAGTTTTATTTTCTGATCTGCATCGGAATATTGGAATATTAATGTTTCATGATTCTTCTTTTGTTATCTTTTTTTTATGTTAATTCTCAATCAGTAATCGTTATTTCACCAGGTAATTGCCGTGGCAACTGGCTGTGTTATAGCTGTACCAATAGTTTGGGCTATGCCTATGGTATTGCCAAACCAAAACCTATACAAAAGCAAGCGGTAATCAACCAGTAAACCAGACCGGGTTTTTAAGCATTTTTCCATACAAACAATATTTTTATATTTTTGCCATTCAAGTAAGAGTACAAATATGAGCAGTGGGGATATTTACCGTTTTCTGGCACCACATAACCTAACTTACCAGCGCGCACTGGAAGAGATTAAGCATTCAAAAAAGGAAAGCCATTGGATGTGGTACATATTTCCCCAACTTAAAGGGCTTGGGAAAAGTGATACCGCAATTCTGTATGGGATTAAGGATTTAAACGAAGCAGAAGCCTACTACGTCCACCCTGTGCTCGGTGCAAACCTGTTAGAAATTTCCAATGTTTTATTGCACATTAAGAACAGGTCAGCCAGTGAAATTTTTGGCCATCCGGACGATTTAAAACTGCATTCATGCATGACCCTTTTTGCGCAGATAAAAAATGTGGATAATGTGTTTCAGCTTGTGCTGGATAAATATTTTAAGGGAGCACCTGATGAAAAAACTATCAAGCTATTAAAATAGAAAAATTAAGCTTGAGGTACTTACTAACGATTCTTGGGGCGCCTCCATGACACTGATCAACAGGTTACCTGATTAACCAGCAAAGCATTTATTCAAATAAGAAGATTTTTTGACGGCATTATATCGGAATAGGTCAATGTTTAAGCTTATCTAACTGTAAACACCCAATCAGTCCCAAATCTTGGCCGGTCTCTTTTCATTCTGAGCCTTGGTAGCTTTATGACTTTGGAAAACTCCGGATATTATGCTAACAATGTCAACCAAAATTAAAGTCTGGGAATAAGATCGGCCTGAACTTGCTATCGCAGGTTATAAATCGACAGGTTATGCGAGCGGTAACGTAAATAAGAACTTCGATCCCGTACCGACTTCGCTTTCCACCCAGATTTTCCCACCATGATCAGAAACTATTTTAGAGGTAATGTACAAACCCATTCCAAGACCTGGGTGCGAGGAAATGATATCTTCAATCCGGTAGAATTTTTCGAATATCCTTGCTATACTGTCTTTCGACATGCCCATTCCAGAGTCTGAAATCTCGATCGTAACGCTATTACCTTCTTCTGATAAAAATGCGGTAACACCGATATGCGAATTCCTATCGGAATATTTTGCAGCATTGCCTATTAAATTGCTCAATACCTGTTCAAGCCGCAATGGATCAGCCATAACCGCACACTCCTCACCAAGATGAAGACTAATTTTATTGTTAGCATGGACATTCATCAGCATCAATACAGTCTCTTTCAAAAATGAATTAAGCTCTATTTCTGCCAAGTCGTATTGAAGACTGCCGTTTTCGATCTTCGAAACATCCATCAACTGAAAAGTTAAACGGGCAAGTTTGCCGGTCTGAATTTCGAGTTTCTCGACGACCTCACCAACTTTATCAGAATACTGACCCTTCAATAACTTAAGCATTTGTGTATAAGCCTTAATTACAGTAATCGGAGTTTTTAGTTCATGACTGGCAACCGAGATGAATTCGTTTTTTTTCTCATCAAGTTCACGTCCCAGTTTGATCTCCTGCTCCTGCGCCTGGGTTAGCTCACTGAGCTTGCTGTTTTTATTTTTGATCTCCTCATATGAATTCAGGGGAGTTGCACTTTTAAAGTACTCCTGCAAAAGCGATATTTTAGTTTCGTCCACCTTGGAGGAACGCGGCAGGCTTAGCGACATGGTAATGGCGTAAATCTGCCCGTTTGCATCGAAATTGAAATCAGGCATCAGCTTTTTTGCATAAAAAAACCCCTCGTCCGTTTCCCTGAAAACCTGGTCGGATGCGAAGGTAATGCCTGCATTTATTGCAAAACGGGGGAATTTGCCAGAAATATGTAAACTTAACCTGCCTTCGTTGGTAAAATCGATCACCGTTCGGGCAACCTCAGAAACTGCTGTTGCCAGCGTCGTTCTGGTCGCAACGGTCAGCCCAAGCTGCTCGCCGATCTGCATGGACCGTTTATGCGCCAGCACCAGATCCATTTCATTTTCGAGTGTGATACCGATGATTTCTCTCATTTTACACGATTTTTATAACTACAACCGACATATCATCAGTTTGTCTTGCATGGTCTTTATAGATTGCCGATGCCAGAATAGAGGGATCATGCTTGAGAATCCCAGGGTATTTCGATGTCTCCCATCTCGTTTTGATTCCATCCGAACACAATACCAGCTGATTATAATCGGAAATACTGAAGATCTGATCGTTCATCGTTGTAGGAATATTGTGGCCAACTATGCCATTATAAGACATATGGTTTTTTGAATTAACCGGTCCGATCCATTTGGCGGCGATGTTGCCTATCCCTGCAGAAGACCATTCTCCGCGCTCGCTGTTATAAGTGGTCATGTTGGCTACAAGGCCACGTGTTTTTCTGATCGAGGCATGCATAAAACGAAGTGTTTCAACCGGGCTGGGATCGGGGAAAACCCTGAATGCCTTAACGGCTTCGTTTACGGCAAAATTCGCATTAGCACCATGCCCTAAACCATCTCCCAAAAACAGCTTGAAATCCTTACCCGTTACGCGGTAAGAAAACCCGTCACCGCTTACCGTTTCACCAGGCTTACTGATGACTAGAGGCCGGATGACCATGCCTTTTTTCACGACTGGTTTTTTACCAACGTAAATTCTACTGAGCAGAATGGTACCCCATCCCGGGAGGGAATATATATCGAAAGTATCTGATAAGCGCTGAATGCTTCCCAGACCCGCGCCGAGGGTTTTACCAGTTGACATACCGTCCTGCATCATTCTGGAAGGATTTTTCATACCTGGCCCGTTATCGATACAGATTAGCTCCACATAAGGTATTCCACCCTCACTGAAAATGCCGAACAGGATTTCCCCGCCATCAGCATACTTAAAGAGATTGCTCGTCATTTCTGCGGCAACAATATCAACTTCCGCAATCCTGGCACTGTCCATACCAATTTTGATCAGGCGCTGATGGATTTCTTTTTTTAAAAGTGAAAAATAACTTCTATCGCCCGCCTCAAGGCTTATATGAGTTGCATCAACCATTTGCCCATTTAATTATCATCACTACAGTGCCCTCTCCCGGCGTACTTTTTAAATCGAATTCGTTGCTTAACCGCTTCGCTCCAGGAAGCCCGAGCCCCAGGCTCTTTCCTGTTGAAAATCCATCCCTCATAGCGGCGCTGATATCGGGAATACCAGGGCCTTTATCCGAAAAGGTCAGTCTCACTCCCGTATCCCTGCCGCGAGTTACGATTTCGATAAGACATTCTCCCCCGCCACCGTAGCGAAGCATATTGCGCAGAAGCTCGCTCGCAGCGGTGATCAGCTTGGTCTGGTTCACCAGGCCCATCTTAATTTTAACCGCAACCTCGCGAGTGCGGTTCCGTAAGAGTACCACATCCTGTTCTTTTTGAACCTGAATATTATCCTTACTCAGCGAAATTATCATCATCGGTTTCTTCTTCGTCTCCGATATCGGAACCAATCATAGACTTCAATAAGTTCATGCCCTTCTCTACATCCAAAGCGGTATGTACACCCTTAAGCGGGAGGCCGAGCTCTATCAGTGTTATTGCCACCGCGGGCTGCATGCCCACAACGACAGTTTCTGCATCCAAAATTTTGGACATGCTGGCGATATTTCCTATAATGCGCCCCATAAAGGAGTCTACAATAGAAACCGCCGATATATCAATCAGTACCCCTCTCGAACTGGTCTTGTTGACCATTTGTACCAGGTCAGCCTCCAGATCGAGGGCTAGACGGTCATACAGATCAACCTGAATGGTTACGAGAAGAAAACTTCCCATCCGGAGAATAGGAATTTTATCCATTTTATAAGTTGTTAATTTTATTTACAGAATTCGTTTTGCGTACCTCTAATCGCAAAACTTTGAAGGCGTAGGCCAGCGCACTTGCCAGGCTCGCCTTGGTAATGATATTGGAAAGATCAATCCCCAGGTGAACAACCGTCTGGGCGATTTCAGGGCGTATGCCGCTGATTATGCATTCCGCACCCATGAGCCTGGTGGCACTCACTGTTTTAATCAGATGCTGTGCAACCAGCGAATCAACCGCAGGCACGCCCGAGATATCCAGAATTGCGATACTTGAACCCGTTTCAACGATCTCCTGTAAAAGATTTTCCATTACAATCTGGGTACGTGAACTGTCTAGGGTGCCAATGATTGGCAGGGCCAAAATACCGTCCCATACCCGGATTACTGGAGTTGAGATTTCTGCAATTTCATCTGTTTGTCTAAGAATAACCTCTTCGCGCCCTTTGATGAAGGTTTCAAATGTGACAATGCTCAGATTGTCCATTACCCTGTTTATTTTCATGCTTTCATCAAAAAGCTGCTTTGGATCCTTGATCTGTTCCTGTAAAACCTCGAGAATCGCCTCTTTCAGACTATGAACAAATCTTCCGGTCTCCCTCGGAGAAAACCCCTGACGTGCTCTGGTAATTGCAATCCCGCCAAGAATCTCAATAACCGAACTCCAGCTGTCGCCATCCAGATCTTCCAGGTCGTTTGCGGATAAATTAGTTACCAGCGCGGCAACCAGTTCTTCCGACTGTTCGCGTAGATCTTCGTTACTGATCAGGTCTTCCCGAAGACCGTCGTCAGAGAGTTGATTTTTCATCCAGATCTCAAGGATGTTTTTCTTTTGTTTTTGTAGCAATTTCAGTGTATTAGATGACATTTGTGATGAATTGTTCAGGTTTTAAACTTTACATCCAGCAGGATTATTGCGGAAAGATAGGAATTGTTCTGCAATTTCCAATAATGCAGATTTGCTATAACAACAAATAAACAGTTGAAGGTCAAAGAAAAAAAATATAATAAGCTGAGATGCAGCTCAAGACCTTTCATTAGCCCTACACCGCTTCTCGTTGTTTTACAAAGGAATTATTTGCTTGAAACTTTTTGGTTCGGGATTCTGCGGACCATTGACCAATCTGGAGAGATGCAAAAGCAGATCTTTAAGTAATCCCATGTCAAGCTACCCTTCACACTAGCAACCGATATGCCCCAGCCTCCGTGATTTGATCCGTATCAAGATGATGGAACCAGTATAAAAATGTAGTAGACACCGATAATCTTAAAACGCAACGCAGCTTCACGCTGTGCTTTTTACAAACAGATCAAGGTACTCTGAAAAACCCATAAGGTTGAGTACACCATCTTTTGAAAATAGGGCAAAATTCAAAAGTATTGCTCTTCAGGTACACCGTTCAGCATTATATCTCCTAAATAACAATTTCTATCTGTTCATTGACTTCCGATTCTATCCATTGTCACAATTTTTTTCATTAAGCAAAACCTATCCACAAAAGGAAGTGTTAACAGAGAAACAGCCGGAAAATGAAAAATAAAAATTTACGCTTTATTCTCCTTGGCACGGCAATGTCCGTCGCCTTCGGAGTGCAGGCCCAACGTGGTCTACCGCCAAAAGATGTTACCAAATCGATATCGGTCACCAAATATGCACAGGTTCTGGAATTTAAACCTGAAATGGTCAGCTTGTTAAAAGTCCCTTCAGGTTGGCAGGTTACCCTTGCTGCATCTGGATTAGGCAGGCCACGCATGTTGTATAACAGTCCTGCAGGAAATGTATATGTAACCAGAAGAGATGGCGGCGATGTCCTTTTATTGGAAGATAAAAACAAGGATGCTAAATTTGATAATTTGATCACGGTAGTGTCCGAGTTCAAAGGTGTGCACGGAATTACCATGAAGGATAACTGGATGTACCTGTGCAACAGCAATGAAGTCAGGCGATACCCTGTAAAGCCGGATGGAACGCTGAATATTTACGGTAAAGAAACGTTGATTAAAGACCTGCCAGATGGTGGTCAGCACCCTAATCGGACGATGGATTTTGGGCCCGATGGCATGCTCTACATCAGCGTTGGTTCTTTATGCAACGACTGTAAGGAAAGTGATAAAGAAACAGCCGTAATTCTTCAGGTAGATCCAAAAAACTGGAGTAGAAAACTGTATGCCAGCGGACTTCGAAACACCATTGGTTTTGACTGGCATCCACAGACTAAAGAACTGTGGGGGATTGATAATGGTGGTGATGCAAAGGGAAGTGAATGGCCCCCTGAAGAAGTTAATCAAATCAAGCAGGGCGCCGATTATGGATTTCCATATGCCTATGGAAAAAGGGAAGTGGATAAAAGTCGCGAAGATCCTGCTGGAAATACCAAAGAAGAGGTGGTTAAGAATACTGAACCATCTGTACTTGAGCTTACCGCACATATGGCGCCAATCGGCTTCACTTTTTTCAGGGGAGCATCTAATATTCCCCAAGATTGGGCTGGAGATGGGCTTGTTGCATGGCATGGGTCATGGAATGCGGAAAAGCCAGTAGGGTTTAAGGTTCAGCGGATCCATTTCGAAAACGGTAAGGCAGTAAAAGCAGAGGATTTTCTTTCTGGTTTTTTACAAGGTGACTCCCGATTTGGAAGGCCGGCAGGTATCACCGTAACAAAAGATGGAATCATTTACATATCTGATGATGCTTCCGGAAATATTTATGCAGTTAAAAAAATGAATTAAAATGAGAAAAATCACCTATATCGCAATGGGCTTGGCTTGTGTAGCAGGCATTGCTGCAATGAACCCTGAACCCAGCCCACGGATAGAATTCGAAGCCCTGGAAAGCTATCCTGAAGGAATTGTCTTTGATCAATCGGCAAACGTGTATTACGTTTCTTCGGCAAGACTGGGAAATATCGGGAAGGTAACCCCTCAGGGAGCCTATAGTATTTTCCATGGAGATACCACCCTAAAATCCACTTATGGTCTCAAGATCCATCCAGACAAGAAACGGCTTTTCGCCTGTGCTGGTGATGCCAATTATAGTAAGTTTACCAATCCCGCTACCCGCACAAAGATGGCGAGGCTACTTTCTTTCGACTTATCATCAGGCAAGAAACTTTCAGATGTAGACCTTTCAGGCATTCTGCCAGGAAAGCATTTTCCTAACGACATCGCTTTCGATTTACAGAACAATGCCTATATCACAGACAGCTTCGCAGGAGCAGTCTATAGGGTTTCTCCAAATGGAAAGGCCACAGTTTTTGCTAAGGATGAACTTTTCAAAACCGAAGGAGTTGGTCTCAACGGAATTGTATTTCATCCAGAAGGCTTTCTAATTGTTGATAACAGCTCTAAAGGCCAGCTTTTCAAAATTAATATTAAGAATCCCAAAAACGTATCGAAAGTAGAAATTGACCAGTTTTTTCTAGGTGCAGACGGGTTGTTGCTGACAGATAAAAACACCTTGAATATGGTGGTTAATGGCGGTAGCGATAAAATTTACCAGTTACAATCGACAGATGGATGGAAGACCGCCAAGGTCGTTGCCGCTACCCTTTCAACTGATCGTTTCACTTATCCTTCCACCGCAACACAAAACGGAAGGGATATCTGGGTGATGAATGCGCAGTTCAACCAGCTATTAGACAGCAATCAGGTTCCAGTTAAAAAATTCGCCATTCAGAAAGCTGTTTACAAGCCTTTGTAATTATAGTTTAACAACAAATATGGACTGCGCTAAATCAATCTGACGATATCCAAAAGAATTTAGGATAAAAATGCCGCAAGGTTTAAATCATTTAAACCTTGCGGCATAATAGGATCTAACAATAACCTATCCTTGGAACACTTTCCTGAATTAATAAACGATAACATATTGAAACTTCAGCCAGTATATTGTACGACATTTCGTTCTAATAACTCCTTTTTAAGCAACAACCCATTAGGTAATAAATAAATGGACCTTTCAAGTCAAGAATATTTATGGCGATCAAAAATCTTATTTTGACAACAGCTTTATGGTTTTTATCAACAACAGCCTTGAATGCACAACAAAGGGAGAGCACGGGCTGGCTTTTGTTGAGCAATACAAAAAGAATCAGCGAAAAATTTGATTTTCTTTTCGATATGCAGGTTCGATCTGCGGACGGGTTTGACTATGTAAACACGCTATTATTGCGAGGGGCGCTAAGCTATAATTTTTTCACTAAGCATTCAGCAGCACTTGGCTATGTCTACAAAGCCGACTGGACGTACGATAACGAACTTCTCGACTATTCCCCAGAGCATAGGATATATGAACAGTATCTTTTCAGTTCTGAACTTGGCAAGGTTGAAATTAACGCCAGACTCCGCCTTGAGCAGCGTTTTGTCAAGAAAGAAGAATTGGTAAACTTTTCGCAAAGAGCGAGAGCATTCCTCAGTGTGCAAATTCCACTGAAGGCCGATACCGGGTTTTTAAAAGGAATTTACGCCAAAATCCAGAATGAGATATTCATAAACGTGCAAAGCAGGGAAAAGGTTAATAACAGCATTTTCGATCAAAACAGATCGAGCATCGGTATTGGTTTTCGCTTTAGCAAAAGCCTAGACATAGATTTTGTTTATCTATACTGGTATCAAAAGGAACTCGAAAGGAATGGCAAAACCAATGTATTTCAACTTATGCTGACTAGCAAATTCTGATGTAAATTTGGACGAACCAACTTCTCTGACCCCGTTGCACAAATCTTTAATTATTTATAACATCATTAATTAAGAAGACATTAGGATAAAAAATGTTTTGGTGCCAAGGGGTCAATTAACTTCGGCTTATTCACCAAGCCAAAAAACAAAACCAAATTAAAGCAGTTAAATAAGATATCGCTCTGTTAGTAAAGATTTAAGAGCACTGAGTTCCAGAGAAAATTTTTCAAAAAGCGCTTAAATGGAATCATTAACTGTTAAAATTTCAACATCTGCAGCCAGGTTGAGCTTAGCGGGTAAGGCCTGCAGAGACAGCGGTTCCATAAACCTTATGTCCGAGAAGCCCTAAATTCTCCAGATCTTTGAGCAGCATCGATTTTTCGAATTGCGCCTTAGATTCCTCAAGTTGGCTGATCGTCAACAAAACTATCTTAGCGAGCTTTTCCTTATTCTCTCCATAATAAAGGGCTAAACGGGATGGATAGAAGTGTACAGAGTGAATTTGAGTTTGATTGGATTGTTTATTGTTCGATGCTTTTGTTCCTCTAATCCATTTGGCCATGATTGTCTCGTCGCATTTTTCAACATCCAATTCAAACTTCCCGACTTCAATTTTTGAAAAATCAAGAATATCATTGATAATATTCAGCAGAGCTCCCGCGGACTGACTTACTATGGTTAAATATTGTTGCTGGATTTCATCAAGACCAGTTTTTAAAACAAGATCAGTGAAACCAATTACCCCATTTAAAGGCGTTCTTATCTCATGACTCATATTTGCCAGAAACTCGGATTTCGCAAGATTCGCCTCATCGGTATGGATTTTTGCCGCTCTTAGCTCATCTCGATGAGCGATCATGCCTGAGATATCTTGAGTGAAGATCATCATTCCGCCTATTTCGTGCTCGGAGCGGTACCATGGGCGCATTTCAAGAGTGATGAAATGCTGTTCCTCTGTCTTGGAATCGATAAATATATCTTCTTCCCTTCTTTCTATCTTGCCTTTTAGAATTTTCTGGTGTCGGGCTTTTCTTTCTTCGTCCAGGTTGGGAAACATCTGGTAATGGGAGGCTCCGATAATATGGTTATGATCCAAGTTGTAATCTTCCACCCACTTTCTGCTCACTGGCAAATAACGCATCTCCTTATCAAGCATAGCCACAGCAGCAGGCGTATGTTCGACAAACGCCAACAGCCTTGCCCGCTCTAAGGAAAGCGCTTCTTCAAGCGCTTTTGGATGCGTTGTATCGGCCGCCACACCCCAGAACCCTGTTGCCTCTGCTTCTGGATCTGTTATCAGAGACACCGAAAGAGAAACCTCAAGCTGATGGCCAGCTTTGGTGATATATCTGATTTCATTATTGGAAGCTGAACTTTTTGCGGAAATCGCCATAAAGCGCTCGAAGCCCAGAGCTTTAGGTTTTTTCTATTCTTCTGGCCAGAGACACTCTAAATCTAAGCAGCTGAAAAGGACCTCAGCGGTTTGTTTTCCAACCATGTCTAATGTCGAATAACCAACTAAATTTTCCGCCCCTTGATTAAAACGGTAATCACACCTTTATTTCTATTTTATAATACTAAAAATTAGACTGTTATAAAATGGGGTATTTTATTCTACATTTTTTGCCATATTATGGCAGATTCAGCAGTTAATAGAAAGCTAAAAATTGATCCAGATTTTCTCTGAAGAAATTATGGGTAAGAAATTAAACTACTTTAAAGCTCACAATGTTAAATTATATAATTATTTAGCAACTTTTAAGCAATGGTATATGGATAACGTACATGCGCAGCTAAGATTAAAGAAAAAGGTCCTTATTCAATGTGGAATCAGCCAACTTCGGGAGCAAGACTGTAAGGTAATATCGCAGCTTGTATTCCTAAAAAACAAGAATTACATTTCCGAGTCGAGTATTAAAAGATTATATGGCTTTTGGGG
>Ga0308163_10000916_pt1 | contig 38861 bp, 32 predicted proteins | sample PhyTR1_FD_201037 | JGI IMG/M metagenome (GOLD analysis project Ga0308163, IMG submission 201037) | Phyllosphere microbial communities from UC Gill Tract Community Farm, Albany, California, United States - DLSLT.R1 | ecosystem: Host-associated > Plants > Phyllosphere > Unclassified | place: USA... | reverse complement strand
GTAATGCATAACCTGTAGGTGCGAGCCTGCTCGCGATAGCGCCATAACTGGCGACAACGCACCCAACTGGCGCACAAAAAGCAGCTATCCCACCCCGAACATCCCCGATACGACAGCATTCAACTCATTACGACTTGTTTCTCGGTAATGGCACGTCCACTGCAAACGCCTTCCCCCGAGCTTTCCAAACCGTTCAGGGAGCATGCGCATGAACACACAACTCAAACCCACGCTGGGCACCTTGCACCTGTGGGGTATCGCCGTCGGGCTGGTGATTTCCGGTGAGTATTTCGGCTGGAGTTACGGCTGGGGCGTGGCCGGCACGCTGGGTTTCCTGGTGACCTCATTCATGGTTGCCACCATGTACACCTGCTTCATCTTCAGCTTCACCGAACTGACCACTGCGATTCCCCATGCAGGCGGGCCATTTGCCTACAGTCGGCGGGCGTTCGGCGAAAAAGGTGGGTTGATCGCCGGGCTGGCGACGCTGATCGAATTCGTCTTTGCACCGCCGGCAATCGCGCTGGCGATTGGCGCCTATCTGAATGTGCAGTTTCCGGCGCTCGATCCAAAACACGCCGCGGTCGGTGCGTACATCGTGTTCATGACCCTGAACATCCTCGGGGTGAAACTGGCTGCCACGTTCGAACTGATTGTCTGCGTACTGGCGGTGATCGAATTGCTGGTGTTCATGGGCGTGGTCGCGCCGGCGTTCAGCTTCAGCAGTTTTGCCCTGAATGGCTGGGCCGGGTCAGACGTTTTCGGTGCGCCGGCGATTGCCGGGATGTTCGCCGCGATTCCGTTCGCAATCTGGTTTTTCCTCGCCATCGAAGGCGCGGCGATGGCCGCCGAAGAAGCCAAGGATCCGAAACGCACAATCCCCAAGGCCTACATCAGCGGCATCCTGACCTTGGTACTGCTGGCGATGGGCGTGATGTTTTTTGCCGGCGGCGTCGGCGACTGGCGCACCCTGGCGAACATCAACGATCCGCTGCCGCAGGCGATGAAGACTGTGGTCGGTGACAACTCCGGCTGGCTGCACATGCTGGTGTGGATCGGCCTGTTCGGCCTGGTGGCGAGTTTCCACGGGATCATCCTCGGCTACTCACGTCAGTTCTTCGCCCTCGCCCGCGCCGGTTACCTGCCGGCCTCGCTGGCGAAACTGTCGCGCTTCCAGACGCCGCACCGGGCGATCATTGCCGGCGGCATCATCGGCATTGCCGCGATCTACAGCGACGGCCTGATCAACCTCGGCGGCATGACTCTCACCGCCGCGATGATCACCATGGCCGTATTCGGCGCCATCGTGATGTACATCATGAGCATGCTCAGCCTGTTCAAACTGCGTAAGTCGGAGCCGAATCTTGAGCGTACTTTCCGTGCACCATGCTATCCGCTGGTGCCGATGATTGCGCTGGTGCTGGCCGTGGTGTGTCTGATCGCCATGGCCTGGTTCAACGCACTGATCGGGCTGATTTTCCTGGGCTTCATGGCGGTCGGCTTCGGCTACTTCCTGCTCACCGGGCAGTTGCGCGCCGACGCCCCGGCCGATGCGATGCTCACCGGTCTGTAATCCCCGCAGCCTTGTAGGAGCTGTCGAGTGAAACGAGGCTGCGATCTTCGATTTTTAAAGATCAAAAGATCGCAGCCTGCGGCTGCTCCTACAGGGATTTCGGGTACACCGGGTATAACCGGCCTAGAATGGAACCACTGCGAACTCACTTCGCTCAAAGTGGTATGCAGCGTCGCTGGCGAAATCCTCGTCCGTCGAACTGCCATTAAGGAGAGCCGTTATGCCCTGGTATGCCTGGTTGATTCTGGTCGTTGCAATCGGCTCGATCGTTGGCGGATTGATGATGCTGCGCGACACCGCCAACAAGGTCGAACTGACCGATGAAGAACGCAAGCGCGTTGCGCAGCGCAATGCCGAAGCGGATATCAAGGACGCGCAGGATCGCTGAACAGAAAACCCCGCCGGAACAGGCGGGGTTTGTTTTTAATGCACGGTTCGCAGCCGTTACTCGCACATAAGGATCATGTTGGACTCAGCAGCACGTTTTTAAGAAGTAGAAGTACAGTCACCCTGTCATTTACCTTGGTTAAGATGGCGGTCTTGTTGCGGAGAGTTCCCCATGCGTTACTCGCAAGATCATAAAGCTCAGACCCATCAGCGCATCATCAAGGAAGCCTCGGCACGGTTTCGCAAGGACGGCATCGGTGGCACCGGCCTGCAACCCTTGATGAAGGCACTCGGGCTGACCCATGGCGGCTTTTACTCACACTTCAAATCCAAGGACGAACTGGTCGAAAAAGCCCTGCAAGCGGCCAGCGATCAAGTCGACGGTTTGTGCGCCGAAATCTTTGCCCAGGAAAACCCGCTGCACGCCTTTATCGACACCTACCTGTCCCAATGGCATCAGACCTCCCCGCACGAAGGCTGCCCGCTGCTGACCATCTCTTCAGAACTGGGCCTGCGCGGCCAGCCAAGCCCGACCAGTGATCAGGTACTCAACAACCGACTGGCTCAGATCGCAAACACTCTGGAAGGCGACAACCGCGCCGATCAGGCCATCGTCATCATGTCGACGCTGGTCGGCGCGCTGCTGCTGTCACGCAGTGTCGCCGACGCCGAGTGTGCCCAACACCTCCTCGACGTCACCCGCAATCACCTCAAGCAGTCACAGGACTAAGCCTGCCAACGCTTGAACAGCACGCTGGCGTTCACCCCGCCAAAGCCGAAACCGTTGGACAAGGCATATTCGATCGGCATTGAACGCGCCTGGCCATGGACAATATCTACACCCGCGCTCGCTGGATCCGGGTTCTCGAAATTGAGCGTCGGCGGCACGATCTGATCGCGAATGGCCAATAGGGTGAAGATCGCTTCCAGCCCGCCCGCGGCCCCCAGCAAATGCCCCGTGGCCGACTTGGTCGACGTCACGGCGATCTTGTTCTCCGTGCCGAACAACGTCTTGATGGCGGCCAATTCGCCGAGATCACCGACCGGCGTGGAAGTCGCATGTGCATTGAGATGCTGCACCTGGTCCGGCGTGATACCACCCTGAGCCAACGCCAGTGCCATCGCCCGACGAGCACCGCTGCCATCTTCCGGCCCGGCAGTGAGGTGATACGCATCAGCAGTGGTGCCGTAACCGACCAGTTCGGCCAAGGGCTGCGCCCCCCGGGCCAGCGCATGCTCCAGTGACTCGATCACCAGCAGGCCGGCACCCTCGCCCATCACGAAACCATCGCGACCACTATCAAACGGTCGCGAAGCGCGCTCGGGGGTATCGTTGTAACCACTGGACAATGCTCGCGCCGCGGCAAAACCGGCCAGACTGACCCGATCGATGCAAGCTTCTGCCCCGCCGCAAACAGCGATATCCGCTTCACCGGCACGAATCATCCGTGCCGCATCACCGATCGCTTGAACCCCGGCGGCGCAGGCGGTCACCGGTGCGCCCAACGGACCTTTCAACGCGTGCTGAATCGACACGTGTCCAGCCGCCAGATTGACCAGAAACGATGGAATGGTGAACGGCGACAGACGACGCGGGCCGCGACTGTCGGTGGTGCGTACCGCATCGGCTATCGCACCGAACCCGCCCACACCGGAGCCGATGATCGTCGCGGTGCGCTCCTGATCCCGCTCCTGGGACGGATGCCACCCGGCCTGCGCCAACGCCTGCCGCGCGGCCTCCATGGCGAACAGAATGAAGCGATCCATTTTCTTCTGCTCTTTGGGTGGCGTGGCAAGGTCCGGATCGAAACCGGCCTCGGCGTCCTCCGCCACGGTCGGCACGATACCGCCGACCCGGGTTGGCAGATCGGCGCTCACTGCGTCCGGCAAATTGCGCAGACCGGAGCGTCCGGCCAGCAAACGCTGCCAGACAATGTCGAGATCACTCCCCAAAGGGGAAACCAGACCCATACCCGTGACAACAATTCGACGCTGACTCATACCGCAGTTACCTCTGATCAATTTTTGTAACGTTGGGCCGCCGCGCTGCGCGACAGATTCGGTGCCATGACATGCCGTGCACGCACAAACGCCTGCCATTCGTTTTCGTCAGGCAGTGACGGGATGGTAATCAACTCGCCCTGATCCAGACCGGCCAGCGCCGCGTCGACCATTTCGCCGGCCTCCATCACCATCTCCGCCGGAATGCCGCTGGCGTCGATGCCGGAGCGTTCCCAGATTTCGGTGCGGGTAATGCCGGGCAATACCGCTTGTACCTTGACGCCGGTGCCTTCGAGCTCCGCATTCAGCGTTTGAGTAAGGCTCAGTACATAAGCCTTGCTGGCACTGTAGGCGGCATTGAAACGCTCCGGAAACAATGCGACCACGGAAGCGATGTTGATGATCGTGCCACGACCGGCCTTCGTGAAACTGGCGGCAGCCGCCGACGCCAGAAGGGTCACGGCGGTGACATTCAACTGGATCAGCCGCTCCAGTTGCTCGGCGTCGGAATTGGCCAGCAGACCATCGGCCCCCACTCCGGCGTTGTTCAGCAACAGGCTGATGCTCGAATCACTGCGCAGGCGCTGCTGGAGTTTCAGCAGATCATCCTTTTGTGTCAGATCGGCTTTGAGCACTTCAACCTGGACGCCATGGGCCTCGCGCAGCTGGCTTGCGGCGCTTTCCAGACGTTGCTGGTCACGGGCGACCAACAACAAATCAAAACCTCGCGCTGCCAACCGCTGCGCGTAAACGGCACCGATACCGGATGAAGCGCCGGTGACGAGGGCTGTACCTTGAGACTGAACCGAACTCATGAGGGCGCTCCTGAAACACATCGGGATATTGGCCTCCAACGCTCACTGGCCTGGAGGCAACGGAAATTATTATAGGCATAATCCAAAGGTAATATGACACCCATAATTTTCAGCTTGCCGACAAACGCAACAAGGCTCCCTTCGCCTAATCTCTGGCACCCGAAAACAGAAAGGCCGGTCAATGACCGGCCCCTGAGTGTTGAATAATCAGCTTAGTTCACTTCCAGCTTCTCGCGATTGCGATCCAGGATCGCCTTGCCGATGCCCTTGACTTCCAGCAACTCATCCACCGAGGCGAATGGCCCATTAGTATCACGATACGCAACAATCGCCTTGGCCTTCGCCTCGCCTACTCCGGATAACTGCTTTTGCAGCGTTGCCGCATCCGCGCCATTAAGATCGACCTTTTCACTCGGAGACGTCGCCATAGCGTCGCTCACCATCGTTGCGCTCTCCGTATGAGGGACCACGGAAGGTGCCGCAATTACAGCAATTGAAGCACTGGTGAGCAGAGCAAAAACCAGAGAGTAGAAAAAACCGTTACGCATAAATGACGCTCCATGACATCGATTGAGAAAGCAGCTTTTCCAAAGCTGCTCTCCAAACTTAGGCCATGGTTGGCTGGTGTCAAAAATGCGTCTATTACAGGATGTGAAACAATCAGGGTTCGAGGCGGCGCTGCTGGTAGATCCAGTCGACGATATCGCCGTCCGGGGCATACCCACTCACCGTTTCGCGTAGCAGTTGGCGTACCCGGGAATAGTCGTCTCTATCTACCGCAGCGAGCAGATCACTCAACTTGACCTTGAGTGTTTCCCAAGGCAGATGGTCTTCATTGGCCGTCATGATCATCGGATGTGGCGTGGCAGCCACGTTGTCGCCGATCAGCAGCTCCTCGTAGAGCTTCTCGCCGGGGCGCAATCCGGTGAACTCAATGGAAATATCACCTTGTGGATTACGCTCCGATCGAATGCTGAGGCCGGACAGATGAATCATCTTTTCCGCCAGCTCGACAATTCTCACCGGCTCGCCCATATCCAGCACAAACACATCACCTCCCAGTCCCATCGAACCAGCCTGGATGACAAGTTGTGCTGCTTCAGGGATCGTCATGAAGTAACGGGTAATCTTGGGATGGGTAACCGTCAACGGTCCGCCGGATTTGATCTGGTTGTGAAACAGCGGAATCACTGAACCGGACGATCCCAGGACATTGCCGAATCGAACCATTGTGAAACGGGTTTTGTTGACCCGGCAAATGTTCGATTTATCACCGAACAATACCGGCGCAATCTCACGGCTCAATGCCTGCAGAGTCAACTCGGCCAAGCGCTTGGTGCTGCCCATGACATTGGTTGGACGCACGGCCTTGTCGGTAGAAACGAGTACGAAATTCGACACGCCCGATTGCAGGGCCGCCTGTGCGGTATTTAGCGTGCCGATCACGTTGTTCAGTACGCCCTCGGCAATGTTGTGCTCAACCATGGGGACGTGCTTGTAGGCCGCCGCATGGTAAACCGTGTCGATCTTCCAAGTCTTCATCACATCCAGCAATTTGTCCTGATGGCGAATCGACCCAAGGATCGGCAGCAACCTGACGGGAATCGACTCGCGGCAACCGCGCTGCTCCAGCTCCGACAGAATGCTGTAAAGATTGAATTCACTGTGATCGAAAAGCAGAAGCGTGGTTGGCCTCAGGGAAAAAATCTGCCGGCAAAGCTCTGCTCCAATGGAGCCCCCTGCACCAGTGACCATTACAATCTTGCCTTTGATACACCTCGCCAGCAAATCAGGCTGGGCAGGCACCGCATCGCGCCCAAGCAAGTCGGCGATGTCTACTTCCTGAATATCTTCGACCTTGACTCGACCACTGGCCAGGTCGGTGAAATTGGGCACGCTGCGCACGTGCAGCGGAAATCCTTCCAGCAGATTCAGAATTTCCCTACGCCGCGCGCGGGTCGACGACGGCAGCGCCAAGAGGATCTCCTGCGCTCCAGTGACGTCGATCATTTGCTGAATATGCTTGGGTTTGTAGACCTGCAAACCGGAAATGGAGCGATCGGCGATACTTGCATCGTCATCAATAAAGGCAACGGGCCGCATGACCTTCCCCATCCGAAGCGCTGCGACCAGTTGATTGCCGGCAACACCCGCTCCGTACACCGCCACCTTCTTGAGTCCATCATCCCGACTAGTAAACGGCACATGCTGAGCAGCCGTAAACCAGTCGCCCATGAAATACTGGCGCATGCATAGACGGAGGCCACCAATGATGACCAGACTCAACCACCAATAATTGAAAATAATAGAGCGAGGAACCACGCTCTCATGATTGCTATACCAGAAAACGACAAGTGCAAGGATAAGTGAAGACAGGCTGACAGCCTTGACAATGGCGATGAGCGCATCATTGCCGAAATAGCGCATTACTGCCCGATACATTCCAAAACGGATAAACAGAGGAATGGCGATGACGGGGGCGGAGGCAAATAGCCAAAGATGGATTTTGAAAGGGTTGTACATGTCATCAATTCCGAGGCGAACGATGAACGCCAACCACAGGGCAACCCAGACAAGTACGATATCCGTCGCAACTTGAATCAGTCTTTTGCGCCGCCTAGGAAGACCTAACAGCGTCGTCCTGATTTTATCCATAAAGCCCTCACTCACCTAGGTCCCTCCCCTCACCTTCAGTTTCAGTGTCGTCAGATCCAAAAAGGAGCGTCCACGTCCGTGATGGCAACTGTGTCAATGACCAGCGAGTCTTTGACAACGTCAGTCGGCATTAAATTCGCCGATGAGATAATGTCATACCCCGTGTTGCCTCCCAAGCGGCGAGGAATAAATAGTAAAGCATAAGCAAGTTTCGGGCCCACCGATCAGCTCACAAAGACTACCGCCTGGCATCAGAGCGCTCTGGAACCCGGAATCCAGCTTTTTTTAACCGCAACCCGAAACCCTTATACTGACGAGTGCGCGGTGTAAAACATTGATAAACCCGGTAAACTGTTTCGCTCGCAGTAACATGAATACCCCACTCGCACCATGGAAAGAGCGTCCAAAATTGTGCAAAACCCACCGTTCCCCGCTGCCATGGAACCTGTGAACAGCGCCGCTGGAGATGCCGGAAGCGTTGCTGTACTCCTGTGTACGTTCAATGGCGGCAATTTTATCAGAGAACAGTTGGATTCGATTGCAGCTCAAGGCCATGAGAACTGGGTGGTGTACGCATCGGATGACGGTTCGACGGACAAAACACTAGACATTCTGCGGCAATATCAGCATTCCTGGGGAGAGGCCCGTCTTCTGCTCAGCCAGGGACCTCGTAGTGGTTTCTCAAATAATTTCCTGAACGTTCTGCAGATTGCCAGCGGACGTCACGCTTACTATGCATTCTGCGACCAGGACGACCTCTGGCATCCCGCCAAGCTCGAAAGAGCATTGAACTGGCTGAAACAGCAAGCCGACAACACGCCTGCCCTCTATTGCGGCCGCACGAGGGTGATCGATTCCACCGGAAAAGCCATCGGCTTTTCGCCACTGTTCAGCAAACCCCCCAGTTTTGAAAATGCATTGATGCAAAGCCTTGCGGGTGGCAACACAATGGTGATTAACCAGGCATTGTGCGACCTTTTAAAAGAGACTCCAGCCAATACTCCGCTGGTATGTCACGACTGGTGGACTTATTTGCTGGCGACCGGCTGCGGCGGAAACGTTTGCTACGATCCCGTCCCGACGCTCGATTACCGACAACACGACCGGAACGTCATTGGCGCCAATACCTCGTTGAAAAATCGGCTGAGTCGTTTGACTCAAATGCTCAAAGGCTCCCACCGCGAATGGAACTCCACGAACATTGCAGCACTCAACTCTCTTTCGCCCCGTCTGACTGCGGCTAGCTCATCAAGCTTGAGGCGCTTCGAGCAAGCTCGTAATGCCTCGCTCATCACACGTATAAAGCTCATGGTGACCAGTCGTTTCTATCGGCAGACTCTTTTCGGCAACCTGGGCCTGGTGGTGGCTGTTCTGACCAAAAGGATCTAGTGGTATCCCCGCTCTCCTGGGGAGAATGCAGAGTCCGTCCTGAGGACGATCAATTCTTCAACCGTACACTATACGATGCTGCCCTGCGCTGACAGCTTCGCCTATCACTTTCATTTGTCTGGATATTTTAATGAGTGTTCCGCAAAAGACATCAAACCTGTATGGGCTGTCCAAAAACTTGATACTGCATCGTCATCTGATTTTCCAGATGACCAAGCGTGAAGTGATTGGTCGCTATCGGGGCTCGGTACTGGGCTTGCTTTGGTCATTCCTTAACCCGTTGATGATGTTGAGCGTCTACACGTTCGTCTTTTCCGTGGTGTTCAAATCACGCTGGGGCATCTCGCCTCCAGGCACAGAAGAAAGCAAAACGATGTTCGCAATAATGCTATTTGCCGGCCTGATCGTGCACGCTGTTTTTGCCGAGGTGATCAATCGCTCCCCGAGCATCGTTTTAAGCAACGTCAACTACGTCAAGAAGGTGGTATTTCCGCTCGAGATCCTGCCGATCGTAACGCTTGGCGCAGCGCTGTTTCACGGACTGGTGAGCCTCTCGGTTCTGATCCTGGCCTATTCAGCTTTCCAGGGTGTTCCTCACGCCACTGTCCTGTTGGCCCCGGTAGTGATGTTGCCCCTGATCGTCCTGACGCTGGGCCTGGCCTGGATCCTGGCTTCGCTGGGGGTTTACCTGCAGGACGTCGGACAAACCACAGGCATCATCACCACGATCATGCTTTTCTTGTCTCCCGTTTTTTTCCCACTGCACTCCCTGCCCGAGCAGTATCAAACCGTTATTCTGCTCAACCCCCTGACCTTCATCATCGAGCAAATGAGGGAAATCATTGTGTGGGGAAGACTGCCTGACTTCATGGGGCTGGGTATCTATTTGATTGTCTCACTGTTTATTGCCGCGGCCGGGTATGCCTGGTTCCAGAAAACGAGATCGGGTTTCGCAGATGTCCTCTGAAATGATCACAGCCGACCAGCCTGCACTGCCACTGGCTGCGCCGTTTGCCATTCGTGTCGAGAATTTGAGCAAATGTTTTCACATTTATGATCGTCCTCGTCAGCGACTGCAGCAACTGCTGCTGGCCCCCATCAAAAGCCGGATCAAAGACACTGATGTAAAATATTACCGAGAGTTCTGGGCACTCAAAAACATCAACTTCGAGGTTTCTCGAGGGGAAACAGTTGGGATTATCGGTAAAAACGGCTCTGGCAAGTCCACATTGCTGCAGATTATCTGCGGGACGCTGACCGCTTCCGAAGGCTCGGTGGACGTCAATGGCCGAATTGCCGCCCTTCTGGAACTGGGCTCCGGATTCAATCCCGACTTTACCGGGCGGGAAAATATCTATCTCAACGGCTCAATCCTTGGCCTCAGCCGCCAAGAGATCGACGAGCGCTTCGCAGAAATTGAAGCTTTCGCCGACATCGGCGATTTCATCGACCAGCAGGTGAAGTCCTATTCCAGTGGCATGGCAGTTCGCTTGGCATTTGCCGTGGCGATCAACGCGGATCCGGAAATTCTCATCGTCGACGAGGCATTGTCTGTCGGAGATGAATTGTTCCAGCGCAAATGCTTTTCCAGAATCGAAGCCATTCGCCAAAAAGGCGCGACGATCCTTTTCGTTTCCCATGCAGGCAGCGCAATCGTAGAGCTTTGTGACCGCGCAATTCTGCTTGATAGTGGCGACATGCTGACCGAAGGCGCTCCCAAACAAGTCGTCGGCAACTATCAGAAGATGCTGTATGCGGCCGCAGATCGCCGGGCAATCATTCGTCAGCAAATCATCGCCGGACAGGCCCCCACCGGTCTTGACCCCGAGACAGAAGAAACAAATCGCATCGAGCTTGACCAGGACATCGAGGAAAGTTTCGACCCGGATCTGAAACCCAACAGTACGATTGAGTATGAAGACAAGGGCGCACGCATTCGTGATGCCGGGATCTATACGCAATCCAACATCAAGGTCAACAACCTTGTCCGCGGTCGCAGCTACTGCTATCGCTACACCGTGGACTTCGCGACGGTCGCCGAGCGCGTGCGTTTCGGCATGCTGATCAAAACCGTTAGCGGCGCAGAACTGGGTGGTGCAGTTTCCGCTCCGTCAGTAGCTGATTCGGTTGAATGGGTTGAGGCTGGAAGCAGCGTACAGGTTCAGTTCCAGTTTGCCTGCAATCTTACGCCTGGCCTGTACTTCCTGAATGCCGGCGTTACCGGCATTTCCGACCAGGTCGAAACATTCCTGCATCGAGCCCTCGACGTTGCAGCATTTCGCGTCATCACAGAATCTGGCTGCCTGGCAACCAGTATCGTGGACTTCCACTGCGTGCCGACGCTGACATTTTCTGAAGGCATTTGAATTGATGAATACCAAAAAAATCATCATTGTGCTGGGCATGCACCGCAGTGGAACCAGCGCCCTTACTCGCGGCCTGAGCACCATGGGTGTTGCATTGGGTGAAGCGTTGCACCCCGCCGGCCCTGACAACCCAACCGGTTTCTGGGAAGACGCTGATATCATTGCTATCAACGATCAGATACTCGACTTGCTTGGATCAGCTCACGACCGCATGGGCGTGATCGATGCAAAAATTTTCGATGTGCCAGGAATTGCTCAGGTTTATCAAACAGCCAAGGATGTGGTCGCGCAAAAAATCGCTGCCACCGCAATCTGGGGCATGAAAGACCCTCGGATCACGCGACTGCTTCCCTTCTGGAAGAAACTACTGGGAGAGCTGGGCCTCGAAGTCGGCTACGTGATTGCCCTGCGCAATCCGCTTAATGTCGCTGCATCATTGACGGCCCGCAACCAGATTGCACCAATCAAATCCTATATTCTCTGGCTGGAGCACATGTTGCAGGCTGTTGCCTGCACTGAGTCGGAGAATCGTATCGTAGTGGGTTACGACAACCTTCTGAGCGAACCCGCCAAACAATTGGTCCGGATTTCCACCGCACTCAAATTACCTCCTCCGACACCGGAACAACTGGAAATCTACGCCGAAGAGTTCCTCGACAAGGGCCTGCGTCATGGCCAGCACAGCGACGATGAGCTGATCAAAGGCAACATTGAGCCGGCTATCCTGGCGCAGTCCTATCAAGTGTTGCTTGAATGCGCGCTCGACGAGATGGATATCAACAGCCACGAGTTCTCCGAAAGACTTGATACGCTGATGTCTGCGCTGCGCCGGATGTCTCCGCTGCTGAATCTAATTTCACAAGCCGAGCACGCCACAGTCGCGGCAAACGAAGGGATAGTCGCACGAGATCATCAGATTGAGACGCTGAACACACACGCCAATAATCTGAGCAGTGAACGAGAGAATCTTAAAAGCTCAGTCAATGAGCTGTCGGCACGCAATGATGAACTTCATGCATCGCTGGCCGACCTATCGTTACGCAATGATGAGCTACATGCATCGCTGGCCGACCTATCGGCACGCAATGATGCGCTCCAGTCTTCGCTGATTGAGCAGAACGCCCGGTACACAGAGCTGCAGCTCAAGCAGACATATCGATATATCAAGCTGACAGCAAGTCACACCAAACAGTCTGCGGATTTCTCCGTGTTCCAGATGTCGCACTCAGACCAGAGTGAGCGCCATTCGGCACTCGAAAAATCGCTGGCCAAGCAAACAGCAAGAAACATCGAACTGAAGTCAAAAGTTGAAGAAAGCCAGTCTGCAATTGAACTTCTCGAGAGCCAGAAGCAATCGCTTGAGCAGCAGAACAACTGCCTGAACCAAACACTGAATGCCCTTCACGAGAGCCTTCTGGCTGCTAACGAAAAGGTCGATACGCTCAGCCATACATGGGCAACATTCTTCATTTCCAGAACGTGGCGATCATTGCGCCTTATCGGTGGGCAAAAAGGCAAACCGGTCATATTGCTTCCTAACGGCCTGCAGTTCGACGACGAACTTTACTTGAGCCGGAACCCAGACGTAGCCGCCTCGGGCATGTCCGCACGAGAGCACTTCCTGGGGGCTGGATTACGTGAAGGCCGGACAATAAAGGATGTATCGACAGCTCAAACGACGGTAGTGGATGAAGACAACTTTAAAGTTGCCGAGCATCCCCCTACTGCCAACGTACACAATGTTGAACAAGTCGATCAGGTGCCAGTTGTCGTCGATACCGAAGTTATGTTCGCGGCACCTGAACAACCGGAAGCGCACGAAAAGAAAAGCATCGCCGAAAAACCATTCGACGTATCTTTCTATCTTGCGATGTATCCCGACATCGCCAACTGCGGCATGGATCCGAAACAGCACTATCTGATGCACGGCCAGTACGAAGGACGCATAGGAAGCGTGCCACGTATCGAACTGAGTCGCCCGCTCGACAGCCAAGGCAATGACAAAAAAACAGTGCTTCTGGTCAGCCATGAAGCCTCTCGCACTGGCGCGCCGATTCTCAGCCTCAATATTGCCCGCGAACTGACCAAGCGCTTCAACGTCGTTGCGCTGCTTCTTGGCCCCGGCTCACTGACCACAGCCTTCGAAGAAGCAGGCGCCATCGTCGCCGGCCCCCTCGACCGCAACAGCGCGACAGGCGCAGCGTGGGCACTTGCCAACTTCCTGGAAAGTCATCGTATCGATTTCGCGATCGTGAACAGTCTGGAATCAAATCTGGCCCTAAAGCCATTGGCCGACCGTTTCATCCCTTCGGTCAGCCTGATCCACGAGTTCGCGGTTTACACCCGGCCACGCTCGGCGATCCAGAATGCTCTGCTTTGGGCTGGCCAAACGGTTTTTTCGTCTGAAGTGACACTTGATAGCGCCGTACAAGTACTGCCGCAACTCAACGACTGCTCCATCCCGGTGCTCGCGCAGGGTAAAAGCACTGTGCCTGGCGAAGCGCAAGATGAGGCCCAGGTTGCTGCGGAAAAACTGCGACTGCAGCATGCCATGCGTCCACAGGACCAAGACGCCGATACGATCATCATTCTCGGCGCTGGCCGCGTACAGCTGCGCAAGGGTGTCGATATCTTCATCGAATGCGCCACCAGAGTCATCAAGTCGCCTATCGGCCATAAATGTCGCTTCATCTGGATCGGTGACAACTACAATCCGGAAACGGATATCGCGTACTCGGTTTACCTGTACGATCAGGTTCAACGCAGTGGCATTGCCGAGCAATTCACGATCATTTCCGAAACTGCGCAGATCGAAGAAGTTTACGCGATGAGCGACATGTTGCTGCTGAGCTCCAGACTGGATCCGCTACCTAACGTGGCAATCGATGCAATGGTCCGTGGCTTGCCAGTCTTGTGTTTCGATCGGACAACCGGTATTGCCGACATCCTCAAACGCAATGATCTGGAGCACGATTGCGTTGCGCCGTATCTCGACACTGGCAACATGGCGGACAAAATCATTCGCCTGGCCTCATCGGATAGCGCAAGGGCAAACGTGGGAGAACAAGTCAGAACCATCGCCACACGCGAGTTCAACATGTCCGACTATGTTGAAAAACTGATCGATATCGCCGCTAGCCAGGGCGAAGCGAGCCAGCTCGAAAAACTGGACACGGCGACGATCGAGGAAGCCGGGGTTCTGGACATCGATTTCTATAAACCTGCAAATGTGGCACTGGACGACGATGCATCAGCAATCCGCCGTTATGTTCGCTCCTGGAGCCGCGGGGTCCTGCGCCGCAAGCTCTTTCCGGGTTTTGATCCAGCGCTTTACAAAGAATTGAACGCAGAAGCTGTAGGCCAGCACGATCCACTTGCTCATTATCTTCGGGCAGGCCAGCCACATGGCCCTTGGAAGCTGAACACGCTCGACTGGACTAAGCCTCATGAGACTTCGGATGGACAGAAAGCCCTACTGTTCATCAGCGTAGAATCACCGGATGATTTGTTGACTGCGCTTGATCAGGTCTCCATGTCCGGTATAGATACAACGATTATTGTGCAGACGTTCGAGGAGGCCTCTCGACTTGCCCTGCAAAAAATCCTGAAAGATGATCTCGATCTGGCACTCGAGATCCAGGTCTGCGAACGTGGAAGAATGCTAGCAATGCTGGGGCATCTGACCGCCGCCAACTACCAGACATTCGATCTGGTCGGTCACCTCGACCTGCAAGCCGAGCCTGTTGACTCGGAGTTTACGAGCCGCGACGCCTATCACCGCTTCCTGTTTGATAATATGATTGATGGCGAACATCTGGCACTTAGAACAATCGCCAGTCATCTGACCGAACGCAATAGTGCCGATCCGATCGGGCTCGTATTCCCGGAGGACCCAAACATCAGTCAACTGTCGCAAGACTTTGCTCTGATCAATCGCCTCTGCGTAGTCGCAGGACTGCCGGCAGCCCGCCATGAACACCTGACTTACCCGGTAAATGGCGTATTCTGGAGCGTCCCTGATGCACTATCGTCACTTGTCAGTGAACTGCCTCGCCTGAAGTCGACCCTCAAGGAAATGCGGCTTTCACCACAGGTTGAAGATCGATTACTTGCGCGTTTGTTGCCGGTTGCATGCGCCAGCAAAAAAATGATCATGAATACAACAGTTGTTGCTGGCGTTACTTACTAACTTAATACAGTTGATTGAATGAACGAGTTGAAGAAGAAGATGCGTAACAAAGGCCGCCAGGTAAAGCAATTGGCATTAGGAATTGCCCAAGGCATCTATGCTCGAGCCTATATCAAAGCCAAGGGAGATGCCCTTGTCTTCGATCCGGTTTTTTATCTTAATCAGTACCCGGATATCAAAAACTCCGGAACTGACCCGTTCAGCCATTATGTTTTCCATGGTCGAAAAGAGGGGCGAGTCGGCCATTCCCCTGTTTTGAACCAGAGCAGTTTCGAAATGGCGCAACTCGATCCTGCGCGCGAAACGGTTATCGTCGTCAGTCACGAAGCCTCCCGAACCGGCGCGCCCATTTTGAGCCTCAATCTCATCATGATGCTCAAGCACCATTACAATGTGATTGCAATGGTGCTCGGTGGTGGCGAACTGACGGATGAATTCAAAAACTCTGGCGCGGTCTTTATTGACGCTACAGGAATGCGGTTCAACCCTGATCACGCCCGGGTACTGATCGACAAAATTTGCAGCCTGAACAGCATCAAGTTTGCGCTGATCAATAGCGTCGAATCTCGCGTCGTTCTGCAAGGACTTGCAGCCAACTTTGTTCCGAGCATCAGCTTGCTCCATGAGTTTTCAGCCTATACGCGTCCCAAAACAGCGTTCATGGAAACCATGTTCTGGTCAACGCGTACTGTTTTTTCTTCTTCGGTCATTCATCAGAGCGCCGTGCGGGACTTCCCGAACCTGGCAGACTTTCCTGTGCACATCCTTCCCCAGGGACGCTGCGAGGTTACTTTCGCAGACGTGGATGAAGAGAAAGTTGCCCTGGAAGAAGTACGCCTGCGTAATATCTTCAAAAAACTCAAGGTCGGTCACAAGCGGATCGTTCTGGGTGCAGGCCTGATTCAACTGCGCAAAGGTGTCGATTTGTTCATCGATTGTGCTGCACGGGTTCTCGAAAGCGGTCAGATGGACGGTTTGCATTTCGTGTGGGTCGGCAAGGGCTATGACCCTGAAGGCGATGTGCAATATTCAGCGTATCTCCACGACCAGATCCTGCGTGCCGGCCTTGAAGATCACGTAACCTTCATTCCGGAGACCTCGGCGATTCATGTGGTTTACGACGAAGCCGCAGCAGTATTGATTACCTCTCGGCTGGATCCTCTGCCGAATGTGGCTATTGATGCGATGAGCCTCGGCCTTCCGGTGCTGTGCTTCGATAAAACCACCGGCATTGTCGATTTCCTGGAGGAATGCGGCCTGCGAGACGCATGCGTAGCACGCTACCTGCACGTACCGGACATGGCTCGTCAACTCGCGGCCCTGATGAAGGACGAGACGGCAGTTTCTTCCATCGGCAAGACGCTCAAGGAAGCATCCGCACGTCGCTTTGCCATGCAGACGTATATCGATGGCCTGGAATCGATCGCGAAGGAAGCGATCGCCCAGACCCGCCAGGAAAAAGCCGACTACATCACCATCGAGCAGGCGGATGTCTACAGAAGCGACTTCATTCCACGCTACCACCGGACGATTTCCGATTTTGATACCTTGCGTATGCATGGCCGCTCATGGGCAAGCAACATCAAGGAACGCAGATTGTTCCCAGGCTTTCACCCAGCGGTTTTCGCCGAGCAATCAAAAGCCTACACGCCCGGTCAGAACCCGCTCGCCAGCTATCTGCGGGCCGGCAAGCCCGAAGGTCCCTGGGTTCACGAAGTACTGACACCCGCCTCCACTATCAGCACCGAACTGAGCAATACCCGGATCGCCCTGCACGTTCATGTGTTCTATGCAGACCTCTTTGAGCAGATTCTCGACTGCTTGTCCGTGAACACGGTACGTCCCGATCTGTTCCTTAGCGCACCGAGCGAATCGGTCAAGGCGGAGCTGGAGGCCTTGAGCCACAAATATCCAGGTAAAGTGATCGCTATCGAAGTGGTGCCTAACAAAGGTCGCGATATCGGGCCTTTCCTGAGCGCGTTCAACCGCCGCCATCTGCGTGAATACGAGATCATCGGCCACCTGCACACCAAGAAAAGCAAAGATCAAAGCAATCCAGAGGTCGGCAGTGTCTGGTACGATTTCCTGCTCGAAAACCTGCTCGGTAAATCCAACCCAATGGCGGATGTCATCACCTCCAAATTGGTGAGTGATCCGCGCATCGGCATGGTGTTCGCAGATGATCCTCATATTGTCTGCTGGGGCAAAAACCGCCCTTATGCCGAAGAACTCCAGGCGCGTCTTGCCCTGAATCCGCTGCCAGAGAACATTGTGTTCCCGGTAGGCACCATGTTCTGGGCACGAACCGAGAGCCTCCGCTCACTGGATGCTTTGGAGCTGTCCTGGTCCGACTATCCCGATGAGCCCCTGCCCTATGACGGCAGCATGCTGCATGCGCTGGAACGTCTGTTCCCCCTCATCGTGCAAAGCAATGGCTATGACATTGCGTTGACCAACGTTAAGAGCATTACGAGATAACATGAAAATATTAATCTTTGGTGGTGGCGGTTTCATTGGATCGGCAATTGCCGACCGCTTGTTGGCTGACGGTCACTCCCTGCGCATCTTCGAACGACCGAGGGTTGAACCCTATCGAACATTCGAATCGAACGAGTCCGTTGAATGGATGACTGGCGACTTGATGAGCAGCCATGACGTCGGTGAAGCCATTGATGGCATGGACGCCGTTCTTCACCTGGTTTCCACAACCCTGCCGAAGACGTCGAATGACGACCCTGTCTACGATGTGCAGACCAATCTGGTCGCGACGCTACAAATGCTCGAGGCTATGGTCGAGAAACGCGTATCGCGCATCGTGTTCATCTCCTCCGGGGGTACGGTGTACGGTGCTCCGAATTACCTGCCGGTCGATGAAGGGCACCCAACCGACCCCCAGGTTTCGTATGGCATCACTAAACTGGCCATCGAAAAATACATTCTGATGTACCAGCATCTGCATGGCATCAAGGCGACGGTACTGCGAGTCACAAACCCGTATGGTGAACGCCAGCGCGTCGAAACCGCCCAAGGCGCGGTCGGAGTATTCCTCAGTCGCGCACTGAAAGACGAATCAATTCAGATCTGGGGGGATGGCAGCGTCACCCGTGACTACGTGTATGTTTCCGACGTTGCGGAAGCTTTTGCCCTGTCCCTCAAATACGATGGTCCATACAGTGTTTTCAACATCAGTTCCGGGACCGGCGTAAGTATCAATGAGCTGATCGAGCGCATCGAAACCGTCATCGGTGGCGTGATAGACAAGCAATACCTGCCCGGCCGTCCATACGATGTCCCTGTAAGCGTTCTCGACAACGCCTTGGCCGCCCGGGAACTGAAATGGGTTCCCAAGGTTCGTCTGGAAGAAGGTCTGCAACTGACCAGCGCCTGGATGAAGAGAACCATGGGGAAATGATGAACACCCCCGATATCAAAGTGTCGATTGTTATCCCCACGAAAAATGGTGGAAGCCGTTTCGCATCAGTCTTGAAGGCTGTTCTGGAGCAGCAGACCGATTGGCGCTTTGAAGTCATTGTGATTGACTCTGGATCAAGCGATCAGACCCTGGCCATTGCCAGTGCAAATCCGGCAGTGCGCATCATCAATGTCGAACCGACGGATTTCCAGCATGGACGCACCCGCAATACCGCGATCGGGCAGGCCAAGGGCGAATTCATCGCCATGATCACCCAAGATGCTCAACCGGTTGCAAAAAACTGGCTGCACTCACTGGTCGAACAAATCGAATCGGATGAGCAGATTGCCGGCGTGTTTGGCCGGCATATCGCCTACGATGACGCCTCGCTTTTCACCCGCGAAGAGCTCATCCAGCATTTTTCTGGCTTTCAATCGCAGCCCGTGGTGCAACTGACGGATCAGGAGCGCTACCGTAACGACCCTGGCTACCAGCAGTTTCTGTACTTTTTCTCCGACAATAATGCGCTGCTTCGGCGCTCGGTCTGGGAGCGGCACCCCTACCCTGAAGTGGACTTTTCCGAAGATCAGGCATGGGCACGTATCATCATCGAGGCTGGCTATAAAAAAGCCTACAGCCATGATGCTGTCGTCTATCACTCGCACAATTACGGACTCTGGGAACGCTTTCAACGCAGCTTCGATGAAAGCAGGGCCCTGGACGAACTTTTTCACTATGAGCAGCCCAAAAACCTTCTAGTGCTATTGCGCAGTTGGGTCGGACTGACACTGCGGGATCTCCGATCGGTGCGTCACAACCTGTCGAAAGAGGGTTTAAGCCTGATTCTGCCGACCATCAGGGCGCCTATCGATAATCTGATGCGGGTCTGCGGTAGTTGGCTGGGCGTGCGGTCAGCGTCCATGTCTCCCGCACTGATCGCGTTTTGCTCGCGAGACAAAAAACTTAAACGGGTGAAACGTTAGCCGTGAATGCTCATTTACTTGCAGCACAAGTCAAAAAATCGCTGAATCACATCAGGCAAGAAGGGTTCTCCTCCTTTCTCGACATATTGTCACGGCGCTTCAGAAGCTCACGCTCAATCTTCACCAAGCCCGACGTCATGCACGCTTACCGCTTTCTGAAGTTTGCGCCGGAAATCCAAAAACCGGACAATGCTTTAAGCAATGGTGAAAGAACTATCAACTGGTATATACCGCCAATAGGTAAAGGCTCCGGCGGACACCTCAATCTCTTCCGTTTTATGCAACACCTTGGAAACCTCGGCTTTACCAATCGAGTCGTGATTGTTGAAGACGATGGTGAGCAGTCCAGCGTCAAAGTGAAGTCGACAATAAGATCCTGGTTCAACATCGACAACGTAGAGGTCTACTTTGTTAATGGTGTAGTGCCGTCCGCGGCAGTATCAATCGCAACGTCGTGGCAGACCGCGTATTGCGTGAAGAATATCAGCGCGCTGACTCATAAATGCTACTTCGTACAAGACTATGAACCTTGGTTTTATCCCGCCGGAAGTGAATACGTCCTCGCAGAACAGACCTATCGGTTTGGCTTTCACGGTTTTACGGCAGGCAGCTGGCTTTCGGCATTGTTGAGTCGTGAATTTGGCATGTCGACTACCGCGCTCGGCTTTTCTTACGATAGAGCGCTGTACAGGCCCCACTCCAAAGATCAAACGACAGATAAACGTGTCTTCTTCTACGTCCGACCTCCTACTGCACGCAGGGCTTTTGACCTGGGTGTACTAGTGCTCGCGGAGCTCGCCCGACGGCTGCCGCAATTGACAGTAGTGATGGCAGGCTGGGATGTGCATCATTACACCTTTCCGTTTGCCTGCGAACATGCGGGCCTGAAAGACCCGAGCCAACTCGCCGAGCTATACAGCTCCTGCGACGCCGCACTGGTTTTGTCCCTGTCAAACCTCTCGCTTCTGCCCCTCGAAATCATGGCCTGTGGCGTTCCGGTTGTCAGCAACCGCGCTGAATGCACCCAGTGGTTGCTCAATGACGAAATATCGATGCTGGCAGCCCCGACCGTAGACGACTTGGCTAACGCGCTGCAGAACGTCTTATGTTCACCTGAACTGGCCGAACAGATTAGAAACAACGCTTTCGCATTCGCCGCATCAGCCTCTTGGTCCGCGGAAGGAGACAAAATGAAACATAGACTGGATGAGATCTTGTCTTGCCCTGTGGATATCCAAGGCAATTAGTTGCCGCTACCGACATGAACACAGTCAATAAGCTCAAAAAAATACCCGCGTAATGCGGGTATTTTTTTAAGCTCTGGAAGCTATTTCAGCCTTCAGTTTTTTCGATCCTGCTCCCAGATAACGCCTTAGCTTCAACGCAGGCTTTTCAACAAATCTCCATGAAAAATAAGCCAGCGGAAGCACTATCAGAGAGGCATAAAGCGCATTCATATAAGGTCCCTGGCCGGGCACCCATACCAGTTGTTGTATAGGCCAAGCGTAAATATAGACACCGTAGGAAATATCGCCAAATTTATCCATATCAACATGAGGAAGGCGATAGACAATCATCAATGCAACATACACAACGGTGGGAATATAGACATCAGGGTACCAAGCAGTACCTGCAAACCAGAAAACACTGCCGACGAGCAAAAAACATAACAGCCAGCTAAGGTAAATATACTCTCTATTTACCCAAAAAAGACTCCCTATGACAAAGAATAGCAAGGGCTCTTGAAACTGGACATTGCCCCCAAACAGAGGAACCATTGAGTAATTAAATTTTATCAACAACAACGCGAGAATCAACGCTACGTTAGCCATCTCACGCGAATTAAACAACCCCAAAAGACCAAACGCGAACACTGCAATATAGCAACGCAGCTCCACTGGCAGAGTCCAGGTCGAGCCGTTGGTAGCACCAGCGAATGGTCTATCAGAGAAAACGTGGGGCAGATTATAGATCCACTCCCAAAGTGTCGCATTCCACAGATTATTCCAAGGCGCGCTATGAAAGTACTGTGACAGACTGACATTTGTCGCAATAGGTCCAATCAAGAAAACAGCGATAATTGAGTAAATAATAACAGCCGGATAAAGACGCAAGCAGCGAGAAACTACAAAATCCCTAAGACTTCTATTGCTAATAGATGCTGATACCAAAAAACCACTTACCGCAAAGAACCCCCCCACGGCAATTCTGCCAATCCAGGGGTGTGGAAGAATTAGCATTGTTATCGGATCACTGCCATTACCGCTAATGGGAAACGAATGGCCGAAAAGCACGGTAAAGGCGAGGAAAAACTTTAGAATTGTAAAGTTATTTTCCCTTACCCCATCAAAATCACTTAGCCGATCAGCTTTCAAAATATCTCTAAGCATAAAACCTTCCTCGCGGCCACCACCATGAAAATCAAATACAGTCCATTTGCAAAAATGTCGACAATAACTATACGCTTCAGAAAATGCCGTACATCTCAACGAATGGTTCAAGATGGTCAAAAACAAGACCAGCCTTCTCTGCCGCACAATACGCCAGAAAAGACTGAACTCTACTTTACATGAACAGTTTTCAGCTCCCGACCGTCACAGGAACATCAAACTGGCTGCAACTGACGAACTCGGATCCACGCAGGCCACCCATTCCTAATTTATAAGTCCCTTTTAACGAAGACAGTTCAAGCAGACCATTGAAACCTCCTGCATTGAGGGCCGGATTTTTGAACGCCACTCCAATATCGGGCCGCTGTTCACCGCTTGTCAGAATAAAGATTCGCTTACCTTTCTCATCCGTGAGAGTCAAATAAGTCTTATCGAACAGCGTACCCTTTTGGGTTGAATGGATAAGCCAGCCCTGTATCTTCAGGAGATCGGATCCACCCAACACGATTGAAGCCGGCGCAGCACCATTCATTAAATCGATGCTGCCTTCACAAGATCCCACGGAACTCTTCAAGACACCTGGCACGGATGCAGATACAGAACTTATAGCTAAGGGCTTATTGTGAACAATCGAGAGCGGCGTACCGACCCACTTGACGTTGAATTCGGGCTTGAAGTAACGGTCTGAATCCGAGATATACATAACGGAATCCACAGCGTCACCGGAAAACCCGAAATTATCGAGCAAAGGCGTTATCCAGACTCCACTTTTCGAATTCAGTATATTCAACCGGTATTCTCGAACATCTCCGGAAACCAGTTTATAACGAATCGTCAGAATGCTCCCACGGAACAGCAAGTTTTTCAGACGAGCGTACATAGTGAGTTCAAAATCAGGAACAGCCTTGACTACGCCCCTGGAAAATTTTGGAACCTTTTGCCACTCACCAAACTTCATTTTTGATTCAGACAGTGGCACATCTTCACTCGCGGCTTTTACATCATTGGCCGCCATCAAAATCAATGGCACTCCACCTTTACCTAATGAAGAACTCACGACATGATAGTTTTGCAGGATTGCATTTACGGTCTGCGGGTCCTCATTTAACGAGTACTTTCGGTCGAACGCATCAAATACATTACAGTCTTTTGATATGCACGCTATACCAGCCGTCCATAGAATAAATTCTGGCCGGGCAGAAGATTCGAAAAATGCCTTGTTCATCAAATCCAAAGCAGGCGTAAGCGTCATGTAATTTTGAAAGGACGGTCGATACCTATAATTAAGCTTATTGGCAAAGGCGTATTCATTATTGTACGGATAAATATCTATACTTGCCTTTCCGATTTTCTTAAGTAGTTGATCATCCAGTTTGAAGTCAGCATACAATCCTTGCATGCGATCCGTATACTCGGCCCTGAAGTCTGTCGCCGGCTGTAACGAATCCTTTGTCGGTGCCCCTGGATAGCTCGGGGTAGTTGCCATGTAATACAAGCAAACCATTGTCGCCGCAAAAAGCACGCGACCGATTAGGTTTCTGTCAAACACCATCACAAGTGCCAAAGCGGCGGTCGGAATGACGAAGTACCCCAGATAATGATCGGTACGACTGAAACCCAGTTTAAAAAGCAGCAGCAGCAGAACGTTAACCGTCAACAAGAGAGCTCGACGCTTAAACAGGAGGTACACGTTCAGCAGACCTATTACTACCAGCGCGGTGATTAGCGACTCCTGCGAATTGACAACATCCAGCGTCATGTCCACTGAGTTACCAAAGCTCAGATTCTTGTTAATGATCAAATAATTAACAACACTTGACGCATCATGAAAAATGACAAGTCCGACAGTAACATAAGCTGTAGCAACTGCTACAACGAAACACATCAGCCTTGATATTTTTCTTTCAGAGAACAATCTGACAAAGAAGTAAGATCCGAATGTGGCCACCCCTACCAAACCGTAGAAGAACCGAACATAAAATAGAAAGCCGACCACCGCGCCGAGGGCCAGCATCCCTCGCCTACCTACAATCATCGGGTTGTCTTTAGCACATTCGAAATAGGCAACCAGCGCAAACGGCAACAGGTAGAATGCAGGAGAGAATGTTATCGTGCTGAAGAACAGAAAGTACGCTACCGCTAGGAAGATGTAGGCTCGCCCCCGGTGAACCAGCGTGAATATCAACGACCAGAAAGCCGCGTTCACCAAGCTCACAAACACGATCGCTAGCCAATAAGCCTCTGTGTTATACAGCGACGAACTTCCACCTACTAACCAATATAGAGGGCCATAACTGAATAGAAAATCTTTTCCTTCATAAAACACCTGATTGGTCAAATTCGCCCATTGCTCAACGTTGCCACTCGACATCGCGACCGAGTACATTTTCATTGAAGAAAACACGATAACGAAAACGGCAAAAAATACCAATAACTCAGCTTTGTATTTCACCAATAAGGCTTCAAGATCCGCTGCTTTATTTCTTATATTTTGCATAGCGAAAAGACTGCTCACTTGTTGCCTGCGCCTTTGACGTTGTAACACCCAAAACAGCTTTTAAACAAAATGGTAAGTACCGACAAATTACCTTTGAAGCTGCTGATCTTGGTTGGAACTTCACCTTTCGGATAACGCCGAACGGTGGCCAGTTCAACACAGCGATAACCTAACTTCGGGGCACGATATGAAAGATAGGCCAACAGCTCATATGTCATGAATACATCGCGGAACGGGGCAACTTTCGGATCAAGAAGCATTTTCCGGCTGTAAGCACGAAAACCCTGAGTGGTGTCAGTCCAGCCGAAACCGGAAAACAGACTGAGCATGGGGGCATGAATAAAGCGTATAGCGAAATCACGCGACTTCGGCGTGTTCTCGGCAATACCGCCCGCGACAAAACGCGAGGCCTGAACGAAATCGACACCTTGTTTTAACGCTTCAATAAACCGCTCAATGGCATCTGGATCATCCTTATCATTACCGTCGATGGTGACGATACCTTCATAGCCTTGATCCAGGACGAAAGCATATGCGCAGCGAAGCTGTGCACTGAGTTTACCCGCAGATGTCTTCAGCAAAAGTCCTCGAACGCCGACTTTCTCCAGAGCCGGCAACTCCAGCGAGCCATCCGTAGTGCCGCCATCAACAATGATAATATCGGCAATATCGGCGATATTCAGTACCGCCATTCTCGCCAGCAAACTCTTGATCCGTTCCCCCTCGTTGATCACAGGAATAACTACGCACCAAGGATGCTGACGACCAAGCCACATTTGGGTGTCGTAGGAGGGAACCTGCCACGCCTGGCGGGCAGCGGGAGAAATATCGGAAGCAATCATCATATTCACCATCAAGCCACGCGGGCTGTAATCAACCCTACGCCGGCAATTACCAATAAAATTCCTGCCCCTGTAGTCCAGTGGAAGGTTTCACGAAAAAATATGACTGAAAACAATGCGACAGTCGCCACCGCACCGGCAGTCAAAACCGGGTGAGCAACATTCAATGGCAAGCGTGCCAAGGCAGCGGCGTAAAGCAGAAAGGCGCCGCCATAAAGTCCAAGGCCCAGCCAGAACGGCCAGTTGCTCAGCGCCGCCATCGGATCGTTGAGGGAGGGAAATTTACGCGGGGGCATCATGGCCATCTTCACCAGAACACTGGCGGAAGCATTGGATAGAATACCGAGAACAAGAATCAGCCACTTGATACTCATTTACCCACCTCAATATCAGTTGCCCGGTAGTGATGTAGCGCCACCTTGAGCGCACGCTCGATAGCAACCAGAGGCGGCTCATCTTTAGTCGCAACCATCTCGATTGAAACTACGTGCCCTGGCAGATACCTGGTCAGAGCATCAGCCATTTGCGTGTGACAGGTACCGCCATCACCCAACGGAACCAGATTCGGTTCACTGGCATGCACGTGACCGATCAGATCAACGCAATCACGCAGGACCAACTGCGGGTTTTCCTGGTTAATCGTCAAGGCGCCAGTGTCCAGCTGCATTCGAATCGCAGGATGCGCGACATTTTTCACCACCTCGGAGGTTTCCGCGCTGGTGGTCATAAAATTAGCGCCATAGCAAACGGGGTTAGGCTCCAGGCAAATCGTCACACCCCAGTACTGAGCGATGTCTCCCAGCCTTCTAAAGAAGGAGGTTGCCACGCTCAGAGCCTCCTTATCACTCAGTCCGCTGCGATCACGGTTCTTCGGAGAGCCAAAGACTACTCTGGTTGCACCAAGCCCGCCGCCTATACGGCAAACAGCTTCAAGATGCTGCAAAAGAGCATCTTGAGTTTCCACCGAACCGAATACGTTGAGACCGACAGTCCCAAACAGCAGAGCCTGCATGCCGGTAATTTCTATACCCCGTTCAGCCCACCAGGCCTTCACTCGGGAAATATCCTCATCGGAGGCGCTGACTGGGTCTGGAAAGTATTTGCCCGGAGCAATATCAATTGCATCGACGGAAAAATCGTTCAGCAGTCTGGCGACCGCGTCATCATCGTGGATATCCCACGCAATATTGGAAATCGCCAGTCTCATGTTTTCGCACCAACATCAGGCTTGATAGTGAGTGACTCTGATTGCGCGTAAGCTCTGACCGCCTGAATCGTCTCACGCGCGCTGTATTGATAGCGGCCCACTCCACCGAAAACTTCGGCATGCTTGCTCTGCATATCGTAATAGCCGGTTGGACTGTTCAGGACATTCGTAAACGGCCTGCTAAAGCCCTGCTGAGAAATGTCTTCCACAGCAACCGGTGCTGCCGTAAGGTGAATCAACTTCAGACCTGCGCCGAGTGCTGTTTCAATATCAAACCAAAGATTGATCATCGGGTAGAACTGGAACACTCCCCGGCTATCAATCAGGTGTGTATTGTTGTCGTTCAAAAAATCGAAAATGACATTCTTGCGCAATCCGGGCCCCACCAGCCCTGGCAACCGCACAATCAGATGATTGGGAAAATGTTCCTCGACAAACTTTTCCAGTAAACGACGATGCAGTCCATAAGCATGCAAGCCTGTTTCGTCAACGTTTGAATCCTCGTCGACACCTACAGGTGTCTTAAAGACGTCGACAGTGCTGATCAGGATGAAGGTGTCGCACTTTACGGTGCGCAGATGCTCGATAAGCTCCTGAATCTTCTGCAGATCGGCTTGGGGATCACGGTTTGCGATCCATTTTTGAGCCGGCGCGCCAGCGCATACCACAGTATCAAACGTTTGATTATCAATCTCGCCGATATTCGTCGAGCGGTAAAGTGAAGTAAAGGAATTTTGCTTTAAAAGAGTACCGCCTACAAATCCCGAAAAACCAATAAGAGCATTAGACATTTACCACTCCACCTTTTGACTTTTCTTCATCACTAAAACGCGAAATATTCTCTTTTTCAAGCGTTTCGATGACGTCGTAAATATTATCGATCTTTCCGCCCAAGATTGAATAGCATCCAGACAATTCCAAATGCCGCTCAAACAGAATAGGCCTTCCGTCATCGCCCTCGTTCTTGACTAGAACGGTTTTGACTTCAAACAATGAGTCGACGTGCCTGGCCTTCAATACGTCAGGAATATAACGCCCGACATCTCTAACCATACGATCTACACGACTCTCGCGCGAATAGTCGTGCAATCGTGCATAGGGATCCACGCCGGCCTGATCATTCCAGTGTAAATGGGGGGTATAGCGAACATGTGAAAGAGTATGTAGTCCGCGCGCCGGAAAAGGCATTGTAGAGAAAAAAGGACCGTCCATCACCGTGATACCGATACCCTCAAGGGATTCAGGCATCTGCATCAGCGCCATTTCGGTAATTTCTTGCTTGAGTCCAGTGGACACACCAGAAAATTCACCCTTGAATTGATTAAGGCCACTGTAAGTACAATTGAAAACGTAACGGCAATTAATCAGTGCAGGCAGTTCATGCTCAGATTCAAATACCACACTCAACGGTGATTTCTTTCCTCTGGAGATTTCGGTAGCTCTACTTTGATAGCGAACCTCCACGCCACTGGCTTCTAATTCACGCCTCGCCCAATTTGCGAGCTTTGTCGTATCAAACGCATACTCATCGACCAAATAAACATCTTCGATCAGGCGAGGTTCGAATAGATTCCGCATTACATTATCTGCAGGCTGAAAACCTGCTCCAATATCTCGACAGAAACGTTCAAACTGTTTCGCAGTCACCTTCGAATTACGCCTTGCAATGGCGTAGAGTTTGGTGAAGTCTCGTTTGACTGCCTCAGGCCAATCCACAATAAATTTTGGCAGATTTATCCGGCTTCTGTAGGCCGTAGTAAAGCTTCTCGGATAGTGATATCCGTTATGAACCCGGGCCTGATTATTATATGAAGCACGCATCAACAGCGCTGGCTCCCGTTCCAACAGCACTACACGCTTCAATCCCCGTTGCTGCGCCAAATAGATCGCAATGGCAGCACCATAAAACCCACCGCCTATGACCACCGCGTCGTAGTAGTTTGGATCTGCTTCGAAACCGGACATCAGGAGCTTTCCGAGACTGATGTCGTGGCTGAGTTTGAGGCAACTTGCTCGATATTCAGCTTCTCTCTACGTGTCATGCGAGAACTCGTAAACTCCTGCCCAACATGATAAAGCGGACCCTCATTCGATAGACTGGCCATGTTCAGGATATATTCGCCCAGTACCAGCAACACTAGCGAGATAAGGAAAAACATGCCCGATTGCTGAAGCGAAAAGCTAACCCAGCCAGGAGCAACATCAGTTTTCCAGATTCCGATCGCCAACACGTAAACGCTGTACACCAGATTGGCAATGGCACCAAATAGAGAGAGCGACGTCACCAACCGCATCGGTGCTCGCGTTGTAGACACCAGAAGCCGCATGCCACGATCAATACTTTCACCCAGACGCTTGGGGCTCGTCACTTTAGGCTCTGCACTGTAATTCAGATAAGCACGCGCAAAACCGCCAGTAGCGGGAAGGTGCCGATAGGTCATCGATGGTTGTGGGTGCTGGAGGATGAAATTGATCACCCGCTTGCTAAGGATTCGATACTGTGGCGCATCTTTCGCCAGATGCACACCATTGAATTTATTGTACAAGCTGTGGAAGACAATATTTGCACATCGATAAGCGAGGCTCTGCGCAGGTTTTTGCGAGTTATTGGCAAAAACCACATCTGCACCCGCTACGGCCTGATCAAGCATCTGGGGTACAAAATTAATATCATCAATCAAAGGATCAATGACGGCGACAAAGTCGCCCAATGCGTTTTCCAAACCGACCCAAGACGCGGTATCCGCATCTACTTCCTTCGTCAGGGCATATACCTGCAAATTCGCAAGACCCGTTTCGGATGTCAGACGCTTCAATTGTAGAATGCTGTCATCTTCCGACGCATTATCTACCACGATCAACTCATAGTCGCTGACCGTGGAGGCGATAATCGAAGCGGCATCAGACAAAATCTTTTCAATTTGATCCGACTGATTACGAACAACGAACACCACTGACAAAAAACACGGAAAAAAAGCCATCTTGAATTCTCTTGAAACCAACCGACTATAAACCTTGAACGATCGGGTTTAGCAAACAAGCCAATTGGAGCTAAGAAGGGAGCCCACGACGCCAGCAGCCGTCGGATCTGCACAGATCTCGAAAGGGCGAAGGTAGCCGCCCGTATCCTTGCCAGGCACAGATAATCACAACTCTCTGCCCGGAAAACGAACGCATCCACACTGCTGGCAGCAGGCCTTAATTTGCGCGCAAAGTAGCACGAGTAGGCTATTTCTGCCAGCATTGAGGTCGAACCCGCTTGACACAGGCCGCATGATTTTCGATGCGAAATCCTGACTCTCCTGCCTAGGGCAATGCATCGCTAAAAGCCCGGAGCGGTACGGAACACATGTAGCGTCTACAACCGTCGCCTACATTGAGTCCATATGCGAGTGCCTGCCCGAGAATGTAACAATGAGATATTTTTGATAGTGCAAACGTTGACGCGATTGCCACAGCCTTCCGCCGAACCAGCAGCTGCAGCAACCTCACCCACCGAAACGCTCTACGATCTTGGCGACTAAAGCCCGTGCATGCTGGCGTAACTCAGGAACCGCAGTAGCTTCCCAGAGCCGGGCTTTGAGCATTGGCCCCACGTAACTAAGCCACTGAAGATTACTCCCCGAACCACTCACGACGGAATAATCCTGCGCAACGGCTATCCCGACACCCAATTCGTCGGCTTGAATCATTGATTCTTTCGACAGGTAAGAAATTAGCGGGTCGGAAATTTTCCGAATATCCGTGCACGGCCCAGTACAGTTGATAACGCGATCAAAGCTACAATCGATATTAAGGTCACTACCTCTAGGCATGATTGTCATCGACACACACTCACCCGCGACCCGCGCCGACACAATTCTCCCTGCAATCGTTTTGATTCGAGACGCTGCGAGAGCATCCTGGTAGATGCGAAACGTTTGTGGGGCAACCCGATGTCGGTAGACATCCCAATGAGGCTGTACGTGACGCAGAAAACGCTGGCGCTCGACAACATTCAGTCGACTCCAAAGTTCGGATGTAACCGGCCGAAGCGCAGCAACGATCTCTCGCCAATGTTCAGGAGATCGGGCGACTTCACGTCGAACCTGCCTCACGTAATCAGCCACCGTCGCTGAGCCCGCCAACAAGTCAGCACCGATGTTCGTCGTGAAACCTGGCGCAGGCAGCTTTTCTCGATGATCAGTGGGCAGCAACCCTCGACGCGAGAGCATTGTGATGCTCGCTTTCGGATGTGATCGGAGCAGGGAAATCAAGATATCGACTGCAGTGAGGCCACTGCCAATCAAAAGTACCTGAGGTGCCTCGCAATGAATTTCCTCAGCCTTGAATGCCCACGGGTCCTCCACGTAAAACCGGGAGTCCACCAGGGACTGCAGACCTCTAGGGGTGGCCGGCGGAAAATTGCCAAATGCCAATACAACATGATCAGCGACAATTTGCTCTCCCGTTTGAAGAACGATTAGCGCCTTCGTACCATCAGCCTGAGGCTCGATGGAACAGACCTCTCCTGCAACACTCTCACACTGGACTCTGGACTGTTCTTTCGCGAGGTCGAGCAACTCACTTAAATACGTACCATATAACTTTCTTGAAACAAAGCTACCCGAGTGAGCATCAGGCTCGAACTGACGAAAATAGTTTAGAAATGAATTCGGCTCATCTACCAACGCAGACATATTACCAGCAGGAACGTTCAACAAGTGATCAGGACTGTTTGTTCCATAGGCCAGTCCACGTGCCATCTTACCAGAACGATTAATAATGGTAAGTCTCGATCCCTGAGGCGCTCTTTTCAGAAACTCAATGGCTGTCACCGTCCCACTAAATCCTGCGCCGATAATGACCAGATGCTTCACTTGGAATTCCATTTACTTAGATAATCAATAACGACATCCACACCCTGATCAATTGTTTGCATCAATGTGTCGATCGTGATCTGAGGGGCATCCGGTGCTTCATAGGGCGAATCAATACCCGTAAAATTCTTGATCAGCCCCTTTCGCGCCTTGGCATACAAACCTTTTGGGTCCCGGCGCTCGCACTCGCTGAGCGGTGTATCAACATAAACCTCAATAAAGGATTCATCTCCGATCACGCTGCGCGCCAAGGCACGATCACGGTGAAATGGTGATATGAAAGAAGTAATGACAATGAGCCCCGCATCGACAAACAGATTTGCCACCTCGGCAACGCGTCGGATATTTTCCTCACGGTCACGATCACCAAATCCAAGATCCTTACACAACCCCATGCGAACGTTGTCACCGTCCAGCAGGTATGTGTGACATCCTCGCGCAACGAGCCGCTGCTCAAGCGCATCCGCCAGCGATGACTTTCCCGAACCACTGAGCCCGGTTAGCCAAATCACTACCGGACGCTGATTCTTTTGCTCACCACGCACTTGAGCGGTCGTCGAAATGCGTTGGCTTGTGAGATTGTTTTGCATGATTTTCGTCACTTTGATAGCTGGATCATTAACGGATGGCTGACCACATCCGCACGAAAATATGAACGACTTGACTGCATCCGAGATCGGCAACTGAACCTCGATCAGACGCTCCTAGCTTGACCCGCATTTAACATGTAGGCGATAACAACCAGTGGCGCAAAGGCAATCAACAGACCGAAAACACCACTCAGGTGATGAAGCGCTACCAAAGCGGATAGTGGAAGCAAATACGCAATATTGATGACGACAACGGCCATCGTGACCCTTTTATGCCCGAAACGACGGGCTGCATGTTGATAGCCGTGACTGCTGTGTGCCTGATAAACCTTTTCGCCCTTAAGCAATCGACGGGCCAGCGTCCATGTCGCATCGACAATGAACACGCCCAACAGAATAATCCAGCTCCAAAGCAACGCAGGTTCTTGCCACGCTGCCTGAAGAGCAATGATGCCGAGGGTCACCCCAAGAAAACCACTGCCAGCATCACCCATGAAAATTTTCGCAGGCGGAAAATTCCAGCAAAAAAAACCTGCGACTGCCGCCGCCAGAAGCAACGGTCCACAAACCAGCCCGGCGTTGGCACCCAACCAATAGATCAGACACATACCCAGACAGACACTGATAGCTTCGGCACTTGCCAATCCGTCGATGCCGTCCATGAAGTTATAGAGATTAAGCATCCAGACCAAGTATATCAATGCGAGAAAGTTACCAGCCCAGCCCAAGTCAACTTTTGTATCAAATATTTCTACCGGCGCCAGCCCCCCCAACCAAAATAATGCCCAGCCAGCAGCAATAAAATGTCCGAGCAATCGCCATCTCGCGGCGATATGTCCATGATCATCGGCAAATCCCGTCAATGCCACCAGCGCCCCCGCCCCCAACAGCGAACACAAGTTTTTAATATCCAGCAAGTTCAATTGTGAAATAAAAGGTAAGGTGACAAGAAAGGAAACAACAATAGCGACCCCACCACCCCGTGGTGTCGGAACCGTATGCGCACTGCGCTCATTGGGTATATCCATCAAACTGCGCGACAAGGCATATCGGCGCAAGCAGAGTGTTAATAGCCAGGAAGCAATAAACACTAGAGATACCAACCACCAGACAATCATTTGGCTTTTTCATCCTTATAATGTCTCGCGGTCTGTAGCATTGCCTTGCCCATGGCAACAGGAGGTGCCCAACCCAGGATCTCGCGATTCTTGTTAATGTCTACTTGTAACGAACTACACACTCTTTGTGCGATCGCCCGCCTGCCCGACAATGAGGCGAACAATGTCAGGAGAGATGCTGGAAAAGGGATAAGGTAAGCGACTCTGCCGAGCGCGCTGGAAAGGTGGCGTAATAATTGAGTCGTCGACAGGTCAACTCCATCACTGACCAGAAAAACCTGGTTGGCGGCAGCCGGGTGGTCAAGGCAAGTGACAATGAGACTTACAAGATTTGCAATTGAAACCAGGCTTCGCTGATTTCTAATGCTTCCAAGTGGCAAAGGTATCCCCTTGTCGAGCCAATCCATCATGCTCCGAAAATTGGCTTTCACACCTGGCCCATAGACCAAGGACGGGCGGATAACGACGATCTCCATACCCGAATCACGCCCCAATTGCATCAAGGCCAGCTCCGCCTCGAGCTTGGAAACACTGTACGGATCCAACGGACGAGGCGTGTCATCTGCAATAAACGGCCTTCCCGGAGTCGTGGCTTCGCCATTGACCTTAATCGAACTGATGAAGATGAATCGCTTCACACCTGCGTTCACTGCCCGCCGCGCCAATCTCAACGTGCCGTCGACATTGACCCTGCGAAACTCAGCCAGGGCATCTTCGGCCTGCTCCTGCATGACATGGACCCGGGCGGCGGCATGAACAATGATCTGAACGCCTTCAAGCGCAGGCGCTCGAACTTCATCCAGCAGATCAAACGATTGTATCGGGCACAATCCGAGCAACCTCGTTTGACCACGCACAGCGGCGATCGGGCGGTAATTTCCATCCCGTAATAAACGAAAAACCAAGGCTTCGCCGACGAAACCGCCTGCCCCTGTCACCAGCACTTTCGGAGACATCATTAGTGGGTTTCCCTGAAAGCGGCCACCCAACAGACACAGAAGAAGAATATCTTGTCACGAACTCTGCGCCGGCAACGCCAGGCACTGAATGAAAGCTTCATTAGTTGAACCGGACGTAATGCCAACCAAGTACGTACAAAGGGATCGGCACTCACACCAATCAGATGCGCAATAGTTTGCACCTGTTGGAACCACCAGCCATCCTGAATGGTTTTGTAACGGGCGATCAGCGAACTCAGGCCTTTATTGGCCCCAACCTGATTGCGTTCATGCTGGCGGTAGTCCATGGAGGGGACTGGATCTATATACCAATGAAAACCATGGCTACGCGCAAAAGCATAGCAATACCAGTCATGCAAACTGATTGTCTGGATCTGTTGCCAGTTAGTAAGGATTGATGCCTTTAACGCGACGATCAATCGATTGCTCATGACATAGGTACAGCCCGGGCCGGCCGCCTCGAACAAATAGTCCCAAGCCACCTGGGGCTGCGCCTTGTTCAACACATGAACTCGACCGTCCGCCCAGAAAGCCCTGACATTGCTGGAACAGGCATCGATCTGACGGTTTTTAATGTTTTGAATAGCTCGCCACAGCTTATCTGAATACCAGATATCGTCCTGATCGGCAAAAGCAACATACTCATAAGCACTCAGATCGACATCTTTGATCAATCTGAAAAAATTCAGCGCAGCACCACCAAAGGTTCCTGCAGGGGCCAAAACAGTCACGCGAGGTTCTTTGGCCGCAAAAGCCAAGCACCAGGCTTCGGTACCATCCGACGAAGGATCGATGCTGATATAAACGGTGACATCAACATTGTGCTGAGAAAGGATCGAAGCCAACTGCTCTTCGATCCATTCGATACCATTGTAGGCCGCCAGTAAAACCGCAACCTTGGGATGCTTTACTGTCATGCCACTCCTGCCTGCAACAGTTAAAAGCTACTGAACGAAATGCCAATCAGTGAGCTGGGGAATCCAACAACTTTTGCAGGTATTGGCCGTAACCGGTTTTTTTCAGGGCGTCAGCCTGTGCTGCAAGCTGCTCGGCAGTAATCCAACCATTGTGATAGGCGATCTCTTCAAGGCAGGCCACTTTCAATCCCTGACGTTGCTCAATGGTGTGAACAAAGTGGCTTGCTTCCAGCAGTGAGTCATGAGTACCGGTATCGAGCCACGCAAAACCGCGACCGAGCATTTCAACATTGAGTGACTTTCTTTCAAGATAAGCCCGGTTCACGTCAGTGATTTCGAGCTCGCCGCGCTCTGATGGCTTGATATTCTTGGCAATCTCGACAACGTCGTTATCGTAGAAATAAAGACCGGTCACTGCGTAGTTGGACTTCGGCTTTGACGGTTTCTCTTCGATACTCAAGGCGCGACCGGTTTTGTCGAACTCGACGACACCAAAGCGCTCAGGATCGGAAACGTGATAACCGAAAACAGTAGCCCCCGTGGTCTTGGAGCTGGCCGATCGTAAATTGTCGGAAAAGTGCTGACCATAAAAGATGTTATCACCGAGGATCAGACAGCAAGGGTCGCTGCCGATGAACTCCTCGCCAATGATGAACGCCTGCGCCAAGCCATCCGGGCTAGGCTGCTCAGCGTAGGTCAAGGTTACTCCGTAACGACTACCGTCACCGAGTAACTTGCGGAAGCACGGGAGATCTTCCGGGGTCGAAATGATCAGGATTTCACGCATTCCTGCCAGCATCAACACAGAAAGCGGGTAAAAGATCATTGGTTTGTCGTAAATAGGCAGCATCTGCTTAGACACACCTAAGGTCAACGGATGCAGACGAGTGCCGGAGCCGCCAGCGAGGATAATGCCTTTACGATTTGTCGTGGTCATTTGTTCAAAACTTCCCTAAGCATTCGGGTTACGCCACTTTGCCAATCCGGCAAGTGTAGAGAAAAATTATTACGCAGTTTCTGAGTATTCAACCGCGAATTCAGAGGCCTACGGGCCGGCGTTGGATAAGCAGTCGTAGCAATCTTGTTAATCGCATTTACGGCGAGCTCTTCGCCATTAGCTTTGGCGAAATTGATGACATGGCTGGCATAACCATGCCATGACACCTCTCCTCTGGCAGCTAAATGATAAATACCTGCCAACTCGGGACGCCGCATTACCTTCAAGATCGATAAGGCTGTTACATCGGCAATCAGATCAGCACCTGTTGGCGCGCCAATCTGATCTGAAATGACGCTCAGCGATTCCCGATCCTTGGCCAGACGCAGCATGGTTTTCGCAAAGTTATTTCCGCGAGCGGCATAGACCCAGCAAGTACGGAAGATCAAATGCCTGCAGCCAGATTCAAGGATTGCATGCTCGCCGGCAAGCTTACTGGCACCGTACTGGTTCAAGGGTGCAACAGGATCATCCTCACTCCAAGACCTGGAACCGGTACCGCTGAAGACATAATCGGTCGAGTAGTGAATCAGCAATGAATCGCCTGCCAGGGCTTCTTCGGCCATCACACGAACGGCCTGACCGTTTATTAGATCGGCCAACTCTGATTCAGACTCAGCCTTGTCCACAGCCGTGTAAGCCGCGGCGTTCACAATGACGTCCGGTTTGACTGCCTTAATGGTCGCCCGCAACGCCTCCAGATCAGTCAAATCCCCGCACAAGCCGTCTACAGCATGGCGATCGACGGAGATCAACTCGCCAAGCGGAGCCAGAGAGCGTTGCAGTTCCCAGCCCACTTGACCGTTTTTGCCGAGCAGAAGGATTTTCATGCCTTGTTTGAGCGATCCGAATAGTTCTGATCAATCCATTGCTGATAGGCGCCGCTCTTCACATGAGCGACCCATTCGGTATTGTTCAGGTACCACTCGACGGTTTTGCGAATCCCCGTTTCGAACGTCTCTTCTGGCGTCCAGCCCAGCTCACGCTGGATTTTGCTGGCATCGATTGCGTAGCGCTGATCGTGACCCGGGCGATCCTGCACGTAGGTGATCAAGCTCGCATGTGGACGATGCGCGGAGTCCGGACGCAACTCATCCAACAATGCGCAGAGGGTATGAACGACCTCAATGTTTTGCTTCTCATTGTGGCCGCCGATGTTGTAAGTCTCACCGATCACACCCTCGGTAACGACTTTGTACAGCGCGCGCGCGTGGTCTTCGACGTACAGCCAATCGCGGACCTGATTCCCTTTGCCGTAAACCGGCAGGGGCTTACCTTCCAGCGCATTGAGAATAATCAGAGGGATCAGCTTCTCAGGGAAGTGGCAAGGGCCGTAGTTGTTCGAGCAGTTGGTCACCAGCGTAGGCAGCCCGTAGGTACGAGCCCAGGCTCGCACCAGATGGTCGGAGCTGGCCTTGCTGGCCGAATATGGCGAGCTTGGCTGATACGGAGTGGTCTCGGTGAAGAGATCTTCCGGCCCCTCGAGATCACCGTAAACTTCATCGGTCGAAATGTGGTGAAAGCGGAAATCAGCTTTGCGCATGTCATCCAGCGCCGTCCAATATTGACGTGCTGCTTCCAGCAATGTGTAAGTACCTATGATGTTTGTCTGAATAAACTCGGACGGACCAGTGATCGAACGATCAACATGGGACTCCGCCGCCAGGTGCATGATTGCATCGGGCTGGTATTCGCGCAGCACGCGGTCGATTTGCTCGCGATCGCAAATATCCACACGCTCAAACGCATAACGCGAGTTTTGGCTGACTTCAGCCAAAGACTCCAGATTGCCGGCGTAAGTCAGCTTATCAACGTTAACGACAGAGTCGCTAGTGTTGGAAATGATGTGACGGATGACTGCCGAGCCAATGAACCCGGCGCCGCCGGTAACTAGAATTTTCACGCGAAACCATACCCTTGAGCTGCGGACAGTGACACCAGTGACCACTGTCTAATCCATGAATGCAGAAGCCACCAAAACCCGGGGCTTCCGTCAGAGTCAGTCTGCATCGATGCGGACACATTGCCACAATCGAACAAGGGCTGCATTTTACAGCTTAATGAACGTTTTACTAATGGATATGGACAAGCGACGATGCAAATTCGACAGATGTCTCGCGCCTGCCGACCTCAGACAAGACGCTTGCGCGCCGCCCTGGACGAGCGCCCCAGAAACCAGCCCAGAATCGGACCAATCAGCATGCCGGCGAGCAGCGCCAAGACCACCACCACAGAGACTGGAAGCTGGGGACCAGCCAAGCCGAGGAACATTAACGAGATGGATTGCTGATTCTCCAGCACAAAAGCCAGGATCACTAACACAAGCAATAAAATGAAAACGCCAAGAAGTATGCGCTTGAGATTACGCATGAGTAACTCCTTGAAAAATAGCGACTGTCAAACCCCCTCCTCCTCTTCCTCGTTCACCCGATCGCGCAATTCCTTGCCCGGTTTGAAATGCGGTACGAATTTGCCATCCAGGCTGACCGACTGACCGGTCTTGGGATTTCGACCGACACGCGGGGCACGGTAGTGCAGGGAGAAGCTGCCAAACCCACGGATCTCGATGCGATCACCGGTGGCCAGACATTGGGACATTTGTTCAAGCATGGTCTTGATGGCCAGCTCCACATCCTTGGATGAGAGTAGCCCTTGATGGGTGACAATTCGTTCGATCAACTCCGACTTCGTCATATTTTTCCCTTCTTTTTCAAG
>Ga0308163_10000915_pt1 | contig 38976 bp, 35 predicted proteins | sample PhyTR1_FD_201037 | JGI IMG/M metagenome (GOLD analysis project Ga0308163, IMG submission 201037) | Phyllosphere microbial communities from UC Gill Tract Community Farm, Albany, California, United States - DLSLT.R1 | ecosystem: Host-associated > Plants > Phyllosphere > Unclassified | place: USA... | reverse complement strand
AGCATCAGCTCGTGTAGAAATGGTGGACCTGACCCCGGATTAAAAAAGGCCGGGGTTGATCCCGGCCTTTCGTATTCACTGCTCGTTTTTTTTTACATTTCGAGCGTCATCAGGCTGGCGTTGCCGCCGGCAGCGGTCGTATTGACGCACAGAGCCCGCTCAGCAAGCAAACGCCACAGGGGGATGGCCCCGTCCTCGCTGGTGTCGATCAGGCTCACCAGGGCGCCGCTACGGGCCGCCAGTTGGCTGTGCAGACTGCCGGTCAGCATCGATTCCACCAGGGCAATCTGGAAATCGCCTTCGAAACCGTTCAGATCGGTAACCGGCTTGACGCGGTCCTTTACCGTCGCCGGTAAATCGGCCGGCATCAGCTTGACCGTGTCCCCCGCGAGCAAAGCGATGTTTCCGGTGGCGAGTACCGCTGCCAACTGGTTGAGCAGCCCGTCCTGGGTTGCTGCGGCGCACACCACCGCGCCGCGTGGCACCAGCGCCAGCGTGTTGCGCTCGCCGGTGGGTCCGGGCAAGGCGGTCAAGCTGCCCAGCATCGTCGTGCGGCTGTATTGATCGGACAGCTTGGCGATACCGTCGCGACCGTGCTTTTGCGCCCAAGCGGTCAGCGCGTCCAGCGCCGGTGTCGTTTGACGCTGCTGGTGCTGCTGTGGCGTAGCCGCCCCGCCACGCTGCAGACGTTTCAGATACAGCGGGCCGCCAGCTTTAGGGCCGGTGCCGGATTTTCCTTCGCCACCGAATGGCTGCACACCGACGACGGCGCCGACAATGTTGCGATTCACGTAGATATTGCCGACATGCGCGTTCGAACTGATGTAATCGATGGTTTCATCGATGCGCGAATGCACGCCCAAGGTCAGGCCGAAGCCGCTTTCGTTGATTTGCCGGACCAGCTTTGGCAACTCCGCGCGCTTGTAGCGGATCACGTGCAGAACCGGGCCAAAGACTTCCTGCGTCAGTTCCGACAGCGAACGGATCTCCAGTACCGTTGGCGGGACAAACGTGCCGGCGGTGATCACACTCGACGGCAGATCCAGCGAGAAGTAGTTCAGCGCCGTACCTTTGAGCTTGTTGATGTGCGCCAGCAGGTTTTGCTGCGCTTCGGCGTCGATGACCGGGCCGATGTCCGTCACCAGGCGGTCCGGGCTGCCGACTTTGAGCTCGAGCATCGCGCCTTTGAGCATTTTGATGGTCTTGTCGGCGATATCTTCCTGCAGGAACAGCACGCGCAGCGCCGAACAACGCTGGCCGGCGCTGTCGAATGCGGACGAAATGGCGTCCTGCACCACTTGTTCCGGCAACGCCGACGAGTCGACGATCATCGCGTTCTGGCCGCCGGTCTCGGCGATCAGCGGTATGTCGATGTTTTCGGCAGCCGCGCGCTTGGCCAGGGTGCGGTTGATCAGTTGCGCCACTTCGGTCGAGCCGGTGAAGATGACGCCTTTGACGCGTGGATCGGCCGTCAGCGCGGCGCCGACCACTTCGCCACGGCCCGGCAGGAATTGCAGCGCGGCGCGTGGTATGCCGGCCTCGTACAGCAGCTCGACAGCACGGTGCGCGATCAGCGGCGTTTGCTCGGCCGGCTTGGCCAGCACCACGTTGCCGGCCGCCAGCGAGGCGGCAACCTGGCCGGTGAAAATGGCCAGCGGGAAATTCCACGGACTGATGCAGGTGACCGGACCCAGCGCCAGGGTGTTGGCCGAACCGGCGACCTCGGCCGCGTAGTAACGCAGGAAGTCGACCGCTTCGCGCAATTCGGCGATGGCGTTCGGCAACGATTTGCCAGCTTCGCGGATCGCCAGGGTCATCAGCTCCATCGCGTTCGCTTCGAACAGGTCGGCGGCGCGGTTCAGCGCGGCGGCGCGCTCGGAAGGTTGCGTGGTCTGCCAATCCATGGCGAAATTGCTGGCGCTGATGAGCGCGCTGTCGACATCGGTGGCGGTGGCTTCGACCAGCTTGCCGACGATATCGCTGTGCTGGGCCGGATTGGTGACATCCTGCACCGGCTGGCCGACGCTGACCCCGCCCGCCAGCAATGGCGATGCGTACCAGGTACGGGGCAACGCCAGCGCTGCTGAAATTTCGCGCAGCACATCCTCGTTGGCCAGATCGAAGCCGGCCGAGTTCTTGCGCTCGGCGCCAAACATGGCTTGCGGCAGCGGAATGCCAACGTGCGGCTGACCGCCCTGCTCACGCGCCATGGCGACCGGGTCCTTGATCAGCGACTCGACAGGAATCGCTTCATCGACGATCTGGTTGACGAACGACGAGTTGGCGCCGTTTTCCAGCAGACGTCGCACCAGGTAGGCCAGCAAGGTTTCATGGGTGCCGACCGGGGCGTAGATGCGGCACGGCTTGTCCAGGTTGTCCTTGCCGACGACCTGGTCGTACAGCGATTCGCCCATGCCATGCAGACACTGGAATTCGTAGTCGGTCACGCCGTCGCGCTTGGCCCAGGTGTAGATGGTCGACAAGGTTTGCGCGTTGTGGGTGGCGAACTGCGGGTAGATGACATCGGTCGCGCCGAGCAGCTTTTGCGCGCACACCAGATACGAAACGTCGGTGTAGACCTTGCGCGTGTAGACCGGGTAGCCGCTCATGCCGTCCACCTGGGCGCGCTTGATCTCGGCATCCCAATACGCGCCCTTGACCAGGCGCACCATGAATTTTCGGCCACTGCGCTTGGCCAGGTCGATCAGGAAGTCGATCGCGAACGGGCAGCGTTTTTGATACGCCTGCACGACAAAGCCGATACCTTCGAAGCCGGCCAGTTCCGGATCGTAGGCGAGCGCCTCCATCAGGTCCAGCGACAATTCCAGACGATCGGCCTCTTCCGCATCGATGTTCAGGCCGATGTTGTAGTGCTTGGCCAGCAGTACCAGTTGACGCATGCGCGGCAGCAATTCCTCCATCACCCGGGCGCGCTGGGCGCGGCTGTAGCGCGGGTGCAGCGCCGACAATTTGACCGAGATGCCGGGACCGTTCTTGATGCCGCGGCCGTTCGAGGCCTTGCCGATCGCGTGGATCGCGGTTTCGTACGAGGCGTAGTAATTCTTGGCGTCGGCCTCGGTCAGCGCCGCCTCGCCCAGCATGTCATATGAATAACGATAACCGCGTGCCTCGTTGGCCTGGCCGTTCTTGATGGCCTCGTCGATGGTCTGGCCGGTGACGAATTGATTGCCCAGCATGCGCATCGCCAGATCGACGCCTTTGCGGATCAGCGGTTCGCCGCCCTTGGAAATCAGTTTGGTCAGCGCAGAGCCCAGGCCGGTCTCGCTGTTGGTGCTGACCAGTTTGCCGGTGATGAGCAGACCCCAGGTGGCGGCGTTGACGAACAGCGACGGCGACTCGCCCAGGTGCTTGCGCCAGTCGCCCTTGCTGATTTTGTCGGCAATCAGGCGGTCGGCGGTGGCATTGTCGGGAATACGCAACAGTGCTTCGGCCAGACACATCAACGCGACACCCTCTTCCGACGACAGCGAGAACTCATGCATCAGGGCGTCGACACCGGAGGCGCGGGTACGCTGTTCGCGCACCGAGCTGACCAGCTTATGCGCCAGTTGTTGCGCTTGCTGGAGGCTGCCGGTGTCGTTGTTTTTGATCTGATCCAGCAACCATTGAACCGCGCTCACTTCGTCTCGCCTGTAGGCGGCCGTCACTGCTGCGCGCAATGGAATCGGGTCGCGCAGGATCTCGGCCTGTAACGCTGCGAAGGGGGTGAAGATGGACGGGTCTGCTGCTTGCATGAATGACTCTCAGAATAAGTATTTAGGTGCGTCCACTTACAAAAACACGCTCTGCAAGCGGATAGCTTGAGAGCGTGAATTGAGGTTGAATCGTGGTCTCGAATCGTGAACTGCTGATGATTCGATTGTAAAGTGAATTCTTCTGGATTAATTCTGGTATTACACGGGACTAGCAATAGATTGTTTTTAGTGAGACAATTTAACCAAATAATATTTATTTGGGAGTCCCCGGAAATGTTAGACAAGATCAGCAAAAAAATCTTGATGGAGTTGCAGAGCGATGGCCGCATCAGCAACGTGGAGCTGGCGGCGCGCGTGAATTTGTCACCGGCCGCTTGCCTGGAGCGCGTGCGCAAATTGCACGAATCCGGCTACATCATGGGCTACACCGCGCAGTTGAACCCCCAACTGCTCGACGTTTCACTGCTCGTATTCATCGAAGTCGTGCTCGATCGCACCACGCCCGAAGTCTTCGACGCCTTCAAACACAGCGTCCAGGTCATTCCGGAAGTGCTGGAATGCCACATGGTCGCCGGCGGTTTCGACTATCTGGTCAAGGCCCGGGTGAAGGACATGGCCGCCTACCGCGAATTCCTGGGTAAAACCCTGCTCCAGAAAGGTGTGCGGGAAACCCACACTTATGCCGTAATGGAAGAAGTCAAGAATACCACCAAGTTACCGATAAAGTAGTATGTAGGAAATAAAATTACTTGCTGCGCGCCAAGCGCCGTAGTCATCGGGGGACAAATGAAGCTTTTGCAGCATAAGTTGGTGCAACGTGGATTATGGTTGTTGGGTGCTACGGCGGGCGGAACTTGCCTTGCGTACTTGTTCGATATGGCTGCGGGCGATCAGGCCGCATTGATGTATACGGCCGCGCCGGCAGCGTTCGCCGGGGCGCTGATCTCCTGGTGGGCGGCGCGCCAGAACAGTGACGAGGGTGGCGTGCGCCACTTCGCCCAAACCGTCGGCGAGGAAATCGACGCCATCATGATCGGCGCGGCGGAAACTTCGTACTTCGTCGATTCGGTGAAGAAGAAGATCGAGCTCGACGTCGGCACCGCCGGCGGCATTGTCCAGAGTTCGGCGCAAAACGCCGCGACCACCGAGCGCATCGCCGCCAACGCCGAGCGCGCCGCGAAGATCGCCACCCAGGTGCGTGGCGAAACCGTTGCCGGCCGCACCGAGGCCGACAATGGCCTGCAGCGCATCCGCAGCGCCCGCCAGGACGCCCAGACGGCCGCTTCCGTCATGATCAACCTGCAAACCAACTCCCGCAAAATCTACGGCTTCACCGAAGCGATCAGCGAGATTTCCGCCCGTACCAACCTGCTGGCGCTGAATGCCGCCATCGAAGCGGCGCGCGCCGGCGAACAGGGACGCGGTTTCGCCGTTGTCGCCAGCGAGGTGCGCCAGCTGGCCTTGCGTACGAAGGAGGCCACCGACGAGATCAGCACCATGGTGCGCGAGATCAATCAGCAAGCGGAACAAGCCGCCACCGGCATGACGTCGCTGGCGGTGCAAGTCAGCGAGGCGGCCGGCAACGTCGAGACGGTGCACAGTTTGCTGGGCAATATCGAGCGCTCGTCCGGGGTATCGGAAGACGAGATCGGCCAGATCGCGCGGGCCTCGCGCGAGCACGTTGCCACCACCGAGGAGATCGCCGCTGCGATCGCCAGCATCCGCGACAGCTTGTTATCCACAGAGAAGGAATTGCCGCGCGCCGCCAGTTCGGCGATGGCGCTGGCCGAGCGGGCCGAGCTCATCACCGGCGCGCTGGGCGAATCGTCGATAGCCACCTCGCACGACGGCATCCGTCGTGCCGCGCAGCAGGCGGCGCTGGAAGTGGGCAGGATTTTTGAAGCGGCGCTGTCGTCGGGCAAGATCACACGCGACGCGCTGTTCGACCGGACTTACACGCCGATCCCGAATACCGACCCGCCCAAGCATAAAACGAAGTTCGATGATTTTACGGATCGCGTGCTGCCTTCATTGCAGGAGGCGCTGTTGGTGGCGATGCCGCAGCTGGCTTACGCCGGTGCGGTGGATAACAACGGCTATTTCCCGACCCACAACAAGAAGTTTTCGCAGCCGTTGACGGGTGACTATGACGTCGACATCGTCAACAACCGCACCAAGCGGATTTTCAGCGACCGCACGGGCAAGCGCTGCGGCGCGAACACCAAGCCTTTCCTGCTGCAAACCTACAAGCGCGACACGGGGGAAGTGATGCACGACCTGTCGGCGCCGATCTATGTGAACGGCAAGCACTGGGGCGGCTTCCGCATCGGTTACCGGTCCAGTACCAAGCATTAGCATTGTTTATGGGGCTGTTGTGCGCACGTAATCCCGTGGCGAACAGCCCATCACGCGCTTGAAGGCCGTGCTGAAGGCGCTTTCCGATTCATAGCCCAGCGACGGCGCAATCGCCGAAATCGGCGCAGTGGTATTGAGCAGTTTATCGCCCGCCAGCATCATGCGCCAGCGCGTCAGGTACTCCATCGCGGAGGAACCCACCATCGTCTTGAACCTGAGCGCGAACGCCGAGCGTGACATGCCGGCGTGCTGCGCCAGCGCCTGCAACGTCCAGCGCTGCGCCGGCTCGGCGTGCATCGCGCTTAGCGCCGCACCCATCTGTCGATCGGCCAGCGCGAACAGCCAGCCCACGCCGGCCTGCGTGCCGGTGGCCTTCGCGCCCTCCTCCATATGCATCCGCAGCGCCAGTATCAGCATCATGTGCGCCAGATGCTCAGCCATCAGCGCGCTGCCGGGCCGCTGTTCATGCAATTCCTGGATCATGCGCTGAACCGACCACAACAACGTCGCCTGATCCGCCTCCTGCCGCAGGTGCACGATCGGCGGCAGCATCGCCAACAGGATTCCTCCATGGCTGTGGCCCAGAAAAAAGCGGCTGCCGACCATCAGGCAGCCGCCGCCGCCATTGTGGCGTATCACACCGGCCTCGCGCGGTGCGGCGAATACTTCGGCCGAGCCGGTCGCCGGCAGCGACAAGTCGCTGGCCATGACAAACGGCCGCCCGCCCGGCAGCAGGAAACAATCGCCGGCCTTCAACAAGGTCGGTTCGGCAACGCCATCGACCGCCAGCCAGCATTGCCCGGAAACGATCGAATAGCATTTGATGCCAATGTTGGGCGGATAGCGGACTGCCCAGTCGCCGCCGGCATCGAAGCCGGAGGAGACATAGCTGCGCGGCTTGAGCAGCGCGAGTACATCGGAAAGTGGATCCATTTTTTGGACGAATGCGAAGATAACACGGACTTTATAGCATGGATCGGATTTGTCAGCGCCTCTATCATGGCTGCTCTAGTCAACCAGGAGATCAACATGCGGGTATTTTTAACCGGAGCAAGCGGCTTTGTGGGTTCAGCCGTGATGGAGGATTTGATTCAAGCCGGGCACCAGGTGCTGGCGCTGGTGCGCGGCGACGACGCCGCAGCCAAGGTGGCGCTCCTCGGCGCCGAGCCGTATCGCGGCGACTTGTCGGCGCCCGGCCACCTCGCGGAGGCGGCGAAAGCCTGCGACGGCGTGATCCACACAGCGTTCATCCACGATTTTTCGAACATGGGCGAGTCGGCCAAGATCGATCTGGCGGCCATCGAGACGATCGGCGCCGCATTGGCGGGCTCGGGCAAGCCGTTCGTGGTGACGTCGGCGATCGGCGTGCTAGAGGCTGGCCGCCTTGTGACGGAAAACGATGCGCCCACCCCGGGTTCGGCGGGCGCCTACCGCGTTCCTTCCGAACTGGCCGCGCTGGCCCTGGCGGCGCGTGGCGTGCGCGCGTCGGTGGTGCGTCTGCCGCCGTCGGTGCATGGCGAAGGCGACTACGGCTTCGTGCCGGCGCTGATCGACATCGCCCGCAAACAGGCGGTGTCAGCGTATATCGGGGACGGAATGAATCGCTGGCCGGCCGTGCACCGGCGCGACGCGGCGCGGTTGTACCGGCTGGCGCTGGAAAGCGGCGTGGCGGGAACGGCCTACCACGCCGTGGCGGATGAAGGCGTGGCGACGCGGGACATCGCCGAGGTGATCGGCAAACGGCTGAATTTGCCGGTGGAAGGGTTATCGGAAGAAGCGGTGGCCGGGCATTTCGGCTGGCTGGGACGGTTTTTTGGCACCGACTGGTGGGCGTCGAGCGCGCAAACGCAACAGGAGCTGGGTTGGAAGCCGACGCATCCGGGATTGCTCGAGGACGTGGACAGCGCGTATTTCAGCGGTTAAGCAGGCCGGGGGCGGATGGGTTCACGAGGATCACGTAGGGCGGATTAGGCGGAACGCCGTAATCCGCCATGTACGCGTCATCGACGGCACATCGATGGCCGATTACGCGCTGCGCGCTAATCAGCCCTACGGGATCCGAGGTACTCAGGCGGTGTCTTTCTTTGGCGCGCTGCCTGGCGCCGTGCGCGCCGCCACTTGATTCATGCCTTCCAGATGCATACGCAGCCATTTATGCGCCGGGCTGCGCGCATCGCGCTCGTGCCACAGCATATCCAGGTGGACCGCTGGCAGCTGGAACGGCAATTCCTTGGCGATCAGCGCGTCCGTCATGCCCGTCGAGGCGATCAGGTGACGCGGCAACACCGTGATCAGATCCGAGTTCGCCACCACGCGTCCGGCCGTGAAGAACTGGTTCACGGTCAGCAAAATCCGCCGCTCGCGCTGGATCTGCGCCAGCGCCTCGTCGACCAAACCATGCGCGCGGCCCGAGAAACTCACCAGCAGGTGATTGGCCTTGCAATAGTTGTCGAGGTTCAGCTCGACCTTGGCCAGCGGGTGGTCGCGCCGCATCACGCACACGTAATGTCCCGAGTACAACCGCTCATGGCGGATCGGTGAACCCGTTTCATAGGACAGCTGCGCCGCCACACCAGGAAAGAAACCGACCGCCAGGTCGATATCGCCCCGCAGCAGCATCGGCCGCGGTTCGCGCGTGGTCAACGGCACCATGCGCACATTCACGCCCGGCGCTTCCCGTTCGATCGAACGCATCAGCGATGGCAACCAGAAAGCGGCGGTGGCGTCGGCCATGGCCATGCGGAAGGTCGCGTGGGCGGCGGAGACGTCGAATGTTTCCGGCGCAACCGCCGCTTCCAGGCTGGCCAGCGCGCTGCGCACGGACGGCCACAGCGATTCGGCGCGCGGCGTCGGCTTGACGCCGTAAGCGGTACGGATAAGCAATTCGTCGCCCAGGCTCTCGCGCAGACGCTTGATCGCGTTGGACACGGCGGGCTGGGTCATGGCCAGATGGCCTGCCGCGCGTGTCAGATTTTGTTCTGTCATCACGGCGTCGAAGACGCGTAACAAATTCAAGTCCAGCGTCAAAAAGCTCATGTTGGCTCAGGTAGTATGAAAATAGGAAATAGGAAATAGGATCAGAAGCAGAGTGAACAGTATCGAGAAATATGGTTTCCTCGTCAAGGATAAGCTACGCCATTCACCAAACGAATAATTGTTATCGTGGAAGTAAATTGGATACTTATGTTGCGCTGCACTATAGTTACATTGATTCTAAATGCACCGGTCTATCATGTCTACCCTCATCTCTTCACTACAAGATCTTTCGTTCATCACCGCTATACAGCTGGCGCTGGCCGCCGTTGTCACCGTCGGCCTGCTGGTTTTGTTCAAACCGCTGCTGCGCGGCTGCGCGCGCGCCGCCGTACTAATCGTCAAGCCGAAATTGACCAAGGAAGAGCGTCTGCAACGTCGTCAGATGCGCGATGCGATGATGCTCAAGCGCATGCTTAATACCGGCGAATGCGGTGCGAGCCATGCCGCCGAGCTGCGCGCGATGGCTTCGCGCGCTTGATTTTTTAAACCCGCACGGCCAACCGGGGTCTGACCCCGTATGGGGTCAGACCCCTAAGCGGTAAGGCAAGCGTATCGCTAAAAGGGTGCGGGTTTGGTTTTAGCGCTCGCCCAGCAGGGCGGGCTTGAGCGAGCTGTCCACCGGCTTGTCGCCCAGCCAGATCCGCAGTACGGCGTTGTAGAACGCCACCTCCGGCATCAACTCCCCCAGCTTTTTACCGTTCAGATAACACTGCGTGCCCTCGCCCGGTATCCAGTCGAGCAGCATCTGGTCGCCTTTTTTCAGCGTCTGGATTTGCGCGAACACTTCGCCGAACTTCATCGTCTGCGGCAGGATGCGGGTGCGCTCGAGCTTGTCGGTATTGGAGCTCAAGCCTTCCATGAAGGCCTTGCCGAACTCGTCCGAGGTGACATCGCGCAGCATGATGATGCTGACGCGGCGTGGACCGCTGGCGCCAAGCACGTCGGCGACGGTGGTTTTCTTTTCGGCCAGGTACAAACCGGCCGCATACACCTTGAAAATGACTTTTTTGCGCAGGCCGGCGCCGTTCAGCTTTAGTTCCTGGCCGGCCACGGTGACGCTGTCGTCAAACCTGGCGCCTGCCACCTCGACGGCGGCAACGGTCGGCAGGTGGACGCCGGCGGCCAGCAAGGCCCCAGCCACGATGATCTTGATGACTTGTCGGCGTTGCATGATGATCAGGCCTTGGCGGCCTGCAGGTGCTCGTATTTGGCGCGCAACTGCTCTTCGGTCTCGCGCCAGGCGGGATTGAAGGGGATGCAGCTGACCGGGCAGACCTGCTGGCATTGCGGCTCATTGAAATGGCCGACGCACTCGGTGCATTTGTCCGGATTGATTTCGTAAATTTCGGCGCCCATGTAAATCGCGTCGTTCGGGCACTCGGGCTCGCACACGTCGCAATTGATACAGTCGTCGGTGATCATTAAGGCCATGACGGAACTCGCTTATTCGGTCTGGGTGGCTGCGATTTTCTTTTGCAGCCAGCGGTCGACCGATGGGAAAACAAACTTGGAGACATCTCCGCCCAACACGGCGATTTCGCGCACGATGGTGCCGGAGATGAACTGGTACTGGTCGGACGGCGTCAGGAACAGCGTTTCGACGTCTGGCAGCAGGTAGCGGTTCATGCCCGCCATTTGAAACTCGTACTCAAAGTCGGACACGGCACGCAGGCCGCGCACGATGACGCGGGCGTCGTGCGCACGCACGAAATCCTTCAACAGGCCGGAGAAACTTTCCACTTTCACGTTCGGATAGTGGCCCAGCACTTCGTTGGCGATGGTCAGGCGTTCTTCCAGTGAAAAGAAAGGCTTCTTGTTCTTACTGTCGGCGACGCCGACCACCAGCGTGTCGAACAGACCCGATGCGCGACGCACCAGATCTTCATGACCACGGGTCAGCGGATCGAACGTTCCCGGATAAACGGCTACTACCATTGCGGCTCCCTGCAGTGCACCAATATAGAACGCGCATTATGCCTGAAAAACGATATTTGCCTGAATATCGGGCAGCTTGCGGGGTATTAGTTGCAACTTAGTTGTTACTAAGCCACTAATGCCCTCAACTTGAGCAAATGGAAGAATACCATTCCTGCCTTATCGGCGCGCAGCACCTCCCACGGCGCCATCCAATCGGGCGTCGCGTCCGCTTCAAATTCCAGCGCCGCGCCGGACTCCGCGTACACAAGGCCGCCCTCGTTCAGAATTCTTGTGCACTGCGGAAGGCAGCGCTCCAAAAACTCTTGCTGATACGGTGGATCGAGGAAAATCAGATCGAATTTCTGGCCGCGCGCGGCGGCCGACTGCGCCACCGCCAACGCGTCGCCGCGCATGATTTGCACATTGTCCGCTTTAAGCTTGGCCTTGATTTCGTCGAGCTGTCGCACGACTGGCACGTTGGAATCGATCATCATGACCGACTTGGCGCCACGGCTGGCCGCCTCGAAGCCAAGCGCGCCACTGCCGGCAAACAGATCGAGCACTTGCGCATCGGCCCAATTGGCGTCGCGCTGGTGGTTGATCCAGTTAAACACCGTCTCGCGCACGCGATCCGGCGTCGGCCGCAAGCCTTGCGCGCTCAATACCGGCAGCGGAGTACGTTTCCACGCTCCGCCGATGATGCGCACCTGGTTGGTGTGCTGGGGACCGTGGACCGGGACTTTTGCGGGTTTTGCGGCTTTGCTTGCTGGCTTTTTTGGCATGTGGCTGTGTTCTAAGTCATTGATTCAACAGGGGCCACTATACCATACGGCCTTGCTGGCGCTGGTCAGCGGGCCTCCGCCGCCAGGCTGCGGAAGTCGTTGATCCAGCCCTGCATGCGCTTCTGCGCGTGCGCCTTCTGCTCCGGCGTGGCGATCTTCACCACCGTCAGGATCAGCTGCAAGCTGCCCTGCTCTGACGCCTCGAAGAACTGTTTGTGCTCGGAGTTGTCCAGGCGGTTGAACGAATCCTTGATCAGCGTATTGATCAGCGGAATAGTCGCCTCCTTGCTCAACTTCTCCTGCTGTACTTTGCGCACCAAGGTCAGGATCGCGTTTTGGCGGCGCTTGCGCTCGTTGAGCCAGATTTCATTGTCCAGCGGACGCGCGTCGGAAGCCTTGCGGATCTGCTCTTCCTGTTCGTTCGAGAACTTGCCGAACCACAGCTCGAACTGCTCCATTGATTTCTTGTAGCGGAATTTCTGCTGGTCTTCCTTGTCGCCCTTCATGTTCTTCTTGCGGAAGTCGTCCAGGTTCGATGCGAACTTCTTCTCCAGCGTATCGATCTGGTCCGGCTCCAGCGAAGTCGCCAGGCCGGCCAGTTCCGGCGCCGCCTTCAGCAGCAGCTTCTGCGTGCGGCCCTTGATATCGTCGTAGTCGGCTTGCAGGTCGGCGGCCGTCAGGTTGCCGGCCAACTGCTTTTGTCCCGTTTGCAGGATCTGCACGTAGTCGTTCAACTGGGTCTTGCGGTGCCAGCTGAACAGCTTGTCGATCTCCTTCTGCACCACGCCTTTTTGATCGGAGGTCAGATCGACGTAACCGTCCAGCCACCAGTACAGCAAGGTGTCGCCATTGTTATAGGCCAGGCGCAGCGAGCTGCACGCGGCCAGCACGGTCATGAGCGCAATCAGGAAAAGGCGGCTTATCGTTCGGTTACCATTTTGGGACATGTTAGACTTTTGCATTTACTCACTCACTCTATCTGGCTTCTTATGAACGTCGTTATTCTCGCCGCGGGTATGGGCAAGCGCATGCAATCCGCGCTGCCGAAAGTTTTGCATCCACTGGCCGGCAAGCCATTGCTCTCGCATGTGCTCGATACCGCGCGCAGTCTGTCTGCCAGTCGATTATGCGTTATTTACGGACATGGGGGCGCTGCCGTGCAGGAACTGCTGGCCAGGCAACCGGAAAAGGTCGCCACCGCGCTGCAGGAACCGCAGTTGGGCACCGGCCACGCCGTCATGCAGGCGCTGCCGGAGCTGGACGACAGCGTCCCGACGTTGATCCTGTACGGCGACGTGCCGCTGACCACCAGCGCCTCGCTGCAGGCGCTGATCGACGTGGCCGGCAACGACAAGCTGGGCATCCTGACGGTCGAGCAGGACGATCCGTTCGGCCTGGGCCGCATCGTGCGTGAGGGGGGAACAATGAGCGGCGAGATCGTCCGCATCGTCGAGCAAAAGGACGCCACCGACGCCGAGCGCGCCATCAAGGAAATCAACAGCGGCATCATGGTCGCGCCGACCGCGCACCTGAAACGCTGGCTGGGCGCGCTCAAGAACAACAACGCCCAAGGCGAGTACTACCTCACCGACATCGTCGCGCAAGCCGTGGCGGACGGCGTGCGGGTGGTCTCGGCGCAACCGTCGGCGCAGTGGGAAGTGGCCGGCGTGAACAGCAAAGTGCAGCTGGCCGAGCTCGAACGCATCCACCAGCGCAACATCGCCGTCAAGCTGCTGGAACAGGGCGTGACGTTGATGGACCCGGCGCGCATCGATGTGCGCGGCGAGCTGATCTGCGGCCGCGACGTTACCATCGACGTCGGCTGCGTGTTCGAAGGCAAGGTCGAACTAGGTGACGGCGTGCGCGTTGGCGCCCACAACGTCATCGTCAACGCCCGCATCCTGGCTGGCGCCCAGATCAAGCCGTTCTGCCATATCGAAGAGGCGGTGGTGGGCGAAGTCTCGATCATCGGCCCATATGCCCGGCTGCGTCCGGGCACGGTGCTGGCCGAGGACGTCCATGTCGGCAACTTCGTCGAAATCAAGAACGGCCAGGTCGCCGCGCACAGCAAGGCCAACCACTTGGCCTATATCGGCGACGCCACCATCGGCTCGCGCGTCAACATCGGCGCCGGCACGATCACCTGCAACTATGACGGCGTCAACAAATCGCGCACGGTCATCGAGGACGACGCCTTCATCGGCAGCGACAGCCAGCTGATCGCCCCGGTTACGGTCGGCAAGGGCGCCACGTTGGGCGCCGGCACGACCCTCAGCAAAGACGCGCCAGCCGGCAAGCTGACGATTTCCCGTCCGCGCCAGGTCACGATCGAAAACTGGAGTCGCCCTGTCAAAAAGCCAAAATGAGGCGTTGTGGATAAACGTGTGGACATCCACCAGAACAAGCCGGGATAACTATTCCGGCTTTTTTATTTGTGGATAAAGATGTGGAGAAGCCTGCGAATAAGCCCTGAAGAAGCCGGGTATAAGCGAGGGAAAACACGTGAACAACTTGTACATGATGAGCGCCGACGACTCGCAAAGCCGCACTAAGCCGTAACATTTGAATTACTGTGGATAAACCTGTGGGAAAGAGTGTGAGTAATGCAGGATAACTTTTAACTGTGGATAAAGCTGGGTATAAGCCAGTGCAAAGCACCCGAACAAGCTGTGCAAATCAAGGGAAAAGTACGACGAAAAAAAACGCACTGTGAACAACCCTGTGCAAAACCGCCGAATAACCGAAGGACAACCAGCCCATGAACCACCCCGGAACGACGTAGGGCGGATTAGCGAAGCGTAATCCGCCATCAACGAGCCGCCCGCGCCCGCGCCGAAGATCACCTAAACCGCAATCCTGGTCTCAAACTTACTCCTAAACGTAGAAAAGTAAGCCTTCACATTCCGCACATTGGTCTGCGTAGCAAACAACCGATGCGCCAGCGCATGATAAGCAGGCATATCCGCCACCTGCACGATCAGCACAAAATCCGGCCCCGGCGCCACGCGATAGCACTGCAGCACCGCATCCTCCCTCGCCACATGGGCCTCGAACTCCGCCATACGCTCAGCCGCCTGAACATCCAGCGAAATCTCCACAATCGCCGTCAGGCTCGGCCCGACCTTCTCCGGCGCAACAATCGCCACCTGCCGCTGAATAACTCCAGTCTCCGTCAACTGCTTAACCCTGCGCAAACAAGTTGGCGGCGACACATGAACAGCCAGCGCCAGCTCGCTATTGGTTTGCGAAGCATCAACCTGCAGCGCATTGAGAATGCGACGATCTATCTCATCCATAAAATTTTCCCGCCAAAATGAAATAATATTTCACGATATCGAAGTGATGAAATATTATTTCAGAAGCGCGGCCAATAAGAAAGCATATTTCACACAGGCTGCTCTACGATGGCCTCCTAACTAAACAGAAGAGGTTTCTATGTGCGGCATCGTCGGCGCGGTAGCGCAACGCAACATCACCCCGATCCTGATCGAAGGCCTCAAGCGCCTGGAATACCGCGGCTACGACTCCTGCGGCGTCGCCCTGCACGTCGACGGCCGATTGCAACGCTCGCGCAGCACCTCGCGCGTGGCCGACCTGGAAAAGCAAATCGACGAAGCGCACATGCAAGGCTTCACCGGCATCGCCCACACGCGCTGGGCCACGCACGGCGCGCCCGCCTCGCACAATGCCCACCCGCACTTCTCGCCATCGGCCGACCAGGCGCGCATCGCACTGGTCCACAACGGCATCATTGAAAACCACGACGAACTGCGCGCCGAACTGACCGCGCTCGGTTACGTCTTCCAAAGCCAGACCGACACCGAAGTGATCGCCCACCTGGTCGATCACATGTACAACGGCGACCTGTTCGACACCGTTCAGCACGCCGTCAAACGCCTGCAAGGCGCCTACGCCATCGCCGTGTTCAGCCGCGAAGAGCCGCACCGCGTGGTCGCCGCGCGTCAAGGCTCCCCGCTGATCGTCGGCGTCGGCCAGGGCGAAAACTTCGTCGCCTCCGACGCCATGGCGCTGGCCGGCACCACCGACCAGATCATCTACCTGGAAGAAGGCGACGTGGTCGACCTGCAACTGGGCCGCACCTGGATCGTCGACGTCAACGGCAAGCCGGTGCAGCGCGAAGTCAAAACCGTGCTGGCGCACACCGGCGCGGCCGAGCTGGGCCCTTATCGCCACTACATGCAAAAGGAAATCTTCGAGCAGCCGCGCGTCATCGGCGACACGCTCGAAGGTGTCACCGGCATCATGCCGGAGCTGTTTGGCGACGGCGCCTACAACGTCTTCAAGCAGATCGACCGCGTGCTCATCCTCGCCTGCGGCACCAGCTACTACTCCGGCCTGACGGCCAAATACTGGATCGAATCGGTCGCCAAGATCCCGGTCAACGTTGAAATCGCCAGCGAATACCGCTACCGCGACAGCGTGCCGCATCCCAACACCCTGGTCGTCACCATCTCGCAAAGCGGCGAAACGGCCGACACCCTGGCCGCGCTCAAGCACGCGCGCAGCCTCGGCATGGAACACACGCTGACCATCTGCAACGTCGCCACCAGCGCCATGGTGCGCGAATGCAAGCTCGCCTACATCACGCGCGCCGGCGTGGAGGTTGGCGTCGCCTCGACCAAGGCCTTTACCACGCAGCTGGCAGCGTTGTTCCTGCTGACGTTATCGCTGGCGCAGATCAACGGCCGCCTCACCGACGCCGAGGAAGCGCAGCATCTGAAAGCGATGCGTCACCTGCCGGTAGCGATCTCCGCCGTGCTGGCGCTGGAACCGTTGATCATCGCCTGGGCCGACGATTTCGCGCGCAAGGAAAACGCCTTGTTCCTGGGGCGCGGCATGCACTACCCGATCGCGCTCGAAGGCGCGCTCAAGCTCAAGGAGATTTCGTATATCCACGCCGAGGCCTATCCGGCTGGTGAGTTGAAGCATGGCCCTCTGGCGCTGGTCACCGAGGAAATGCCGGTCGTCACCATCGCCCCGAACGACGCGCTGATCGAGAAGTTGAAATCGAACATGCAGGAAGTACGCGCACGCGGCGGCCAGCTGTATGTGTTCGCCGACGTCGATTCGCGCATCACTTCGGGTGAAGGCGTACATGTGATTCGTTTGCCGGAACACTATGGGTTGCTGTCACCGATATTGCATGTGGTGTCGTTGCAGCTGCTGGCGTATCACTCGGCGCTGGCTAGGGGGACAGATGTGGATAAGCCGCGGAATCTTGCCAAGTCGGTGACGGTAGAATAAGAGAGATTCGCTATGGCCTGACTAGCGCTAATAAAGTTAGTCGGGCAAGAATAAAGTTGGTCGGGATGGACCGTCCCCAACCGCCGCCCGCGTTGTGGCGCCAACAGGCCGGCACATGTACAGTGAGTCCAGCGACTGGCCGCTTTCGGCCAGAAGCCGACATTTAAAAACGATGAAAAAGATTAGCATACTAACCTTCACTCTTCTATTGACTCAGCTTGTCGGCTGTTGGCAAACCGTCGTGTTTGATGAAAAAATCACTGGTCCTTATCGCTTATCGGCCATCGACATCACAGAGGAAATGAGTGTTTGTTATGAGTTGGAAGAAGAGGATACTTGTATTGGACGCATCCCCGAGACAGTGTTTTCGGTGGGTTGGAACGAGAACTTCATCGTAGCTAAGCAACACCCGGCAGGTAATAAATCCGTGACTAATTATTTCATTCTTGACCGTAAAAAAGATGCCAAATATGTGGACCCAAGCGTTACCGTCACGGGGCCTATGTCCGAGCCGGAATACAAAAAAAAGACCACGCTTATGTCATTGCCCGAGTTTACTCGGACGTTTGACGACCTACGATAGACGCTCCGCTACCGGCCACAAGCCGCCGCTCGCAACTTTAGATGATTGACGAACGATGAAAGTGCAGTTCAATAGCTCCACTGTTTCAATCACTTCACTTGAACAGCTGGGAGCAGTGTTATACGAGTGTGACCGTGTACCGGAATTTGAGTTGTGGGTAGCAGCGGAGTCATTTCCCTCAATGTGCATGCTCCGAAATGGCGAACATGCCTGGCTGATGCATATGCGGAATGAAGACGATTCAGTTCACTCCATCGGTGAGTACGCGGGAGATGGTGTTTGTAATTTTAAACGGGCGAACGGTCAGGTGGATGAGTATCCGCTTTCCTGGTGCGTTGAGGTCGAGCAGTGCTACAAGGCAATCGCCTATTTTTACGTGAACCGGGGAGGAGCTCCCACATGGATAAAATGGTATTAGCTGTTCGCCGAATTCGGCCAGAAGCTGCCGCTCTACGTTGAGCGGATTTAGGGCTACGAAACTAATAATTATTTTAAGAATAATCTGAAAATGGCAATTTTTAATGACGCACAGCAGCTCGGCAGGATGTATCCGGAAACTTTCGATGTGCCGTCGCTAGGTGAACTTGCTTCGGTGCTGGTAGGTTCTCTAGTTAAAATTTGCGCCGACGACATCGAACGGTTCTGGGTCATTGTGACAAATGCTGATGGTAATAACTTGCAAGGAATAGTTGATAACGACCTATCCCGCAGCTCAGTACATAATTTGAAATGTGGCGATGTTGTTTCATTCGAATTACGACATATTTATCAGATATTTCAAGATTGAGAATTCCGGCACATGGTTGTAGAACTGTTTGACTAAGGTTGACCGCAGTCGGCCAGAAGCTGCCGCTCGATGTTGAGCGGATTTAGGGCTACGAAACTAATAATTATTTTAAGAATAATCTGAAAATGACGATTTTTAATGACGCACAGCAGCTCGGCAGGATGCATCCGGAAACTTTTGATGTGCCGTCGCTAGGTGAACTTGCTTAAGTGCTGGTAGGTTCTCTAGTTAAAATTTGCGCCGACGACATCGAACGGGTCTGGGTCATTGTGACAAATGCTGATGGTAATAACTTGCAAGGAATAGTTGATAACGACCTATCCCGCAGCTCAGTACATAATTTGAAATGTGGCGATGTTGTTTCATTCGAATTACGAAATATTTATCAGATATTTCAAGATTGAGAATTCCGGCACATGGTTGTAGAACTGTTCGACTAAGGTTGACCGCAGTCGGCCAGCAGCAGCCATTCGCAAACAAGGAAATGAATGCAACGTGTTGAGTTTTCGGGCAAGGAGCGCCACAAGCCCCTTGGAATGGGGGATTTTCTTCTGATATCCCCGGACAAAGAGCATGAGATAGAGCTTCTGTATGAAGGCGAGCCGCCGCACGGAGACTCATATCATTTGCTCGAAATTGACGGAAATCACTACCCGGGATATGCGTGGGGTTGCATGTTTGGTTTTTCGCTATGCTCCCGGTATTTTGCTTTTAGCGCGATGCCAACAAAATATGAGCGGCGCACAGCAGTTGTTGATTTGAGTACCAAGAGCCATTTTCTTCTTCCAGAGTACATTTATCAGTTTAGGCTGGAGTGGCCGGTAATTACTGGTGATGGCCCTATCTCTTCTGGTCTAATGTACACCTTCGACGGCAGGGAAAATTGGACCAAACTATGACAAGTTACCGGTACCGGCCAATAGCGGCCGGATAGAATTTTATTTTTGCTAGGTTTGCTTATGCGAGCGTTGGATTATCTGGATAATTTGCAGGACCAAGAAAGCCTCATCCGCACTCAAATATGGGAGGTTGTTTCTTCAGACCTTGTGTTAAATGATCATCTGAGTTGTGTTCAAGATGCGATGGATCATTTGACCATGTTGCTCCAAGTTGAGTCCAATCCCGGCAGCAAGCTACATACTTTTCAACTATTGGCGATGCGATTATTTAATTCGGGGGGCAGCACCATCAAAGTTGGGTTATCTGGATATTACCAAGCTGGATTTCAATTGCTGAGAGATGCCCTAGAAGTCGTGAACTTGCTGGATCTGTTTCGAATCGATGTCACGGCAGTCACGCGATGGGTAGCTGTATCCGATAAAAAAACAGCAAAAGAATTCAACCCTTTTTCAGTTCGTCAAACCTTGGAAAAAAGTCCGGAATTTTCCGGCCAACGTCGCGACTTTATCTATTCCACATATTCAGATATAGCTCTACACCCGACATACAAAGGAATTGGCCTTATGTCATCCAACGGCGTCCCCAAACTTGGGCCATTCTTCGATTTAACGCTCATACGAGCGCTGTTAGAGGATTTAGCCACTCACCTATCCCATGCAACACTCACTGTTAGTGTTCTAATCGATGAAGATTTGCCAGAAGAGGTTATGACTTCTAAAAGTGTTTTCCTTCAACGACTAGATGCGTATCACGAAAAATATATTAAAAGTCAAAAATAAGGTTTTAGCTAGGTACATAAGCCGTGATTGGGTTAATTTACTAACAAATTCGATGGTCCTTAATGGGGCGTCTTCGGTCTAATGTGAAATTGGTGAGTTTTGCAGCTGGGTAATCTGCTATCCTAGCAGCGCGACGACCGCGTTCGGTCAGAAGCATGCCCTCGCGACATTGATTTTTTTTGCCGATAGTTTAATTTTTATAAAGAGGGACTCGCGTCTTGGGAAAATCTGACTGTTGGGCTGCGGGTATTGGTGGTTGCGAAGGAAAAATTAGCCGGGAGCATATTTTTACCGAGTCATTATTCCCAACTAAAGAGCTGATTACAGTCAGTGGCTTTCCCTGGTGTAAGGGCGAGGAGAAGCAAGTTAGTATAGCCTCACTTACTTCAAAAATTCTCTGCGAAAAGCATAATAGCGGTCTGAGTCCGTTAGATGATTGCGCTGCCAATGCGTTCAAAATTTTTCAAAAAGGGACCGTCATAACCAATTCTCGTCTTCGTTCGAGTCCCCCTTTTAAGGTCTATGATTTTCATATCAATGGGTATCTATTTGAACGTTGGCTTCTTAAGACATTTATAAATATTTGCGTCACATACCAACCTGATTTATTTATTGGAAACGGTGAAAATCCGGGTGAGGCGTCAAACGAACTAATAGAAATATGTTATGGACGAAGTAAGTTCCTTGGTAAGTCCGGAATGTATTTAACTAGCAAAGTTGGGATGCCAATGAAAATTGGGCCTGCTGTGGGATTTTCTCCGATTATCTATGATGGCAGTCATGTGGTCGGAGGTTTTTTTTCTTTTCGAGGCTTTCAATTGTATCTTTCATTATTTAATGAAGAATTGAAAGATTTCGAATGGATTTCAGGCGTTGATTTCACGTCAGAATGGCGAGGAACGATACCAACTTGGCATTTTAAGAGAATTGGGATAATGGTACGTAATATCCCTTCATTTAATTTTCATTTTGACTGGTGAGTCTTTCCTGACAAAATGAAATAGATGCGATAGTCCGCTTTGGGGCGTTAGCAGTCGTTAAGCCGTTGCCTCGACCAACTTTATTGTTAGCGCCGCGCGGGTCCCTGCGCGATCGCGCACGCCCGACCAACTTTCGGGGTGTTGCGAGGTGCTTCTGAATCAAAGACTTACGGCCTCCAATCCCGACCAACTTTATTCTATCCAGTCAGGCCTGACTGTATAAAATAAAGTTGGTCGGGCCTGAATGAAGTCTGTCGGGGCTTGCATGCCGAGTTGCTCAGCCGTTGACTGCTGCGTCGCCATGGCATAATTTTTCCACGCCTCGATAGCACGCGTCTACGTCATTGATTTCGCCTACAGTTGTTAATCTTTTTCGGTAAATGGTCGCCTTATCGCATTGGAACGAACGAGTTACCTTTTCTTGGCCTGTTGATGCTTAGCCTACGCACGAATTCTGTTACTTTAGCCGCCCAGCAATTGCTGGGCGTTACGCAAAAAAATCTGTCCCGATCACAGATCCGCCTCAGCACCGGTTATCGGATTAACTCCGCTGCAGATGACGCTGCGGGAGCGCAAATAGCTTCCCGCCTCAATGCCCAGAGCCACGGAGGCGTCGTCGCGCTGCGCAATATCCAACAGCATCTCTATGTTGCAGACGGCGGAAGGGGCGCTGGTGGAATTCGATAGCATCCAGCGCAGGATGAAGGACTTGGCCATTGAGGCCGCTGACGCGTCCGCGTTTGACACTGCCAAAGCGGCTTTGGATGCGGAATTCAATCAATTGTATGAACAATTTTTCCAGATCGCGGAAAATACCACATTCGGTGGCAGCCAGTTGCTGATGGTTATAGATGATCCCAGCCACGATTGGGCAATTGGTAAGCTGTTCAGCACGATGACCTTTCAGGTGGGCGCGGACGTCAACGACACGCTCAAGGCGAACTTGAGAGATCAGACATTCGATGCTGTCGTGTCGATGTTCTCCCCGATGGCATTCAACTGGGAAACTGTATTGACGACCGATCCCTCCCTGGCGATTGGCGCACTCGACATCGGTATCGATGCCACTGCAGCGTTGCGTTCGGCCATAGGCGCGGTGGTCAATCAACTAGACCACGCCGGCAACAATCTGAACACGCTACAACTGAACACCGCCTCGGCGCTAGGGCGATATAAAGACGCCGACTATGCGACTGAGGCGGCAGAAATGGCCTCTGCACAGATGTTGCAGCAGTCTGGCACGACTATGCTGAAGCTGGGCGGCGATATGGCGAAGTGGATAATGGCGTTGGTGGAATAAAACGATTCATACCGCCGCGTACCGGCGCGGTGCGTGTCGTCGCGCCAACTGTGACAACGTTGCATTGGTATGGACTGCGCGCATTTACCGAGTGTTGCGGCACGCAACACAAATTGCAAAATATCAGGAAAGTTAATTCATATTCACGGCGGAATTGATTTCCTTGATGTAACATTCGATGTCGCTGCGCATCTACCGATTGCAAGCAGTCCGTCTATCCTTTTGCTCTCATACCACCATGTCCAATTTACGCGTCCGCACCCGGATCGCCATCGCCTTGGCGACGGTTGTCGTTCTTCTGCTTGCCATCAGCCTGCTGTCCATCATCAATTCATCGCGCAACAGCGCCGCCATCGAATCGGCCCAAAGCAGCAACATCGGCTTGGTCAACGCCCAGAACGCCATGTGGGAGCTGCGCTTTGGCGTGGCCAACTTCATGACCGGCAGCGAAGAGGCGCGTAAAAAGATCCTCGGCGACGAGGCCAAATGGTCCACCATGGTCAAGGAAAACCTGGACACGTACGCGCGCAAGCAATTGACCACGGAAGAGCAGGCCAGCCTGGCCGAGCTGCGCGACACGTTCCAGAAGTACATGGAATCGCGTCCGAAATGGTTTGAGCTGTATTCCGCCGGCGAGACCGAGCAGGCCGCCGACTGGCGCGCGAAATACACCAACAAGTTCGGCGGCGCCACCGTCAAGGGTTTCAAGAACCTGATCGAGCTGGAACAGAAGCGCCAGGAGACCAATGTGGCGGCAATCGTCGATGCCAACGACAGCTACCGCTACCGCCTGATGGCCATCGTGGCGTTCGCGCTGGCGCTGGCCGGCGTCATCAGCGTCAAGGTCACGCGCTCGATCACCAACCCGCTCAAGCAGGCGCTGGATCTGGCCGAATCGGTCAGCCGTGGTGACCTGACGTGCGAACTGGCGAGCCGTTCCAACGACGAGGTCGGCCAAGTCATGCAAGCGCTGGAAAAGATGAACCTGAACCTGCGCGACATCGTTGCCGACGTGCGTTTCGGCACCGATGCGATCGCCACGGCGTCGGGCGAGATCGCCGCCGGCAACCAGGAACTGTCGCAGCGCACCGAGCAGCAATCGAGTTCGCTGCAAAGCACCGTGACGTCGATGGAGGAACTGACCGCCACCGTGCGCCAGAACGCCGACAACGCGCGCCAGGCCAACCAGTTGGCGATGTCCGCGTCGGAGGTGGTGGTCAAAGGCAACGCCGTGGTGTCCGAGGCGGTCAGCACGATGGCGTCGATCAACGATTCGTCCAAGAAGATCGTCGACATCATCAGCGTGATCGATGGCATCGCCTTCCAGACCAACATCCTCGCGCTCAACGCGGCGGTGGAAGCGGCGCGTGCCGGCGAACAGGGGCGCGGTTTCGCCGTCGTCGCCAGCGAGGTGCGCAACCTGGCGCAACGCTCGGCCAGCGCCGCCAAGGAAATCAAGATTCTGATCGGCGATTCGGTCGACAAGGTCGACACCGGCACCACTTTGGTCAACCAGGCCGGCGCCACGATGGATGAGATCCTGTCGAGCGTCCAACGCGTCACCGATATCATGGCCGAGATCATGTCCGCCACCAACGAGCAAAGCGCCGGCATCGAGCAGGTCAACCAGGCCGTCTCGCAGATCGATCAGGTTACCCAGCAAAACGCCGCGCTGGTCGAGCAAGCGTCGGCCGCCGCCGCCGACTTGCAGGACCATGCCGCGCATCTGGCGCGCTCGGTGTCGCTGTTCAAACTCACCGGCGATGGCCGCCAGCCTGCCGCCCTGTCGCAGCGTAAGACGTTGAGCATCGCCTGACGTTACGCCGGCCGCCGGCCATGTTGATGCTGCGAGAAGGCATGGTGATCACGACCGTCGTCGTCGGTCGTGAATAATTACTTACAAACGAAAGTAGTTTCAACAAAAAAACCGCTATCGGTCTTAGAGGTTGCAGTGCATTCAGCAGCATCAATTGGGACGCGTTTTAAGAGCTGGAGCGGCCCGTACCCGCAGTACAGCCAAGTTTCGTATGGATGGGGGGGCGGGCCCAGCTGCCAGTGCGTAACCCCGGTTTCCTGATTTCCATTTTTCGAGATCTTTGCGTCGTACGGTTTGAGGTAGCCAGATTCATTCGGCGCACCATGCAGTAGCCCCCCACCTTCGAGGCGCCACTCCTGTGGCATCACAGCCGTCCACCCATCGGGCGGACGATCAGCTTTAAATGCATCCGGTTTGATCCAGAGCGGGCAATCGTAGCGCTGTTCGGCACCACGTGTTATCGGCGGCAGCGTGCACAACAAGGCTGCCGCCAGCGCGAGCACAATAGACAACCCGCGCTTGCTCATCGTTCGATCACATAGAAGGCGAGCGCATTGTCGCTAGGACTCATAAATGTGCCGTCCGCCCTTCGTTGCTTGTGCGGGGGCGGTATTCTGATCAGCCGGCGTTCGATGGTTGGACGGCTCATGTCGTCTTTCCATTGGTCCATTACCCATATGCCGGAGCCCATCACTTTCAACACAATGGCCGCGTGGTTGTCATGGTTCCGCCCGGGATAGCGTCCGTTCTCAAAAGTCGCTATCGCTGTTCCTTTTACGACTTTTATGGTACCCGCCTCCATGACGTTGACGCCGGCTTTCCAAGCCAGTGTGGGCAGTCCAATCAAACCCGGCACATATTTCTTGATAATATCGACGCAGGTGCCCGAGCCGGCCAGAGGCTTGTGCCAGAGCTGATCTACTTCGGGATACACGAATGGCATAAATTTCTCCTTAGCCCCGATGAGGCCACGAGCCATCCTTGTTCATGCGAAGAGATACGGTTTTGAGTATAGACAAGCCATATCCAGTTATCTTGGAATTTGGGCTCAGTGGTGGGGCGCCGATTCCTGGCAAGGCCGCTTCCGAAGTCGCTGGTAAAACTTCATTGCTCTACAATACATCCACGCTCAACAACATTGGAACGTGATGAGAAACATCTTCGGCCGTTTTGCGCGCAGCGTCCTCCTCCTGTCGTCCGTCACCGCCAGCTGGTGCGTGCAGGCGGAGAACCCAATCGTCCCCGGCTGGTATGCCGATCCCGAGATCCGCATCTTCGCCGGGCGATATTGGCTGTACCCGACCTATTCCGCAGACGATGTCACGCCGGCCCACGCCAGTACCTTCACGCCCGAACAGGCACGCATGCGCGCGCGCTCGGATCTGATCTGGGCGCCGTTCCTCAAGCAAACCTTCCTGGATGCGTTTTCCTCGCCCGACCTGGTACATTGGACGAAGCACCCGCGCGTGCTCGACGTGGAGAACGTCAGCTGGGCCGCTTACGCCGTCTGGGCGCCCTCTGCGGTCGAGCACAAGGGCAAGTACTACCTGTTCTTCGGCGCCAACGACATCAAGGACAATGCCCAGCTCGGCGGCATCGGGGTGGCGGTCGCGGATCGTCCCGAAGGCCCGTTCAAGGATGCGCTGGGCAAGCCGCTGATCGGTGCGGTTCATAACGGCGCCCAGCCGATCGACCAGATGGTGTTCAAGGACGACGATGGCCAGTTCTACATGTATTACGGCGGCTGGCGGCACCTGAACGTCGTCAAGCTGGCGCCGGACCTGCTCAGCGTTGTGCCGTTCGCGGACGGCACGACTTACAAGGAAATCACGCCGGACCCGGCCTACGTCGAAGGTCCATTCATGACCAAGCGCAACGGCAAGTATTACCTGATGTGGTCGGAAGGCGAATGGACGGGGCCGGACTACAGCGTGGCGTACGCGATGAGCGCTTCACCTTACGGACCATTCAAGCGGATCGCCAAGATCCTGCAGCAGGACAGCCGGGTGGCCACTGGCGCCGGGCACCACTCCATGCTCAACATTCCGGGCACCGACGACTGGTACATCGCCTATCACCGCCGGCCGTTGGGCGAGACGGATGGTAACCACCGCCAGCTGGCCATCGAACGGCTCGAGTTCAACGCCGACGGCACGATCCGTCCGGTGACGTTGACCAAGGCCGGCGTCGCCCCGCGACCGCTCACCCCGGCCGCACGTCACGATTAGTCACGATTAATGTCGAGGGCCAAGCTCCGCAAGAAGGGCGAGCAGCTTGGTCATCTCCACGGGTTTGACAAAATGATGGTCAAACCCGGCCTCGGTTGTTCCTTTGATGTCCAGCTCCTGCCCGTAACCGGTCACGGCGATCAGGCACGACGACGCCAATTCCGGCAGCGAACGCAACTGCCTGGCCAGCTCGTTACCGTCCATGTCAGGCAGGCCGATATCGAGCAGGAAAACCTTCGGCTGTTCATGACGCGCCCGCGCCAGCGCCCTGCGCGACTCGTGCTCGACAATAACGTCGTATCCAGACGTTTCAAGATACATCGCCAGCATGTTGGCGGCGTCGACATTGTCATCCACCACCATCACCTTCAGTCCGGCCGGGCGAAGATGCCGCAAGCCGTCATTCGACAATGGCCGCTCGTTGTCGGGCGCACTGTGCCGTTGCAGCTGGACCGTGAATTCGCTGCCGCGGCCCGGGCCGTCGCTGCTGGCCACAATGCTGCCGTGGTGCAGTTCCACCAGGCTCTTGACGAGCGCCATGCCGATGCCCAGGCCGCCCTGCGAGCGGTCCGCTGTGCGATGGGCCTGGCTGAACATTTCGAACAGCCGCTCCAGGAACTCGGGCGCCATGCCAATGCCGTTATCCTTCACGGAAATCGTCACCAGCTCCGAACCGACCTGTACCTGCAAATCAATGACGCCACCTTCCGGCGTGTATTTGGCGGCATTGTCGAGCAGGTTGGTGACGACCTGCACCAACCGCTTCGCGTCGCCGGACACCAGCGCCGGCTCGTGCGGCATATACACGGCAACATGGTGGCGTCGCGATTCAATCAGCGGTCCCACTTGTTCAACGGCATCGGCTACGACGTGCTTGATGTCCACCGGCTCACATTCGAGCGTGATGAGTCCGCGCGTCACGCGGGAGACATCCAATAGATCGTCAACCAGACTCGTCATGTGCTTTACCTGACGGGCGATGATTTCGCTGATATGCAGCAGGCGCGACTCATCCAATCTGCCGAGATGCAACAACCCTGCCGCCGCGCTGATGGGCGCGAGCGGATTCCTTAATTCATGCGCCAGCATGGCAAGGAACTCGTCTTTGCGGCGATTGGTGTCCTTGAGTTTTTCCTCAACGAGTTTTCGCGAGGTGATGTCAGCGGCGGAGCCGATCCACTCGACGATTTCGCCCTCGGTGTCGAGTATCGGTACCGCCCTGGAGTAGGTCCATCCAAGGCTGCCGTCAACCCGAATCACCCGATGCTCCAGTTCAAAAATGGCTTTGTTGCGGATTGCTTCGTGAATGGTTTTGCGCACCAGGGCGTGATCATCTGGCGGAATATAATCCTCGATGCGATATTCGCCTGCGGATGAGGTGTCCCGTAAAAAGCCGCGTCCGTCGAGCTGATGCAGATCGGACCAGTCGGCATTCATTCGGTAGATCACTTCGCCGGAGGCGTCGGTCAGCGCCTTGAATCGCCGCTCGCTTTCCCGCCGGGATTTTTCGGACTCCACCTGGCGGGTGATATCGACTGCCTGATGAATGATGTGGGTTAATTTCCCCTCGCGGTTGAACACCGGCGAATTGATCGGGCTCCAATAACGGGTTTCGAATGGCGCATCCACCCCGGGCCCGGTCGGAATGTCGAACCTCAACATTTCGACATGGTCGGTCCGACCGGTTTCGATGACCCTTTCCAGCGACCGCTTCAGCCTCGGCACCCCGCTCGCGCCAGGTTCCAGGGGATTGGGCGGAAAGGCGTCGAACACATGCCTGCCCACCACAGTCTCCCGGCTGCGTTCAGTGGCCTGCAGATAGGCGTCGTTGACGCCCACAATCATCAGGTCGGTATCGAGCATGAGGTAGGCACTAGCGGTCGCCGAAAAAATGGCTTCGAAGTCGAGAAGATGTAAGTTGTCAGCAGGCATTAGCGTTAGCTTGGATGTCGTGGTTTGTCAGAGCGGTCGGGGGGATCGCACCGCCATCTTACCTTTTGTCCTGGCGGGTAAGGTTCCGCCAGGGCGCAATCTGATCAGCCATATTCGCAGGTCCGCCGCAAATCAAGGACCGCCTCTCCCGCCGACCGCGCCGAATACCTGGCCGCTGGAATAGCTCGACTCATTGGACGCCAGCAGCACATAGATAGCCGCCAGTTCGGCCGGCTGGCCGGGGCGCTTCATCGGCGTGTCGGCGCCGAATTCCGGCAACTTGTCCACCGGCTGCCCGCCCGTCACCTGCAACGGCGTCCAGAAAGGTCCCGGCGCGACAGCGTTCACGCGGATGCCTTTCGGGGCCAGCTGCTTGGCCAGGCCCTTGGTGAAAATCATGATCGCGCCCTTGGTGGCGGCGTAGTCGATCAGGTTTTCGCTCGGCTCATAGGCGTTGACCGACGAGGTATTGATGATGGTCGCGCCCGGCTTGAGCAGCGGCACGGCCGCCTTGGTGATCCAGAACATCGCGTAGACATTGGTCTTGAAGGTTTCGTCGAACTGCGCGGTGGTCATGTCGACGATGGAGTCGCGCGAAAACTGGCGGGCGGCATTGTTGACTAGAATGTCCAGGCCGCCCAGCTCGCGCGCGGCGTCGGCCACCAGCTTTTTGCAGAAGGCCTCATCCTTGATGTCGCCGGGAATGGCTACCGCCTTGCGGCCCTCGGCGCGGATCAGCGCCACCACTTCGCGCGCATCTGGTTCCTCGGCCGGCAGATAATTGATGGCAACGTCGGCGCCCTCGCGCGCGAAGGCAATCGCGGCGGCGCGGCCGATGCCGGAATCGCCGCCGGTCAATAAGGCTTTGCGGCCCTTGAGCCGCCCCGATCCCTTGTAGCTGGTTTCGCCATGGTCCGGACGCGGATTCATCTTGCTGGTCAGGCCCGGCCAAGGCTGTTGCTGCTTGGGAAACGGCGGTGCCGGATACGCGGTGACGGGGTCTTTCGGCGGCATGTCGGCGCCACTGGCGTTGCCGCCCTGGGCGCGTGCCGGCGCCAGGGCGGCGCCCATCAGCCCGGTGGCGGCGGCGCCGACCAGCGCGCGGCGTGAAGAGTTCGGAGTGCTCATCGTAAGTCCTTTCTCAATGGTGAGCAGCCATCTTTCGTGCTTTTTCAGCTGCGGACTGTGCGGAACTTCGCATACAGCCGCAGCATCAAAAAGTATCCTGAAAATCCACTTTGAAAAAGGAGAACGCCATGCCAACCGGTGCCAGTCCAAAGCGCGAACGCGAGTATAAAAAGATCGAGCGGAAATTCAAGAAAGAGGGCCGTTACAAAGGTAGGGAGGAAGAGGTCGCGTCGCGCATCGTCAACAAACAGCGCTCGGAAGCCGGCGAGACCAAAAAACACAGCCACAAGCCGCCCAGCCGCTCGGCGTCCCGACGCAAGAGCAGCAGCGCGCGCTCGAGCTCACGCCGCAGCAAATGAATCAGCCGCCGCAACCTAGCTCGCTAAAGGAGCAGATGGGCAACATCCTGGAGGAGGCGCGCATGGTGTTGCCCGGCGTGCAGGCCTTGTTCGGCTTCCAGACGGTGGCGGTGTTCAACCAGCGGTTCGATGAGCTGGCCGCCGCCGCCAAAGCGGCGCATGTTGTCGCGCTGTTGTCGGTGGTGGTGGCGATCGGCCTGGTGATGATGCCGGCTGCCTGGCACCGCATGGTGGAACCTCATCAGGTGTCGGCCACAACGGTTTCGCTGGCGTCGAGGATGATCTGCTGCGCCCTGTTCCCGCTGGCTGTCGGCGTGGCACTGGACATTTACGTCGTGTTGCTGGTGGCGAGTGATTCGGCCGCGCTGAGTATTTCGCTGGCCGTGCTCACGCTGCTGTTGTTGCTGGGCTTGTGGTTCCTGATTCCATCGTCGTGGCGCAGCAGAAAAAAGCGCGGATTGCGGCGCTCATGACCGGTCCGGCGCCGCCGCGGTGTCCCGCGCCGGCGCCTTAACAGGTTTCAGCAGCAGCAATTGCGCCTCCATCACCTGGAACTCCAGCGGGTTGTCCATGTGGCTCACCTCGCCATCCAGGGCCACTTTGATCTGGCGCCGCCGTGCCAACCGGCGTCCCTTCACTTTCACCTGCATCTGCCTGAAGCTGAACGTGGTTAGCTCGTCGCGCTGGTTCAATCGTCCCATGCGGCCAAGCGCCCCATGCAGCAGCAGCCACAACATGCCCAGCTTGCCCCTGGTGCGCGGCGCCACTGCCGCCAGCCGGCCGTCTTCCAGCGCCGCGCTCATCGGAGGAATGCCGATCTGTTCCATTTGCAGTCGATTGTTACCAATGAAAAATGTGGCGGTGCGCAGCCTCTGCAACTGGCCGTCGATCTGCAGCACCAGGCGCAGGCGGCGGTGCGGGCTCAACACCGTTTTCAGCGCCGACAGCGCCGCCACCAGCCGGCTGCGGCCGAACTGCTTCTTGTCCTGCTCGCGCTCTTCCAGCAGCTTCGGGTACAGGCCGATGCTGGCGTTGACCAGGAACACGCGCTGGTTGACCATGCCGACCTGCACCGGATGCAGACGCGCGGCAAGCAGCGCGTGCACCGCCTCGCTCAGGTCTTCGGGGATGCCGTGGGTACGGCCGAAATAGTTGAATGTGCCTTGCGGCAGCACGCCAAATGCGCAGCCGTGCGTGATCGCTTGGCGCGCCACCGCGTTGATGGTGCCGTCGCCGCCGGCCGCCACCAGCACGCCGCCGGCTTCGGCCGCCTGTCTGGCAAGCTGGCCCGCGATCTGGTCGATGGTGTCCGGCTGGTCGATGATGGTCAGTTCAAACTGCCTGCCGGCGGCGCGCAGCACCGATTCGATGGTCGAGCGCCGTTCCTCCGTCTCCGAATGGCCGGAGCCGGCATTAAGGGCGATGAAAAAGCGGGCGTCGGACGAGATTGCGGTAGGTGGCATGGGGCGGGGTCGGTTGGTCCATCATCGCCGGCGCGGTGCGGCAAGCCATTGTATCCTTGCCATCATCGCTCATGTGCTCGTTAGCACACAGATACCAGCTCTTCCTTTAATCCCGCCCCGACGCCATCGCGTCACAGCGCCGGATGCAGTCCGCGAACCGGGCTGACCGCTTCCAGCAACGATGCCACGTGCAGGATGGTGGACTCCGCCTGCCACTTGCCCACCACCTGGATGTTGATCGGCAAACCTTCCCTGCTGGTGCCAAAGCGCATCGCCAGGCCCGGCAAGCCGGTGACGTTGAGCGGCACCGTCGCACCCTGCAAATAGGTGGCATCGACCGTCTGGCCGTCAATGACGAAGCTTTCCACGCCGTGTTTGTGCGCCGGGATCGGCAGCACGTGCGTGATCAAGGCGTCGTAGCGCGAGAAATAATCGGCATAGCCATCGCGCAAGCGCTCGGCCGCCTGCTCGGCCTCGATGTAGTCTTTCATCGAGGTATCCGGCAGCGACAGCATGGTCTTGGCCATTTTGTAGAGTTCGTCCTGGCTGCGGCCCGCCGTTGCCGCTGCGAATGCCGGCTTCATTTCCATCACGTGCAGCTTGTTGAACACATCGAGGGCGAAATCGCGTTCCAGCGCCGGAATGCCGACGTGCTCGACAAAAATGCCGATATCCTGCAGCGCCTTGGCCGCCGCCTTGACCGTGGCCGCCACCTCGGGATCGACCGGACCGAAGCCGGGGCCGACCATCCAGCCGACGCGCAGCGGACGCGAAGGCGCATTGCCAAGGCCGGTATCGAACTGTCCGGTGCTGCTGGAGAACGCATCCTTGCCGTCCGGGCCGGCCAGTTGCGAGTAGGCCAGCGCGATGTCGCGTACCGACCGGGCCATCGGTCCCACATGCCAGAAGCGGCGCGGCGCGCGTGGCCAGATGCCGGTCATCGGCACACTACCGTGGGTCGCCTTCATCGAGGTGATGCCGGTCTGCGCCGCCGGTCCCCGCACGGAGATGGCGAGGTCGGTGCCCAGGCCGAGCGGCGACATGCCCGCCGCGATCGCTGCCGATTCGCCGCCGCTGGAGCCGCCAGGCGTGCGGCTCAGGTCCCACGGGTTGTTGGAGGCGCCGGAGAGCAGGTTATCGCTCTCGATCCAATAGGAGAATTCCGGCAGGTTGGTTTTCGCCAGCAGGATGCCGCCGGCCGATTTCATGCGCGCCACGCTGGTGGCGTCCGCGTCGGGGACGCGGCCCTTGAAGATTGGCGAGCCGCGCTGGGTGGCCACGCCGGCGGTGTCGATCGAATCCTTCACCGTGAACGGCACGCCGTGCAGCGGGCCCAGCTCGGCGCCCGACAGCACCGCCGCCTCCGCCACCTTGGCCGCCTTGAGCGCGTCCCCGGCCACCGTGACGATCGCGTTGACCCTCGGATTGACGGCCTGGATGCGGTCGATGTGGGCCTGCATGACCTCGACCGGCGACACTTCCCTGGTACGGATCAGTTCGGCCAATTTGGTTGCATCCTGATAAAAGAGTTCGGTATTCATAGTTGCCTTTCGATGATGGTGATCACGGGGAAAACGCCGGCTTCGTAACACTACCTAACGTTCGTTAGGTTGAAAGATATACGCTATAATCGACTCCGTCAACACTATTCGAGGGAAAATTCTTGAAAACCGAGCCCCCAACCAATTCCAGCGACAGGATCCTGGCGGCGGCGACCCGCATCGCGCAGGCGCATGGCTACGGCGGTTTGAACGTGCGCGGCCTGGCCGAGCAGGTCGGCATCAAGGCGGCCAGCCTCTACCATCACTTTCCCAGCAAAGCCGATCTCGCGGCCGCCGTCGCCAAGCGCTACTGGGAGGATTCGGCCGTGACCCTGGAAGCTTTGGCCGCCGAGACCGGGGACCCGCTCGCCTCGTTGCGTCGCTATCCCGAGACGTTCCGGCGCTCGCTGGAAAACGACAACCGCATGTGCCTGGGCAGTTTCATGGCGGCCGAGTACGACGACCTGCCGGCCGTGGTGCAGCAAGAGGTGCAAGCGTTTGCAGACGTCAACGTTGCCTGGCTGGCGAAAACCCTGGTGGCGGCGCAGGTGGTCGGCGCCGACGACGCCACGCGGCGGGCGCAAGCCATTTTCGCGGCGGTCGGCGGCGCCCAGCTCATGGCGCGCGGCCGCGCCGATATCCAGCTGTTCGACGCGCTGATCGACAGTTATCAGGGTGCCGGACTGCTGCCCTCGTAAAATGTACACTTTCAGCAGCCGCCAGGCGGAGGTAGCGGACGGGATGAAACCGGTAACGAACCGCCGACAATGAGAGACGAGGGTTAAATTCGCCGATTTCGTAGGGCGGATTAGGCGAAGCCGTAATCCGCCATCTACGAGCCGCCGGCGGCGCATGCATTGGCCGATTACGCTGCGCTAATCCGCCCTACGTGATTAGCGCCACGCGCGGCCAGCGCCGCGCACATTCCAACGCCGCCATGAACCACGCGGAAGATCGCGCGATACGGCACAGGCGCTCCTCCAATTCGCCTGGCGGCGCAATGACCTTATCGATTTGGCGCTCCTTCTTTCTTGCAATTGTTGACAGTGGCGTGAATGGTAACAGCAGATCTTAGCCTCGACCCCGCCCGGCCTGCTGCTATAATTCAAGCACTTCGAGGAATTCTCCGTGCGACGAATCATTGGTATTTGCCTGCTGATGTGCCTTCCGCTTTATGGCTTTGCCATGCAGTGGGGCGATCTGCTGAGCGGAGCAAACACCACCATCGCGCATCAAATCGCCCACGACGAGCAAGTCGCCCATCACCACCATGACGACGACGGCTCCGTCCACTATGACGATTCCGGCGAATCCTCCGATCACATGCTGGATCACCCTGCTTCGCCCCAACCGGTGCATATCGTTGTGCCCGTCATTCCCGGCGCGCCCGAACAACTGGTGAGCAGCGTCGTGCCCGCTGCGGCCGCGCCCATTCCGGACCCGCTGCTGGAATGTCCCCATAGGCCTCCGTCAACCGCCCTCGGCTAGGCTGCCGAGGGGGATTTCGCTCGTCTTTACACATACTGCGATGACCAGCCGCGCTTGATGCGCGTCGCCCCTCGGTGATGATTCCATTCACCGAAGGAGTTGCTATGCGCACCGTGCGCTGGCCGGCATTGATTGTCGGCGTAGTCCTGTCTTATCCCCTGCTGACCAGGGCCGAACCGGTCGTGCCGGTCGGCCCCACCCTGCCGGTCCTGGTAGAACTGGCTTGGCAACGTTCGGTCGCCGCCAGAACCCTGGACGCGCGCCAGGACGAGGCCTCCGCCGGCCGCGCGGTGGCGCAATCCTGGCTGGCCGGCCCTCCCACCCTGGGCTTGTCCGAACGCTCCGGCCGCTGGACGGGCGACCGCGCCCAGCATGAAACCGAAATCTCCGTCGCCGCCCCGGTGCTGCTGCCCGGGCAGCAATCCGCGCGGCAGCAACTGGCGGCGCGCAGCACGGACGAAGTGCAGGCGCAGCTGCACCGTATCCGGCTTGACGTCGCCGGCGCCGTGCGTGCCCGTCTGTGGGAGGCTGCCGCCGCGCGCGAATTGCTGGCCGAGAAAGAAGGCCATCTGCACCATTTGCAAGACTTGCGGGACGAGGTGCGCCGCCGTGTCGCGGCCGGCGACTTGGCGCGCAGCGACGGTTTGCTGGCCGACCAGGAAGTCCTTGCCGCGCAAGGCGACATCAGCCTAGCCAAGGGCCGCTTGCGCGAGGCGATGGGCCGCTTCCAGCTGCTGACCGGCGTGGCCGAGCTTCCCGCGCTGGAACCGGAACCGGAGCCGCCAATACAACCGGCTGCTGCGGACCACGCGCGGTTGCGGGCGGCCGAAGCGTCCGAGCAACGGGCCCGGGCCGCCGTCGGCCTGGCCTCCGTCAGCGCGCAGGGTGCGCCTACCGTGGCGCTGTCGATGCGGCGAGAGCGGGACAGCGCCGGCGCAAACGCCGACCGCAGCATCGGCATCGCGGTGCAGATTCCTCTCGGCGGCAAGGTCCGCAACCGGCCGGCCGAGACGCAGGCCGCGACCCAGCTCGCCACCGCCGCCGCCGAACTGAGCGAAGCACGCGCCGCGCTCGCCATCGAACAGTCGCAGGCGCGCGGCCAACTGGACTACGCCAGGGAGGCGTTGCAGGCGGCGAGCGCCAGGGCCGGCCTGATGCACGAACACACGGCCTTGTTCGAAAAGGCCTTCAAGCAGGGCGAGCGCGGATTGGCTGAACTGCTGCGCTCGCGCACCTTGAGCCATGAAGCGGACGTTGCGGTGCGCCAGCAGCACGTCGCGCTCGGCATGGCCCATGCCCAACTCAATCAAGTCTTAGGAATACTGCCATGAAGCGACTTTTATCCGCGCTCTTATCCACCCTGATATTGCTGGCCCTGGCGCCAGCGGCGCTGTCCTCTCCCGGCGCGCATGGTCCCAACGGCGAGCATCTCGATGGCGCCGCCACGAGCTCGACCACCGGCACCGTGCCACGGGTCGAAACGTTCAGCGAACTATTCGAGCTGGTGGGCAGTCTGTCCGGCGGCGAACTGTCGATCCTGATCGACCGCTACGACACCAATGAGCCGGTGCTCAACGGCAAACTCGAAGTGCAATACAAGGAAAAGAAGGCGCAGGCCAAGTTTCACGCGGACCTCGGCGATTACGCCATTGACGACGAAAAGCTCCTCAAAGCCCTGTCCGCGCCGGGCAAGCACGCGCTGCTGTTCACCTTTGTGGCCGCCGGCGAGAGCGATCTGCTGGAAGGCACGCTGGAGGTCGCCACGCCTGTCCACGCCGATCACCCCAGCCGCTGGCGCTGGTGGTGGCTGCTGCTGATCCCTGCGCTGGCCGTGCCAGCCTTCATCGTCGCCCGTGCGCGCCGTCAATCAAACCGGGGAATTGCATGATGAACAAACTAATCGCTGTCCTGGCGGCTGCGGCCGTTGTCACCACCCTGCCGGCGCTGGCCTCCCCCGGCGCGCACGGCCCCAACGGCGAACATCTCGACGGCCAGGCGACACCCGCCACCAGCGGCTTGGCGCGCTTGCCGGACGGCAGCGTCCAGGTTCCCAAGCTGGCGCAGCGCCGTATGGAAATCCGCACGCTGAAAGAGGCTGAGGGCGCGCATCCGCTCACCGCACAGCTCAACGGTCGCGTGGTCATCGACCCCAACGCCGGTGGCCGCGTGCAGGCGCCGTTCGCCGGCCGTATCGACGCCGGGCCGCAGGGATTCCCTGTGGTGGGGCAGGCCGTTCGCAAGGGCCAGGTGCTGGCACGGCTGATTCCTGTTTCCAGCGCCTTCGAGCGCGGCAACCAGGAAGCGGCGCTGGCCGACCTGCGGGCCATGCGCGCGCTGGCCGAACGCAAGGTGGCCCGTCTGGAGTCGCTGGAAGGGACGGTGCCGGCGCGCGAAATCGACGCCGCCAAAGCCGAGTTGGCCAGCCTCGCCGGCCGCCAGAAGGCGATCGGCGCCTCGGTCCGCGGCAGCGAGGCGCTGATCGCGCCGGCCGATGGCGTCGTCGCCTCGGCGCAGGTGCTGGCCGGGCAGATCGTCGATACGCGCGACGTGTTGTTTGAAATTGTCGATCCCGCCCGGCTGTTGGTGGAGGCACTGTCGACCGACGTGTCGCTTGCCGGCCGCATCGACAGCGCCACCCTGCCGGCGGCGCCCACCGCCCGCCTGAGCGTGCTGGGCGGCGCCCGCAGCCTGCGCGACGGCGCCGTGCCGATCAGCTTCCGTGCCCAGGGTGCGGCCTTGCCGCTGGCGGTCGGGCAGCCGGTGACGGTGCTGGTCAAACTGCGCACCTCGGTCAAGGGCATCGCCCTGCCGGCGCAGGCGCTGGCGCGCAATCCCGCCAACGAGACGGTGGTGTGGATCAAGTCCGGCGCCATGCGCTTTATCGCGCAACCGGTCGAGGCGCAGCCGCTGGACGCGCGCACGGTGGTCGTCACCAAGGGCCTGAGTCCGGAGAACCGGGTGGTGGTGTCGGGCGGTTCGCTGATCAACCAGATCCGCTAAGGCCGCCATGTTCAACGCTATCGTACGTTTTAGTCTGAACAACCGGCTGCTGGTGCTGGCGGCGGCCGCCATGCTGATGTTGTACGGCGCCGTGACGGCGTCGCGCACGCCGGTCGACGTCTTCCCGGACCTTAACAAGCCGGTGGTGACGGTGCTCACCGAGGCCGGCGGCATGGCGCCGGAGGAGGTCGAGCAGATCGTCTCCTTCCCCATCGAGACCATGCTGAACGGCATGCCGGGCGTGACCCGCGTGCGTTCGGTGTCCGGTGTCGGCCTGTCCATCGTCTACGCCGAGTTCGACTGGGGCACCGACATCTACCGCAACCGGCAGCTGGTGGCGGAGCGGCTGGCGCTGGTGAAGGAACAGTTGCCCGGCCAGCTGGCGCCGGTGATGGGGCCGGTGTCGTCGATCATGGGCGAGATCATGCTGATCGCGCTGCCGATCGATCTGCAAAAGACCGATCCGATGAAAGCGAGGGAATACGCGGACTTCGTGTTGCGGCCACGGTTGTTGTCGATTCCCGGCGTGTCGCAGGTGATCCCGATCGGCGGCGAGGTGCGCCAGCTGCGGGTGGAGCCGGACACCGCGCGCATGGCCCAGTTCGGCGTATCGCTGGCGCAGGTCACCGGCGCCTTGCAGGGCTTCGCCAGCAACACCAGCGGCGGCTTTATCGACCTGAACAACCGCGAATACCTGATCCGCAATCTGGGCCGCAGCAACCGCCTGGACGACGTCAAAGGGCTGGCGGTGGCCTACCGCAACGGCGCGCCGGTGCTGCTGGAACAGGTGGCCAACGTGCGCTATGCGGCAGCCTTCAAGCGCGGCGATGCCGGCATGAACGGGCGGCCGGCCGTTATCGTCAGCGTGCAGAAACAGCCGACCGGCGACACGGTGCGCCTGACGCACGACATCGAGACCGCGCTGGCCGAGCTCAAGCAAGGTTTGCCGGCAGGCTTGGCCGCGCCGGTGGTGTTGTTCCGGCAGGCCGATTTCATCGAATCGTCCATCGGCAACGTGGTCGAGGCGTTGCGCGACGGCGCCATCCTGGTGGCGGTGGTGCTGTTCGCCTTCCTGCTGAGCGCCCGCACCACCGCCATCTCGCTGGTGGCGATCCCGTTGTCGCTGGGCGTCACGGCGCTGGCGTTCCACTTGCTCGACCAGTCCATCAACGTGATGACCCTGGGCGGCCTGGCGATCGCCATCGGCGAGCTGGTCGACGACGCCGTGGTCGATGTCGAAAACATCGTGCGCCGGCTCAAGCAGCGCGCCGACGGCGCGCCGGTGCTGGAAACCATCTGGCGCGCGTCGGTGGAAGTGCGCTCGGGCATCGTCTACGCGACCATCATCGTGGTGCTGGTATTCGTGCCCTTGTTCGCCCTGCCCGGCATCGAGGGACGGCTGTTCGCGCCGCTCGGCATCGCCTACATCGCCTCCATCCTGGCCTCCATGCTGGTGTCGATGACGGTCACGCCGGTGCTGGCGATGTATCTGCTGCCCAAAATGACAGCACTGCGCCACGGCGACAGTCCGCTGGTGCGGCGCCTGAAGGCATGGGACGGGCGCCTGCTCGACTGGTCGCTGCCACGGGTGCGCCCGCTGCTGGCGCTGGCCATGGTCGCC